>Ga0268276_1000795_pt1 | contig 34295 bp, 34 predicted proteins | sample saktaG_4_FD_190145 | JGI IMG/M metagenome (GOLD analysis project Ga0268276, IMG submission 190145) | Saline water microbial communities from Sakinaw Lake, British Columbia, Canada - sak_2010_1_5_45m | ecosystem: Environmental > Aquatic > Non-marine Saline and Alkaline > Saline ...
CGTCTTGATGTGCCCCAAGAAACGCTTCCATGACCTGCCTCCTGTAGCTCCTGTTCTGCCTTTGTTATACCAGAAGACAGGCTGTTTTGCAATTCAGTGTTTGGTTGCGGCCAGAGGCCGCGTTAAGTATTATTGAGGATTTCGTGATTTAGTGCCGCAAGGTTAGCTTCTAGATGCTCCTCGAAAGCATCATAAGCATATACATCAAAATAAACAGCTTCAGTCTGAGCGTGATGCTTTGCTTTGATCCATGCACTCCGAAGGTTGTCAACGGCTACTATGCGCTCGAATAAGCTCTCTGTCGACATGTTGGAACACTCCCTTCTGATTTCTAGGAAAGGTTCTCTCTACACCTTCACCAATGCGCGCATATTACTGCCCTCACACATCATACCGCTCGCGCAGATAATTTCGCCAGCCCAGGTCAATCTCTTCAATCTTGTTCACACGCACACGCGCCATAAGCTCTTCTACCGTCCAGTTACGCATCGGAGACTCATCATTCAGTACAGCGTTCCACGCACCGACGACGCCCTCTCCCCCGCTGCCAACCAGCGAACAGAGCTGTGACGGAACCTCGTGCAGCTCAGTGTTCCTGGCGAATCCGATGGATACCACTTCAACTTCGTCGGCCTCGCCTGTTTGCCGGAGGTACGCTGCCAGAAGGAACTGACGCATCAGTTGGTAGAACGGACCCTGGAAGGGGCAGCCCTGTACGCTCGCGAAGGCAGGGAGTGAAATGCCCGCCTCCTCCATGTGTTCCCAATAACGACGCGACCTGCGATCCCCACCTGTCGTTAGCAGACACGACCGGGCAGGGTCCCTATCTCTCGCCACGTCGAGCGCCCGACACCTGGCCTTGTCATCCTTGGGAGCCGACTGGAAGGCACTACACGCGCCAAAGCTGTGCTCGGTGTACTTCCACTCAACTAGTGTAGTATGCTTCCGCTTGCTCCTACCGATCCAGAAGATAGCCGCGTCAATGCTAGTGCGGTACAGCCCTCGCTTTCCCCTCTCCGATTCGCCCAGCCACTGCGTGACCTCCGGCGGGCCTGTGTATTCGAACTCGATCCTCGTCACCGCCCGCAGCCCCGAGAGCAAAGGCCGCAACGCAGACCTGGCCAGATTGAGGTCCTGACGCAGTGGAAAGAAGAAGTTCAGGCACGCAGCCTGAGAGCTCTTCAGGTTCCGCAGTTCGGGATGCGGGGCAATGTCCTCTTCTGCCAGGTAGGCCAGGATTGCGTCGGCCAGAGGCTCGTAGAAAGCCAGCCGTTCGTGACCGGCGGGCAGGATGTGCGGGTAGGTGTAGGTTGGCCGCTTGCTTGACCCGCCGTCGCCTAGCTTGGGCCAGCGCCGGCGCTTGAAGGCGACCTGCCGAAAGATCTCTTGCTGCTCGAAGGCGTTCTGCCGGTAGAACCAGGCTGTATCTCCGCCTTCCTCGCCGGGAAGTACGTGACGTTTGATGGTGGCCGTTGCCATAGCTTTCACCTCCGTTGGGTCAAACCACGTAATACCATTTACTGAGAGCCTATCCGAAAAGGCCCCCCGCCCCATCCTTGGGCCGGGACGAACAAGAGACGGTGGGGTGGCTTGAGACACACCCATTATACACGAAAGCGCGGCCAACTGCAAAAGACCGCGCTTTCACTTCTAACCTGCTGGTTGAACAGCATCACCCCGAAGCGGATCACCCCTTCGGCGATCACGCCCGGCCCCAGGATCGGCGCCACGAAGAAGAAGACTTGCAGAAGGCCGCTGTTGGGGTATGGAATGGTGGTCTCGAAGAAATTGCAACGCCGGCAGGCAAAGCAGAGGTTGTCAAACGTGGTCAGGCCACTATCAGGCTTCTATGGCTCCGCTCAAGCAATCCATCTCAACCCACGCTGCCAGGAACGCATTGCGTGGGACGGCCTGGGGAGCCACATCAAACCAGGGATCATTGAGGAGACTGCGAAGCATAGTTTCAGTACCCGACTCGTATCGGACACGATAGCCCCACCGAGCCAGCCGTCGCAAGCGATGTCCTGGCACGCCAAAGTCTTCCGCCTCGAACAGACGATTCAGGACGCCTTCGGACACAGTGTGCCCCAGATAGGCCAGCACCATTCGGACGCAGGCTTGTGGGTGCCATTCGCGTTTTTGTTCAGCAACTCCTGGTAACGCTCCATGTCCGCTTCCGTCTTGTGGCTACGTGCTACGCGCCGCAGTGCCTCGTCGTCCAGGCGGTCCAGCGCGGCCAGGTCGGTCTGGAATTCGGCTGGCGCGTCGTCCCATCCAGGTGGACTGCCGACCTGTACAGCGTGGAGCAGCACGTCATCCAATGGGCGGAGGAGTGTGGTTTCGTAAGGCATTTCAAACCCTCTCCCTCTTCACATTGGACAGACACCTTTGTTTGATGTATAATTTATACATCACAATTAGGGGGATAATAATGGCTACAGAAACGCTCAAACGGATCAACGTCACCTTCCCCATCTCGCTGCTGGAGGAGCTCAGGCACTACATTCCCCGCCGAGAGCGGAACAAATTCATCGTCGAGGCTACGGAGAAGGAGCTTAAGCGTGCCAGGCTACGGAAGGTTTTAGAAGATTTGCACCGCGAGCCGGCCTGGTCGGATGAAGATCATCCCGACCTGATGACCGTCGAGGACGTGAACCGCTACGTCCGTGAGCTGCGGGAGACGTGGATGCCTCGCACCTGGGATGAGATCGCCGAGGAGGCTGAGCGCGGTGGCTGATTATCTCCTGGACACCAACATTCTCATCCTCGCCCTCCGTAGCGACCCAAAGGCCCTGGATTTCCTGGACGCGCTGGATAGAAAGAAAGAGCGCGCGTGCACCTCCATCGCTACCCGGACGGAGATACTGGCCGGTATGCGTCCCCACGAGGAGGAGCGCACGATGGAGCTGCTCGATTCGCTGGAGAACCTCCCGGTGGACGAGGCCATCGCCGACCTGGCCGGCGGACTGATTTACCAATATGCCCGCCAGGGCATCCAGTTCTCCTTCCCCGATGCCCTCATTGCCGCCACAGCCCTCCACCACGACCTCACGCTGGCTACCACCAACCCCAGGCACTTCCCTATGCCTGATCTTCGTCTGCACCCTCTTGGCGAATAGGTGCGACCACCTCACCAGTCTGGCGCCTTCTTCTCAATTCAATCCTCTACCAACTGCGCCAGGTAGCCCCGCAGCGACTCCAGTGAGTAGTGCTGCCGACCGAGCTGGAAATTGTGCTCGACGGTCTCCTGGCGTAGCCGATCGTCGGTGAGCAGCTCCACCGCCTGGTCCGCGGCGGCCTCGATGACCTGGGGCGCTACCTGCACCAGTCCCAGGTCATCTCGCTCCTGGATTTCCGAGCCATGTCCTGAGCTTGCCGAAGGGCCCAGGGAGACGACGCGGAAACCCTTGCCCTTGATATCGGCCTGGTAGACCGGGTACTCGAACAGCATCAGGGGAAGGCAGGCGCGCAGCGCCTCCAGGAACTGGTTGCCCCACCCTTCCCACAGACTGGGATAGGTGACGAAGTCGGCGAAGACGTAGGTATCCCACAACGAGTAAACCTTCTGTCCGTCCCGCATCTGTCGCCGCCCCCCCACTACATCCTCGATGAACAGGGCGTCAATCCCCGCCCGCTCAACCTTCTGCCTGAGATGGCTGACGTAGCCTCCAGTCATATCATCCCTCGCGTACCCCGCCAGCACCAGCACGATTCGGCTGTTCCTTCGGCTGTGCTCAGGACAGGCGTCATCGAAAGGGCGGCCGTCGTACAGCCCGCGCTCTTTGAGGCGCGCTCGTCGCTCTGGGCTATCCAAAGCCTTGACGAAATCCACCGCCAGCTCGATGCCCTTGCGCGGGACGATGCGGGTGGCCTGGAGGATAAAGACGTCGTTCTCCCTCAGTCCGATGCGAGTGCGGAGATCCCGATTGTACTCGTCGGGCTGCCAGGGCGGGGCGTCGAAGTCGAAGACGTTGGGCACAACCGTGGACTCGATCCCCTTGCGCTCTGCCAGTTCCCGCTGCGCCAGACTATTGATGACCACGTGTCGGGCCAGCGGGTCGCGGGGCGGCAGGTACTTGTCGGCCAGCTCGATGGCGGTGGCGCAGGTGAGAGCCACCGCCGGTCGCTCCCAGTAGAAATCGTGGCTGTGGGCCAGGGCCGGCAGTTGCAAATCGCGCATCACCCGCGCCAGGGCGATGGCCACTGATGGGTTGGCCGCCACCGACCAGACGTTTTGCAGGATGAGAAAATCAATCCTCTTCTCCGCCACAAAGTCACGCACCTTTCGCTCGATCACATCGGCCAGGCCCAATAGTTCAGCCCGATACGCCGCCTCGTCGGGGTAATCGCGCAGCTCGCCAAACGTGTTGTAGTAGAGGCGCTCAGCGTCGGGGCGGTGGTGATACATTTCCTCGATCAGAGTGCCCTCCACCGTGCCCAGGTCGCCCGCGCAGAGATGGACGGTGTGGCCCATCTCCTCCAGCACGCGCTTCCACTTGTCAATCTCCAGCGAGACCCCATCCGTCCTGCCAACTTGGTAATGGAAAATGCCAATAGTCTTCATTGTCCCCCCTACACTCGCCACCACTTGAGCAGCCGCCAAGTGAGCGTCTTCTCCCAATCTCCCTCCCAATCCTGGCTGAAGAATTCCAAAAAGTGGAATGTATCGGCGATGAAAGGTTCGGTGGGCAGCGGCGCCTCCTGCAGATAATCCAAGACCTCGTCCTGCATCGTCGGCGGGATGTCGCGAAAGGCCAACGTGATGTGCGCCCAGAAAGGCTGGCCCAAGTCCTCCTCGACAAAATCGCAATCAGGAGCGATAAATGGCCGCACGGCATCCACCACCCGTTCCCGCAAGGCTATCATCTCCGGGTTAGGTCCTCCCGCAATGCGGAAGATGTCCAGCCCCATGCCGAGGTTGGTTCTGCCAACGCCGTTAAAATGCACAGGAAAGGGACGCTGGGCAGCAAAAGCGGCGTCCAGGCGTTCAATGAGTGGCTCCAATGGGCCTGGGATTTTCTTGAAGAACCCTTTGATGGTAGCGTGCACCTGAAACTGGTCGGCGGCGATGAAGCCGAACTGTTTGCGCAGCATCCGGTGGATCTCAGCCACTGCTCGGGCGATTTCGTAAGGGGGGATCAGGTAGACAGCGAAACGGGACTTGCTAGGCTCTGTGACAACCAAAGTGCTTCCTCCCTGTGAAGTTATTTCGGCAGCAGACGCAAGGTCAAAATCTGGTACGGCTTGATGGAGAAGCGCAGGTGGTGGCCCTCGATCTCCAGGAGCTCCTGGTTCTCCTCAAGGAGATTGGTGCGCCAGGCTTCCGCCAGTGGGAAAGCGGCTGTCAGTGTGAACTGGCCTCGCCGGCGTTGGCTTTCGTACAAGCGCACGATCAGGCCCTGGCCGTCCTCTGCCTGCTTGATGGTTTCGACCACTACGTGGGGGAGGTCCACATTGATGAAGGACGAGGGTTTCGAGTTTTGGGTTTCGAGTTTCGGGTTGCGTGCTGGGGACCACACGATTAACGGGTCGTTCAGGGCGTAGGCCTGGGCCACGGTGCGTTCATCCCACCTGCCCTGGTGAGGGAGCAGGCTGTAGGCGAATCGGTGCTCGCCCTGGTCGGCTTCTGGGTCTGGGGTGGTGGGGCTGCGCAACAGGCTGATGCGCAGGACGTTGTCGTGGATGTCGTGGCCGTATTTGCAATCGTTCAGCAGGCTGACGCCGTAGCCGCCCTCGCTCAGATCAACCCACTTTTGGGCGCAGGTCTCAAAGTGTGCCCAGTCCCAACTGGTGTTGCGATGCGTCGGGCGCTGGACGTTGCCCCACTGGATTTCATACGTTGCCTGCGGCGAGAGCACATCTACCGGGAAAGCCACTTTGAGCAGAATGTGCCGCTCACGCCATTGGACGGTCGTATCAAAATCCAATCGCGGGCTGTTGTGTGCCAGCGAAATGCGCTGGACGTATTCACTGTTCAAAATGCGTCGCCGCACCTCGAGGGTGGCGCGCAACGGACCGTTCTCACTCACACACACCGATTCGGCTGGCTCTGCCAGCCACAGCTTATCGTCGTAGAAAATGTCTATGTCCCAGGCGTCCGGATTGATCGGCCGATCCTCGAAGGCCTGGAACTGATCGGCGGTCGCGCCGGCTGGCAGCACCTCGCGCCCATTGAGTTTGTCGTAGATGCGGGTGATGTCGCCGGCAGTGTCTAGCTCGACCCGCAGGTGGGCGTTCTCTAGCAAGGCCGGGGTGGCTGTTAGGTTGGATATTGGGTATTGGGTATTGGATATTGCGGTAGCGGACAGAGGCGTAATGCTGTAAGGGGGCGAATCTCCAATATCCAATAACAGTCCGCCCTCCACAGGCTGGACGGAGACAGGGGAGCCATCAGTGCGCTGTAGTGCTGGGTTTTCGATGGGCGGATTGCTCCAGAAGACCAAGTCATTGCGCTCGAATGAGGTTGGGTTCACCACCAAAACGTCGCCGCCCAGCTTTTCGGCGATTGCCGCCAGGGCTCCATCACGCACTCTCTGACCGATCTGGCGCACCTCAGCGTATTGTTGCTGCGACTCGACGTAGACTGGGCCGATGCTGCTGCCGGGGATGATGTCATGAAACTGATTGAGGCAAACTAGCTCCCAGGCCCGGTGCAACTCGGCATGGGGGTAGCGATAGCCCGAATCGAGGAGGGAGGCCAACGTGGCCAGGAACTCGGCATCGTGTAAGAGGAATTCGCTCTTGCGATTGGCGCGCTTGTTGCGGCTTTGAGTGGTGTACGTGCCGCGATGATTCTCCAGATAGAGCTCGCCGTTCCACGTCGGCAGGCGGTATCCGACTTCAGTATCCAGCTTGCGGAAGAATTCCCCCACCTTGCCACACTTGATCTGCGGTGTGGCGGGAAAATGCCCCATCTCTCGGATGTTCTCTAGCATCTCGCGCGTGGGGCCGCCACCGCCGTCGCCGTAGCCGAACGACATCAGCAGAGGCGGCGTCACGCCGGGCTTGCCCCAGTCCTTCTGTTGAAAGTTCCTCCAGGTTTGGAGGGTCTGTTCAGGGGAGGCATCGGCGTTGTAAGTGCTGACGTGGACATCGCCGCTCCCGCCGGTGGTGCTGAAATGGGTGAGGATGCGCGTTCCGTCCAGGCCCTGCCACCAAAAGGAATCGTAAGGCAGACGGTTGTACTGGTTCCAACCGATTTTGGTGGTGAAAAAGTACTCCACCCCCGCCTCTTTGATCAACTGGGGAAGATTCCAGGCATAGCCAAACACGTCGGGAAGCCACAGAACCGGAGCGTCGGTGCCAAAATGACCTCGAAAGAAAGTACGCCCAAGCAGAAATTGCCGCGCCAGGGACTCCGCGCCCGTGATGTTGCAATCGGCCTCCACCCACGTGCCGCCCAGGGGCTCCCACCGCCCCTCGCGCACTCGCTGCTTGATGACCTCAAACAGCTCTGGATAATCCTGTCGCACAAAGTCATACAACTGGGGCTGACTCTGACTGAAGCGGAATTCGGGAAACTGCTCCATCAGACGGATGACGTTGTAGAAGGTCCTGCCGGCTTTGCGCCTGGTCTGGCCCAGCATCCAGAGCCAGGCCACGTCAAGGTGAGCGTGACCAGCAGCGGTGATATTCACATCCAGCGGAGCGCCCGCCTGGGCAACGCCCTCTCGCAGAGTCTCATGGGCAGCCGGCACGCTGGCGTAGAAACGCTCATCGAAGGGCTCGCGAGTGTCCAGCACTTTGAACGCCTCGTCCAGGGCAGTGTACAGGTGTCCCCGCGCTGGCTCGTTTTCGTCCAGATGATCGGCCACGCCCAGCGCAACCCGGGCCAGGGCGATGAAATCGCGCGTGGGCTGATCAATTTGCACCAGGGCGCACTCGCGCATCAGCAGCCTGGCGTCCCTGTCGTTGCGCAGACTGCCAGCCCAACCATGCAGGGCCAGCAGATGCGGAGCGCCATCGAAAATGGATATTGGATATTGGGTATTGGAGGGACGTACTTCCCCCCCAGAGTTGGGGGGGACCGAGGGGGGGCTATTGGGCAGCAGTATCTCCTGGTGATGACGGTCGCAGGCAGCATGGGGCACGCCATCAATGTAGGCCAGGGCTTCGGGGTGGCTGAAATCGCCTGCCTCGCCAATCGGAAGGTGCAAGGCAATGGGGGAGTCAGTGCTCCAATCGGAGGGGATCTGAAAGCGAGTGCGAAGGACAAAATTCGCGTGAGGCTCGCACCAGTAGGAACCCCGCGGGAGTGATTGCCAGTCTCCGTCGTCTACTTCCAGGGAAACCGGCGGCTCAACCAAGGGGCTCTCCAACTTAAGATGCCGAAAATGCGGCAGCGGCTGGCGACGACGGTAAACCAGCGGCTCGATCAGCCTCAGCCGTCGGTTGATTTTTCTGGATGTCAGGCGAATGTCATGAAACACGTCATCTCCGCAAAGTATCTCCTAATGGCACAAGCTGGCCGTGAGACGTATTGCGTACCGCATGCCGCGTGGCGGAATACGAAATATGCAATACGTTTGGTGCATCTCAAATCCTCAAACCACTCTCGCTATCGAAGAAGGCAATGGCTTCCTGGTTGAACGACAGGTGAACCGTTTCCTCTGACTCAATCATGGGATGGGCGGGGGCAACGATTTTCACTATCTTGTCAGCCAGCTCAATGGCGATGATTTGATGCGAACCCTGGGGCTCCGATACAAGACATTGTGCTGCCAGGATGGAATCCTCTTCGCCCACCAGCAGGATTTTTTCGGGCCTGATGCCCAGAACAAGCTTCTTCTTCCCATAGTTCCGCAATTTGGCAGCATGGTCAGGCTTCAGCTTGAAATCGAAATGAGGATTGATCAAACGACAATCACCGTTCTCAACCTTCAGTTCAACGTCCATGAAATTGGTGGGGGGAGTGCCTATGAAATCGGCCACAAATAGGCTCGCGCTGCGGTGATAGACATCGTCGGGGCTTCCTATTTGCACGATCCCTCCGTCTTTCATGATCACAATGCGGTCAGCAAGGCTCATCGCTTCGGACTGGTCATGGGTGACGAATACGGTCGTGGCCTCGGTCTTGTCGTGGATCGCCTTTAGTTCCGTTCGCGTCGCCACTCTCAGCTTGGCGTCCAGGTTCGAGAGAGGCTCATCCATCAGGAACAGCTTTGGCTTCACGGCGATGGCCCTGGCCACCGCTACCCTTTGTTGCTGACCACCTGAAAGCTGGGACGGATAGCGATCAACAAGCTCGGCGATTTTGGTCATTCCCGCCGCTTCTTTAACCGTCTTGTCAATGGTCTTCTTGTCCATCCTCTTTAGTTTCAGGGCGTAGGCAATGTTGTCATAGACCGTCATGTGGGGCCAAACCGCGTAGTTTTGGAAGACCATGCTCACGTCTCTTCTTCTGGGCGGCAGATCGGTAACATCAACCTCATCAATCAGAATGGTTCCGTCAGTTACCTCTTCCAGGCCAGCGACCATTCTCAGGGTCGTAGTCTTCCCGCATCCCGACGGCCCCAGAAGTACAAGGAACTCTCTATCGGGCACTTCTAGGCTGAAGTCGCTGACCGCCACGACCTTCTTGCCAAAACGCTTGGTGACATTCTTCAATGTTAGCGTTGCCATAACTTCCTCCGATAGTGAATGTACCTCCCCCCCAGAGCCTGCCCTGAGCAAGGTCGAAGGGTTGGGGGGGATTGAGGGGGGGCAACTAAATGGTGACCCCGCCCCACATTTGGCGGATGTATCTGCGGATGAAGAAAGTGAAGATGACCGCTGGCAGAGCCATGGCCATACCGCCTGCCGCAGCCAGGTTCACCTGCCCAACGGCGCCAAGGACCGTTTGATACACGATAACCGCAAACGTGGGATTAAACTGTGTTAGAATAATGGCTGACACCGTTTCATTCCAGGCCCCTAAGAATGAGTACATAGCGGCGGCTGCCAGCCCCGGCAAAGCCAGCGGCAGGGTAATGCGCAAAAACGATCGGGCTTTGCTGGCCCCGAAAACCTGGGCTGCCTCTTCCAGCGATTCGGGGATGCCCATGAAAATGCTGGCTGTGATCCAGACAGTGAGAGCGATGTTACCGATGGAGTATACCAAAGACAGGCCGATGGGCTTGTCGTAGAAATTCAGACCAACGAGAATCTTGATCATAGGGATGGCGATGGCCACGCCTGGGAACATCCTCACAAACAGAACGCTGAACTTCAGTAGATCCTTTCCCTTGAAGGCATACCTGGCAAAAGCATAGCCCGCCATTCCTCCGATGGATAGAGAGATGATTATGGTCAGGGCGCAGATCTGCAGGCTTCTGATCAGGGCGGGAACCGCCTCGGAGCCGGCCACCCCGAAGAAGCTCTGGTAGTTGCTCAGTAGGTTTCTCCGGCGGGTGAAATAGACCACGTCCTGCATCTCCTCCAGCTTGGCGATTTGCTGTTCGATGTCTTCCAAGGTCATGGGAGTGGCCAACTGGTATTTCATATAATCGGACATTTTTTGCAGCTCTTTGGTGTCTAGAACCGTCTCAAAGCCGCCTTCTACCCTGTCGTAGACGCTCAGGAGGTAGCCCCGCTTCCCATATTCCAGCTTAAACTGGGTGTTGAGGGCAGGGACCATCGGCAGGGGATACTCATAAGCCTCTCTCGTGGATAGAAAGGACAGCGAGACGATGAAGTAGAGCGGCAACAATAGGGCAACCACGACTCCGACGACAAAGACGTAGAAAATCGTTGTTCTTGCGGCCTTGGCGACGCTTACCGGTTTCTTTTTCGTCTTTGTCATGTTAGTTGCTCCTTCTCTCGCTTAAATGCTCCCGATACCTGTAGATAGGCCAGGGCCGCCAGGGACACGATAGCGGCAACCACGAGGGTGTAGCCAGCCGCCATCTGATCGGCGATATACAACTGATCTACCTCCTTGGTGTAGAAGACAACCCTTTCAACCAAAACAGGCAGCCTGGAGAACCCGAGAAGAAGCACTACGATGAGCCATATCTGGATCGCCGAGATCATCCTCAGTATCACGGCTGTCGTAATGGTCGGCTTGAGCAAGGGGAGGGTGATTTTCCTCAGGACGTGCAAGTAGTTCCCGCCGAACACATACCCAGCTTCTCTCATTTCCTCTTGTATGTTCTGCAATCCCGCCAGCAAGATGATCATGACCGAGGGGATCACCTGCCAGGCATCAAGGATAATCAGCGTTGCCAGGAGCTTGGCATTGGAGCCTACCAGCCAGTATATCTTCTTGCCTTCCGCCAGAATCCCCAGGTAGCCCAACAGGCTATTCAGCCACCCATGGGCGGTGAGTCCGGTGATCCACATGGCTCCCGCTGCGGCGGATGGGAGCGCCATGGGAATCATGGCCATGAATAAGAAAATGCCTGAGCCTTTGAATTTCCTGTTGATGAGCAGGGCGAGAAATAGGGCGGCGAGGAACTCAAGAGTAACGGAGAAAACCACAATAATCGCGGTGTTCTTGACGGCAGCTACGAAATTCTCCTCGCGGAAGACGAGCGCGAAGTTGTCCAGTGTAAACTGGCCCGCGGCGCCGGTGAAGCTGGCGATGATTGACGAGAGGACCGGCCGCAGCCAAAACGCGGCGTAATAGAGGATGACGGGAAGCACCAACAGATAAGGAGTTGCCCCTTTTGCAATACTCTTCCAGTTTCTGCCATTACGGCGCGCTATTGCTGCCATACCCATTCATCCCTTTCGGTGTTGTTTAGGTAAGCGTTCAGGTGCCAGGCACTTTCATCGGCTTCTTGGGGACTGCAGCGCCTCCAGGCTGAGTGAGATTGTTCAATCAATCGGCTATTCGCAAGTGCCTGGCACCTTATGAGGATATTTAGAAGACAGAGCCGGGAAATGGGACCGTCTTCCCGGCTCTATCCAGTCGAAAGTAGCTACACGCGCATCAGTGGTGCTACTTCAAGAGACCATCCACACATGCCTGTGCAGTGTCGAGCCGTGCCTGATCTACGTCATTGCCTGCCAAGATCGTGTCCTCGAACACGTCGTCAAAGCACGCCTTGACGGCTCCCCAGTCCTGGTACAGGTAGGACGGCACGCCCGAGGCGATGCCCTGCTCAAGCACCAGAATGGCCTTGGACATGACCTCGTCAACGGCCTCGTCACCCATGTAGTCGAGCGCTTCCTGCACGGGCGGGATGAAGCCACCGGTGCCCTTGGCGATCTTCACCTGAATGTCGGGGCGAGTCAGGTATTCCAGGAACATGACTGCCAGGTCATGGTTCAGCGCGCCCTTCATGATGGCGTAACCGCTGACCCCGGCGATGGTGCCGATGCCCTTTGACCCAATTGGCGCGGGCGCCAACGTGAACTGGGTCTCGTTAGAGGCATAGACCTGGCCGGCGCGAGCATTGTGGAACACCGTCAGCCACGACTCTTCGCGCATCATCGGATCTACGCAGCTATCAACGTTCATAACCGTCGGGACGAAGCCACCAGCCTTGCCGATCGTTTCCCAGATCTTCCAGGCTTCCATGGCCGCGGCCGAGTTGGCGTCTGGGAAGCCAGCGCCGTACGAAAGCACCGACCCGCCGAACATGTAGACCCACGACTTCATGGGGATGCCGGTGATGCAGACCTTGCCTTCACCTTCACCCTCGGCGATGTTCACGGCCCACTGGGCATACTGCTCCCAGGTTATGGCATCTATGTCAACATCGTCGGGAAGATAGGGAAGCGCCTTATTGTTGGCCAGCAGCAGATAGACATCGGCGCCTACGGGCAGGAAGTACTGCTTACCATCCCGGTTGGTGTCGGACTCGAACGTGGGGCTGAAGTGCCTGTCTGTCCAGGAGTCAACGTATGGCGTCAAATCCTCCACATACCCTGCATCGAGCCAGTCGGGCATCTTCCCATTGTGTGCACAGACGATGTCTGTAGTGACGTGGTCGGTGTCCTGCTGAATCGTCGCCCTGTCAAATATCGTGTCGTCGTCCAGAATCTGGAACAAGACCTTCACCCCGTGCTCAGCCTCGAAAGGCTTGATGACCTCGTTGATGAAGAACTCCTGTTCGCGAGGTGGGCTGAACAGCCTGGACTCGAAGACGAGGGTCTGGCCCGCCACCGAGACCTCCCCCGCCGGTGCCTCGGCGCCGGGGATGAGGAGCTTCCAACCAGGCTGGATCAGGCCGGGGTCCACGACGTTGGCGAAGCTGGAATCTTCCGCGTATTTGGCCTTGGTGGCATCAACGATGGCATGGTAGGCCGCGCCGTTGCCCAGATACTTCTCCGCCAGGGTCCAGAGGTTGTCGCCCAGCTTGACCGTGTAGGTCAACTCCTCCTGGGCCGGCGGAGCAGCGCTGGCTACACCCGCCAGGGTCAGTAGCATTGCGAACACTAAGAACAAATTGACAGACGTCCTCTTAAGCATTGTTTCCTCCTAGTTTTTTTGGTTTTTGATGTGATTTGGCTTTGGGACACTTCCTTCATGGAGCATCCCCCATTGACCCAGCAGAATTCGATACCTCACCTCCTTAATGTGACACGCTAAATGTAGGGACGACGTCACCAGGGCAATCGCATTTAGATTGTCTTCCCCACATGAGGGCCTTTTGAGTCACTTCTTCCAGATCGGCACCTCGCCAAGCGGTTCCCGCCTTGGGGCGAGGTATGTCGCAAGAGCAATTGCCCTAGCAGTATCACAGTATCGCAAGTATAAACCAAAACGTACCGGAAACCAAACGCAACCCTTCAAACGCTCTAACCCTTCACGCCGCCAGCCGTGAGTCCCTCTTCAAGGAATCGCTCCAGAGCGAGGAAGAGAATGACCACCAGCAATGTCATGATGGTCGAGGCGGCCATGACGACGTGCGGGCGCGGAGTGGGATCATTGAAAATGGTTCTGAGATTGTACTGGCGACGCCCTCAACGAGCGTCTGGGTGGTTAAAACGATGACAATGATCAACCTATCACCCCCTTTCCTGGTTTCAGCTATCCAACTCCGCTGGATTCTCGGACAACCAGCTCCGGCTGCAAGATGATCTGGCGCTGGGCCAAGTTCTCGCCTTTAATGATCTTGATCAACATTTGAGAAAGCATCTTGCCAATGTCGTAGATGGGCTGACGGATGGTGGTCAGGGTGGGATGGAAATGCGCCGCCAGGGGCACGTCGTCGAAGCCGATCACGGCCACGTCACGGCCGACGACCAAACCCCGCTCCTGGGCCGCCTCCATCGCTCCAAAGGCCATCAGATCGTTGCCAGTGACGACCGCCGTCGGAGGTTCTTCCAGGTCGAGAAGCTGCTCCATCCTTTGATAACCCCCGGATTGAGTCAGGTTGCCCTCGATCACCAAGGCGGGGTCGAGCTCCAGGCCATTATCTTGCAGGGCTCGCTTGTAACCGGCTAAGCGATGCTCCGCAAACATCAGGTACATAGAGGGAGTGATGAAACCAATGCGTCGGTGCCCAAGACCAATGAGGTACTTCACCGCTTCACAGACGCCCTCTTCCCCGTCCACGTCCAGGTAGGGAAAATCCTGCTCCGAAGCAGTGCGGCCAAAAGCAATCAGGGGGAATCCCTCGCTCATCAGATAGGCGATCCGCTCATCGTTGCAGCGGGTACGGGCTACGACGATGCCATCCACCCTGCGGCCTTTGACCATCCTCTCGTAGACCACGCGCTCTTTGGTATCCATGGGCTTACAGGTGGAGACAAGAAGGTCGAAATCGCAGCTAGCGGCCCCGTCCCCTATGCCAGCCAGAAGTTCAAGAAAGTAGGGGTCTGAGAGGTAACGATCGGTGGCGGGGACGATGAAGCCCACGGTGTTGGTGCGCCTTCTTTGCAGACTTTGGGCAATGACGTGGGGGTGGTAGCCCACCTCCTGGGCTACGCGCTTGATGAGCTGCTTCGTCTCCTGGCTGACGTCGTCGTAGTCATTCAGGGCGCGGGAGACGGTGGTAACCGAGTAACCGACCTTACGAGCGATGTCCTTGAGGGTGACACTCATCGTCTTTTCCTCTCTCGGTACGGGGACAAACAGAAAATCCGAAGCGTTTTGGAGATAGTTATATTATACTCCAAAACGTTTCGGATGTCAAGGGGTTGAAGTCTTCATTTTTTCCAATCATCCGCGTTCATCCTGCGCACCCCGTCAGCCACAACACCTGATAGGGATCCAGGTGCAGGGTTAGATTCCCAGCGGCGTCTACAGGGAAGGTAGTCCCAGTGATGAGGTCGCGCACCTGGCCGGAGCAGGGGAAGGGCAGAGGGTCCAGGTTGGCCTGGAAGGGCTGCTCGGCATTGGAGACATTGTGGATGCACAGAAGCGACGCGCTCTCATTCGGCGCGGTCCGGAGGAGAACGAAGAGGGCAGGATGGACGTAAAGGACCTGTTGTGGGCCATTGGGATGGAAGGCGCGGTGTGCGGTGCGCGTGTGTGTGAGATGAAGGTAGGGATAGAAGACGCGATGGCGGAGCGAGGCCCGATCAGCCAGTTCCCGTTCCAGGTCGCTGCGGCGGAACTTCTCCCGGTTGATAGAGCGGTAATGGCCGGTTTGCTTCACGCCAGCGTGGTAACTCCTGGAGCCAAACAGACTGTGAACGTAGATGCCTGGCACACCGGCCAGCGCGAGCATGATGGCCTGGGATGCCAGGAAGCGGCGGGCCTGCAGGTCCAGTGGCTCGGCGGCCCTTCGGCTATGCCCTTCGACTTTGCTCAGGACGAACTCAGAACAAACACGGGGGTCGGAGAGGGCGTCGAAGTAGGAGATGTTCAGCTCGTAGACGCTCTGCGTGCCGTCAGGGTTGGCCCTGTATGAGACGTACCCCCCGTGCGCTTTGGTCTTCTCGACCAATTCCTGGATCTCATCGTCACTGAGGATGCCCAGCGCGGGTGTGACACCGATGCCGTCGTGGGAGGCCAGGAAGTTGAAGAAAGTGGTCGTGTTCGAGGGAGTCTCCAGCGTGGCCGCCCACTCGGAAAGGTGCCGCGCGTTGCCCGAGTGGAAGGCGTTCAGCACCAGCGGCGCGAGCGGGAACTGGTAGACCATCTGGGCCTCGTCCGTGCCGTCGCCAAAGTACGAGATGTTCTCCTGGTGCGGCACGTTCGTCTCGGTGATGAGCATCACGTGGGGCGCGACGGCGTCAAAGACGGTGCGGAAGAGTTTCACCACCCGATGCGCCTCCTCCAGGTGGATGCAGGGCGTACCGATCTTCTTCCACAGATAGGCGATGGCGTCCAGGCGGATGATCTCGGCTCCTTTTTCGACGTAGAGCAGAAGAATCTCGATGATCTTTAGCAGCACATCGGGACTGGTGTAGTTCAGATCAATCTGATCCGCGCTGAAGGTGGTCCAGACGAGACGCTCATCCACGCGGGTCAGGAGCGGCAGCGCCCTGGGGCGGACGACCTGCGAGAGGTCGGTCCCTTCCTCGACGACAATGAAGTAGTCGGCGAGCTCAGGGTTGCCTCTCAGGAACTCCTGGAACCAGTTACTGTGGGCCGAGATGTGGTTGATGACGGCGTCGAACATGAGGCGGAAGTTGCATCCCAGTTGCTGGATGTACGCCCAGTCGCCGAAGTTGGGATTGACGACCGTGTAGTCAATGATGGAGAAGCCATCATCGGAGGAGTAGGGAAAGAAGGGCAGGACGTGGACGCCGGTGACGATGCCCTGGATGTACTTCTCCAGCACCTCGGCCAGGGTCTGGAGCGGAAGTCTGCCCGGCTCCGTCACTTGGTCGCCATAGGTGATGAGGATGGCGTCGCGCTCTGTCAGTCGCTCCTTAGGAGGCGGACATTCCTCCACTGCGAGGAATTGGGGGTTCCGCTGCCGGAACTGGGCCAGGATGGCGCGTAGCCGCTCCAGCAGAGCCGGCGCTTGCCCCGCGCCGTACAGGAAGGCCAGGTGATCGAGCAGGCGTTGCTCTAATTGCTCAGGCAAGGCGAAGTTCGATGGATGGGTGACGATGTTTGGCATTCGATCCTGCTCATCTGTTTTCTGGTTCGACGAGGGTCGTTTTCTGGTTCGGCGGAGGTCTACTGGCCGAGCCGCAGCGGGTTGGTCGGGAGACCTTCCCTAACGAACGGGAATCCGTCAGTCCTCAGAAGCCTGCCAATCACTGGGCACGGTGAAGGTGATGCGCATCGAAAACATGAGCTTTAGCGAGCACACGCGCAAAAAAGCGTGTCTTTAGCCTTTCACGCCTCCAGCCGTGAGCCCCTCTTCCAGGAATCGCTCCAGAGCGAGGAAGAGAACGATCACCGGCACCGTCATGACGGTCGAGGCAGCCATGACGACGTGAGAGCGCGGTTGAGGGTCGTTGAAGATGGTATTGATCTTGATCGGCATGGTGAACAGATCGCGGCTGTTCAGGAACACGAGGGCGTACAGAAACTCGTTCCAGGCGATCATGAAGGTGTAGATGGCGACCGAGACCAGCGCAGGGATCGCCAGGGGCAACGTGATCCGCCAGATAACACCCAGACGACTGCAACCGTCAATCAGGCCAGCCTGCTCGATTTCGGAGGGGATGGTGCGGAAGTAGTTGGCCAGCATGTACAGCGCCACCGGGAGCGTCTGTGCCAGGTAGGTGAAAATCAACACCGGCAGGTTGTCTTGGACTTCGAACCCGAGCCTGGCGCCGATTTGGGCGACCATGGCAAACAGGGGGATGATCAACAGGATACCTGGGAACAGGTAGATCAGTAGGATGCTGTTGAGCAGCAGATTCTTGCCTCGAAAGTGCAGCCTGGCCACCGCGTACGCACCTAGCGTGGACAAGATCACCGCGATGATGGACGTGGGAACCGCAATCTTTATGCTGTTGAGGATGTTGGCATCGAAATTCCAGTAGTCGAACAACTCTCGGTAGGCATCCAGGCGTAGGGCGCCGGGGACATAAACCGTGTTTCGCGCGCCGATCTCGGCGTAGGTCTTGAACGACGAACTCAACATCCAGTAAAATGGGAACAGGATGCTGGTCAGGAAGAAGGTCATGGTTATGGCGAAAATAAAGCGAGGCCAGGTGATCCATTTTGCCAGATGATCAATCAAGCTCAGGCGGTCGTCCCTTGTAGTCATGCTTGCCCCCTTTCACTCTTCGACGTTTCTCATGACAATGCCCACGTATGCCAGCAGGAACACGGCCAGGATGATCAACAAGATCATGGCATTGGCCGCCCCTTTGCCAAAGTTGAATGACCTGAAACTGAATTGATACGTGAGCACCGGTAGGACGTTGGTGCCAAAGCCGCCCCCGGTCAGCAGGAAGATGTCGTCGAACTTGTTGAACGTCCAGATCAACCGGAGCAGGAAGACGGCTCCCAGCACGTAGCGCAGTTCGGGCAGCGTCACGTACCAGAACTTATGCCAGGCGTTCGCGCCGTCTACGTCGGCAGCTTCGTACAGAGTACTGTCCACGGCCTGGAGTCGGGCCAGGATCATCAGCATGGCGAACGGGAAGTAGCGCCAGGCCTCGAAGATGATCACCAGTAGTAGCGGAATGTGGCCGGGCATTGCCAGGTACGCCTTGGGTAACTGAATGACGCCCAACCTCATTAGAATGTCGTTGAGCACCCCAGACTGGCGTGGGTCGAGGATCCAGCGCCAGACGAAGGCCACGCTGACGATGGGTGCAACGTAGGGAAACAGGAAGATGGCGCGCGCCAGTCCCCGGGCGCGGAACGGACGATTGAGAAGTATCGCCGCGATCAGGCCAACGATCAGGGTCAGGATGGTCGAGCTGAACGAATAGACGATGCTGGTAACTGCCGCCCCCCAGTTTCGCAGGCCCTGGAACTTGAAGGCGAAATCGTTGAAGACCCGGCGGTAGTTCTCCAGGCCCACGAATGGTGCGTTAAAGACGTCATTCAGGTTCTTTAGCCCCACGTCGCGAAAACTGATCCATACGCTGAAAATCGCTGGAAAGATGACCAGTCCGAAGACGATCAACGCCGTGGGCAGAATCAGCATCCAGGCCAGACGAGCCTCGCGGGCCTGGAGCGAGTTCCAACGACGACGGAATGAGGAAGGCGAAGCTTTTGCTGACACCGTCATGGTCTTGCCTCCAGATTCACTTACGATGTCATTGCGAGCGCTTTTTGCGAAGCAATCCCCGCCTTTGTTCAGCAAGGAGATTGCTTCGTCGCAAAAAAACGCTCCTACTCAGAAACTTCCCCTCACCCCAGCCCTCTCCCCAACGGGGCGAGGGAGCACGTCCCCTCTCCCTTGCAGGGAGAGGGTTAGAGCCTGCCCTGAGTGGAGCGAAGGGGTGAGGGTGGGACGTTTCTGCTCCCTACGGATGGCGCGACGCGCCATGGAAGACTCGCAATGACACCGACGCGGGGTAAGGTTAATGCTGGGGACGCAGCGTTGTGCTGCGTCCCCAGCGGTTGGTCTGAGTTTGCTTACTGTCGTTCAGCCAGCATGGCCTCGACCTGTTCCTGAAGCCACGCGACTGCGGTCTCAGGCGTCATGGTACCTTCCAGGGCGATGTTGCTGATGGCCTGCGGGATCAGCAGCCGGGCCTCGATGTCGCCGACCACGGCCCGCTCTGTAGCGTCGTAGTCCGGGCGGAAGAGCCAGCGCTGCATGGTCTCGTAGCCGTTGGCGATTTGGGCCATCGTCTCATCCGAGTAGTAGGCGAAGAAGGGGCTGAGTTGACTCCAGCCGGCCACCGCGCTCTTCAGCACGGGCACCTTGCCGAAGGGGGCCAGCGCCAGGACGTCCTGGTAATTCTGGCCAGTCAAGAACCACTTGACCACTTCCTGTGCTTCAGGATCAGCGCCCTTCATGATGCCGAAGGTCACCAACTGGCCGTAGGAGGCGGAGCCATTCGGACCGGCCATCTGCGGCGCGAAGCCAGTCTTGAACGGCAGGTCCTCTACGGGGATCGCGACTTTGCCGCCCTCCGCCAGGCCAGAGCCTTCCACCAGGTCGTCCATGATGTAGGTGCTGTAGAACAACATGCCAGCCTGGTCGAGCTCGTAGGCCTCACGCGCCCCTTGCCAGTACTGCGGGCCGGGCAGGGCACAGCACTGCAAGTTGGTGTAGAACCGCAGCGCCTCGGCCATCTCCGGCGTGTCCATGGTGACGTTGCCTGCCTCGTCAAACGGCCAGGCATCGTTCGATATGGCCACTTGCTCAAAGACCTGATGCGGGTAGTTCTGGCCCGGATCCGTGGCCAGGCCGAGGGCGTATATCAGGTTGCCTGTGCCGGGGAGCTTGTCGCAGGCAGCGTTGATGTCGTCCCAGGACACCGGCGGGTTGAGGCCGGCCGCCTCGAACACATCGGCGCGGTACCAGAGGGCCTGGATCCAGCCGTCGAAAGGCACGGCAGCGCGCTTGCCGGTGGCAGGATCGGTGACCATGTCCAGCGGACCAGCACGGAAGTCATTCTCGCCGAGGTCGGCAATCACAGCCTCAGCCGCAGCCTCGTCCAGGATCTCGTCAGCAGCGAAGGCTGCCACGCGCTCGATGCCCATGCGCACGATGTCTGGCAGACGGTTGGCGGCCCGTGCCGTGGCGATGCGTTGCGATATACTCGCTTCATCAATCGGGACGATGCGGACGTCTATGTCAGGGTGTTCGGCCATGAAACGATTTGCGACTGCCTCGTACACTGTCACCCGCTCTTCCTCGTTGTCGGTCGTCCAGAACTCGACGACGGTCTTCTTAACCTCGACCGGCACCTCTTTCTCGACGACCACGGTCTGGACCACCGGTTTCTCGACGATCACCTCTTTCTCTACTTCGACGGTGACCGGAACCTCTTTCTCGACCACCACCTCTTTCTCGACCACCTGAGGGGTGGGCGCGGCGCAGGCCACGAAGCTGGCCAACACGGCTACGACTAACAGTAACGTTACTAACCTTTTCATTTTCGAGCTCCTCCTTAATTGATTTGGGATTTTACTGGCGACGCTCTCAGCGAGCGTCTGGGCGGTTAAAACGACGAGAATGCTCGATCTATCACCCCCTTTCTTAGTTTCAGCTATCCAACTCCGCTGGATTCTCGGACAACTAGCTCTGGCTGCAAGATGATCTGGCGCTGGGCCAGTTCCTCACCTTTGATGATTTTGATTAACGTCTGAGAGAGCATCTTCCCGATGTCGTAGATGGGCTGACGGATGGTGGTCAGGGTGGGATGGAAATGCGCCGCCAGGGGTACGTCGTCGAAGCCGATCACGGCTACGTCACGGCCGACGACCAAACCCCGCTCCTGGGCCGCCTCCATCGCTCCAAAGGCCATCAGATCGTTGCCAGTGACGACGGCCGTAGGGGGCTCTTCCAGGTCGAGAAGCTGCTCCATCCTTTGATAACCCCCGGATTGAGTCAGGTTGCCCTCGATCACCAGGGCGGGGTCGAGCTCCAGGCCATTATCTTGCAGGGCTCGCTTGTAACCGGCTAAGCGATGCTCCGCAAACATCAGGTACATAGAGGGAGAGATAAAACCGATGCGTCGGTGCCCAAGACCAATGAGGTACTTTACCGCTTCGCAGACACCCTCTTCCCCGTCCACATCCAGGTAGGGAAAATCCAGGTCCGAAGCGGTGCGGCCAAAGGCAATCAGGGGGAATCCCTCGCTCACCAGATAGGCGATCCGCTCATCGTTGCAGCGGGTACGGGCTACGACGATGCCATCCACCCTGCGGCCTTTGACCATCCTCTCGTAGACCACGCGCTCTTTGGTATCCATGGGCTTACAGGTGGAGACAAGAAGGTCGAAATCGCAGCTAGCGGCCCCGTCCCCTATGCCAGCCAGAAGTTCAAGAAAGTAGGGGTCTGAGAGGTAACGATCGGTGGCGGGGACGATGAAGCCCACGGTGTTGGTGCGCCTTCTTTGCAGACTTTGGGCAATGACGTGGGGGTGGTAGCCCACCTCCTGGGCTACGCGCTTGATGAGCTGCTTCGTCTCCTGGCTGACGTCGTCGTAGTCATTCAGGGCGCGGGAGACGGTGGTAACCGAGTAACCGACCTTACGAGCGATGTCCTTGAGGGTGACACTCATCGTCTTTTCCTCTCTCGGTACGGGGACAAACAGAAAATCCGAAACGTTTTGGAGATAGTTATATTATACTCCAAAACGTTTCGGATGTCAAGGGGTTGGCGAAGATTTTAAGGAAGAGGTAGGAGATCAATCCTTCAGGCGAGTTTTTGGGTCAGAACCGGCTAAAGCCTCAACTCCAGCGGGCTCGAATAGAGATTTCAAGGGTGCAAAATGTGAGGCTCTCAATAATGCTTCACGATGATCGGCAAGTAGGCTTTATACGTTAGAGACTCGGTCATCTCAAACTGCACAAATGCCCAGAAGCACTCGGTGAAATCAAAAGCCAGGTAGGTGTAAGTGCCCGCAGGCCAGGCCTCCGTCCAGTTATGCTTGCGGACGAACCCACCGGAGGAATCGGCCCAAAACTGCTCAAGCTCGTGCGGGGTCTGGTCTGGACCGGAGAACCAGTCCTCTATTAACCCATTTGGAGTGAAATGAGAGCCAATGAATACGAACCATTCTCCAACTGGTGCTGCACCTGGAGAGACGGTGATCACTGGCGTGCCCGTAGACGTCGGTGTCACCATCGGCGTTGGAGTGGCTGTCACGGTGGGGGTCGCTGTGGGTGTCCTGGTTGGACTCTCCGTCTCCGTAGGGGTAGGCGTCGCTGTTGCGGTCTCTGTAGATGTTGCCGTCGCTATGGGGCTGGGCGTAGGGGTCGGGGTGCTGGTGGCTGTAGGAGTAGACGTTGCCGCTGCGGTCCCAGTTGACGTCGGCGTGGCCGTAGGCGTGGCTGTAGGTGTAGCGGTAGCCGTCGCCGTCGGGGTGCTTGTTGGAGTCTGGGTGGGCGTATCTGTGGAGGTAGCGGTAGCCGTCGCCGTCGGGGTGCTTGTTGGAGTCTGGGTGGGCGTATCTGTGGAGGTAGCGGTCGGCGTGGGGGTTTGGGTGGCAGTGGGGGTCGAAGTCGGCGCGGCCCCTACTACGACCGTACCATCCTCCACGGTGGCCTCCTGAACGCCGCCGTCCGTGTCCGTCACCTGGACATCCTGGAGGTCAAGGTTGCTCTGTCCTTCTCCCTGGGCAGTGAGACTGATGATAGCTAACTCTCCTGTCCCGTCAGGCCCCGGAGGGGAAGGGAACAAGGTGAACCCTCCGAACGAGACCTCCCCTGCCTCATTGTCTATGGTGGGGCCGAGGATGCTTACGCTCCGCCCAGTGCTCCCCAGGAAATCGCCCATCGTCACGTCGTCTACAGTGACGACAGCGGGGGTGTAGAGCAGGTCGAACTGGAAGCTACCCAGATCATCGGCCTCGTCAATCATCACCGAGACAGTGAAACTCTCGTCCACTGTTACCGTTGATTGGACGGGTTCTATGCGCACCGTGGGGCCCTGCACGGACAGGCTTGTATCTCGGGAAAGCGAAGAGGCAGCCCCTACCAGCGTTGGCAGGAGGGAGAAGGTCAGGAAGATGATGAGCCAGGACTTGAGACCCGCCTTTTCCATCCTACTCCGGAGCCCATCAAATCTCGCCGCCCTCATCATTGTTTTTTTACCAGTCTTTCAGGACCAGGGGCAAGTAGATGGCGAATCCCACTCGGACGACCCCGTCCTCGACGGTAGTTGTTTGGCGCTGAGCGTTGGTGTCCAGTACCGTAACGTCCTGCAAATTGAGGAAGCTTTCGCCGGAGCCCTGAGCAGTGAGAGTGACGATGGCCAACACGCCTGTCCCGCTGGCGCCGGGGACGCTGCCGACAGTGACCACTCCCCAACTGACCGTTCCTGCCTGGTTGTCTATGATGTTGACGGCGGGGATGCTCTCCCGTCCCGTGCTGCCGGGGAAATCGCCCACGGTCACACTGTCCACCGTCACCGTCGTGGCGACGAAGAGCAGGGTGAACTCGAAGCCGCCCAAATCGTCGGCCTCGTCAATCATCACCGAGACAGGAAAGGTCTGACCCGCTCCCACAGCCGACTCGGCGGGGTCTATTCGCACCGTGGGATCCTGCCGGGCCAGGTTCACCTCGGCGGGGGAAAGCGGAGGCGCGGCCATCGCCAGCGTGGGCAGGAGGGCAATGACGAGCAAGATGGTGAGCCAGCGCACAAAGCCCACTCTTTCCATCTTGTCCTGAAGCTCATCGAATTTTGTCATCTCCATTATCTACCAGCCTTTCAGTACCAGCGGCAAGTAGATTTCCTGGCCAGGCGTGCCACCTGCCACTACGATGCCATCCTCGACAGTGGGCGTCTGGCGCCGGGCGTTCGTGTCCAGCACCTGGACTTCTTGCAGATCGAGAGTACTGACGCCTACGCCCTGAGTCATGAGGGTGACGATAGCCAATTCGCCTGTACCATCAGGGCCTGGAGCACTGCCGAGGGTCCACGCTCCGAATCTAGCCCTCCCCACCTGGTTGTCTACGATGGGGACGACGGGGATGACTGTCCGCCCCGTGCTGCCTGGGAAATCACCCAAGGCTACGCCGTCCACCGTCACCGTGGTGGTGATATAGAGCAGGTCGAACTGGAAAGCGCCCAGATCGCTGGCCTCGTCTATCATCACTGTGATAGTGAAGGTCTCGCCGACCTCTACAACCGACTCGACGGGGTCTACTCGCATGGTGGGATTCTGCAGGGTGGCGTTTTGCACCTCAACTGGAGCAAGGGGTGTGCTCCCGCCCAAAGGAGCGAACGCTGTCAACATCAGGGAAATGGTGGCAGTGAGAAAGAAGCCAAGATATTTCATCCTTAGTCCCCCAGAGAAATATGTAGCATAAACTCCGTCCTGTCAAGACCCAGTGGCCGCACAGCCACGATTAGGAGTTCGTCGCGGGGGTTTTCTACCTACGGAAGCCCTACCTTCTCCTTCACCTCGGCCAGGGTCTCGGCGGCGATGACGCGAGCACGGGCAGCCCCGTCGGCCAGCACCTCCCAGACGTGGTCGGGATCAGCGGCCATCTCTGCCCGACGGGCCCGGAAGGGAGCGAAGTAATCGGCCAGGTCTCTGGCGAACCACTTCTTGTGCTCCACGCAGCCGATGGTCGCGTTGCGGCAGTCAGCATCAATCTGAACGATGGCCTCAGGATCGGGCAGGAAATGCTCGTGCAAGTGGTAGACGTTGCAGACCTCAGGGTGGCCGGGGTCGGTGCGATATTGGCGGGCGGGGTCGGTGACCATGGTCATCACCCTTTTCCGGATCTCCTCGGGCGAGGCGGCCAGCTCGATGTGATTGTTCAGGGACTTGCTCATCTTGTTGACCCCATCGGTGCCCAGCACGCGGGGGACGTCGGTCAGTTTCATCTCAGGCTCAATCAGGGTCTCCCCGAAGTGGTGGTTGAAGCGGCGCACGATCTCGCGGGTGAATTCCAGATGTGGAGCCTGGTCATCGCCCACGGGCACCGCGTCGGCCTTGTAGAGAGTGATGTCGGCGGCCATCAGCACCGGGTATCCCAGCAGGCCATAGTTCACGTTGTCGGGCTGCTGGCGAACCTTCTCCTTGAAAGTAGGGAGCCTCGACAACCAGCCCATCGGCGTGACCATAGACAGAATGGTGTGCAGCTCCGTCACCTGGGGCACGTGAGACTGGACGAAGATGATGGTGTCCTGCGGATCCATCCCCGCCGCCAGCCAGTCCAGCACCATCTCGTAGGTGTGCTCCTTGAGGTACTCAGTATCTGTCAGGGTGGTCAAGGCGTGCAGATCAACCACGCAGTAGACGCAGTCGTACTCATCCTGCAAGTCCACGTAGTTTCGGACAGCGCCCAGGTAATTGCCCAGATGCTGGCGCCCCGTGGGCCGCGCACCTGAGAAAACTCGTCCTTTCTTTTTCACTTCTTGAATTCCTCCTGTTAATCAGAGTTGGTTGATAGCCACTCAACTGCAATACGCTGATCACGTACAATGAACAGTTGATTGGCTGCTATGCTTCACTATCGTCTTCGTTCATCTCCTCAAGAAGTTGCTCAACTTGCTGCCTCAAGCATGGGAGATCAGACTGAGTGGTATCCCACACGATGAAAAGGTCAACCCGAAAGTAGGCGTGGATCAGTATGTTTCTTATCCCAATCATTTTGCCCCACGAGAGTTCTGGATGAGCGTTCTGCAAGTCTTTGGAAACATTCCTCGCGGCTTCACCGATTATCTCCATCTGTCGAACGATCCCATCCTGCAGAAGAGTGTCTTGCAGAAAGCGATCATAGGAAACACCAGCCAGGTATTGCTCTACGCGGTTTATGGCATCCAAGATGTGGTGCAGGAAAACGGCATCACTCTTCATACAAAATCACCTTCTCCCTGTCCACGTAAGGGCGAATGTAAGGACTGAGGCCATCTTCACTTATCAGATCAACCTTACGACTCAATCTCTCGCCCAGTTCCTCTTCCAACTCTATCCATTTGAAAAGTCCAAGTGGAGGTCTTTCGGGCCGGGGTTTCAGCGTCACCAGAATGTCAATGTCGCTTTCCGGCGTATGCTCCTCTCTGACCACCGATCCAAATAGGGCTATCCGCTTCACGCCGCAGGGTAGCAGCACCGGCAAAATCTTTTCCCGTAGTTCTTCAAACCGTTCCATTCATTCAACCTCCCCTGCCCCAGCCGCCACCACGAAGGCCACAGCGTAATCCCGCGAATGGGAAAGGCTGACGGCGAACTCGGTCAGACCCAGCTCCTCGGCCCGCGCCCTGGCCCGCCCGTGCAAATGAACCAGAGGTTTGCCCCGCTCGTCACCGAGGATCTCCATCTCGCACCAGGCGATACCCCGCAGCCCGGTGCCCAGGGCTTTGGAGATCGCTTCTTTGGCGGCGAAGCGGACCGCCAGCTCTGGCACCCGCCCTCGGCAATAGGCTTGCTCTGCTGGGGTGTACACCCGCCGAAGGAAACGCTCGCCGTGCCGCCGCGAAACGGCTTCGATGCGCTCGATCTCAATGATGTCCACCCCAACGGAGAAAAGACGCAGTTCTGTCATACCGCCTCGTTATAGCCGCGCCCCATGCCACGGTAAGTGAAGCCCATCTCCCTCATCCTCCCAGGCTGGTAGATGTTGCGACCATCCAACAGGATCGGCTGGCGCATCGCCTCCTTGATCCGCATCATGTCCAACTGCTTGAACTCGTTCCACTCGGTCATGAGGATCAGGGCATCCGCATCCTTGGCGACAGCGTAGGGGTTATCACAGTATTCGACGTCGGTCAATAGCCGCCTGGCCGTCTCCACGGCCTGGGGATCGTAAGCCTTGATCTGCGCCCCCTCGTGCTGGAGCATGTGGATGATCTCAATGGAGGGCGCATCTCGCATGTCATCGGTGTTTGGCTTGAAGGCCAGGCCCAGGACGCCGATGGTCTTCCCCCGGAAGCCACCCAAGATGTCTCGTAGTTTCTGTATCACCCTTTTGCGCTGGTCGTAGTTGATCTCCATCACCGCCCGCAACAACTGGGGGTGAGCGCCGTGGGTGGCCGCCATGTGGGCCAGAGCTTTCACGTCCTTGGGAAAACAACTGCCTCCCCAACCTACACCTGCCCCCAGGAACTGCGGTCCGATGCGCTGATCCAGGCCCATGCCGCGGGCCACTTCCGTCACGTCAGCTCCCAGCGCCTCGCAGATGTTGGCTATCTCATTGATGAACGAGATCTTGGTGGCCAGGAAAGCATTGGAGGCGTACTTGATCATCTCCGCCGTGCGCAGGTCAGTGATGATGATCGGAGCCTGCAAGGGGTAGTATAATTCGGCCACCCGGTGCGCCGCTGCCGGATCCAGCGAGCCCAGGACGATACGATCGGGATTCATAAAGTCGTAGACGCCCGATCCCTCTCGCAGGAACTCAGGGTTGGAGACCACCGAAAACTCTACGCCCTGGTCGGGCATGTTCTCCCTGACTATGTCCGCCACCCAGTCGCCGGTGCCGATGGGCACAGTGCTCTTGTTGATGATGATGGTCGGTTGATGCAAGCGTTTGGCTATGCCCTCCGATGCCTGGTTTACGTGGGCTAAATCAGCTTCGCCCCCAGCACCAGAAGGAGTGCCCACCGCGATGAACACGTACTCGACATCCTTCAGAGCCTCGTCATAAGAGGTGGTGAAATCCAGACGCCCGGCCGCATGGTTGCGCCGCACGACCTCCTCCAGCCCAGGCTCATAGATAGGCATGATGTCCTGCTTGAGGTTATCGCACTTCGATTCGTTCCGATTTAGACAGACCACGTGATTGCCCAGATCGGCCAGGCAGGCCCCGGTGACCAATCCAACGTAGCCAACGCCGATGACACAGATGTTCCTCATTCAGGGTAATCCTCCCTTTCCCAGAATCGTGGTAAGCTTATGATACCACAATTTTCATTTTTCCGCTAGCCGGCTTGTCGAGAAAGGATAAAAGTTGTACAATATTGAGGCAACGAGTGCGCGTTGAGGTGCTACTCGTTGACTTGTTGCTCATCTTCGAGAGCATGGTGGGGTGGAAGAGGTGGTTTCGATGGTGGACGAATACAGCTTGGACTTGATCAGCCACAGCGAGGCTCATACGCGGCGATTTGGCGCTAAGCTAGGAGAGCTCTTGCAAGGTGGCGATGTGATCTGTCTGGCGGGCGAATTGGGCGCGGGGAAAACTTGCTTTGCTCAGGGCATCGGGCGGGGCCTGGGAATCGAAGGCCCTGTCACCAGCCCCAGCTTCACCTTGATTAACGAGTACAGGCAAGAGCGAGCCAGGTTGCCATTCTACCACGTAGATTTATACCGCCTAGGGGAGGCCAAAGAGACTCTGACCCTGGGCCTCGAGGAATACTTCTACGGCGAAGGAGTCTGCGTCGTCGAGTGGGCCGACCGCGCACCAGCAGCCTTACCTGCTGAACACCTGTGGATCGAGCTACGCTACATAAACGAGACCAGGCGCGGCCTGCTGATGAATGCGGTGGGGAATCGTTATGAGGAATTGCTGCGGGAATTCAATGAGGTGGCGAGTCAACAGGGCAACGAGGTAACGAGGCAATGAGGCAACGAGGCGAGCGCCGCCTCGTTGCCTCATTGAATAAGGAGAAGTACATTGCTATTAGCTATTGACACCGCGACACGAATGCCTAGCCTGGCGCTGTACGACGGAGAGTGCGTGCTGGCCGAAGAGACGTGGCGCTCGGCAAACGGCCACACGGTGGAACTGGCCCCTGGTCTGGTGCGCATGTTGGAACGACAACGGGTCTCGCCTTCGGAGTTAAGGGGGATAGCCGTAGCGTTGGGACCCGGCTCCTTCACCGGATTGCGCATCGGGCTGGGCATGGCCAAGGGCCTGGCCCTGACGCTGGCCATACCGCTCATGGGGATACCGACGTTGGATGCCCTGGTCTATGCCCAAGGCCGAAAACGAGGCCCCGTATGCGCCGTGCTGCAAGCCGGACGGGAACGGGTTTCCGCCGCTCTCTATCGGCGGAGGGGAGGACAGTGGCGAAGACAGGGCGACTATCGCTTGACGACGGTGGAGGAGTTGTGCGCCGATATCGAGACCCGGACTTTTTTCTGCGGCGAGATAGATGCCCAGGCCGCTGAACTGTTGCGAGGGCGTCTGGGCGCCAAGGCGGTAGTGGCCTCGCCGGCCTCCTCGCTGCGGCGGGCGGGGTATCTGGCAGAGCTGGGCTGGCAACGGCTGGAAAGAGGTGAGGTAGACGATCCCGCCACGTTGGCCCCCATCTATCTTCGCCACCCACCAATAAAGTGAAATGGAGTATGGACTGCACTGATCTCCCTTATGTCGTCCAGCCCATGCGACTGCGAGACATCACAGCGGTGATGGAGATCGAGTACGACTCCTTCCCCTCGCCCTGGTCTGCCCGCGCTTACCGTCACGAGCTCCTGGACAACGACCTCTCCCACTATTTCGTCGTGCGTCAGCGTCGGATGGAGGGATCAGGGTTGAGCTTGCCGGCCAGGGTCCGTCGGTGTCTCGGATTGGGGAAACGACTGCCTATCCTCGGCTACGCCGGCTTCTGGCTGATGGTCGGGGAGGCCCACATCTGCACCATTGCTGTGCAACCCAACTGGCGGCGACTAGGGATCGGCGAGCTGCTACTGGTAGCTATGCTCGATCGGGCTACTGAACTTGAAGCCGACATGGCTACTCTGGAGGTGCGTGTTTCCAACGTCACCGCCCAGAACCTGTACCGCAAGTACGGCTTCCGACAGGCTGGACTGCGGCGGCGCTACTATCGCGACAGCGACGAGGACGCCCTGATCATGTCTACCGAGCGACTGACCTCAGCCAGCTTTCAAAGCCATTTCCAGCAGCTCAAGCGAGCGCTGCGGGAAAGGCTGACCCGGAGTTTGGACAAAATGCCTTAGATGCGGTATAATGTGAGGTGAGGCTGAAGGCTTTTAGGGAAGGAGGAGCGATGGAAGCAGTTTTGCTTGTCGGAAATGGCAGAGGTGATTTTCACTTTGGTCGAGAGGAGCTAAAACGCATGACCTTACTGACCGAGCTCTACGAAGAGATAGCGGCCTGTCAGCGCTGCGAGCTGGGCAAGGGGCGCACCCAGGCAGTGCCCGGCGAGGGGCCTGAGAATGCAGAGATCATGTTCATCGGCGAGGCTCCTGGCTTCCACGAAGATCGGCAGGGCCGCCCCTTTGTGGGAGCAGCAGGGAAGTTCCTGGAGGAGCTTCTGGCCAACATCGGCCTCACACGAGATGAGGTCTACATCTGCAATGTCATCAAGTGCCGGCCACCAGGCAACCGCGATCCCCTATCTGATGAGATCTCAGCCTGCAGGCCCTTCCTCGACAAGCAAATCGAGTTGGTCCGGCCGAGGTTGATCGTCACCCTGGGACGCTTCTCTATGGCTCGCTACTTTCCCAACACTCAGATCACCCGCGTCCACGGCCAGCCCAAGCGCATCGGCGGGCGCATCTATTATCCCATGTTCCATCCCGCCGCCGCCCTGCACCAGCCCAAGTGGCGGTCGGTCGTTAAGGAGGACATGCTCAAGATCCCTCAAATCCTGAAGGGAGCGGAGCAGTTGGGCGAGGCCGAGCCCCTGGAGCAAGCAGAGCAACTGAGTTTATTCTAACCAACCGACAGAAACCAGGCTTCGTCCTGAGGCTCAGCCCGAAGGGTTTTTGGAACCCTGTGTATCCAAAACGCGCACAATTGCGGACGCTTTCGACACCCCGCAGGGCATTGTGGAGCGAGAAAACCTGGTTTCTCTATCTTTGTCCAAATTCCAAAGAAGGGGAACATGCTAGAGAAGTTAGAGCTTATTGAGGAGCGCTACGAAGAACTGAACGAGCTTATGGCTGATTCTGAGGTGGCCACCGACCATGATCTGGTGAGAGAATACGCTCAGGAACAGGCCGAGATCGCGGGCCTGGTCCAGAAGTATCGCCAGTACAAGGCCAACGCCAGCGAGTTGAGCGAGACCAGAACCTTGCTGGAGGGCGAGGAAAGCGAGGAGATGGTGAACCTGGTGCAGGAGGAGATCGCCAGGCTCGAAGGGCAAAACGAGGTCCTTCTGGATAAGTTGAAGATGATGCTCTTGCCGAAGGATGCCAGGGATGAGCGGAACGTGATCGTGGAGATCAGAGCCGGGGCGGGGGGCGATGAGGCGGGCCTGTTCGCGTCCGATCTCTATCGCATGTACAACAGGTATGCCGAGAGCCACGGTTGGGCTACCGAGCTTCTCAGCCTGAACGAGACCGGCATAGGCGGCTTCAAAGAGGTCGTCTTCGCTGTCAAGGGCAAGAAAGGGGCTGACCCCTCCCCCTACTCCCGGCTGAAATACGAAAGCGGCGTCCATCGGGTGCAGCGGGTGCCCATCACCGAATCCAGCGGTCGCATCCACACCTCCACTGCCACCGTGGCCGTCCTGCACGAGGTAGATGAAGTGGAGGTGGAGATAGATCCTAACGATCTGCGGATAGACGTCTACGGATCCTCCGGGCCGGGGGGGCAGCACATGCAGAAGAACGCTACCGCGGTGCGTATCACCCACCTGCCCACGGGGATGGTCGTTGCCTGCGAGAGCCAGCGCTCCCAGCTCCAGAACCGGACGCGGGCGATGGCCATCCTGCGGGCCAGGCTGTACAAGCAGGAGGAGCAAAAGCAACTGGCGGAGGTGGGCGCGGTGCGGCGCTCCCAGGTGGGCACGGGAGAGCGGGCGGAGAAGATCCGCACCTACAACTTCCCCCAGAACCGGGTGACCGACCACCGCATCGGCCTCACCAGCCATCGCCTGGAGGACGTGCTGGGGGGCGACATAGACCGGTTCATCGAGGAGTTGGCCACCGCTGAGCAATCGGAGAAGCTGAAGGAAGCGGGGCTGAGCTGAAGTGACGGGTGAAGCAACTGTGCGAGAAGCCCTTCGGTGGGGAGAGCAGGCTCTAGCCCAAAGCGCCCTCGATACCCCCCGCCTCGACGCCGAGATTCTGCTGGCCTATGCCCTGGGTATAACCAGAGCTCAACTCCACGTCCATTCCCAAAGCCAGCTAAGTTCTACTGAGTTGGCCCACTACCACCAATTGATCGAGCGACGCGCACGAAGTGAGCCTGTGGCCTACATCGTCGGCCAAAAGGAGTTTTACGGGCTCGATCTGTTTGTTGACAACAGGGTGCTGATCCCCCGTCCGGAGACGGAGCTGCTGGTCGAGAAGGCCATTGAGATCAGCCAGCGGCGGGCAGCGGGCGTGTGTAAATCTTGTGGGAGCGAGCGTCGGTTGAGTAGCGAAGCGTATCGAAACCAAGCGAGCAGCCCTTGGGCGACCCGCTTGGCCTCGATACTTCGCTCCGCTCCTACTCGGCCGGCGCTATATATGCGTCCAGTGGTGGCCGATATTGGCACAGGCAGCGGGGCCATCGCCGTCAGCCTGGCCGTGCACCTGCCTCAAGCCCTGGTCTATGCCACCGACGCCTCCTCCGGAGCCCTGGAGGTGGCAGCCCGCAACTGTCGCCGCCACCGCGTGGAAGATCGCGTCCACTTGCTGCAGGGCCACCTGCTGGAGCCGCTGCCAGAGCCCGTTGATCTCATCGTCGCCAACCTGCCCTACGTCAGCCAGGCCGAGTTGGCCCAACTGCCACCAGAGATCAATTGCTACGAGCCGAGAGAAGCCCTGAACGGCGGCCTCGACGGGCTAGACCACATCCGTCGCCTGCTGGCCCAGGCGGGGGAGCATATCAGACCTGGAGGGGTTGTCCTGTTGGAGATTGGGGCAACGCAGGGTGAGGCAGCAATCGCTCTGGCCCGACGCCACTTCCCAGCGGCGAAAGTCGAAATCGTCAAAGACTACGCTGGGCTGGACAGAGTCGTGATGGTGGATACGCCACCACAGTTGGGCGAAGGTCTCCCGACCGAGCCCCGTCCCGCCTCGGTCAGAGACCCTCGGCGAACAAAGGGGAGCAAGGGAACAGAGGACGACGCTGCCGGGGCCATCGGGAGGTTATAGTTTGACCAAGACGGCAAATTGCGTTATACTACCTCCATAACTATGAGATTCGAGACGAAAGTGCTCCCTGCCAGTGAGGAAGCCATTGCTACAGCCGCCCGGATTCTGGCCGAGGGCGGCCTGGTCGCCTTTCCCACGGACACGGTTTATGGCGTTGGCGCCCATGTCTTCCAACCCGATGCTGTGGAGCGAATCTACGTGGCCAAGATCCGCCCACGGGACAAAGCTATCCCCATCCTCCTGGCCCGGGCTGACGATCTCCCACTCGTAGCTGAGGGAATCACAGAGACCGTCTGGCTCCTGGCCGAGAGGTTTTGGCCCGGTGGTTTGACTTTGGTCTTGCCCAGGAAAGACAACGTCCCCGACATCGTCAGTGCTGGCGGCCCCACTGTGGCTGTTCGGGTGCCCGACCACCCGGTGTTTCTAGCTTTGATCGCCGCTTTGGGCGCGCCCCTGGCCGGCACCAGCGCGAATCTGAGCGGTCGTCCCAGTCCCGTCACTGCTCAGGAGGTGGAGGCAGAGCTGGGGGGGCGCATCGAGCTTATCCTCGACGGGGGGCGGTGTCCTGGTGGCACCCCTTCCACCGTGCTGGATTTGACTGCGGACCCGCCGACTATCCTGCGTGCCGGGGCCATCGGTGTGGAAGAGATCGAAGCTGCGCTATCTAAGAGACTTCCGAAGTCTGTCGCGGTAGGTTGATCAGCGCAAGACAACTGGCTTGATGAGGAAGACAGGCCATCAGGAAGCTGTTCAAAGACTTCGGAAGTCTGGTACGCTTCAAAGTAGTACCAAGCAAAGGATCGAAATATGACTCCACTGAAAAAACTACTGATTGCGAGGTGCCAGCTACGCAACCGCATAGAACTGTTGGGGCCGAAAGAATATAATCGAGGCGGAGGCAGGACGATGCCACATAGTAGCCAGGTGGCCGGGAA
>Ga0268276_1000797_pt1 | contig 34278 bp, 7 predicted proteins | sample saktaG_4_FD_190145 | JGI IMG/M metagenome (GOLD analysis project Ga0268276, IMG submission 190145) | Saline water microbial communities from Sakinaw Lake, British Columbia, Canada - sak_2010_1_5_45m | ecosystem: Environmental > Aquatic > Non-marine Saline and Alkaline > Saline ...
ATAAGAGGACTTTGCCGAGCATTTATTTATAGCGACAACGCACGAGCACATACTATTTTTTAGCAACACAGGCAAGGCGTATATGGTCAAGGTGCACGAAATCCCGCAGGCTGGAAGAGCATCAAAAGGCAAGGCGATTGTTAACCTTCTTCAGCTGTCCGCCGGAGAAGCTATAAGTGCTTTTGTAAGGGTCAAGGATTTTGAAAAAGGCGGTTATATTTTTATGGCAACAGAACAAGGTATTGTCAAAAAAACCGAGCTTGCCGCCTATGCCAATACGCGTAGAGGCGGTATTATAGGTATTACTATCGAAAAAGGGGACAAGCTTATCGAGGCGGCGTGCACAGATGACAAGGATGACATTATCTTGGCCACAAAAGAGGGCAAGGCAATTCGGTTTAAGTCCAGTGCCATCAGGAACATGGGCCGTGCCGCCCGGGGCGTACGGGGTATATCTTTAGGCAAAAATGACCTTGCAATAGGTATGGTGATAGCGCGTGCTGACTCGACTTTGCTGACAATATCCGAGAAAGGATTTGGCAAAAGAACCTCTATCGGCGAATATAGATTACAATCAAGAGGCGGGAAGGGTATAATCAACATAAAGACAACAGACAAAACCGGTTTTGCTGTAGCCCTGCGCGTAGTATCCGAAAAAGATGAGATAATGCTTATCACGGAAAGCGGTTCCATTGTTCGCACGCCCGTAAAAGGTATCAGGGAAAGCGGCCGCTCTACGCAAGGGGTGCACGTTATTGCGCTTAAAGGTACAAAAGATAAGGTATCAGCAGTGGCCTCTGTTGTCGCAGAGGAAGTAGGATAGTTAATACAAGGTACGATTTATTAGTGGCCCCATCGTCTAGCGGTCCAGGACAACGGCTTTTCGAGCCGTTTACGCGGGTTCGAGTCCCGCTGGGGTCACCATCGATTCAGACACTCTTGTAACTTAAAGAGTTGTAACGAGTTACGGATTGCGCTCGTCATTGCGAGGAGCGAAGCGACGAAGCAATCCCAAGGCATTAGGGAAGTTAGAAACATTCTAACTTCCCTTTTTCTTTTTCCCCAATCCCAAAAGCATATTTCAATTTTTGAAACCAGCTTTAAGTATAGCATGTTTCAGATTTTGAACTCTCTATACATATTAAATAGAGTAAAGAGAAATAAAGAGTATTTGAATGTTTCGTCTTTGCGAGGAGCGAAGCGACGAAGCAATCTCAAGACCAAAATTAAGCATAGCGGGGTTGCATGAGAAAATTATACCCATTTGGCTGGATAGACAGAGACTTAAAAGAATTAGGTTTTTTAAGAGACATGTCCTCTTCAGCATCAAAGCTATATATTCTTTATGTCTTAGCAGGCGGGGTAGAAGGGAAGAGCTGTTACAGCGCTAAGGCGCTGAGAGAGGCAACAAGCCTTGCAAATGCCACCATTTATAAGGCAAGGCAGGAGCTTATCAATATGGGCCTTGTAACAACGCAGAAAGAGATGGTTCGCGGATATAAGAACAAAAAGCCAAAGGTGTGGGTAGAATTACAGGATTTACCAGTTAATACTTTACAGATTAAATACCGCAAGCTGCTTGTCCGTGCGAGTGAGCGCAAGCGGGTATGCCAACCTCAGCAAAGATACGAAATGCCACCATGGATGCAACTCGGCGCAGAGCGCCTAAGAAGAAAGAGAGGTGGCCATGTTTAATATATGGCGGTTGCTTAAAGCTCCATACGCTTACTATGACTATATATGGGTAGATGTTCTGCTTGTGCATGAAACCCGCAAAGCTATCTTGATAGAATTTGACAACCGGAAAGCATGGCTGCCGAAGGCATGGATTGTTGATTTTACGAGAAGTAAGTCGGTAAAGAACCCCCAATCACCAGAGGCGATCTCTATCAAAATATCTTTATACAATTGTAGCAAAAAGTTTTTATGAACCGCTTTACAATGCAAATGTTTGGCGATATAATAAACCATGTTGCTAAGCAGCAATTGGGGTATATAAAAGATCACCCAAACACTTACAAAAAAAACTTCAAAAAAGTACAAATTTTTATTGACAGAAAACTAGAATTATGCTATTATCTTTATAAGTCTTTTTTCAAAGATTATATAAACGTCTCAAATAGAGGTTTATTCATGGTGTGGCAACGTAATAAGACCAGCCGTTTTATCTTTAAAATCATTTCTATAGTTATAATCCTTGCCTTTTTACTCCACGATATCTCGTGGGCATGTAATTGGGACTTTTCATTCAATAAAGACTCTGCTTTAAGAGCACAATCTGTAAAGTCAAATCCTATTAGTTTAGAAATAGAGGGGGCATTAGGATATAAGGGCGTTGATTTAGGCAGTATAGACCCTGAAACAATTGAACTTATCAGGGCATTAGACATAGATTATCTTAAAAGTAAAATAGATATAGCTGCGGGAACAGGCAGAGAGAGTATGCCGCTTCCTAAAATCAAGCAGCAGGATGTTAAGTCATCTTCATCAGGTATCTCATCTGCAAAACCCACATTCTTTAAAAATTTAAACCCCACTAAAATACTTCGAAACATACTGCTTATCTCAGCATTTATTTTCACAATGGGCCTGGCCAGCATGTCTAATGCGCAAACTCAACCCGCGGAAGTTATAATACCATTAACGCAACAAGAGCAGGTTGATATACAAAGAATTGAAGCAGTAAGGTATTCTGAAATAGCCTCACTGATATGCCAGCTTGCGGACAGGGACAGCCATACCTTCTGGGAGGGCGTAAGAATTGGCCGACAGACAGTAGAGGCCTTACGTGGCGCTGAAAAAGACGACTCACTTTCTCGTGCTGATCTATTACGGTTAAGAATGGCTTTAAATTCCTTAAGAAAAGGTAAAGGCAGCCTTGAGCAGGTAAACAATTACTTGTATTGGTCGCCTGATATGGGGCGCTTGGCCCAAGATTTAGAAGAACAGGGCTTAAGACGCCAACCATTAGGGCAATTAAGAGAAGCTCGCGAAAGATTACAGGATAGACAAAGGATTGCTGAGCTTCAAGACAGAACTCAGGTTTTAGAAAGTGATGTAGAGTCTTTACAGGAAGAAAAAGCAGAGGTTTTAGAAAGATTTTCTGAATTGCAAGATAAGGTTACAGGCGCTCAGGACGAATTTGTAGAAAAAATAACAGAAGTTAAGGACTTACTACAAAGCCAGGCAGATCAGGCAGAAGTAATGGCCCGGGATTTAGAAGATAAGCTTGGTGGGCAAAGGCAAAAGGCAGAAACTCTTGCCCAAAGCCTGGAAGATTCTCAGAGGCAAGCAAAGGCCTATGAAGATAAAGTCAGCCAACAGCAGGATAAAATAACAGAGCAGGAAGAAAAGGTAGCCAGCCTTGAAAAAGAGCTCTCTGCTCAGCAAAAAGTATATGAACAAAAACTTAAACAAGAGACAGAAGCCCCCCACACATTAATCAGATTCTGGCAAGACAGCTCTGCCCTTCAAAAAACGCTAGCCATTTTATCACTCTTATTACTTATAGGTATTCCTATAGTTTCAATTATAGCTTTATTAGCACGAAATAAAGCCCTTAAATCGAAAATAGCAGAGTCAAAAGCACTTGAAGCGTCTTTAAAGCAGAAAGAAGATGAGCTTAAAGAGGCAAAAAGGCTCTTAGCTAAAGCAAAACAGGATAAAGAAGACGCCAAAAGAAGTGCCGCAGAAAATAAAGATAAAGCCGTAGAACTTGAAAGGCTTTTTAGAGAACAACAAAAACCGGATACTGAAGCACATCAACAACCTCAAGAGGCTCCTGCGGTTGCAAAACCATTAGCACCTGCAGTACCAGTAGCGCAAGCAGTACCTGCAAAACCCGCAGAACCAACAGAAAAGCCAGTGGCCGCCGCTGCAATACCACCTGTTAGAGAAGTTAAAAAAATAGATGCAGACCCTGCCGAGGATCTCGAACATAATGCAAAAAGAATTACAGAACTTGAGAAAAAAACCGATGATGTTGAAAAGCAACTAGGTGTATTTCTGGATGGTATGACAAAACAACATAAGATTACAGAGCCGCCTGCTGAAAATGAAGATTTAACAGAATGGTTAAAATCCGCAAGAGAACAATTAAAAGAGCTTGAAGCAGCAAGAGATGCCCTTGCCCAAATGGGTAAGGCAGTAGATGCTTTATATAAGCAAGTGGAAGGTTTAAAAGGGGATATAAGCGAAAAACCGGTTGCCCCAGATGTTTTAGAAAAAACTGAGCCAAGGGCCCCGCCTGCACAAACAACACCTGAAAAACAAAAAGCTCTACTCGAGTCTCTAGGGGCAAATATGCAGGCAAAATATGTTCAGCGGCTTGCAAGATACACAAAAGTAGACTTAGCCAAAAGAGCAGATTTTATAAAAAATGAGTTAGGAATAGATGTTGGGGAAGGGAAATACATAGGACTTCTTACTGTAAGCGAAGAGACATTAAAGAAAAAGAAAGCCCTCTTAGACGAACTTAATCTCCCTGTTAAGCCTTATTTATTTAAAATGGGAGAGGCACGATTAATGGCCAGGGCCTCTAAGAGACAAGAGGCAGTCGCAGCCATTGTACAGGAAAAGCCTAAAGCTCCTCAAGAAGACATAGATCAACTATTAAAAGACCAGGATAGTCTTAAAGAAAAAATACAGGCTCTTGCCACAAGAGAAAAAGAACTGCAATCAGAGAATACGGCTCTATCAAATGAAATAGCCCGATTAAGACAGGAAAAAAACAACCTAACAAAAGAAATAGCCGACTTAGAACAGCGCCTTATAAACATACAATCAGCAATAGATAAAAAGGAAAAAGAAAAACTCCAAGCAAGCGCACCAGAAGCTGCAGGCCCGCAACAGCAGATACAGAGCCTTGAAAATACAAAGTCCGCTCTTGAGCAAGATGTTCAAAATCTTAATATAGCAAGAGCATCTATTGAAAAAGAAATATCCACCCTATCAGATAACAGAACTTCCCTTCAGGAAGAATTAAACAATATCCAAAAACAGATACCGCAGGCCCGCGATACTCTTTCAATCCTTGTTTCTGAGATTAAAAAGAAGCAGCAGCAAGAGAAGGCACTTGAAGATAGGATAGCAACGCTTAAGGCTGAAGAAGAAAAATCCGACCAGCATATTAAAGAAGCCAAGAATAGACTTGACAGTATAAACTCGGGTCTTAGCAGGCTAAGCGCTGAAAAAACCCAGTATGAATCAGACATCGCAGAGCTTGCTAAGCGTAAAAAAGCTGTTGAAGATAAATTATCTTCAGAGCAAAACGAGCTGTCTGCGCTTACAGAAAAATTGACTAATTTACGTGCCCAAGCAGCTGAAATTATTGGTGAAAAAGGTGAAAAAGAAACTGCTGAAAAAGACAAGGCAAGCGATAAGGTCTCGCAGATAGATAATTTAAACTCCAAAATACAGGATCTGCTCGCTCAGATTACTCAGAAAAATGAGGAACTCCAGTCAGCGCAGAAACAAAAAGACACGCTTGAAGAGGAAGTGAGCCGGCTTACCAAACAAAAGGACTCGCTTTTAGAAAAAACATCCCAGCTTGAGCAGGACTTACGTGGTATTACGCAACAACTGCAGTCCTTAAAGTCTGTAACGCAAGCACAGCAGTCGGCATTAGCCATGCTGACCAAAGAAAAAGAAATCTTAAGCGCACGATTAGACGGTATTAGAAGTGAGATATCTCAATCAGAGAAAATACACGAAAAACTAAACTCCGAAATAACTCAGCTTAAGTCTCAAAGGCAAACTCTTGCTTTAGATGTTGAAAAGCTGGCAGGGCAAAAAGAGTCTTTAGAGCAAGAGCTTTCCCGGCTTAGAAAAGAAAAAGAAGAGATAGAAAAGCCCAAGGTAATATTGCCTAAGGCTACCCCGCCTCAACCTTATCGTGCAATGATATTTGATATAGACAACACCCTTACCGATGTTACAAAAGAAATTGATATGAAGATGCTAAATGAACTGCTCTCTTTATTAGGGCAAGGGGTTCAAATCGCGTTAATTACCACGCAGGGACTAGATGAAGTTAAAAGATATATTATAGATAAGGCAGCAGCAAAAGATAAAAAGCTACTGAATAATCTTACTATTTATACCGCAGCAGGCGCAAGATGCAATAGGTTTGACGAAAATGGCAATTTAATAGATACGCCTGTTTATGATGCCTCTGAAAATACACCTCTTGCTACAAATAAAGAATGCGAAAAAACAATAGCCAAAGCTATAAGAGAAAAAATAGACTCTAAAGCCAAATTGCATTACAGGCAGGGACTTCTTACAGTATCCGGCCTTAAGGATAGGAAAAAGGCCTTTGGGGAATTGATAGATTTATTTAAAGCTAACGGCTGGCCGCTTGTTCCCCGCGTAGCAGGCGGGCGCACGATACATATATTAACAACAGGCGCAAACAAAGCTGTTGCGGCAGAGCATTTCATCAGGGATGTAGTTGATGAAAAATACCAGCAAAAAACCCCTGGCGAGGCATTGCTTATTATGGGGGATTCTTTCTATCCCGGCGGCCTGGACTTGGATTTTAAGAATGCCTTATACAAAGCACACATTGTTTCTGTAGGCGGAAAGCCAGAAGGCAGCTTGCTTGCAAGTTTAGGAAAAGACGGAATAAGATTTTCAGAAGACTTGGTAAGTAAGAAGGGATGGCCTGCTACATACGAGATCCTTAAATATATCAGGGAGTTTCAGCAGAATATATTGAAAATCTATGAAACAAAAATCATGACAGAAGAAGAGGCGAAAGAACAGGCCAGAAGAAGAACTCCCGAATATATGATAAGCCAGCTCTTTGATAATATCCCCCAGCATGATCAGAATATTTGGGCTGTGCTTAATAACTTGTATCCTTTTAAAGACTCAAAAGCAGAAATTAAGGCAATGTTAATTGACCTGGCAAAAAAAGACGCTTCTTTAAGCCGAATAATAGAGAGCCTTTACAGCAGCATTTCCCAAGGAGGAAGAATAAAAAAAGAGGATATGCTTTCTGTGCAGGATTACGACCAGTTTAAAAGGCAGGCCGGATTAAAGGAATCTTTTGATGCAACACCCTCTTCTATAGAAAACGGATTAGGTTTTACTTATAATGGCCGTCAATACAAGCTTGTTTTAGCGCCGCGTGATATCTTAGATTTAATTGGGGGTTATATCAGCGCGGATTGTACTGACCCAGGCTTTGCCAATGGTTCTCCTTTTTTAAAGTATGTTCTTGGCCACATTCGCAGCCCGGGTTTCTTAAAATTTAGATTGTATAAACAACTTACGCAAGGACAGTGGGAGTGGGCAGGAAATGTCTATACAGCAGCTGCCAGAAACAAAGACAATCAAGCTGTTTTACTTATCGATGCCTTGCAGCTGCCCTCTAAGGATGCAGGCCCATTTCATACGATGCCTAAACCGAGAGAGAAAAATCCCCCCTTTAATAATCTTCAGGAATCTACAGGCGTTGGCGAACAGATAATAGGGACTTTAACAAAATACGCTCAAGATACAGGATTTAAGCAAGTCTGGTTAGGTTTTGTTTCTAATTTTTATGCACCTAATGGCGGGCTTGTTGGGTATTTTCAGAAAAAATACGCAAGGGAATATACCGCAACACTTCCACCGCTTAGCCGTGAGAATAAGGCATCTGAAATCGTGCCGACAGATTCAGAAACTGCCTATCAAAGCAGGCTTGCAGGCCTGGGTTTAGCGCCTATAGGCGTGGATAAAGAAATTTTAGATTCTTTTCCAAGAAAAGATCCTTGGACCTGGCGCGGTTTTGCCAGAATCTGGCCTATTGAAAAAATTAAGCCGCCTGTTCCTGAAGTAAAAGCTGAAACAGAGCCAGTAGTAGAAGAAGCTCCGACCAAACCAATAGTTAAGCCAGAATCAACAGCCCCTGTTGAAGAAAAACCAAAACTTATTAGTGCGAAAAATGTACGTGTTATTATAGAAAAAGCTCTTAAAGATCTCGGATTAGAAGATCCTGCGGTGCGTTTTTATAACACGGAAGAAATGCAAAAAGTTTTAGAGATTTGGGAATCGTTAGAAGAAATCGATAGTGCAGTTTTAAGAGAGCTAATGCAACTATATGTAGATGGTGTTGGTGGAGATGTAATTGAAAATATATTAAAATTGGAAAACATAAGGCTTTCTGCAATACGATATCTTGAAGAAATATATGCCCATCCTTATTATTATATTAAAGATAATGATGTTCAAGGTAAACCAATTAACCGAAAAGTAAGCTATAGCGATGATTTTTTAAATTCAATTGCCCACCTATTATGTGTTCTTGGCAGCCCTATAGGCATAAGCCGTACTTTAAATTCTTTGATGAGGTTAATATTTGCGTCGCTAATTGAGCATCAATATCAGCAAGATCCCGCAGGGTGGCGTCGCGTGCGTGAAAATAGTACGAAAACATTAAAAAGCCTTCTTCAGCATATTGTCGATACAATCGGTGACCCTGCGATAATGGGCATAAGAGAAGTATTTGATAAATATGCTACGAGAGAAAGCAGCGAATATCTAAAAAGTGCAGGCAAAGATAAGCTCCTTGAGGGGTATGGTCCCAGCGAAGCATGTATACTTCTTGCGGGGGCTCTTATGCAACTGGGAGATAAAGAAGGATTCCTATTTTTAAAAGATGCTTTATATAGCAAATCAGAAGAGGTTCAGGAGTGGGCTAAGTACGCATTCTATAGTGTCCATAACCCCAATGCGCTTCGGCTGTTACCAGATATACTTACTTTAGATAGAATTTACCATAAAAGCAATGCTGTCAGGATGAGTTATGTCCAGCCAATTAAAGATGGTATCCCTGAAGATAAGGATTTTATAGATAGAGTACTTAAAGCAATAGATTCATATCAAAAAGGGAAGAAAGACAGGGGCTCTATAAAATACCTTCAAAACGCTGCCCGCTTAGGCAAAGAGCCGCAGGCGAGTAAGGCTCAGCAAGTGCTTTCTGTTATTGAAAAGAAGGCAGAAGTTGAAGTAAAGTCCCCAGCTCTTCAAGTTAAGCCGCCTGTTTCTGAAGTAAAAGCTGAAACAGCGCCAGTAGTAGAAAAGGCTCCGCCTGCAGTTACTCCGCCCATTTCAAAAGCAAAAATCGAGAAAGCGCCTGAAGTTCCCAGGGACGAAAGAACAGAGACTAAAATAAAGTTTTCTCAGAAGGAAATAGAAGAGTTTGTTAATAGTTTAGTAAGCGAGAATGAGCAAAAACGTTTGGCTGCGAGAAACAGCTTGATTGCAATTGGTCTTCCCATAGTTAGGTTGTTAATTGAAAAGGAGCGCAGTATTCCTTGGCATGATTACGACCGTTTTGAATCAGAAGTGTTAGATATTTTTGTTGCTTTAGGAAAACCGGCCTTAGAGTATCTCTTAAATAGCTGGAGAGAAGGAAAAAATGTAAACCCTCTTATAGTAGGTCACGCTTTGGCTAAAGCAAAAGATTTACGAGCAATCGATCCATTAATCAATGTAATAGAAACCCAGGTAGACACCAAAAAAACACAGGCTGAAGATAGTTTGGCTGCACTTGGTAATGCTGGGGGTTTAGAATTAATGCGTTGCTTAGAAAATCCGTTATGGATAGTCAAAAAGCATATTGCCCGCAGCCTAAGGAAAATAAATGACCCTGCAGGGCTTAAGGCCTCGGAACTAATTCTATATATTTTAGATAAAAATAAAACAAAAGTCCTTGAGCGTTCAAATGACATAATTAAGCTGCTTATTCTTGCTTTTTTTGAAGAATCCGATAAAGAGATTATAAATTTTATAATTGAATGTATAGAAGATATGGATGAAAACATTGTTAAAGAAGCATTAAATAAGAAAATTGAAGAAACCAAAAATGACACAACGCTTGCCGTTGCCAGCAAAAACGAGAGATTAAAGAGGTTAGTTAAGATATCAAGAGAGCTGATTATTAAACAACCTTTGCTGGATATTTTAAACGACAAAGAATCTAACTGGGATCTTCTGAGACTATCTGCCCTGGAATTGGCTAAATTTAAGATAAGAAATCCTAAGGTAGAAATAATTTCGCTTTTATGCGAGTTTAAAGATAGAACTGATATGTTTGATAAAAAGTTTCCAGAGTCACGCGCATTAACTCAACCACCGGTTGAATTTATAGATAGAATAAAGGAAATTCAAATAGACCCCGAACTAATTTCGATATTGTTAAAATCTTTAACCAGTCTTGACCCAGATGATAGCATAAAGGTTAATGCAATTCGCGCATTAGGATTTGTCGGTGCAGAAGAAGCTATTGCGCCTCTCACAAATTCTATCAGTGGAGGTAAGACTGGTTTAGAAGCAATTTTAGCATTAGGCAAAATCGGGGCTGGGTTAGCAACCCCTACGCAGACGGAGAAGCGTTCTTACATTGTTCAAACATTAATTGATAAATATCCACTTAGCATTATTGGGAACGAAAGATTGAAGATAGAATTGATGAGAGCAATTACAATCGCTCTCGCTGAGGCTGGTGGGCGGGATGCGATAAGATTTCTTGTGACAAAAGCAAGCTGGGAGAGGTGGATTTCTTTAGTTGGAGAAGTTGATGTTTATATTCTTACACAGCCTTTTGAAGATACAAGAGCAATAATTAAAGATGTATTAAATTCATCATATGAGATTGATAGAATTAGCAAGACAGCGAGGCGCCCGGAGAGTGAAATTATCAAAGAATTAAAAAATCTCCTTGAAAGAGTAAACCAGGAAGAGCAAAACATAAATCAGGCTATCAGTAAATCTAAATTACCAAAATCAGGAATGTTAGATAGGGCCAAACGCTGGTTTAAGGGCCCCAAAATGTTTTTGATGGGGTTAGTTATAGTTTCTTCCTGGTTAGGATTTACGCCGCAAATACATGCACAACAGCCTGTTCCAGAAGAACATATTATGCGAACCACCCAGCCAAGTGAGGAGGAAACCAAGATAGAGTTGCCTACTGTGAGGCAGAGGCCTCAGGCAATCCCCCAACAGACGGTTGAAACACCTGAAAAAACAGAGCAACAAAGACTCGAAGAAGAAAAAGCTCGAATAGAGCGTCAAAAACGAGCAGAAGCAGCCCGAATAGAGCAAGAGCGTAAACGCCAAGAAGAGAGAATTAAACGAGAGCAGGAGCAGGCAGAACGTAAACGCGTGGAAGCCGAACGGCGCCGGTTGGCAGGCATGGTTTTTAAATGGATAGGCCTTAGCATTCTTGGTTTAGGCTCTATTGTGGGAGCAGGTTATCTTATTAAGGCAAGTGTTGAGAATTCTAAAGCCGTAGGCAAGGGCATAGGTAAAGCTATCAAGCATACAGTATTGCTGCCTTATTATTTTGGCAAATACCTAATTTATTATCCTATAAGCGGATTTATAAAGGGGGTTGAAAAAACAGAAGAATTTATTAAAGGACAAATAGAAGAGAAAAGAGTAGGTAAAGAAATAACAGCTGCTAGTGTTTTTTTCATGGTTTACTGCTTTTATTTACTCTATAGCATTGGTATGCATGAAGAACTATTAAAAAAATCCAGCCCATCTGTAAACGAACTTGCAAAGTTACTGAACAACATATCTATAACAACCATGTGGGTAACATTTGGGTTCCTTGGCTTCTTGTCACTTTTTGCTACAGTGAGATATATTATAAAAAAGAAATTATCACGCCCCGTAAGTGGTGTAGCCTTATTTTTAGTTATAGCATTTTCGGGCATTTCTGGTTTCATAGGCTATAAAACCGCTGTTTATTTTTCTAGTAAAGAATCAGCGAATAGAATTACAGCCATAAAAGGGTTGACGGAGCATAAACAGCGGGGTTCGCGGGATCAGAAAATAATCATTTCACTTATTGAGGCCTTATCGGACAGAGAAACATCTATAAGAGAAGCTGCTGCTGAGGCTTTGGGCATTTGCGGCGACAGCCAGGCTATTAAGCCTTTAATCGAAGCATTAAACGATAGTTCTTATGAGGTAAGACGCGCAGCCGTTGCTTCATTGAACAGGTTAGGTGTTATAGAAAATACTACAGATACTGAATTGTTAAAGAAAATACTAGGCCTGAATTCAGAACTTCAAAGCAAAGTTACAGATGCGTTTGTGCGAATAGGAAGACCTGCGTTATCTAGTTTGGCGGATATGTTACGTGATATTAATAACTCTCAATATCAAGATACTGCAAAGGCAGCTTTAGTTAGAATTGGCAAAGATCATCCTCAGCAGGTAATGCAAGCAGCATCCAAGGTTCTTTCTAATGATAATCCAAGTGTTAGGCGAAGGGCTGTGGAGATTGTTTCTGAATTAAATAACCCTCAAGCAGTAGATTTTTTAATGAGGGCATCCAGCGATAGCGATTGGGAAATAAGGGAGCACGCTGTAAAGGCTCTAGCGCGTGTCAAGACAGATTCTCAAGAAGCCAGCATATTAAGATCTATAGATAACTATGATGAAAACGCACTGGTAAATATGGGAAAACCAGCGGTAAGTTTTCTGATCAGTGCATTAGATGGCCCGAGCCGACACCATACTTATAGAAGGGATGGGCTTAACAGGGCTGACTTTGCAGCTAAAATTCTAGGAATAATAGGTGATAAAGCAGCGGTTGAACCGATTATAAATGCCATGCAAAATAGGCGCATAAATTGGAAAATAGCCATTGACGCACTAACTCAACTGAATGACAGCAGGGCTGTAGAGCCATTGCTATTAATGGCAAAAGGTCGTTATGATAAAGATTTTGACATTCAAGTAGTTGTTGAGGCGATAATACATATAAGCGGGGCTGATCCTACACCCATACTGCTTAAAGCACTGCAAGACAACGACGATGAGGTGTGCCGCACAGCAGCAATGGTTTTAGCAAGAAGTAATAGCCCTGATATAATCAAACCGTTTATAGAAAGGCTGGATGACAGAGAGAGCGATATAGTAAATATCTCAATACAAACTTTGGGCAGATTACGGGCAGAAAAAGCGGTAAGGCCCATTATTAGAATTTTAAAAAACAGCACTATATCAGGCGAGCATCTAATCTATCCTTTAAAAGCTGAACATAATCGTCCTTATTATGGTTCTCGTAATCTCGAGATAAAAAGAAGCATTGTCGAAGAAGCGCTTGTCCAAATAGGCCGGCCTGCTGCTATGCCGCTTCTTCGGATTTCTGATCATGAAAAAACTGGAGAAGAAGCGCAAAATATTTTAGCGAAAATCGGCCCCGAAGCAGTGAGCCCTCTTGTGGAGAGGTTAAACCATTGGAATCCTTCTGCAAGAAAACAATCGGTAGAATTGCTTACCAGGATAGGCGTTCCTGCAATTCCTTCTTTAATTCAAGCTTTTGGCTCTGATGCTTACACGGTAAGAGAAGGCGCTTTAAACGCCTTGTTGGATATCAACAACCCTGACGCATCAATTAATTTGCTTATTCCGGCTTTACAGAACCAAAACGAAGATGTTCGCTGGAGAGCAGCTATTGCATTAGCTCAAATGACGGACAAGCAAGCCGTGGGCCCGCTTATCGGCATTACCAATGATAAATCAGTACGAGTGCGTAAGGCTGCGGTTCAGGCTTTGGGCTCTAATGGAGGCTTTGATACTGCGCAATCCATTGGCCCGTTGATGGAACGCCTGCAGGATGATGATCTATTTGTGCGCAAAGCAGCAATAGTTAGCTTGGAAAGAGCCTCTCTTAATTATCAATTTCGAAATTTAGTTGCTCATAGGATAGCCGCAAGTTTAAGAGATTCTGATTGGCGGGTTAGGGCGGTTGCTGCAAATATTTTAGGTAATTTTAGCTATTCTCAGGAGATTATTAATTCGCTAACGCCTTATTTAGATGATCCGAATCCTTATGTACGCAGGCAAACGGTTTTTTCTTTGGGCAGGCTTTCACCTCCAAACATACAAATATTTTTAAATAAGGCTCTAAATGATCCTGATGAATATGTTAGGTTAACTACTGCCAAGGCAATTGAAGAGATAATTGCTCTTGATAATGTGTACATAGACAGATTTTTGCAGAGAATTCTACATCATGGTGAAAATATTAGAAAAACCGCGATTGCAGAGTTAAAAGAAAAGTCCAACTCGCAAATTGTCTATAGATTAGTAAGAGTGTTAGCTTCTCAAGAATCTCCGGAAACTGAACGGGCCCATGCTTTAAACGCTATAAAGATGCTGGATACGCAAGGAGTTAGAGCCCTTATTGTTGGTTTGGAAAGCAAAGATGTCCTGACAAGACAACTATCAGCAGAGGCCTTAGTAAGTATAGGTAAGCCTGCTTGTGATGAATTGGTTGCAAATTTACGTAATGAAAACCCCTTAACAAGGCAGGCTCTTCTTAATGTTCTTGTTAGAATAGGCGCTCCTTCAAAAAGAGCGCTTACTAATTCTATTTGGGATAAGTCCGATCTAGAATTAAGCGGCTTGGCTAAAGCAGTTTTATGGAAAATAGATTATCTGGAAGCGCAAAAGACTCATCAAAACCTCCACTTCAATTATGTTACATGGCCTGAAATAAAAAAATGGGCGAGAGTATTAGCCCCGTCATATCTTATAATCTTGGTGGGTATTGGGGGCTTATTTGGATTTATTAAATATATAAGAGAACAGAAAACTAAAAGGAAAGCGTCATCCATATTAAGGCATGTTGGCTTAAACCAAAAACCTATGATTATTGCAGAAGCATTTATTAGAAGCGGATTGAATATAGAATTACGAATAAATTCCAACTACAAGGACTTAATTACCTCTAAAGAAAAGGGAATGCTGGAAAAAGTTTTATCTGAATTAGCCGCGTCGGGAAATTTACAGGCAATTCAAAAAATAACCAAAATCAAAATTGTTACAGGCAATGACCGCCTTATGCATTTGGACAAGAATACTCACGAAATTATAATTGATAAAGATGCTTTTAAATCTTACTATTTGTTATTTATGGAAATAGAGCATGAATTACAGCATATTTTAGTTGAATCCTTAAATCGGAGGGCCCCTCCTGTGATAGAGGAGCTTACCGTTCTCCGTCATGAAATAATGCGTTTCCTTTCTTTCGTACCCAGCCAACAAGAAGAAGTTCTTTCTGTGCTCAAAGCAGATAATGATCTCGATGATAGAAAATTCCATGAGATCTTAACGTACGCCCAGAATTATGGAATAGAGAAAATTCCAGATTTACTGATTAAGTACATTAGGCAGTTTTACCCTAAGGATTTGCAGCACGGTTTATCCGCTGCAATAATGGTTGTGTTAAGAGATAAAGTAATATCTCTATGGCAAGATTTGCATTCGAAAAGAATAGCTTCTTATCTTGGAACAAAATATGATATAGAGCCTAAAATAGCTAATCTTATGGTAAGGTTTCACAGAAAAATGGTAGCAGATATTCACAAAAGGAATATAGGAGAAAACAAGCTCGAACCTTATGAATTCACTTTAAGGGAACTCTATAAATGGGCTAAATTTTATCAACGTTTTCACACCCAATGGGGGGCTGCCACATCATTTATAAAAGGTGCTGTTTATGTTTATGCTGACCGCATGGAAAACCAAAAAGATAAAGATAGATTTTATTATAATATAAATGCTTTGAGTCTAGATTTAGAAGTTCTTGAATTGGCAGATTATAAAGAGGGTAGAAAAATTGATTTATTAGCGCTTTTGTCTAAAGAACAAGCTATAAACAATATTGTTAAAAACGATAGAGATATAACAATTGGTGATCTGAAAATAAAAATAAATGTTTCTACTGATTCCGAATATATACCTAGCAGGCAGTCGGCAGAACTTGTTCTTATACCCAGGACAATAGAGGATCTTGAAAAAGTGGCCTTGGCAGTAGATTTAAATGACCCAGTTCTTTTAATAGGTGAAACAGGTGTTGGCAAGACATCCCTGGTTAGAGATTTGGCTTTTTTAACTAAAAATGCTTTTAGACGCTTTAACCTTAATGGTCAAACTGATAAGCTGGAGTTTATCGGAGGCTTTAAGCCTTCGCATACATATTTAACGCGGGAAGACGCAATTGATATTATTAATCAAGCTGTGGCAGCATCGACAAGACAGGAGCAGCGGATATTGGCCGAATCAGTAGGATTAATTACTGGAGGCAAGATATCTTTTCCAAAAGCCAAAAAACTAATACAAGATGCCTTAAGCGCCCGTAGATGGGAATTGGTTGCCAATGTTGCAGAGGCAATTGCTCATAAAAAGGGCCTTGATAAACAGAAAGGGGTTAAGTTTGAATGGTACAATGGCATTCTAATTGAGTCAATGCAGAAAGGACACTGGCTCGTTCTAGATGAGATTAATTTAGCTGAACCAGAAGTAATCGAACGTATTCGTTATCTTCTTGAACCAAAGGGCTACTTAAAGATCAATGAACATAAAGGAGAGCAATGGCTGCAAGCTAAAGATTATGATAAATTGGTTAACGAATATGCAGGTAGCCATACCGGCACAAGAGAAAATCTGATTAAACAGGCTATTACTCAGCTGTCTGCGAGGGGTATTTTTAGAATACATCCTAATTTCAGGATTTTTGCTACAATGAATCCTCCCGAATATGAGGGTAGAAAACAGCTTTCGCCTGCTTTAATGAATAAATTCAGGGTTAAATGGATACGAAACTTTACTCAAGATGAAATATGCGAAATTTTAAGAAAAAAATATCATTTAAACGATGATATAATTAACAGGCTTTCCAATTTCTACGCTGAGCTAGCCGGTATTTCTGGTAAGGAAGGAGAATTAGGCAAGGAAATTGGCCAGCCTTATTATTTTACAATTAGGCAATTCTTTAGGCTTGCTTTACGTATCCAGCAATGGCTATCTAGGCTTAGCAATATCCCTTCCCCTGAAATTATCAACAAACAGCTTGCTCTTGAGGCGCAGGAAGTTTATGGCGATAGCCTGAAATCAGAAGCAGATCAAAGATTGTTTAAGGGCCTGCTTAGAAAAGAACAAGTATTTGGATGCGAACCTCCGCAGGTTGACACAGAGATAAAAATAGATGAGCCTAAAAATAAAGTGTATTTTGGAGACGTTGCTTTACCTATTAATAAGAAGGGTGGCTTGTTTATCCCTACCAGCAAAGCAGAGTTGGCCCCCATTCCTGCTACGAAGAAAAATTTAAGAAATTTAGCCAGGTCGATTGAAATGAAAGAAAACCTTCTTCTGGTGGGCCCGACAGGAAGTGCAAAAACAGCTTCGCTTACAAACATTGCTTATTTAACAAAGAATAATTTTATTCGTCTTAACCTTGATAGTCAAACCGATATTGGAGATTTAATCGGTAAAAATATCCCCAAAGAGGGGACTTCCGAGTTTCTGTGGCAGGATGGAGATCTGATTAGGGCAATGAAAGAAGGGTACTGGCTTCTTCTTGATGAGTTTAATTTAGCAGAACCTGAGATTTTAGAGCGCATAAATTCACTTTTAGATGATGATGGTTCATTAGTAGTGACTGAGCATAAAGGGGAAGTCTGGATTCCTGGTTATGTTTATGATGAAAAAAAAGCTAATGGTGAAAATATGGCTAATTTACGCCGTATTCATGAAAATTTCAGGCTATTTGCTGCTATGAATCCAGAGCATTATGCTGGTAGAAATAGGCTGTCTTTAGCAATGAAAAATAAATTTATTGAAAAATGGTTTAGCGGGGATTTTTCCCCCGAAGAATTAAAAGAAATTATACGTTTTTATTTGGCCAAAGAAGGTTTATTTAAAGGACCGCCTATTCAAGGCAAATCTTTGGATACTATAATAGAAGTTATGGCTTCAGTCCATATGTCTATTTTGAATAAGATCAGAGAGAATAGATTTAATAGGCTTGCTTTATCTGGAAATGCTGAAGATTATAACTTTAGCCTTAGAGACCTAAAGGATTGGGCTGAGTTTATTAGAAATCTAGTTATGCAGATTGGTGAAGGAGTTATTGCGAAATCAGTTGAGGATAACAGGCAGCAATTAAATGAAAAACGAGAAATATTAACCATGATATCCGATCCTGTAAAAAAACAAGAATATATAGAAAAACTCAAAGAAGTAAAATTAAACCCGTTAGAAGGTCTGCTACAAAGAGAAAAAAATGCTGACAATAAGCAAAAGCTAGCATCCCGGATAATTAAGATAAAAGAAGAGATAACAAAGATAAGCGATCCTCAGAAGATAGAAGAATATAAGAAGGAATTACAGTCTGGTATAGAAAAAACCATGCAATCCATAGCATTTTTTGAACAAATCAAGACAGATCCTCATAATATTTGGTATTGGGGAATAAATAGAGCTATTTTTGATGGCGCTATATATATATATTGTGACAGATTATATGGGTCAGCTGCCAGAACAAAAGAACATATTTCAGGGGATAAGGATATATTTTATAAAGAAATACTAGGGCCAATTTTTACCCAGGCAGTCCAGTCTGGTATTGGGGGGCTTGAGGCGATTAGCGTTGAAGAGGAAAGAGAGCTTTTAGGGGAAGGCGTAAGTTTTAATGAGCTAATTAGCCAGGGAAAAAGCGAAGGCATGGATATAGCCTCACAGAAGTTAGCCGCTAAGTTTGTTGATTTAACCTTAGGCTTTCCCAAAGAACTTCGGGAAAAATATTTAATCCATATTTTTTCTAATCTTACTAATCCAGATAAGCAGATCCATGGTATATATGGTTTTGCTCTTTTACCAAAAGGCATTGCCCTTGAATTAATTGATGCAGCTTTAGAACACCCTAATTCAAAAATAAAACAAGCAGCAATGGAAACGTTAAGTCAGGTATTTGACCCAAGGGATAAGAATTTTGTTAATGAATTTACACCATTTGCGGCTAAGCTGGCGGTATTTCTAAGCGATGATAATCAAGATTTAAGATTAACTTCAGCTTTGGTTTTAGAAAAATTAGAATGGGTGGAATGGGAACAGAAAGCTATACCGCGTCTTTCGCAAAACCCTGGCAAGCGCCCCGATAAATTGCCATGGGATAAGACTTTGCAAAGACTTATTAGATTAAAAGACAGTTCAGGAGATTATTTGGGTATATTTGGGTTTTTAAAGAAAAAATCAACAATAATTTCTTTACTTCTTATTAGTTCAGCAGTAATGATTTTTGCTACACCTTTTATATTGCAAGCTTCGTCTTTTAGCTTAAGCACAGCTTTAATTGCTTTTTTGGGATACCTATTTGGAAGCAGGATTTGGAGATTCAATAAAGAAAACGCCGCTACCTATTTAGTCACAGGCACTATTGTAGCAGGCCTGCTTACTTTGCCCGTAATTTTAGCTTTATACACAACTAGCAGTATACTTGTATTTTCTGCTTATTTAAGTATATTTTCGGGGGTATTTGGAATTAGTTTTGGCCTGTTAGATTTACTCGGGCAATCATATTATCTTATTTATTTACCGCAGCTACAAATACTTTCTGCACGATATAAAAAATTGGCATTGGATTTAGAGGACTTTTATTCATTGCTTGAAAAAACGAAAGAAGGCAAATTTATTCACTTCCCATTTGAATCAGAAGAAAAACTTAATTATTTTAATACGTGGTATGGCAAGCTTACGCTTTTATCAGGCTTTATATTGGGTATAATTTTCAATATTTCGCTATTCCATACTGCAAAAATAGACAGCCTGCCCGTAATTCCTATTATTGGGTGGGTTCCGCAGTGGACACAGATTGCATTTGGCGCGATTACCGGAGGAGCTTTTGGTTATTTTATTTCCAGTTTTACTATTTTAGCCGCAACTACATTTAGAGAAATCGTATATAAACCTATAAAAGCAATATATGGTGATGAAATTAAAAAGAGAGAATGGATTGGATTTAGGGAAATTTTATCAAGCTATGGACCTTTGATAATAGAGACCTTTAAAAAATATCGTAATGCGTTACTTGAAAGTAATAATATAGTGGCAAGTATAAAAAAAGAAGCTACAAGCAAAGATGATATGCTAAAAACATTGCGGCCAGACGCAATCAAGCGGTTGGACAACGGCGCTCTTATATATAAAATCTTTGTACCCGCGCCATTACAGGATTCAGGAAATACGCAAGTTTTTATTCCTGAATCAGAAAATTCTGAATTAATCCCTGTTATAGATACTGTCAAGGCCCTAAAACAAATATCTCTTTCTGTATTATTAGATGACCCTGTTTTATTAATAGGAGAAACAGGCGTAGGCAAAACATCTTTGGTGCGATATTTAGCTAATTTGACCAGGCACAGTTTTAGGAGATTTAACCTAAGCGGCCAAACCGATAAAACAGAATTTATAGGAGGATATAAGCCGGATCTATCAGGAGTATTTAAGTGGAAAGACGGAATACTGTTAGAGGCAATGCTTTATGGGCATTGGCTGGTTTTGGATGAGTTAAATCTTGCAGAATCACAGGTTCTTGAAAGACTAAACTCGCTTTTAGACGATGATCGCACATTGGTTTTGGCAGAACACTTAGGAGAGCATTTTAAGTCTATCGGAGTATATGAAGAGAAAAAAAGACAGGGAGCTGAAGAGTTCTTCGATGAGTTTAGAAAAGTTAACTATCTTGTAGATAGTGACGGAAGAAGGATTTATTGTGTTCATCCCGATTTCCGTTTATTTGCAACAATGAATCCTGCTGAATATGCAGGGCGTAAAATTCTTTCCCCCGCTCTTATGAATAGATTTAGGGTCAAGTGGATAGATGAGCTTACCACCACAGAAAAAAAACTCGTACTTTTAGAAAAGTATTATGCTAAAGAAACAGGTGCCCTTAAAGACGACATTGAAAAGCATTTTATTTCAGGAGACGGGTCATTAGACAGGCTTGGTATTGTTCATGAGCGCATATCAACAGCAGCTAAGCTACGGGAAATTGGAAAAGATGCAGTTGATCCGTATCACTATTCAATTCGCGATCTTTTAAAATTAGGAAAACGAGTAGCACGTATAATAGATTTAGAAGAAAACAATACAAGCATGCCTCTAGATGGTTACCAAAGGGATGATATCCTTATGCGAGAGCTTTGGGAGGTTTATAGCGATAGAATTCGTGATGAAGATGAACAGGACTTCCTGGCCAATGAACTTATAAGGATAGCGTTTGAGAAACAATCTGTTTTAGGCCAAAGTCCGCAAATTGTGCAATCTGACTCTATTTTTGGAGATATAGTTGTACCCAAAAATCAAAGAGGAGGCCCATACATACCGGGACGCGAAGCAATCTTAACCCACACACAGAGTACTTTACATTATCTAAGAAGAATTGCCAAGGCTGTTATGATGAATGAAAAAGTTCTGCTGGTAGGCCCGACAGGAAGTGCGAAAACCTCATTTATTCGTTATATAGCACATCTTACGCAAAATAATTTTGCCAGGATGAATTTAGATGCTCAAACAGATACTTCCGAACTCATTGGGCAATATGTTCCTGTTGAGGGAAAGAAGAACGAATTTTTCTGGCAGGACGGTATGCTAGTGAGAGCGCTTAAAGAAGGATGGTGGGTACTATTTGATGAAATTAATTTAGCTGAAGCTGAAATTTTAGAGCGCATAAATTCACTTCTAGATGATGACTCTTGTTTGGTGATAACCGAACATGAGAACGAAAAACTTATATCAAGTGTTGAATACGAAAAGAAATTAGATGTATTTATAAAGGAATATATTACTTCGGGAGTATCCAAAGAAGAAGCGAGGCAAAGGGCAATCGAAAAGCTGACAAAAGAAAAGATATTTAGAATTCATCCTGATTTTAGACTTTTTTCAGCAATGAACCCAGAGCATTATGCAGGCAGAAACAGGCTGTCTATAGCAATGCGTAATAAATTTACCGAAATCTGGATTTCTGGCGATATGTCTTTTGAAGAATTAACGGAAATAACTAAAGGATATTTATCGGAGTATTCAAAAGGTACTATTAAAGGCCACGCCTTGGACTCAGCAGCTAAAGCCATGGTTTTATTCCACACAGAACTCCAGGATATTTTTAAAAAACTTTCAGTTTTTACTGCAGAATATGAGTTTAGCATAAGAGAATTGCGGGCTCTATCACGTTATATTTCCATGATGAGCCCTAAAGTTGGCATGAATAAGGCATTTAATAAAGGACTGGCTTATATCTATATTGACAGGCTGCATGCCAAAGAATTCAGATATAAAAATGAAAAAGGAGAGGATTCAAAAACAAACGACAGGAAACTGTTTATAGAGATTATTGAGGATGTTTTGAAGGGAAAGCAAATGGCGGTCCCGTTGTTGGACTTGGATTATTTAAAATTGTATGCGATTGGACGTGTGCCTGTTGAAATTAATTTTGATAGTAAATCAATTGACATTGAAGGTGCCCAAGTGCTTGTTAATAAAAATAATACATTGGATTATGTCCCCAGTGAAGAAGTTGCAAGACTTATTTTAACGCCTCAAACAAAATTAAATCTCAGCAATATTGCCTTGAGTATAATTTTAAAAGAACCTCTTTTATTGGTAGGAGAAACAGGCGTAGGTAAGACTTCTTTTATAAGATATCTTGCTAATAAATCACGAAATAATTTCCGAAGATTTAATCTAAGCGGCCAAACAGAAAAATTAGAATTTATTGGTGGCTTTAAGCCCGATGAAAATGGCGTTTTTGTTTGGCGCAATGGCATATTAATCGAAGCAATGCGAGAAGGGCATTGGCTTGTTTTAGATGAGATCAATCTTGCCCCGTCTCAGATCATTGAGAGATTAAATTCCTTATTAGACGATGATGGATTTTTAGTAGTGACCGAACATGAGAATGAGAAATGGATACAGGCAGAGAGGTATGATGATCAAAAAAAGATTTTACTTAAATCCAATACAGATGCGATTAAAAAGGACTCAAACGGCGCAGAGTATCTTGTGGTTAAAGATACAAAACTATACCGCATACATCCAGACTTCCGTTTGTTAGCGACAATGAATCCCGCTGATGCAGAATATGCTGGTAGAAAAAGATTTTCACCAGCTTTAATGAATAGATTCAGGGTTAAGTGGATAGATGAACTACGTAGAGACCCCGATACAATGGACATCATCAAGGAACTTTACGGAAGGGAGCTCCCTGCCCAGCTTCTAGATAAGTTTTTAGATGTACATTTCCAGATAAAAGAGAAAGGGAGAAAGTTGGCAGATGGCAAGATATATTATACTATTAGACATTTAATGCGGTGGCTGAACCGCATAAAAGACACTACGGTTAAAGATGAAAATACGTTAAGAAGAGCGGCTGTTTTAGAGGGCAAAGAAGTTTATGGTGATGGATTATCTGAAGAAATGCATCAAGAGGAACTTAGAAAATATCTTTATGATACGCTAGCTGAAAAATTTGGCAGTGATTTTTATGATACTGATTATCAGATTTCTAGTAAGGGTAATAAAATATATTTCGGAGATATATATCTTGAAACAAATGGCCGTAGGGATATTTATGTTCCTGCTCATCCTTTAGATTTAACACCTTCTACCTCTAAGTATCTTAAAAAATTAGCCAAGGCGGTACTAAGAAACGAACCCATGCTTCTTGTCGGGCCAACAGGAGGCGGAAAAACTGCTTTTGTAAGACATCTATCGGATCTTGTCAATATAAATTTTATAAGTTTAGATCTTGATGGCCAAACGGATGTAGCTGAACTCATAGGTCAGTTTATTCCCGAGGAAAAGACCAACCGATATAAATGGTACCCAGGGGCATTGCTCCAAGCATTAGAAACTGGCAGTTGGATTCTCATTGATGAGTTAAATTTAGCTGAGCCTGAAGTGCTTGAGCGCATAAATAGTCTCTTAGATGATGATGGAATTCTTGTGGTTACAGAGCATGAGAACGAAGTTTATTTACCCGCAAAATTATATGATACTAAATTCAACAAACTTAAAGAAGAGATACTAAAAAGCGGTAACATTACGCGAGACCCTGCTACAGCAGATAGTATTGCTCATGCGCAGTTGAGGAAACAAGGTTTTTATCGTATACACCCCACCTTTAGGTTATTTGCTGCGATGAATCCTGAAAGTTATGCAGGCAGAATGAGGTTGTCTTTGGCCATGCTTAACAAATTTAGCTTACTGTGGGTTTCTGGTGAACAGCCTGAAGAAGAACAAATTTCAATAGTCAAACATTACTTGGCTGCTCCTGAAAGAGAGACAAAAGAAACTGAAATTCCAAATGAGTTTTTTAAAACTATTTCACAACCCAGAACTTTATTTGTAAAAGAGGCAAGATTAGAAGAGCTAAGCAGGCAGCAGTCTAAACAAATAGAGTCAATAATAGATAAAAATGAAGATATAGTTAATGATATAGTCCTGATAGCTGCGTCCGAAGAGCATGCGGGTAAATATTCCGTGGAATTTAAGCAAGGATATGGAGAGGACTTGTACGCCGAGTTTGCCGATATTGAAAAAGAGATAAATGCCAGAAGGCAAAAGATTGATACAGAGCGCGCTATTGCAATCAGCGTGGGAAATGCTGTGTCTGATATAGAGTCGATTATGCAGTCCCTAGACAATATCGCGGCTACTAAGACATCCTCAGCAGGCAGCAGAGAGGGTTTAGAGAGAGAAAGAAAGTTGTTTGAAGAAAAGATAGTTATTGTGGAAAGGCATGATCCACAAAGAACGCAAGAATTAAAAGACCGTTTTGAGCAGAAATTTAAAGAAGCAGAATCCCGTATTCAAGCAACCGAAGCAGAAACCGCGCACAAAGCACAAGCTGAAAAAGAAAGACAGGAAAAAGAGGCAAGATTAGAGGAGTCCGCCAGAGCTCCGCAACAAGAGCTGGAAACTAAAACGGTTGAAACCAAAAGCACTGAAAGCAAACTTGATGATATTCAAGAACAGCTAGATTTAATTTTAAAGAAAAATGTAAAACAGCAAGGAACCTTAGGCCAAATTGCTAAAGATCCAGAAGATGATCTGGAAACAATGCAGAAGAAATTAGAAAGTCTTAAATCAACAAGCGATGCCCTAGCCCAGTTAAGCAAGAAAATAGATGGCATGTATAAAGAAATAGCGAATTTGCAGGAACAGCTAGGAAAAAATCCAGAAAATTTGACTTCGCAAAAATCATCTTCTGCAGGATTGCATATAACTGAGGCTCAGCAGGAATTAAGCTGGTTTAGCAGGTTAAACCGCTGGCAAAAGCTGCAGCGGGTAAACAGTGCTATGCGTAAAATTGAATTAACCGCGAAATTTTTTGGCGGAGATTTTAATGTTAAAGTTCAGCCCCATCCAGGAAACGAATGGGGCATTACATATGATACCGACCCGCCCACGATTGTATTTCCTGAGAAGGATTTAATGAAGAAGAACTGGCGGTGCAACGTAGCAACTGCTATGCATGAGGGCAGCCATCGTGACATTACATGGGTTGACCCCGAATTCCACGAATCAGAATCAAATAGATTTTTATTTAATGCTGTAGAAGATCCACGGGTCAATAATTGGATTATGGCAAAATATAAGGGGGCTTCTTCTTACTTTAGAGATCTATACAAAGAAACATTCCCCATAGATCAAAAAGAGCCCTTTCATGATTCAACTGTTTTACCGCATATTCAATATGGATTAGGATTGATCCACCACTGGTTTTACGGTAAAGAGCATCCTGCAATTAAGAATAAGCGCGTTTTAGATGTCCTGCAAAGAACCAGGGAAGACGCTATTAGGGCCTATGAAACATTACCGGGAACTATTTCAGTAACAAAAGAACGCGGAAATAGAATAACAATTTCTTCTCCTGTATTTAAACCAATGTCTATTGACCTTCCTCATATAGGGCAAAGGCAATATTTGGGACAGCCTGATATAAGTGCTATACAGCGCATCGATGAGAATAAAATTGTACTGACAACAGCAAGGGGTCATAAAGAAATCATTAGTTTATCCGAAGGGGAAACCCACCATATTGTTATCAATCTCAGCCCTAGCGCAGAAGAAAAAATAAGCGCTGCACAAAATGCAGCATGGATTATCAAGCACAACATATTGCCCGCGTATAATGAGCTCGTAGAGGACTCTAAAAGTATAGCTAAGCAAAATAATAGTCGAACTAGTGGTAAGGGTGCTTCTTCTCAGCAACAACAGGAAAAAGCTAATCAAGAAGTTGAACAAAAATCTAAAGAAGCAGCAGACGCTTTAGGGCGAAAATTTCCCATTGACGAAGAATTGGAAAAAACTGTTTCCGAAGATAAAACTGCGGGAAGCAGCAGGGTAAAGAAAGATGCCGGCAGAGCAGATACTAAAAACCAAGTAATAAAGGGTAGCGCAGATAAGACTGATGAGAAAAAAACAGCATCAGACGCACTTACTAAAGAAGAAAGTCGGGAACGAAAAGATAGTAAATCTAAAATTTCTGAAGGAGTAGGGCAGCCTCAGGGCTTAATGGATCGAAGTATCCCAGCTTCTAAAAGCGAAAAATCTCTTTCAGCATTAGAGCAAATAGAGCTTAGAGAGAAGCTCGACCAAGATAGTAAAAGAAAATTAACACGTTATGATGAGTACTATCTTCCTATGACCCGCTTGATTGAACAGTTATTCGGTGTTTTGGATAATGAATTACATAAAGACATTAAGCCTAAATATAAAGGTGATTATTCTACCGGGCCAAAACTAAATTTGAGAAAAGCCATGCAAATGGAACAAACCGCAGATATGGACATATGGTTAAGAAGAGTAAAGCCTACTAAGCGCAGCTTCAAATTTGCACTTGTTTTAGATGAAAGCGGTTCAATGGGATCTTCTGATAAGGTAATAAACGCTATGCATAGCCTGGTATTATTGCAAGAAGTACTATCGCGGCTGGATATTGATTTTAGCGTAATAGGTTTTAGCGAAAGAGCTTGGATTCATAAAGAGTTTGGCAAGAAATTCCGGTATGAAAACAAGGATAGCCTGATTAGTGAAGTGCTAAGTTATATGGCACGCGGACAAGGCACTAACGATGCAGAGGCTGTAGAGTTGGCAATCAAGGAATTAGAAAGTCAAGATGGAGATTCAAAGATAGCTATTGTAATTACAGATGGGCAGGGCAATGGGAGAGAGAGTGTAACTAAATATTTAGCTGAAGCCCATAGAAAACACATAGAAGTAATTGGCATAGGTATTGGATATGCTATGGAATACGTAAAAGATGTTTATAAACCATTTATTTTAGTTAATGAGATTGATGATTTACCAAAAGTGTTGGCCAAAGTTTTAATAGATATTATAGTGCATCAAAAACCCGCTTCCGAAGTTGGGGTTAATAGTCTTTCAAAAACTGCTGAAATGCAGGTGAAATCTTCAAGCGCTGGTTCTTATAATGAAGAACATCTTGCCTTAGAAAAAAGAGAACAAGCCATAGAGGTATTAACACAAAAAGGCAAAGAAATAGTGCCTGTTTTGCTAAATACGATAGAAAAAACTAATAGTATAAGTCAAATGGAAGGCCTTGCCGAAGTATTAGGTAAAATAGAAGATATAAGGGCACTTCCTGTTTTGCAGAGGCTGCAGCAAAAACATCGCTCAAGCCTGATCCTTGAAAAAGCTGTTATGAGATTATTATCATCTGCTAATGCCCAAAGAAGCATTACATCCGATACATTAATGACTCCACAAGAAACCACGGTCACAACGCCTGCTGTTGATATAAGAAGCAACAGAATTGACCCTGCAAATCTTAGAAACCTTAAAAATAGAAACAGCGCAATACAAAAAGCCGCGTAATTATATAGTCTGTTCGCATATCTCATACCCCCAGCAAAACTATCATATTAAAAAAACACCGCTTCTCTCACTTTCCCCTACCATAAGGTATTTCTATTTGTTATAATAATACTAAACTAAAAAAAGCTAAGCTTTAAGAGGAGGATGGTATGCCTAATATGAAAGTTCTCATGGTAGAAGATGATCAAAGCCTGGTAAACCTGTTTGAAAGTTACTTTTTAAAGGCCTCTGATTATGAATTATACGTTGCCTTAACAGGTGAAGAGGCCTTGAAAATACTTGAAACGCAAAGGCCTGATGCGGTTCTGCTTGATATGCAGCTTCCCGGCATAAAAGGTACGCAAATACTAAAAATAATACGCGAGAAATACGCCTCAACAAAAGTATTAGTGATAACAAGCTATGATTCCCAGGTGAAAGATGTGGTGGCAAAGCTTGGAGTTGACGGCTTTTTCCCAAAGCCCCCTGTATTAAATGAAATAAAAGAAAGGCTTGATGAGGTATTAAAGGCTCAGAAAGATAAAGATACAACAGTTATTCCTGTTACACTTGATGAAATCAAAAAACGCGATGATGTTATCCCTGTGGCAAAGATACTTTTTGTGGAAAGAGAGTTCTGGATGCCGTATCTTTTGCCGATTCAGGATGGTGAAAATGAATACCCACCCCCGCTTATAGAGCCTTACGGCGAATACGAGTATATATCTGTATATTGTCAAAAGGAAGTGCTGTCAGCATTATCAGCATTCAGGCCCGATATAGTAATATGCGCTACAGATGTGCCTATGGATGAACCTCATGGCAGAAAATCTGAACCAACAGCCGGCCTGCTAGCTGATATTATGAAATCGAAATATGCCCCCAAGGCGATAATCGTACACGGCACACAACAGGATATAAATTCCCACGGTTTAAAAGGCACTATTCAAAGCACTGGTATCTGGGTTGAGGGTGAAGATATGTTCAAATATGACGAAGAAAAGAACAAGGAAAACGCAGAGCGCCTTAATAAGATGCTCTGGTCAATATGTTTTAAGCATGATTTAGTAAAAAAGGTTAAGTAATGGAGAATCGGGCATATCCAAGAGTCAACGCGTCTTTTCCTATAAAAATTGATTCTAATATTCTTGGCGAGGTTGTGGATATTAGCCAGACAGGCCTTGGTCTGGTTTTTGAAAAACCTCTATCGCTGTCAAAAGTAACCGCAGAAATAGAGTTATCACCAAAAGAGTCAATAAAAACAGAGTTTAAGGTTATCTGGAACAAGCAGCTTGTGCAGAAAGGCAAGTTCAGGTATGGTGCCTGTTTTATACGGTTAAAAGAAAAAGAACGAGATCTTTTACGTGAGATATATATACGTAAGGCAATAGAGCGCGTAGTTGGCAACATACCAGTTTTTGAAACAAAACAAAGAGTGATAGATTTTTTTGTTGTTTATTGTAAGAAGTTTATGTCACAATTGGATTCCCTTGCATGCAGTATTCGAGATAATAATATCTTATTAGACCATGCGTGCAAGAAATCTGAAAATTTAAATGATGATATTGTAAAAAAGGGTCATGAAATTGAAAATCTGCTTAATAGTAAACCGCTTGCTAAAAAATTGAAAGAGTGTTTCAGGACACTTTTAGGGCCATGGGGGTATAAAGGTAAAATTCTTAAGCGAGCTTTTGAAAAGCCGCGTGGATATCCAGGAGACTACTTAACCATAGAATTCATATATGACAATAAAGCAATTTCGGAAGGTATTGGATATTGCTCGGACACGTATTTTCTAAATAATAAGTATGCTGTTGCTGTGAGAAACAGAAAAGACAAGATGAAGGACATACTTAATAAGCATTTGATTAGCGGACAACCCGGTGCTATAAAGATATTAAACATTGCTTGTGGATCTTGCAGGGAAATAGTAGATGTATTGTGCACAGGTTCTGTACCAAAAAAAGAAATGATTTTTACATTGGTAGATCATGATCAGGAGGCTTTGGATTTTTCCAGAAATGCCCTGGCTTCTTACGAATCCAAAGATTTAAAATTCAATTATTTGAATCATAATGTATTAGATTATATAAAAAATGACCAGGAATACAAAAAGATTTTAGGTAATTATTCACTTATCTATAGCATAGGATTGGCGGATTATATTCCTGACAAAATACTTAAACGGCTAATTTCCTTTTGGTTTAGTATCCTGCAACCATGGGGTTCCTTAGTTTTGGCCCACAAAGATATGACACAATATGACCCCATTCCCATTGATTGGTGGGCTAATTGGACATTTTATCCAAGAAACGAAAAGAATATACTGGATATAGTACATAACAGCATAGCAGAGAGCTTTGATTTAAAAATTGAAAGAGATAAATCCAATATAATTTTATTTTTCAATATAACCAAGAAATAAAACAATGACTTTTTTAGCTTTTACCGGTTTATTAAATGCAGCAACCAGCCTTGTGCTTGGCTTATATGGGTACCTAAAAAACCCTAATACATCCACAAGCAAAGCATATTTAAATGTTAATTTATCTATAACGCTTTATAGTGTAGGTTATTTCTTGTGGCAAGTAACTGCTGATTTGGCGAGCAAAATATTTTGGTTTAAAGTTCTGGTTTTAGGATTTATATTGATAAATGCCGCTTTTCTACATTTTGTTTTTGTTTTTACTGATAAAATATCAGAAAAAAAGAAACCGTTGGCTATCATATATGTGATTAGTATTGTTTTCGGTTATTGTAATTTTTCAGGCTTTTTTTATGAAAACTTTATAACGAAATATAATTTTGGATTGTGGCCTGTCCCGAGCACGCTTTTTAGTGTGTATTTAGTTTTTTGGTTTGCCCAGGCATTATATGGTTTTAGGTATTTTGTGTTAGGATTAAAAGATAGCAGCGGTTTGAAGCATGAGCAGATCAAGTATTGTTTGGTAGCAGCTGTTTTTGGATTTATAGGAGGAGCATCTAATTGGCCTATGTGGTATAACATAAAATTTCCACCATATCCGAATATCTTGATAGTCGGATACGTGGTATTAGTGGCATATGCGATAATACGCCATAAGCTCCTTAATATAGAAGTTATAATCAAAAAGACACTGGTATTTGCCGGTTTGTTCGGCCTGATGTTTGGTGTTTTTGCCGGGGTTGTAAGTTTTGTTTCGTTTTTCCTGCTGCCTGCCGGACGAGTAAATCTCTATTCATCCATTGCAATAAGCATTTTTCTTATTATATTACTGCATGATCCTTTTAAGAATTTCCTTGTGAATATAACAAACAGGTACCTCTTTCAGAAAAAATACAGCCCCGGAAAGATTCTAAGGGATTTCGCGGATGAGGTATTGACCATTCTAAATCTTGACAGGCTTTGTAAAGTTACAGCGGAGACGCTGGTTAACAATCTATATCTTGCTAATTGTGCGATACTATTGTTAAGCAGGGAGGAAATAGGTTATGAAATATATGATTCCATCGGCATAGAGGATAAGGGAATATATCTTGATACTGAAAGTGAGCTTATGAAATCATTACGGTCTAATAGCATACCGTTACTGTATCAAAGCTATGATAAGGTACTTCAGGCCTCTGATGCTGTTAAAAAAGATATGGATAAAATATGCTCTCATTTATGCATACCTTTAATTATCCATAGTGAGCTTGTAGGTATATTAAGCTTAGGCCCTAAAAAATCAGACCAGGAGTACAGCGCAGAAGACATTGACATATTGACAACCCTGACCAAAGCCTTGTCCATAGCTATAAGCAATGCCAGGCTTTTCATGCAGGCTGCTCAGAATGAAAAGCTAGCTACGATAGGCACTATTACCTCTGCTATAAACCATGAAATCTGCGGCCCGCTAAGCAGGATAAGCATGCAAATGCAGATGTATCTTAATGATAAAGATGAAAAATCTTCAAAGGCCGGTTCCGATAAGGCAGAACAGATAATGTCAAATACCATGGAAGAGATAAAAAAAGTAACGGATATAACAAGCAAGCTTTCCGGGTTTGCGAAGCCCTCAAACATAGTTGCTTCAAAGCCTGTTGATATTGAGAAGGTTTTAGATGAATCTCTCGCCCTGCTTAGGCATAAACTTGAAGAGACAAAAATAACAGTTACGAAGTCAATAGCAAAGGAATTATCAAAGATAATAGCAGACGAGCATCAGCTGCAGCAGATATTTTTCAATCTCATAAGAAATGCTATTGAGGCCATAGGAGAAAACGGTACAATTACGGTTATCGCAAAAGAGGATGTCAAAGCAATAAGGGTTGAGATAAAAGACACGGGCTGCGGCATACCTAAAGATAATCTTGATAAGGTTTTCAAGCCATTTTATACTACAAAAGGCGGAGCTAAAGGCAGTGGTTATGGCTTGGCTGTTGTCAAGGAACTTGTTCAACGGAATAACGGCAGCATAAAGGTAGAAAGCAAAGTAGGTAGTGGAACGGTTTTTTATCTGGAATTTCAAAAGGCATAAATGGAAGAAAACAAGAAAGACATAATATAGGAAAACATATCCGGCCTGGTCCGAAGGTTGCTTTCCGAGCACTTAAAGATACCCAAAGAGCATATACAGGATAATACCCATCTTATAAAGGATCTGGGCATAGATTCGTTAAAAAGCGTTGAAATCGCCGTAGATTTAGAAGATGCCATAGGCCTTGAAATACCGGTTACTGACACCAATAGGCTTAATACTTTTAAGCAGATAGTGGATTATTTGCAGAAACTTTTAAAGATAGAGAAAGATAAGTTACAGATATAGCTCTTTATACAGGAACATAGCTTTTCCTGTTTTGGAATCAACTGTTATACGGGGGATAACTGTGCCCCAAGCACGAAAGCGTCTTGCCTTTGTTTTTAAAGGTATAATAAATCATGCTTAAATTAACAAGAACAAAGAAATTCATGCCAGCATTATTTTTGCTGGCTATTTTTTTGTTGGCTACATCTTTTGCTACAGCTTCTACAGGAGACGTAACAGCTGTAAATGGAAGAGATTATTATCCCGCGGTGGAAAAGGCTATCCAAGGAGCAAAAGAGTCGATTTATATGGTTATGTATCAGGTAAGCCTTTATTCGTACGACAAAGCTTCGCATGTATATAATCTTGTAAACGAGCTTATACAAGCGCACAAGCGAGGCGTAGTTGTAAAGGTTATTTTGGACCAGAATATAGACTTTGTAGGAAAGCGCAACATTGACGAGTGGGTGCCAGAAGGGAAGAATGCTTGGTGCTTCAAGGTGCTTAAAGAAGCAGGCATAGATGTGCGCTATGACGACCTTACGACATATACACATGCCAAAGCTCTTGTAATAGATAACGAAATAATTATAATGGGCAGCTCAAACTGGAGCGAAAGCGCGTTTAACAAAAACGCGGAAGTTAATCTCTTGGTAAAATCAAAAGATTTGGCAAAAGAGATCCTGGAATATTTCAAGACCATCAAGACAGATGACAAGGCAACAGATGCTATTCCGATTCAGCAAAGTGGGGTTCCTGTATCCTGGGAATTCTTAGAAAATCCAAAATTGGCTGGCCGCATGCTTACTAAGCACGCAGAAAGGGCTTTCGACCTGTATCTTTTGTTGCTAAAAGATTTTGACGGAAATTCCGAAGGCAAACTAACATTAGACTACGACAAGGCAGCTGTCCAATTAGGACTAAGCGATAAAATGACAAAAACAGACTACAGAAGGCAGATTGCCAAAAGCCTAAGAGAGCTTGAAGAAACATATAATCTTATAAGATTCGAACCCGAATTTGCGAAAGATGCTATTGTCACGCTATTAAGCTATGAAGACCCAGCAAGCCCTTACGTGGTACCAAAAGAGTGGTATTTTCAGATACCAGATGATTTCTGGGGGTATGGATGGAATAATAAGCTTTCGATGAGGGCAAAATTCTGTTATCTTATCAATTTAGCATATGTAGGCATAAGCAGCAATAATCCTTGGTGGTTTTCAAGCAGAGATGTCCTTTCAGAACGCTTTAATGTAAGTAAGTGGGTTATTAGCAAAGGCATGGGGGAATTACGAAGCCTAAACCTTATAGATGTTTTATATGATACACCAAAGGACGGTAAGTACGAAAATATGCTGGCTAAGTCTTATAAGATGCTGCCTCTTTATGACCCTGAATGGCTGGAGTCAGAATGGGATAGGTTAGAGGTGGCGTACGGCTCAAAAGAGCTTAAGAAGGCAAGGAGATACGCAAAGATAGTTTTTAAAGAGAACGATCCGCAAGCAGTGGAGGATATACTTATTACAATCAAGACTGTTGGCGAGAAACCCGTAAAGAAGGCTTTTGGTATAGTGGCCAGGAAAGGTATAGACAACCCAAAAAGGTGCTACGCTTATGTAAAAGGCATATTAGCCAAGTTGCAGGAATAACTTATCATATAATACAAAACAAGCGATTATGATAATGGGGTTCGAATAATGAACCAGCCGCTCCCCTGCCCTGGTGGAAATGTTCTTGCATAATAACTATAACTTGTGGTATATGTATAATACTATTCTAAGAGTGCTATGTTCGAAGGATTAAATCTGGCACATAAATATAATTAAAACCTTCGTCTGTCTTTCGG
>Ga0268276_1000798_pt1 | contig 34249 bp, 28 predicted proteins | sample saktaG_4_FD_190145 | JGI IMG/M metagenome (GOLD analysis project Ga0268276, IMG submission 190145) | Saline water microbial communities from Sakinaw Lake, British Columbia, Canada - sak_2010_1_5_45m | ecosystem: Environmental > Aquatic > Non-marine Saline and Alkaline > Saline ...
TTAAATTAAACGTCTTCTTTTCCACGTAAAGCTACCCGTAGATATTTAATCTGTTTATTTAGTTTTTGTATCAATTTCTTATACTTGACCCTCAGCCACTTTGATTTTTTTAGAGCATTCTTATCGGCTGAAGATATCTCTTTACCCTTATAAATAAAACGTACTTTCTTACCTTCTCTTGCGGCAAGATAATAATAACTATGCCCCCTTATCGACTTTTTTACAAAACACCTTAACTAGTCTCTAATAAATCCAAATCCTTAACCGCTTTAAAGAGAACACTCTCACTTATACCAAAGCGGTCTGAGAGAGCCTTTATAGGTATATTATCTATAGATATAGTGGTATTTAGGGTATACCACTCGGGGCTGTTCGCGGTGCTCTCGGCACTTCTCCCTAAAGGGACTTCCTTCGGTCGCTCAACATTACGTCCTCGGTCGGCCGTTCGCGGTGCTCTCGGCACTTCTCCCTAAAGGGACTTCCTTCGGTCGTTCAACATTACGTCCTCGGTCGCTTCGCTTCGCTCGCAATGACGGACGCTTCGCGTGCTCACTGTTATATTACGTATAGAAGCGTACCCTTTATTCTGCTAGTGTGCTTTTTCTTGTTTTTTCTTGTTCGCTTCGTTTTGTGTGTCTTTTGCCTTGTTTACCTGTTTGTCGTGTTTATTCTTATCTTTCCTGCCTTTATCTCCCATGGATACTCCTCCTTTTTTCCGGGTTGGCTTTTTCCAGATTAAACTTGCTCACTGCTCAACTATTTTGTTCTCTCAAATAAAAAAGCAGCTTTGGCTTCCCACCCCGAACCAAATTCTAAAAACTTGCGTTCGGAAAATTTGTTACGGGGCAGGCCCAAGCTGCTAATCCTTTCAATATGCTACCATATCAGCCATATTGAATCAATCTAATTATTCTACTCTTGCTACTCCACAAAATACTTTCTATAGAGGCCCCTTTTTAGGTTGCATGGAATCCTATGCTTCTTTTGGGTTTTTCAGGTGGTGCCATAAGCTGGCGTATGGCCTCAAAGATGGCATGGATCTCGGTGTCGTGCTTTTCTATCTTGCGTTCAAGCTGTTCTAATTTAAGAGCAAGCTCTTTATTTGAGGATAAAATATGGCGCAGGTTTACGAAAGCACGTATTATGGCAATATTTACCAGAATAGCTCTTTCGCTATTTAGAACACCTGAGAGCATGGCAACTCCTTGTTCTGTAAAAGCATATGGTAACTTACGCCTTCCACCCCATCTTGAAGTCGCAATTTGCGATTTCAAGATCATAACTTCTTGCCTTGTAAGGAGAAATGCAAAATCCTCAGGGAACCTTTTCTTGTTTCTTTTGAACCTGTTCATTAAGTCTGCCCGTGCTTACTTCATACAGTCTTGCAAGATCCCTATCAAGCATAACCTTCTGCCCTCTAATAAGGTATATTTTTTGTCCTATTGCCTGTTCCGATATTAATGCATCCCGCATAGTATTCCCCTTTCTTTTTATATCCCTCACTATATATGACGGATCGAACGGGGATTTGCTTTCAAAAAAAGCGAAAAAAAGTAAAAAAAAGACCAGATTTGAAAAAATCTGGTCTTTAGATAGAGGAAGAGGCCTAAAGTCAAGCCTCTTTTTGTGATTATTTTCCTATTGGCATTTTAGGGCTCCCTTTTATAGTACTTTAGTATTCTACTTCTGTCTTCATTTTCTTTGTCACCCTTGTAGTATATCTCTATAAGTTCAATAAGGTCATCTTCTTTATGGTAGGCATATATAACCCTTATCCCGCTTATTGCACCCTTTCCTTTCAGGGACCTACATGCAAATTTTTTAGCTTTATATATGGTTGGATTCTCTATCTTAAGGTTGGGTATTGGGAAAACGCCCTTATTATCTTTACCCTGTTTGTGATACAGGTTTAATTGTGTCTTTATAAATATTTCTAAATCTTCTTCGAGCGTTTTAAATCTTTTGAGCCTCTTTAGATCTTTCTCAAATCCTGGTAAACGTTTTATTTCATTGAATATCTTCTTCACTATATGACCTCACGGAATACGGGGATGTTCGGTAAAAAACAGATTCATAATCTATTATTTCACCGTCTTCCGTGGTTAACCACGGCACATCATTATGAGAGTATTCACTTATTTGCTTGGCATTCATGTCAGAAAGTGTTTCCAGTACCTCATCTATCATTTTTAATTCACGAGCATCTTTAAGTTTAGATAAATCCGGTTTGCGCCGAGGTAGATATTTCGTTCGAGGATACTGAAAATATTCATCTTGAACCTTAACTAAATCCTTCCCTTCCATGTCTTCTATTATAGCAATAAATTCTTTAGGGGTAGGCCCATAGCGATTTTTTATATATGTGGCACCAATCAATTGTTCTTCATACATTTCATAGAAGTTGAAATCTATAAAGTAAAGTAGTTTATAGATAACCACCTGACCTATGTTTGATTTTGAACCGACTTTATTTAGAATATATAGTAAAACTTCTTTGAATTTCTCCAGGTTCTTCTGCGGCACATTAATACGCATTGTATTTTTTATTTTTAGAGTTTTTCCCTTTTGTTTTTCTAAAATTACTTCTATATCTTTTTGAATGTCAAGAAGGATATCAGACGGAATATCAAAAATTTTAGAAAGCTTTGCTATCTCTTCAGCGCTGATTTTACGATCACCATTTTCTATTTGTGAAAGCGATACTCTGCTAATTCCAACTTTTTCTGCAAGATTCTCTTGAGATAAACCTATTCTATTTCTCAGACTTTTTATTTTTTCACCAAGTCTCTTTTGAAAATTATTGGCCATATTTATCCCCCTCTTTATATTTCATAGCAAGTATATCATATGTAAGATAATACGTCAAGTAAATGTTTGATAATCTTTCAGAATTAAGGGGACACACTACTTAATTATGTGCCTTCCTTCGGTCGTTCAACATTACGTCCTCAGTCGCTCCCAAAGGTTCTCTCCGACTCCTCGCATCAATCTAAACGTATATCATAACCTAGATTTTTCACTTCGTTCAGAATGACAGAAACAACAACCCCCTATACCTTCAAGGACTTAATCACCTTATGAGTCAGCCCATCTCTTAGCTCTATAAAGTTTTTATCATGGGCTATATAGGTTGGCTGGGTGCCATCTGTCCATGTGCCGCAATTCGCGTATATCCCATTATCGATTATATCAAGTTGGGGCTTGTGCGTATGGCCAAAGATTACTATCTTGGCTCCTTTTTCAATATGCTTGATAGCTGCGTCATTAAACTCCCCGAAATGACCGCCTTGTTGTATATACTGCTTTGATGATGGAGTGACTTTATTTTGCATAGAGACAGCATGATGTAGGAAACTGTCTATATCTTCAATTCTTTTCGAGAACCACACATCCGCATCTTTATGCAAGAAGCGCTCCATGCCTGCCGTAAGCAGTGCTACGCGCTTTCCCATTGGCCATTTAATTGATCTTAAGGGGTTTTTGTAGCTATTGAATACATCATACTTGTGGCCATGCTCAGCTACTATGCTGTTTTCGGTATCGCGGTATTCAAGCTCTATGCCAAGTCCTGAACCTATGAACCTGATAAAAGGTATATAGTCATGGTTTCCTATTACATAGGTTAGTTTTATCTTGTCTTTTAAGGATAGGAGTTTTTTTACGAGTTTATCGTGGACAAATAAGACCCTGCTAAGATCTGCCTGCCATAGCTCAAGAAGATCACCAACTATTATAAGTTCGCTGGCTTGATTTTCAGCAAACTTGAGGAATTCAAGAAACTCCTTGTCATGATGAAAATCATCTGTCCTTGAGCCGTCTCCTAAATGTAGGTCGCTTATAAATATCTTCATTTTAAATTATTATACGTCCTTAATTCCTATTATTCTACTAAAAAGATATAACAATTACAGACGTTTTGATTTTTGTTCAGAACACTATACCTTTTTTTAAGATGCACAGTGTACCCACCTAAGAGACACTGTCGTGCTCAAATTGGTGACAGTGTGGTGCTTAACTTTCAAAACGTCTGGTATCTTTTGGTATCTTTCCCGCTACCTAAAAGATTCGTGGAATTGGTAAACACAGCTATCAAATATTATATCACTGAATATAATGGGTTTTTTTAAAATCAGACCCTTTAAACTAGTGCACCGGCTTAAAGCAACATATGTCTGCCCATGCGCAAATGCACCGTATCCCATATCTATGATAACATTTTTGAAAGTCTGCCCCTGACTTTTGTGAATTGTTATAGCCCAGGCAAGTTTAACTGGATATTGCTGAAAACTTCCTACAACCTTTTCCTCAATCTTTTGCTCAGCCTCATTATATATATACTGAATTTTTTCCCATGATACTTTAGGAACATCATAAATATCATCGCCAATTCTTATGCTCATAGAGGAATCACTAAGCTCTGCAATTTCCGCTATTGTTCCATTCGTCCATCTCTTACTACTGTCATTCTTTACCAGCATAATCTGAGCATTTTTTTTAAGCCGAATACTCCCTTCTACAGGGTAAGATCTTGCATCAAATTTGCCATTGATATCCGCATGGTATTCGAACTCTTTATCGCGAATTCTTAAAAGGCGTGTTTCGTTAAGAGCGTTGGCATCAGCATTTGTTGTTGTAAGTGTAATCGTATCATTTTCCTGAGCAATCTCAGTACGAACTTGTCTATTTAAATACTCAAGATCATCCTCAGAAGCCTCCCGCGTTCTTATCTTGTTGAGTAGATTAATAAAACTTTCCTCCTTTTGTCTATAAATTTTATGTAACTCTACACACTTTATTGCAATTTTACTCACAACATTTGCGCTGAAAAAATAAGGGCTTGCGTACAAATGATTAATAAAATGCCGAATATCCTTTTCTACTACAGGCGGAAGCTGAAAAAGATCGCCAAATAAAATAATTTGAACTCCCCCAAAGGGTTTTTTGTGTTCCTTTCTATTAATGCGTAGCGCATAATCTATGCCATCTAAAAGATCCGCGCGGATCATTGAGCATTCATCTATGACTATTGTATCTAGTTTTTCAAACAGCTTCTTATTGCGCAATTTTTTAATATGGTCTTGCTGGATAAATCTGGGCGGGAATTTAAAAAACGAATGTATGGTTTGACCTCGTGCTTTGATTGCCGCTACTCCAGTTGGAGCTAAAACAACAATGTTCTTTTTTGTATTTTTGCGAAAATATTCAAGCAGAGTAGATTTGCCTGTTCCAGCTTTGCCTGTTATGAAAATAGAGTTTTTTGTGTGCTCTATAGCATCAAAGGCTTGCTGGAACTCTTCATTGAAATCAAAGTCAGCCGGTATCTCTGTACTTGTTTCAAGGTTTATTTTATTCATATCTCAAAGGGCCTAATAGTTGAATTTTTGTGACGTGTCCCATTTTTTATACTATTTCTCTTTCTTAAGCCCTTCCCCTGCGGGCATATTAAATACAGCATGTAAAGCATCCATGCAATCTTTGCAACTGTCCATATGGCGGCGTAACTCTTCTTTTTGCTTGCCCTTTATTTTTCCTTCTATGTAATCTACGAAGGTTTTAGGGTCTGGGCAAGAAGTCTTAGTGGCTACCTTAGCTTTGCCAAGATTCTTAATCTTAGGTTCTCCTTGAGATTTCTGTGCCATCTTGTAGAAGACATATATGAAATAAATTATCAATATAAAGAGTACCAAACGTATCATTTTTTCTGCTATCCTTTCTTCAGATTAAGGGGACACGATACTTAATTACAAAACCCCCTCTACCCCCGAACCAAATTTATAAGCACTCCTTGTCATAGCAAAATTTGTTACGGGGCAAGCGCCTCTATATAGGCGCAATAATCACAACCTTCACTCTTCTTTGATGCTTAATTGGGCATTCCTCCTTAAGCTGCTGCTTTATTTCTCCTTGACCATAATAAATAAAGCAAACACAACCAAAAGATAGGCAATCGCTCTAATAGCAATCAAAGCATTCATTAAAGCCTCCCCCAGACCAATGATAGTTACAATATGGGACAAACCAAAAATTCCAAAAGAGATTCCAATAAGAAGAGCGGGTATTCCTTGATTTTTCTTATAGACTAAGCAACCTAAAATAACTATTATTATGCATAGAACTATGTTCACTATATTTAAAACCATTTTCCACCTCCTCTCTATCCCCCATAAACAGCCTCATATCAGATTTTAAGATCAAAAAGAGCACACTAGTGAGGAGACTAAGCGTAAATCATTCTTCTTGGTGCTTGTGGGGGGTTCTGCATTATAATCATCAATAAGGCTTAAACGCAAGCTAAGCGCATGGTTCATAGCTATATCTAGTGATGTCTCTGAGTATAACCTGTATTTACTGAATCCTTCAAAAGGAAAATAACAAAATAGGTTCTGTTTTATACTAGTATTGGTAAATAATTTCTTTTCCATAAAGAGCCTAGGAATAAATACCCACTCATTTTCATCCTTTATATTAGTTCTATATGCTGTGCGTTGAAAACCAGCTGCTGCTTCGCCTAGCAACTTCAGGCCGGAGATATCATAAAACCAATAACCTATACCAGCAGCTGGTACTAATCTATAATCTATATCTGCAAATCTGTCATGGTCTGCTTCTAATCTATAAAAGTTATACCATTTTTTCATACTTCCAAAACTACGCGCATATCTTGCCATGTTGTACCATTTTTGTGCATTCATTTTTCTATTTACTGATGAATAATATATATCACCCTTTATCGTCCATTCATCTACATGATTATTATTTCTGTTGATCAGAAAGCTACCAGAAAGCTGACTTTCACGTGTATTGCCCGTAGCATAATCATAGCCTAAAGAAACCTCTCGTTGCCATTCAACGCTTTCCCTACCATCAACTTGTTGCGTCGCATCTTCTGCTTTAAGTATGCGGCTTATAGAGTGCCTGTCTACTGTTATTAAACCCATAGCTTCTGTCTCAATAGACACGCTATCCTGTTGTTCCTGTTTTATCTTGCCTGTTATCTTATCGCCATTATGCAAATATATTTCATCTGCATAAACTGTTAAAAAAAGTCCAAATATAAATAAAATAATTATCGAAAAATGTGCAAATAAAATTTTCATTTTTTATCTTTCATTGATCATATAATCTGCTTTTTGAATTAATCCAAAGGTAGCTTCAAAATCGACCTTACTGTACTTGATTATATTACATCTTACTACTTTAATATTTATCTGGCCAGGCCTAATTATTATACTCTTAGGTCTCTCCTATCAAATCTCTATCCCCCTGCTGTTTTGCTCTCCAAAACAATACGCAGGGATTTCACCCCTACCTCTAAAAGGAAAGGGGCAAGAGAGTATCTATGAGAGGAGGGCTAATCTTCTACTGCGATCGTTATGGCAAAGTCCTTATTCTCTGCTGCTTCTGTGCCATATCTTGTGTCATAATTAAGCTGTATCTGATAGTCACCTGTATAAGGCAGCTTAGTTTTAAAGCCTTTATACTCTACGTCTGCTGGTGGGTTTACGCTATCAATAATTCTACCTGTATTATCAAGCATACGAAGCACAGGTGCTTGCTGGGTGATTATCTCTATTTCAATGCCCATACCCTGAGGACCATAGAATACATATGATAGATAATACTTGTCGCGGCTTATAGAGCCCTAACATCCGCAGGTCCATAGATGACCCTGCCTTTAGGATCATCTGATGCTGTAAGGCCGCCTTTAAAGATATTATCTACAGCGCTACCTGCAGATTTATCATCAGATATTACATTATAAGTGCCGCCCGTTGCTTCAACAGCTTCCTTAACAGTAGCAAATATCGGCATTATAACAGCATCACCTTTGGCCGCAGAGTTCACATTTCTTAGGCTTTCCATATTGGTTCTTAATGCTTTTTTGGAGGTTTTTTCAGCAGGGGTTAACTTGGCGAGGTAATTATTATAGTCTTTATTCGTGAAATCTGATGACCCGCAATATACAGTACCATTTTGAGCTTCAATGTATATTGTCTCTATTGTACGAAGCTTCTCATCAGCATACACAAGTACCTTAACTCTAAACCTTCCAGGCTCTGAAATAATAGCACTTACAGTGAATTCTTTAGCATATGAAACCTTGCTGATCTTAGGGTCTAGTTTATCAGTCAGCTGATAAGGTATATTGTTTTCAGTGAAGATTATGCTATCAGTCTCTGCGTCAGTACCCCGCTCTAAAGGTAAAAATTCTATGATTCCTTCATCGACAGGTGATTCAGACGCAATGCCTAATTTAAATGTAAATGGCTCATTTATCTTATAATTCTTATTATCAAACTCAAATCCCACATGCCATGATATTGTTGGCTGAGTTGCTTGACAGGTGTTTGTTATGAGGATTATGATTGTTATTAGTATGATTAGCGGTTTCATTATTATTTTAATGGCCTAAAGTCAAGGTGAATTACCAAACAGGGTGTTATTAAGGGTGTTTTAGGGGTTATTTGAAAGGATTTCAAATAATGATCCTACAGCACACCTTCTTTCTTGCTTATCTGTTTTTCTGTATTCCTTAAGGCAGATTTTGCTTCTTCATCTGAAGGGTCTATGTTTACAGATTGCATATATTTCTGCTTTGCAGCATCTAACATTCCTTTCTCTTCGTAGATATGGCCCATAAGATAGTATATCTTCGCTAGCAGTTTACCGCTAGGGTTCATGCTAAGCGCGGTATTAAGGTTCTGCAGCGCTTCATCTGCCTTACCCATATACACTTTACATAAAGCAAGGCTATATCTGGAGGTTACGTCATAGCTATGGCGCTTTAAGCACCTTTCATAATACATTGAGGCAGCATGGTAATCTCCCGCAGAAAGGTATAAGCCTGCCAATTTAGTTGCATATTCTTTTGTTCGCCACTCTCTTAGCTTTGGATCAGCCTCAACAGCTTTTTCGTACATAACTATCGACTTATCCATCTGGCCGTGTTTGTTATAATAATCTCCGAGCCCTCCATATGCTTCAGATGATTTAGCTCCTAGTGAAAGAGCTAGTTCATACATGGCAACCTTTTTCTCTTCACTACAATACCTTGCTTTATCTATAAAATATTTAAAGTTTCTCGAATTTAGATAGATTACCTCATCTGCTGTCAGTTTTTTACTATCCAGCAGCTTATCGCTTATCTGCGCCTCTTTCTGATAGGCGATCTCTTCTTTTCTGATTTCTGATGGAAAGGCAAGCGCAAAAAGCACTACAATCATGGGGGTAGCTACTAAAATAGATGCGGCAGTTTTAAATTGTTGCCTTGCATCACCCTCTCCCCCATCCTTAAGCAGGCTAGACATTTTAGTATAGGAATAAGACGCGATCAACAAGACTATGCCTAGAGATATGCATACAAGTATTCTATGTAATGTAAGAAGCCCGGACATATCAACAAATATTATTCTTGCGATAGCGCATCCTACTACTACCATGGCAGCGTATCTTATATGCTTATCTCGCATTAAGAAACCAACGGAGAACAAGACTAGCGTTGTTATAACCCATGTAACTGTAACTAAATTTTTCTGAACTTCAAAGAATAATATAGCAAGCAAGAAACCTGTACCTATGTAACTATAGCTATTTGATATTAATAATAATTCATTTTCCTTTATATTATCCTTCAGCTTTTGATAAATAACTTTGGCTAGATAAAAACATATGCAACCTATAAAGACAATCAACAGGCGGTCTGATATGGCTCTTCCCATAAAAGCGAACATAGTTTTTGTTGCATTGGGCGCATAAAAAGATAAAGCCAGATAAGAAAACATCCTATATATCATTAAACCTGAAAGTGTCCAGGCAGCTATACGAAATGAGATCTTCTTTAAGCGCGTACCGATATAAATCAAAATAGGTATTTCCAAAAGCCATATTATGTTGACAATATCATATTTCAGCTTGGCGGGTAGTGAAGCGCTTGCGAAAGCTATTGAGGTTATAATAAAAATGGTTGATATCTCGCTTTTTTTGGCTATGTATTTTGCATAGCATGCGATAGCAGCTAGTGTAAAAGAGGCCGCGATTCCAAAGCCGAATCTCCAATCAGTGTTATATAGATGGGTTACAAAGGCGCCAACCACGCCGAAGATCACAGAGTTGACTAATATAAAGGCATTTACAGATTTTTTGTCATCATCATTTGATATTTTAATGAGAAAGGGGATAAGATTATAAATAAACCAATAGACCGATAAAAATCCTATAGCTATCCAAAACCACTCAGAGTCTATTTTTTGTGGGGTCTTTGACAGGTACAGATAAGGCTTTATTAGTATAAAATATGTAATATATGTACCCAATAGTGAGAAAAATCCCAGCTTTTGCCAGTTTTCTTTGTATATAAAGAAAACTGAACCAAATGCAAGTAAAGTAATGTAAATTAAGCTAAAAGATGTAATGCCGCTTATGCCTGCGGTTAGATAACCTAAGAAAAGGGTTAAAGTCATGATGGCCTGGGATCTATATTTAAATAGATGCCTAACCATTAGAGCCACTACTGCTGCCATAAGAAATAAATCCAATAATTGGCTCTGGATAATTCTTGTCGCAGGAATATGATACATTGCAAAGGTTGTAAAATATATAAGTGACCACCCGCCACCTATCAAGGCTCTACCGTATACCCTAAACTTCTCCTTTTTTTCTGTTTTTGAGCCAAGGAATAACATAGCTACACTAGCAATATAGCCAATCGTTATTTTATGTATGGGCTGAAGGTATTTAAATGTATATGCGATTAAAAAGGCTATACCACCTACTAAGCTTATTATGCCAATTTTATTAAGTACATACTTTCCGATTTGGGTTTCTGTATCTTCTTTTTTTACTGGTTTCGGAACAGGCTGTGTTGGTTTAGATGGTTTAGATGTACCTTGAACTCCTAGATCAATGGATTTTTTTTGCGGTAAGCCAGTTGCCCGTATCTGTTCCACTTCTTTTAGTATTTGTTTGGCTTGTGCCTCCAAGCAAATCAGCCTGGCCTCAGCCTCCGAATCAACATGCTCAAGTTTGTTGTTACAACTTTTGCATAAACCCCATTGATCATCCCACGTCTTATGGCAATTAGGACATATTTTCATTTTTTTCTCCTGTTTACCTTATTTAATGTACCAATATGGTTTGGTTAAGCTAATTCGTTATCAATCCTATGCACATATCATATATAAGCATAATAATATCTTAACGTTTAAATGAACGATTTACAAGAAGTAAATTTGTTATAAGTCTTTTCCTTTACCTTATCCCCCCAACAAAAATTCAGCCTTTTACTATAGGTTTTAATTTAAAAAAGACTATAATATGAATGTAGTACTTTAATTGTAGTACTTGTTTAGAGCTCGCTTCACTACGCTCGCAATGACGGTAGTCTGGATTCCCGCTCCCCGTTTTCGCGGGGACAAGTTTCGCGGGAATGACAGTGATTTCAAGATGACAAGAGCGCCTTCCAAAAACTCTTTTTGCGTGTTAAGACTATGCGCTGGGTGGTCTTTTTAGCTATGGTGTCATTAAACTCTCTTAGCTCCTGATATCTCTCTTTAGGTAGCTCTATTCTTCTAGTCTGCTCTATCTCTTCTACCATAATAGAGCCTTTCTTTTTTCTAAAGGTCCTCTTAAATGAGAATATGCCATTGTCAAGACTTAGGTCTTCTGGTATATATGTCACTTTAAAGCCTTTTGGTATATTATACGTTATAGTTGCTCTTTCAAGTGAGTTTACTGCATTAAATATAGGATATTGCCTGGTCTCTTTGGTAAACTCATCATCTCTTCCATAGCTAGAGAGGTCGATTATTATCATATCATCTATTATAGGATATTCGTCTTTATTAAAGACCTTTGAATAGCTATTTAATGGTCCATATGCCTTATCTAAGCCATCGATCCTCATATCAATGACATTCCCGCCATCAGCTATAGTAGTCTCTAGGTACTTGTACATATGCTCTTTCTCTTCATCTGTCATTGACTTATATTTATCACGCATGCTTATTGAGAAATCAAGGTCCCATTGCGAGTGGCTCTGATAGGTTGAAGAGCCGTCTGGTTCTATATCTATTATCAGTGTCCTATCTTTATAGCAGCGCTCTTTAGGAAATTCCCCAAACCTCTTGAACTCTCCCTTATCTTTACCAATGACAAAGGCATATGCCCTTTGAAATGATACAGGAAATTCATTTATATCATAGCCTTCCAATAGAGGGTCTATGAAGAAATCCCCATCTTTAGGGTCTTTTACTAAAAGGATGACATGGTCAAATAGCGTTGGGAAGGCTAAATCTTTACTAGGGTCTGTTATAGAGCCTTCTGTATTAAAAAGAACAATAGATGAGTCTATTTCAGCAGCCTTTAATAGCCCCATACAGAGAAGCGAGAGATCCTTACAATCCCCATATTTATTATAAAAGGCCTCTGTTGTCTTGTGGGGCTCAAGGCCATTATCCCCAAAACTCATGGATACATAACGAAAGTCCTTTTGGATATACTCTAATATGGCTTTTGTTCTCTCTCTTGTAGTGGAGAGGCCTTTTGTTAAGGCATCTGCAACTGAGGCTATCTCAGGAGATATTATAAGGTTTTTCTCTACTAATTTATAATACCAGCTTGATACATCATCCCAGCTCTTGATAGATGAGAACTCTATAGTATCTCTTATAAGCTCATCAGAGGCATATGGAAGCATACCCTCCCTTAAAGGCTCTTCATACATATCCTCAAAATGCCAGGAGTAGGTGATATTCTCATTATCTTCAGTTATCCTAGGCTTAAATGAGAGATTAAACTCCTTATAAGCTATGCCAAGCTCTTTAGGAAAGGTAAATGAGACATTCTCCTCTTTTGTAGGTGATGAGAACCTAAAATAGAAGTCTTCAAAATAAGTATCTTTTACAGGTCCGCGCTTAAGATCAACTACTACTTCATACTCTAACCTGGAGCCTACAGTCACATTGCTAAAGGTCACGACCTTTACCCTCATGTCAGAATACATAGCAAGCTCATACCTGCTTAGGTCCTGTATGCTTGCAGCTGGGTATATCTTGCCATCTGGGGCTATTGTATGGGCTCTTAAGCTTGTTATAGCAGCTCTTGAGCTATTATATGGTATAGAGAGCTCTCCTACAGCCTCTATTACACTCTCATTTAAGATCTTTATCCTCTTTTTTGTGCGAGACTGGTAGGAAAAGTCTCTGTTTACCTTAATAGCGGTCTCATCAAGTTCAAATATAATGGCCTTATCCTTGTGAAGCTCTTCAAAGCTCTTATCAGGATTAATGGCTTCTCCTTTATCTTCTAAGGCAGCCTCTAACCTTTCTTGAGTAGTGATAGCAGGGTTTATAGGCTGTGTAATAGATATGTCAGGAGGCATAACATGCTCAATTTGAGCGCTCGCTGTAAACGGGTTAAAGGCTATAGCGCTTGCTATGAGTATTAGCAATAGTACGCTTGCTGCAGAGAAAAAGACCTGCTTCATGCCATGCCTTCCTTTCTTGTTTTAAAGGTTTTTAATATCAACGGAGAGCGGCTTAAGGGGAGAATCCTGTTTTTTAAGGAGGGTTGGGCAGGTCTACCCCTTAAGCCTTTTTAATTGTTATGGGGGTATTATAAAAGATTAGTGCGACAGCATTGTGTCGTGGTGGGAAAATAAATTAAAATATTTTTAAAGGGGTATTGTACTATTTCATAATATTAAATACAAGGATTTTTTGTCTTTTTAAAAGGTATCTGGTTATCTATATGCTTCTCTGCGGTGCATTATCTTAATAACATGGATAATAAGCTTATTCTTGGTAATGCTATATAATATCCTGTAGTCACCTAACCTGTATGAATAGATGCCTTTCAGGTCAGCTTTTAAGGGTTTGCCTATAAGCGGGTTTGGTGCAATGACATTGTAGATAGTATCGCCTATCTTGTCTTTTATCTTCTGGGGGAGGCTATTAATCTGCTTGATAGCCCTTGGGGCTATGATAACAGCATATGCACTCATTACCTATGAAGCCTTCTTGTACTTTTTAGAGTCTCCAAACACATCTTCAAACCTAACGCCCTTGCCTTCTTTAAGCTCTTTTTTAGCAGCCTTAATATCAGCCATGACCTTCTTACTGCTTAATATCTCCAAAGTCTCAAGCCATCCTTCGTAGTCATCTATAGACATGATCACAGCCTCTGGCTCTCCATGTTTTAATATAACATAGCGATCCAGATGCTTTGTTACTTTAGAAAGTACGCCCGATAGGTTTGACCTTAGATTTCTAATTGATATATTTTTAACCATCTTTTTTACCTCCATAACAAGTGTACCATAGTGTGTACACATTGTCAAGGTCTTAAAACAAAAACATAAAATGTACTTATGCGGTATCGTATACGCTGACAACAGCGTTGCGGTTGCCCCACGAAAAAAAGTAAAAAATTTTATCTGTAGGCTTCTCTGCGGTGCTTAATTCTATATATTATCACCGCTTTAGCAGAATCATTAACCCTGTATAATATCCTGAAGTTACCTACTCTTATGCGATATCCATCATCATTGGTAAGCTTCTTACTGCCGAATGGCCTAGGTTTATTCGACAACAAAAGGATCTTCTTTTTAATAAAATCAAAATTATTGCCACTTATCGCATCTAAATCTTTTTGAGCCTTAGGTATAATCTTAAGGGCATATTTCATGCTTTTCTATTTTTAAGATAGGTACCGAAATCATCAGCAGATCTTTCCTGATAGCGAAGCTGCTTGATCTCTATAATATCTTCAGTCAGCTCTTCTCTCTCAAGCTGCGCCCTCAAGGCCTTCTCTACAAAAAAACCTTGTTTTAGGCCATGCTCATTACAAAAATCTTTGATCTTTTGCATAAGCGACTTCTCTATCTTTATCGACATTACAGCTTTCATTGTTTTCCACCTCCACCACAAATATACATTAAAAAGTAGTATTTGTCAAGTAAAAGTAATATAAATATTACTTTTACTATTGCACTCAACAGGCAATATTTTAAGGAATTTTTATAGGGTCTTAAGGTAGTCTGTGACAATATCTTTTATATCGAGAGCCAGCTTTTTAGGGGTGGTGACTCTGGCATACGGTATCCAGAGAAGTATTGTAGGAAGCACCTCCATGTCCTGGGCAACCATTGTCTCTACGACAAGCGAGCCATCCTTATTCTCTTTTGTTATCTTCTGAAGAGGCAGGTATTTTTTTGTTTTAAAGAATCTAGCTGCTTCTTTGTCTATCTTTAATACAACCTTTTTGTTACGCTGATCTGAGAACCAGATATTCACACTCTCATCAAGCATAACCTTTAGATTGTCCGGCACCTTAAAATGGCCTTTTGAGAGTTTTATTTCTCTTATACATTCAAGCCTTAGGCGTATTATCCTCTCATCTTCATCTGTCCTTACTAAGAGATACCAGAACCCATCAAAAAATATGACTTTAAAAGGGTGGGCTATAAAGGTACTATCTTTCTCTTCTGTGACATAGTGGATCTCCACCTTGTTGTGGTTCTTTACAGCATTCTTAAGTTCATTCATGAACGGATACTGCTTATCCATCTTTATGCCTTCAGGGATCTTGGCATAGAACATAGGCTCTGCCTCAGGCGTAAGGACCTTCTTTAATAGCTGACCAAAGCTCTCCTCAAAATCCCTGCCTAGGCTCTTAGACACCTCAAGCATAAAGCTTAACAGAGATGCCTCCTCTTTGGTAAGCATGAGCTTTTTTAAAGAGAAGCCATCCGCAAAGGCATGCTGTCCTTTATCGTCAAGTGCTGCCAGTGGAAAGCCAGCCATATTGAGAAGCTCAAGATCACGTTGAACTGTACGCTGTGAGACATTGAACTCCTTTGATAGCTCTCTGGTTGAGACCTTTCCACCCCTATCCAGCTTATTAAGCGCGAAGAGTAAGCGAAAAATCTTCTTATCGTAGTTTTTAGGCTTTGGTGACATGGCAGTATTATATTAAGTTAACGCGACAACGTTATGTCGCGGTATATATTATAGAGGATTTTTGCCTTGATGGCAAGGGGAATCAGGGAGTTAGGCGGCGGAATCAAGAGCATTGCTTACTTCATCTCTAAGTGCTGCCAAGGCTTCTAAAGTAGGCCTTAGGATCTCAATTGCATGCTCAGATGGCGCGTATGCTATTCTCTCACCTTTTCCAATGTTTATCATAGCAACATCTATGCCTGCAATTTCGGCAGGTACGCCCAATTCACCGCCAAGTACAGGCACCGGTGTAGCATACGATTGAGTTGCTATGGCAGTCTCTTTTTCTGGCTGTACTAAACCTAGCTCTTGAGCCAGTTGTTGCTCAACCCTTCCAGTGATAGCCTGGGCGCGTTCTTTCTTTTCAGGACTATCCTTAGTCTTCTGAATGCTACTATATAGATTGACAGCTTTCTCTATATTGGTTTCTACGGTTTCATAGTGTTTCGAATCCGGCAGCAGAACATCTTGCGTTTCTTTAATTGGGGCGCTTATTGAATCAGGTAAGAGTGTTTTTAGGTAAGGGTAATGCTTAATATCAATACCCAAAAACCGCATTCTTTCTTCGATACCATCTTTATATATAATAGCGTGAAGCGTAGCTAAAACAATCTTTGCCATCCATAAAACCGACCAATGCTCTATTTCGTACTGTTCAAGAATAAGATGTGCTTGGAGTGGTTGTTGACCTTTGTCAGGGCCCCAGAGCGTTGAAAATATTCCAAACATGCCCGGCTTTCGCTTAGTGAGCACTTCTTCCACATAGATATGCCCCTTGTCCCCAAACTCACGCATGGAAAGCGGCCGAGGACCAAAAATAGACATCTTGCCAGTCAAAACAAGCCACAGCTGCGGAAGCTCATCAATGCCCATTCGCCGTAATATGCGGCCAACGCGGGTTACCTGAGCGTCTTCGCTCATGGTGCGTAATTTAGGAACAGCGATCTCTTCTCCGAGAAATCCCATCCTCTTTTGCACAAAGAATACTGGACCGCTATCATTCAGCCTAATAAGCAAGGCCGAGACACAGACAAGTAATAAGCTTGGCACTATTGCTATAGAAGCAATACTTATGTCAAAGAGGCGCATGAATCGCCCATGTATGTGTGCCTGGTGTATTGGCAATGTCTTCTCAGGGCTGCCTGTTTTCACTTCTGGGGAAGTTGCATGCGCAATACTTTCATGCCTAGGTATTATCTTCCGCGGGTGCGCAGCCGTTGATGACGGGCGCAAGGCATCATGCTGCAAACGTACAAGAGATGGGCTTTGAGCTCCTGATGCGCAAGCGCTATAGCAGATAATAAGTATAATTGAAATTACATTTTTCATATTCCACATAAAAAAATAAACCCGTAGCTATCTTCCGCCAAAGGCGGACAAGTGCCAGGGGTTTCTCATTTTTGTTTTATTTACGCGTTTATTATACTATTTTATAGTATTAAATACAAGGATTTTTTGCCTTTTTTGCCTTTTTTTGCCTTTTGTTCTTTTTCCCACCCCAATGTTCCCATACCCCTTGCGGTAGAACAACACCTAAAACAAACTACAAAACAACTAAAACCAAAACAACCTACTACCTCAACATATCAATAACCCCGTAGAGTGCTCCGGACCACGGGGCAGGCACTCTCTATACTACGGAAACCTTCTCTCACGCCTCTTAGGAGTTACTTTAAGTGTTACTTTCTTTAGGCTATTACAATAAGTATCTATGTGTAAGTTCAATGAAAGTCTTTATGTTTAAAAGATTTAGGGAAATATTAGGGTGCTTAAAGGGGTTAAGCGGCCGAGTCGATTCTAAGGAATACAGGATCACATACAATAGAATCACTTCTAATTAGTATAACCGGTACATATTCAAGCCCTAACCTCTCTGCGGCTCTAAGTTTTTTTCTTCCATGAATAAGCATAAATTTACCATCAGGCCTGCAAGCTATTATTGGCTTTAACTTCCTAAGTTTTTGGGGTATGGCTGTTTTCATTATATGGTATATGTAATCTACATCTGAAGGCGTTGGCTCTTTCGTACCTTTGACAGTAATATCAGTAGGCTTTAAATAGATAGCTCTATCATAGTGTTCAAAATAAGTATCGGCAGGTTGATTAATCTTTCTTAATAGTTCTGAATCATAGCGGCGTTGCTGAAAATTGTGTCTGTTGCCATCCTGCTTAAGAACCATACTATTTAAAATAAAATTCGCAGCAGCCCTATGCCTTCTACATATATCGATTACCATTGCTTCTGCCTCAGGAGACTTTCTATACAAACGCAGTATGGTATTCATAAATTCGACTGGAGTTAATGTTAAATTTTCTGAAATTTCTGAAGCGGTGCCTAATCCGATTATATCCATTTTAATCGCTTCATCTATAAAAGCTCTAACTATTTCATGATGTGCGGCATCAAAAGCTGTAGATAACTTCCAGCCTAGGGATGTAAGTCGGGTTGAATAAGCTCTTCCTGCAGAGGAGGCCTTAGCCTGTTGGTCTCGGCCTGCCGCACTTAGCGACTCGACAAGTTCACTTGTGACTGCTATTGGACTGATCTTGTTGATGCCGCTGGCAGGCAAAGGTATCTCAAGAGCAATTTTAGCAGCTAGCGATTTTGCAGCCAACCTTAGATCTTTCTGCTGCAGAATACCCTGAACGCAGGTTTCACTTAAGACATATGAGACATTCTTTCCCGGCACTGCCTTTCTTATGATATCCGCTTTAAGGCTTTTTGATACTTCAATGTTTCCAAAGGTAAATTCAGGCATTGATCTCTTAGCTATATTCAGAACTCTGCATAAACGTTCTGACTTACTAAGATTTTTTGCTGCAGATATATACATAGCGGTAGATATTAACACAGCCCCAAGCGCAGCTAGCTTGCTTCCCCATATCCAACTTATGATAGAAGCAAAGAATCCGACATAAGCAAACGGTTTGGCGCCTGCCTCGGGCTTCTTTGTGTTAGAAAACCAGCTTCTTAGCAAGCCAGTTAAATATCCTAGTCCAAATCTTGCTACAATCTGATAAGCAGGCTGGTAGTAAAAGATATTTTGTATTATGTCATGCTGTATAATAACAGGTGCTATGCGTGCCTTGATAGACTGAACAGTTTTACCAATTTGCCTTTTGATCGTAAAGTTTTCCAGGATTCGCTGAGTTTTATCAGGATCTCTTGCTCCAAAAACCGCCCTGGCATAACTTTTTTGATAAAAATACGGTACAAATACCTGTATAAGAGAGGCAAGAAACACTCCATGAACAAAAGATATCGACATCCGCAAAAACAAAAGCAGAGATGTTGCAGTTGCCTGTGGGATAGCAGATTCTATAAATGAATCGAGAGCGCTTGACGTAGGCCCAAATATAAAAAGCCTGATCAGTGAAACTATTATAAACCTACTCACTAATCTGTGTTTTTGAGATGGATTATCAGAAAAATACAATCCCGTCATTTCCGAAACCGATCCTATGAGAGAGGCTGTAACCCCGGCTACAAGGAATTCGTGGTTATTGTATACTGCAATATAATAGCTTAAAAGGGAAGTGCCTAAAAAGATTGCACTCAAATAATTCATTGAAAAAAGCAACACAGCAAAGCTGCCCATTACAGCCAGAAAACGTTTTAATTTGACCCTGTGCATTCTCTTTTTAACGTCATCCACTTTCTGTGTACTAAAACTGCCATTTCGATACCAAATGGTACCATATTCGCTGTTTGGGGTTATGGCCGTATTTTCACCATCGATAGATAACCCACCCGAGACAGCTCCTGAAGCCACTGGCCTCAGAGTATGTTTAGTTGATATCTCATTCCTGCCTGCCGGCTGGCGGGGTTTTACTGTTGACAGATCAGTAACTATGCTTTGGATGGTGAAGCTAAGTAATATTATGGTAGTTATAAGTTTTTGCATTATGCTGCCTGCGATATTGCTGTTAACAATTTGGGGGACACGATACTTGATTTCCAGGTGTCTTGCGCAGGGCCGGTTATTGAGCCCCCGGAATCCCCCGTGGGTTTTGGCGCATCCAGTACCGCGGACTGCGCGGCCAGTCCGGCGGACGACGTTTTTCCCGGCGTCTCAGGCAGATCCATCGCCCCAAAACTTTTTTTGCCTGTGGGCCCGGGAGAAACGGGCCCATCGCCACGCAAGATGTGGATATCGGACATCAGTTTGCGCGCGTACTTCAAATACTCCTCGATCTCTTCCTTCTGGCCGATCGACTTATGTAATTCCAGCTCCGTTAGCATGACCGCTATGAGATTTTCCACCAAGCTTTTGGCCCTGTCGCAGGCCCGGCGCGATACATAACTTGATGCCAGCCCGATAAGCGCCGCTATTGCGGCCGAGCAGATCCGGGCATCTTCATCCGTCAACGCCGCGTGCGAGGTTTTTCCCAAAAAGTGGTTCAGATAATATTTGAAGAAACCGCCCTTTTTATTTACTGTTTTCATGACGCTGTCCGGATCCATCATCCTGGCCATCAGATAGAGCCGCTGAAAAGCAGGGTTTCTCAAAATTCCTTCGGTGACATAATCATTTTCTATGGTAAATGACCCGGGCATGTATGCGTCCATTGCCTGCCTCATGTTTTTACGCATTCTTATATATTGCTCTACGTAGTTTATTACGCCCGCACAGTCGCCCTTTCCATACAGGAGCGCCGCGCCTATCTTGTAATTCGTTTCAAGCGAGCTAAGCTTGCTCTTTCGCATGAGTTCATGGCCAAGCAATATTATCTCTTCAAATATATCCTCCGCCTCCGGGCCGAATAATATATCGCCGCTTAGGGTATCCCAAAGCCTGTCGATCCGCTCAGTTTCGTCAAGTTCCAGGGAAGAAGCGGGGATCGCCGCCACGTCCATTAAGATAGTTACTAGCGCCAGCTCTTTTTCTCTTCTTGTATGCCAGTCCTCCAGCACTCCCTCAGGTAATTCTCCAATAAGCTCGTAGGCGAGGAATGCGAGCTCTATTGGCGCATCTCCCGGCACGGGTAATTTCAGTCCGGCCATTCTTAATGCTCTAATAACTATCTGTATTTTCTGCGTGTAATTGAGCACCCCCGAGCCGTTTTTCGCGGCCTCTACCGAGGTATCCCCGTTTAGGATGGCGCCACCCTTGTCGCTCACCAGCACAAGCTGACGAGGATAAATATTCAATTCCGGAAAAAGCTTGGACAGGATCCTTTCGACGCGAGGGATCGCCATGTGTATGACATCGGCGGAGAATTCGCCATGAGGTTCGGACTGCGAATAAAGGGTATCGTTAATAAAAAGGCTCTTCGTAATCCGTTTTATGACCTTGTCCGAAAGCCTTCCCCTGGAGTCAAGCGCGATTTTAACCTCGGCGGAAAGCCTATCTCTATAAATTTTATACCTTGTTTTGAAACCTTCAATGCCGTGATGCCCCCTCCATGCAGCTGCGATCCGGCGCAGGATATTTTGTTCAAGGGGAGTCATATTATCCAGCGTAAAATGCCCTTCGCGGCGCTCTGTGTCATACATCGCATGCCAGGACAAAATATCTTCTGCCCGCTCAATCAACGCCGGTTCGGAGGCCCGGTCCCGGTTGCGGACCATATATTCGAGTGACAAGCGGGTAGACGGATGCAGATAGGCGTCTGGCCCAGGACGATGATCTTTCAGAAAATTACTAACCCGCGAGATCAGGTTGTCCATAGCCTCCTTGCTGACCTTTTGCGGCGCTGTGACAGGAGCCTGATCCTGCGTCCGGGCGGCGCGGATCTTTTGGGTAAGCTCGGTGATTTCCCGCGCGCGGCTCAGCTTCTTAGCCCCCGCACTCTTAGCCGCTCTGCCTTTGCCGACAACATGGGGTAATTTGGGGGACGCAGGACTTGATTCCCGGGTGTCTTGCGCAGGGCCGGTTATTGAGTCCCCGGAATTCACTGGCGCGGGGACAGGTTCCGCCTTCACTGCGGCGCTCGAACCACTTGAAGCTACGGCGGACAAGTCCGCTTTGGCTTGGAACCCGGGCCCTTCTACAGTAGTTTTCCAGAAGATAGGAGTCTTTGCAGCAACGGTTACCTTTGTGCTAACAGTACTGTTTTGGCTCCATAGCAATGTGTTAGAGGCACCCTCATTCAGTTTATCGATATTCGCCGCGCAAATAAGCAATATGTCGTAAATATTATTCATGAACGCCCCTAGCGCATACCGGAATTTATCGTCATTTCTTGATACGCGGTATAGATACTCTGCTTTTTGTATGGCCTGAGTCAACTTTCTGGATAAAGCGACAAAGTCTTTTTGTTCATAGCATGCGGTTCCATCGAGAATAAGCGCTGTCAAGCTATCCAACCTGCTATCGTTAAAATTATTTATTAACCCTATTGTAATAGCGAGTTTTAACCTAAGATGCATAAGTGGGTGATATTCTCTAGCGTAAACATTCGACGATTGCAATACGATACTTCTCGAAACCATTATCGATCTTCTCAATAGTTCCCATTTTTGATACCGTTCATTATCGCCTTTCTGAAGAAGCGAGAGTCCTGCCTGTTCAAAAGCTTTGTTGGCCTCTTCTATTTCTCGTAACGCACCTTCAAGAGCACTTAGCCACGTATCGGGCCATTTTGATTTTTCGACCGACGTAACACATTCCCGGGCAGCCTTAAAATGTTCTAAGGCGGCATCTAATGCTATTAATGCTTCTGACATAGTATCCGTGCCTATTTCTCCACGCATCCTACTTATCGCCTGCTCAGTTATACCAAGGAAAAATTGCGCGGCGGCCTGCGAAAGCTCCGGATTCAGTATAATATCTCGTGCGGCCGTAAAATATGTTTTAACAAACATACTTATTTCTGAATCCACTCTATTGGCAGAAACGGAGGCAGAAACGGGGACGGTTTTATTTTCTTTCGAAACAGCCGCCGGCGCGGGTTGCGCGGGGCCGGGTATTGAGTCCCCGAAATCTCCCGCGGGTTTTGGCGCATCCGGTGCCGCCCTGCTAGCTTCTACCGAGGTGGCGCTTTCTGGACCGTCCTCAATTTTCGCAATTTTCGCAGAGGCATCAGGCGTTTGTATCGGACTCTTGCCTGCGGATGAAGTTTTCGGCGCGCCCAACAATTCGGGGGATACAGTACTTGATTCCCGGGTGTCTTGCGCAGGACAGGGTATTGAGTTCCCGGAATCTCTCACGGGTTTTGGCGCATCCGATACCGCGGACTGCGCGACGAGCCGGCGCTCCTCATCCTGCAGCACCCTTAACCTGTGCAAGGCTTCAGCTTTTTCGCGAACGATCCTTTTATAAATCTTCTCGGCAAAATTAAGCTCTGAACGCGCCGTATTGACACGGCCGCGGTCTATAGAAACACTCGTCGATCCTCTCGTGATCCTGGAAACCTCGTCGAGCTTCCGCTGTGCGGCATTCATCGAGGCCTTGCGCTCTCTCTCAGCACGACTAAACCTTGATAACTCGCTATTGATTATGTTAAGAGTATCTCTTGTCGCGGCCAGTCCGGCGGCCGCCGTTTTTTGAGGCACGATCAACGACCTTATTCTGTCTTTGTAGTCTTCTGTATAAAATCCTCGCTCTTTAAGAATACCTATTAAAGATGCATCATTAAGAAATTCCTCAAAAAGTCTCAACTGATTATTTTGAGGCCTTTGTTGAGCCAGCACTATAGGTAAACCGTGTTGAAGCGCCAGCGCCACAAAGTTGGGCTGTGCCCAGCTATAAATGATCGGGGTTTCATAAATCGACTTCATCATTAAGTATATCCCGACAACTTTCGCTCCGGTAACATCCACCTCCCGAGGTACCGACCAATGTCCGTCTTGATCGCGATGAGACAAGTCAATCGCTCCCCTTTCTTGTCTCATCTCCTCCTTAGCTATTTCAAGATCCTCGTCGGAAAGTTGAAACGGAAAGAATCTCCTTCCCGTATGGTTACCTGTCCACAGCACTTCACCTTCGCTTGAGATATCAAGCAAAAGAGCCGAATCACTCCATGCATACGGATATGGCGGCGTATTAATAAACGTACAGAATATATATCTGCCTGCATTATCCAAATTTTCAAACAATCTGTTAAGATGCCTTATATTTTGGCGCTCTCCTATGCCGGCATTAGTTAAAAAGGCAAAATTATCCGGCCCATACTCCATTGGGTCTGTCGTGACCAGACCAAATGCCAGCGGATTTTTCGATGCCGCGGGCAATTCGGGGGACTGAGTATTTGTCTTCCCCGGCGCGGTTTGGGTTTGGGCACGCACTAATGTACCATCGCCGCTCCCGATGTTCTCCAAGGTAGTTATCCTGACGCTGCGCCCGCCGCCCCTTATAAATAATGCCGCGGCCTGCATCTTTGGCCTGATACTGCCTTTAGGGAATCTCTTCCCTTCGGGATCGTTCCTCAGAAGCTCATCTATCTGTTCGGGTGTAAGCATGCTGAACGCGGTCTCAGGCTTGCCGAACTCATTGTAGACATAGGGCTGGTCGGTACATATCACAAGCTCGTCGATCTCGACGCCGTAAGCCCTCAACTCCGTTGCCAGAAGCGCGGTCGCGAGATCCTTATCGATAACACCGCCTATGACATTGCCGTTCGTGTCGACGGGTATGCCTCCGCCGCCGCAGGCTATGACATACTTCCCGCTCTTTATGGCATCGGCAATATCTTTTATCCTCACTATATGTTTGGGCACCGGCGAGCGAACCTTTACCTTATTCACAACCCCGAGAGACTTGACAGGCGTCTTGTCCGTATCGTCTGCCTCGATCTCGGTAATAAATACCACTATGTCCTCTGCCGGAACGCCCTGCGCGATCCACGCCTCTTTGATCATTTCACCCATATCGATCTGCGTACGCTCTACTATCCTGTCGTCAATCAGCGCCCGGGATACCTCGTCGGGGGTCATCCTGCTCAGGTCATATTTCTCTTCCAGCAGCATACCGGCCTGCGGCCCGTTCCCATGAGTGACCGGCGTGCCGGGCCTAAAGGACGCTACGACCTCGGGCGTAAATGCCGCCATTACGCGCGCCCTTTGACTTTGGGGGGTAACGGTCTTATCTTCGGGACCGATGAAGGCGTGCCCGCCAAGCGATATCATCCTGATGCCCGAGAACTTGGGGAACACAGTACTTGATTTCCGGGCGTCCGCACTCTTAGCCGCTCTGCCTTTGCCGACAACCCGGGGCAATTTAACATATGTATCTACGCACGCGGTTGCGATGGGACGCAAAGTGTGGCTATGGATTCCCGCATGCGCGGGAATGACAAGCGAATTCACCTCTGTGCTTTGGATTATGAAGCTAAGCAATATTATGGTAGTTATGAGTTTTTGCATTATGCTGCCTTGCTTATATTTAAAAGCGTAACTTGCTCTGCTCTAACTCCATCTGCAGCAAGAGGTTGCGAGCGAGTGAAACCTGCCTGTACGGCAGGCAGGCGTCCCCTATGTTTGTAAGCAGATCTCAGTGAATCCCCAAGAATATCCTGTCTGTAGATAGATTCCATATACGCAACAGAGATAAGATCATTGCCTGCGGGCCAGATATCAAAATATTCACCATCAAAGTGCTTGCCATCAAAATCTTCTCCAGCATAAATATAAACCTCTGAAGGCAGCTTTTGCCATATTCTTCTACAGAGAGCTCTGTCAAGTCTAAGCAAATTGTTACCACGCACAAATTTTCCGTTGCCCCACTTAGCTGAGATTTCAGCTTGCCAGCCAGAATTCGCTAATGAGAAGGCTTTCTCTGGCACGGCGCTATATACTTTGTCAAAAAATATACGAGCTGGATATACGCGCATGCCTCCACCATGTAATGGTATTAAGTAAGCATTGGAAGGCCTGCCTTCTCCTGGGGTAACAATAGGTAGTTCAGGAAATTTATCTGCTATGCATTTACGCACTGAGACTCGCAACGTGTCATTTATCTTAACCTTAATCGTTTTTCCTGCTGATGAGGCTTTGAGGACAGGAGCCTCTTTGCACAAGGTCGTTAAAATATTTTTTAACGCATATGCTTCTTCTCTGGTAGGTGCATCGCATAGTGCCCGATAAAGGCCTTTTTCTGTTTTTGCACCCCTTACCCAAATTATTGATTCAATCCCATCATGGCCTATCATGCGTACTCTCCATCCGCCATAGATGTAATCTCCGTCAAGGCCTGCGCCCGCAGTATCTTCGATGCTTTTTTGACGCAGGCGTGTCTTTGATATATACTCTATAATTACCTGCTTAAATACCTTGTTATCAATCCCGTCAATTTTGTAATTTTCACCAACCTTAGTTACAATCTTTTTTAGCCTTCTTTCCATCTCTGTTTTTACTGATAATTGAGATAGATCTGATATATTTATGTTAAATTGCATGCTTGTAAACTCAGGCAGCTTATCCAAAAGTTCTGCTACATAAGTATCCTTACCTGCCATTGTAGATAATGCTCCGGCAATGCTCAGCAACACCTGAAGGCCATCTCTGCATCCGGAATTCCGATAAATGGTTCCACCACTGTAACCTTCAACGCCTATAGGCACAAAATAACCCTCATTTTCAAGCTCATTCATTTTTGTCCTGATATTAATCTCTCCTGTCTCTGCTGTGGAGAAAGAAGCACCCATATCCATTGCGATTTTTTTCGTACGAAATGAATTACCACAATGGCCGACTACAGCAAGGCCTTTAGGAAACCTGTCTTTGTCATAACCTTGATTACGCTGGAGTTCAATATAGACCACCAACGCTGATAAGGATTGCGGATCTACATCTTTGACAGAACCATCAGGCATGAGCAGTACGATATTTCCTCTATCAGCATCAAAGTCAAATACCAGTCCAATCTTTGCACCATATATCTTGACAGCTCTAACAATATCTAGTAATGCATTATATTCTGGGCGATTACCATCTTCTCCAAGATTTTCTTTTACAGGTTCTATCTTATGGGCTGGTTTTCCAAGCTCTGTATTAATACATGTTATGTTTGCACACCTAAGTTTATTCAATACATCAGGGGCTACTCTGCCAGCAGAGCCGCCATTGGCATCAGCAATTAGGACCAGATCTGGATCTACCTGCCTTAGCGTGGCAGCCAGTTCTTTTGAATAACCATCAATAGCTTTTTCATAGTATTCGCCTGCCCTGGCCTGCAGCATTCGGTTGATCATAGATTCATTAATATCAGAGCTAAAACGCGATACCTTGATATTGCTTAAACAGACATCGAGGACTATCTTGTTTGCCGCCTCTATCAATCCTTTCATTTGAGTGTCATTTAATAACGCGCCTCTCTCAACAAGTGAATTACCATGCTCTCTGTTTGCAGTGGTGTATTTCCATCCATTCCATTCAAGTGGATTATGGCTAGCGGTAATCATGATGCCGCCATCAGCATCAAAAGTACGCACAGCGCTTTCTAGCAGTGGTGTTGTAGCCACGTCCAGATATATAATCCTTACATCCTTTTTAATTATTTCAGAGGCTTTCATAATGCCTCTTACTTTGGCTCTGACAATAGCTTCACTTGTTGGCCTGGGATCACGTGCTATTACTATCTTGTATGCATCCTTGCTCCAGTTTTTATGCATAATGAATTCTGTGTAGTTATAGGCATAAGCTGATGCTACTACCTCATCTTCTGCAGCTATCTCAGGGGCAAGGCCCATACTATCATATCTTATGCCAGAGTAGGATTGCACATATCCAGAGCGTATGCGCTGGACTAATGCTAATAGGTCAAGAGAGTTACCTGCAAAGCCTCTCGCCATCGCTCGGGGTTCTTCGCTAAAAGGCTCACCAGAAGAAGAGGATTTAGGATTCTGGTTCTTCTCCCCGTCCCTTAATGATTCAGCTAGTTCGTTTCTCACTATTTCTGTATTCAGCTCTTTAGTGTCATCTGCGGGAACACCTATGTCTTTTTCTGGCATAAGATCAGTCTCTATGGGCAAGTTTAAGTCTTTGGATTTCCAATTCGCAATCATTACACCTGCCAAGCCAAAAGCAGGAACCAGTACAAGCAACGCGGGATTCGCTACTCCTAAGATACAATGCAATAGTCCGATATGAAAAGCATAAAACCCAACAAAGACTCCCATACTAAACGATGTAATAATCCTGGGAAAATTACCAAAATGCCCTGTCGATTTTTTGATATTAGCGAGCAAAACCCAAAGTATAGACCAGGGCATTTCAATGACAGATATTGCTGAGACCATTTCAGATGAATCAGCTTCTCTGTTTAGATTAAAATACTGTATAGGTATCCATATAAACCAGCACATAAGCGTGGCTATAGCCAGGTTTCCTTTTTTCTCATGCCAGATCTCGGTACTTACCTTTCGCAGGCTCTTTAGTGTTAATTCTTTTATTTTAAAGGCTTGCCCTTTAAGCTTATCGTAGAAACCAGAAATAAAGAATATCCATATAGTGCAGTACATTGCGCCAGAGGTCTGATCTGTAAATACCCTAAACCATCTGCCTGCAAGGCTGTTATTTGGAATAAATGCTTTATAGGCATTATAAAGCCATTGCCATGTTATACCAAAGAAGAGCCCATATCCTAAGACTGCTATCGCGATCTTCTTATAATCGAACTCCTTCTGCCGGCCTTTTAAATAATTAAAGGCCTGCGAGAAGAACTCTCCGAGCCCAAAGTATATCATCATATTTATATAATAAGGCACCGCACTTAAGACAACAGGAAAACAGAAGTTGGCGCCAGCGGCAAACCCCGCCGCGAGAATAATGGATATGACAATGAACCTATTTGGATGCTTCTTCATAGGGTCTATAACAAACCATTTCAGAAGCACTCTAAAAGAAGCTCCCATTATGCGCAAGGGCACAAGGCTGCCGACAAATGGTATCCAGCAATGTTTAGCTATGCGTAAATATGTGGGATTTTTTGTTATAAGATATTTAAAGCGCATCGTTACCCATCTTATAAATCCACCTGAAAATATCAAATTTATCCCAGCTATAACCCATAATATTATTGAATTATAACGTAATGCCAAAGATAACGACCCGCCTTTTAGTATTATATCTCCGGCGCGGTTGATGGTTGCGAATATCCCAGCAGACAAACTACAGGCCTCCTGCTCTTCCTTGTCCATCTCAAGCCCATACGTTTTTGCCTTCTCAGTTATATTTCTTATAATCGTATTTAAGGGTTTAATCTTAAAAAGTTTTAATATTAGCCACACCAACATCACGCAGACGACAGCCTTTAAAAATACCGCATCTTTTATCGAGAATGGCGTTGAAGCCCTTTCCAGTATTCTTGCCTTAGCTGTATAAAAAAGATCTAACACCGTTACCGATATACGATAAGATAAATTGTATAGTATCGGAGACAAAATAAGTACCAAGCCAACTATTCTTAATATTATATTTCTTCTGTTGCGTTGAGGCTGCTTATCCATTAGCTCATCCTCTGGCACATAATTGTCAGCTGATATCTGCGGCTCGATAGGCTTTAGCAAAGCGGTTCCTTCTGAAGCGCAGACTGCGCCTGTTGAAGCAGGACGCAGGGTGTGTTTATGGATTCCCGCCTGCGCGGGAATGACAAGCGAGTTCGCCCCTACGCTTTGGGTAATGAAGCTAAGTAATATTATGGATGTTATGAGTTTTTTCATCATATATTTACGCTGCCTGCTCTATGGCAATTAAACTTTTTTTATTTAATAATTTAAAGGGTTCTGTTAAAGAAAAATCTTCAGGCACCTTTTGTGTAGGCCTGCCGTCAGAATAGACCGCTCTCCATATTCCATCTTCCCCTAAAATCAGTATGCCACTGTTTCTTCCTCTTCCGTATAGGTTTATTATATTTATATTTATAATTTTTCCTTGAGGACTCCACCTAATGCTTCTGCCTTCTTTATGCCCAACTATCTGCGGCACCAAAAGCGTCTCATCAGTAAGCATCAATTCATCATCAAAGTCAGCCCAAAAGATCCCGCTTGGGATATAGCCTGGTACCCCTATCTTATACGGCTTAAAATGCGAATTACCCTCATCAAAAATAATATCGCTAAAATCATTATTCCCTACTGCTTCAACAAGCCTGATGTTTAGCTCATCTGCGATCTCATCCATTGTTAACAGTTCAGGGTTCTCATTGCGCGCAAGCGCTATCTCCTCATCGGTCAGATCAGCTTCTGGTTTATTTAAACTGCGCGCAAGCTGTTTAATGAAATGGGGTTTTAGCTTTTTAGCGATGTCAGCAAGGATATGAGGCAGTTGTCCTCCATGGATCACCAGCCTGCCGTGCAAAGAGTAGGCTGCCCGTATATTACCCGACAATACATCCTCTCTTATGCTTTCCAGTGCCCGCCTTGTTGCTCTATCTGGTGGGCTTAACTTGCCTCTTAAATAGTCTAATTCGTGATTTCCTAATAGAATGAAACCATCACCGCCGAACCTCCTAAACCTGTCTAAAATACCCTTTAGATAAGAATATGTTTCGTATGGGTACGGGCCCCTGTCGAGAATATCGCCTACCTGGCCAAAGATTACATTTTCAGCTATAGGCATATCCTCACTATGCCTTGCAGCCTTATGAACCAGCCCGCTTGCGTATAGAGATTCCCTTAAACCTAAAAGTTCGGCATGTACATCACCGATTATAACTGCCATGGGCTGGCTATCTACAGCTATAATCGGTTTTTTCACCTCCAACACAGGCATTCCGTAATCTGTCTTTGCTGTCACCCACGTTTTACCGTTGTCTGTTGAAAATCTAGCAGTAAATTTGGACCTGACTGAAGTGCGTGCTTTTAGCTTACCCATAAAGAGATAAGTATCTCCTTCGACATTCATAAATTCAAGCGGATATACACTGTCCCAAGCTCTGCGATTTGCGTTTGTCCAAATGCAGGCAGAAATGTTTGTTGCAAGCAAAGGATTATTTGCCGCTCCTTCAATTTTTACTCTGACATAAACATCAATACTGTCATTTCTGTTTATTGTAATAGTCTTTCCAGAGACAGGGCCGATATCTGGTAAGACATCTATCCATCCGGCCCATAATACTTTGTGTTTATCGATATCGCAATACATTGAATCGACCATAGACTCTATAGAAAAGCTATTGAGTGTTGATATTTTTTCCGCCAGCATAAGCCTCCATCTTGCCCAATCCCTGTTGTGCCACTTGCTGTAACATATCTCAGCGCCTATGATAAGCCGCGACACCAGGTAATAGGGCAGTAATGCTAAAAGCGTATCTCTCTCCAATCCAGACTCTTTCAGATATTCATCCAAAAAAACCGATATTATTCTTGCTGTATTTTCTATAAGAAGAGGCCTATTCTTCCTAGCATCGATTAATCCCAGTATAACATTGGCTATCTCTTTTACTCTAGAATCTAACCTTCCATATTCAGCATCTATTAATCCCTCCACCTCTCCGCTTACAGGATCTACAAAGATATTCCATGGAATATAGTCACCGTGCGTATGAACAAATTTCTCGCTCATAGCGAGCTCTCTGTATTTTGAAAAAAAAGACATATCGACAGATTCATCAAACCCGGTATCCTTAAGCCTCTTAAGGCAGCTGTTCATCTGGCTTAGCAAAAGATCATGGTAGCTCTCTTCTGGCTTACGCTGAATATTACTGTCCTCATCGCCATTTTGATGTATTACAGCTATATTCCTTGCTGCGGAGCGCACAGAATTCTCTATCTGCTCAATAGTGGTGGTCGGCGAATGCATAAAGCCAAACTGATCAAAAAGCCTGGCATAATTTAGGTTCTCTATTATAAGTGCGCTTATATCATCATTGTAGTAAAATATGGCAGGCCTTGGTGCAGGGTTTATATTTAAATAAAAATCTTTTTCGGTTGCATAACCGTGATTATTCTTATCCTTATATATTTTTATGATATATTTCCTGCTTCTGCTGCTAAACACTACGCGGTTATATGTGTCTAACATTATGAAAAGATTAGCTTCTAATATAAACTGAGATTGGCTTATCTTGTTGTGCGCATAAAGGTCTAAGTGCGCTATTATATTCTGCAATCCCTCGTCAGAGTTTTCAGCTAAACTATGCTGCAATTCTTTACTGCCAGAGCTACTGCTGCGTATGCCTGCTGAAGCAGGCCTTAACGTATATTTAGTTGATAGTTCATAGTTCATTGTTGATAGATCAATGCCCGTGGCTTGGATGGTGAAGCTAAATAAGATTATGCTTGATATGAGTTTTTTCATTTTAGTTTATTGGGTCCCGCTTTTGCGGGGATGGCAGGAGTAAAAAAAGACCCCTGGCGTATTTTGCCAGGGGTTTCTTATTATTAATGTTTATATTATACTATTTTATAGTATAGTATGCAAGGATTTTTTGCTAAAGTGTCAAACAGATTTAGAAATGTCCGGTTCTTAACGATTTAGAAATGTCCGAGCAACCAAAAGAAGTCCTTTTAGGGAGAAGTGCCGTGAGCTCCGCGAGCGGCCAATCTAAAGCCATATAAATTTATTTCAAGGTAAGGATTACTTAAGGTCGGATTTTATATTAACAAGAAGAGGTTTCAATTCTGGCAAGCGCTTTGTTATGGTAGCCCATACAATATCTATATCAACCCCAAAATACTCATGTATAACCTTATCACGCATGCCCGACATTTCCCTCCAGGGGATATCAGGGTCTAGGGATTTTATTTCTGAAGGTATGTTTTTTGATGCTTCACCTATGACTTCAAGGTTTCTTACAACAGCGTCTATTATCATATTGCTTCTAACAAAATCTTCATAGGACAAGTTATTTATATATGCTAATATGCTAATATGCTAATATGCTATCTATGGACTTAATTATGTCTTCAAGATACAGTTTGCTGTCACGTTTATTCATGCGGCAATAACCCCTCTTAATATACTTTCTCGTATAGCAGGTTTCAATGCCTTCTTGGTTACCATATCAACCTTAATACCTAGCAGCTCGGAAAGGCGCTCTTCAAGCTTTATAAACTGAAAAATATCAGGAACTTCAGAGAATTCAACCAATATGTCTATATCGCTAAATTCATTCATCTCTCCTGTAGCATAAGAACCGAATATCCCGATAAAAACTACATTATAATCCCTACTCAGCTTATCTTTGTTGGCTTTTAAAATTTGCTTGATCTGATTTATATTACTCATAGATTTCCCCTCTTTTTATATAAGTATAATGTAAATATCCCGCCAAATCAAGCTTTTTGTAATCATTTATTAATAAAAACCTCACCGCTGGTGGGGGAACACTTCTTATCCCGGGAGGCAAAACTTTTGTCATTGCGAGGGAGCGCAGCGACCGTGGCGGCCGAGGACGCAATGTCCTAGCAACCAAAGGAAGTCCCTTTAGGGAGAAGTGTCGCAAGCTCCGCGAGCGGCCAATCACAAACCCATATAAAACAGTTTGTCATTCTGGAGAATCTAGCACCTCAGAGACACCCTGCCTCACGATTTTCAAAACGTCTGTAAGTTTAAGCGGATAAATAAGGTAAGCTTTCAGATATCAGGCTACGCGTAATTTCTTGCCTGTTTTTTTTATTTCGTACAAAAAATCGAACTGTGAAACATTATCATATTCTTTTACAGTATAACCAAAAGCCTCTATTATGGGCACTTTTGTTTTCCACGCTATCTTACCAAGAAACACCATGCGCTGGATAGGCTTCATATCCTTAAAATCATCGGATATAACAGCTAAATCAATATCGCTCCATTTCCCGGCTGCCCCATTTTTGCGGGAACCAAACAAGATAACACTATGAACGCGTATATGCTTTTTGACCTTCCTTATAAAACGTGCTATATCTTTTTCAGCTTGAGTTCTTGCAATAGCCATTCGTATGCCCTCTTGGTTGAGATAAATAAATTTTCAGCCTTTTTCCTATCAGAAATATTCACCGACTCTTTATATGCAGGATACCTTGTGGCTATATAATATTTATCAATTTCAATAATAGAGTTCATTATTTCTTCAGGAGGGTTGATATCCAGTATTTGACACAGCCTTTCCAACTTATGTATATACGGCGGGATCTTATTCTCTTTCTTTGTATACCCTGCCTTTAGGCATTTTTCAATCGCCTGCTGGCATATAAATGCACACCAAGTATATCTTCCTGCCTTAAGCATGATCTTTGCCGATTTTATATCTTCATCAGCATTATAAAGCCAGTTTTTTACACTTTGCTCTTTGTTTGTTGGCATTATTAATCCTTTATGCTTGCACTTATATATACCATACGCCATTGGTCATGTCAATATCGATTAAAAGTAAATAATAAATAAACCTCAC
>Ga0268276_1000799_pt1 | contig 34238 bp, 39 predicted proteins | sample saktaG_4_FD_190145 | JGI IMG/M metagenome (GOLD analysis project Ga0268276, IMG submission 190145) | Saline water microbial communities from Sakinaw Lake, British Columbia, Canada - sak_2010_1_5_45m | ecosystem: Environmental > Aquatic > Non-marine Saline and Alkaline > Saline ...
GTGACCGCAGCGCTCGCGTTTGCAACCGTGCAGTTGCCGTTCACGCTCCAGTTAGCAAAAGTGTAATTCACGCTGGCATTCGCCCAGACCGGCAGGGCTACAGGCACGGTGAAGTTGTACTGGCTGTTGCCTGCAACTCCGCCAAGCGTCGCATTCACTATCAGGCTGCCAGTGGCAGGCGGAGTGTAAATGAAGTAAGCGGTTGCATGGCACGTTCCGCTGCTCACTGTAACTGTGGTGGCTGCCGCGCTTGCATTGGCAATTGTGCAGCTGCCTGAAATCGACCAGTTGGCAAACGTGTAGTTTGCGTTTGCAGCCGCAGTTATGTTCCTCGCTGACGGGACTGTGAAATTGTAGGCAGTGCCGGTTGTGGTGCCGCCGTCCGCGGGGGATGCATTCACTATCAGGCTGCCAGTGGCAGGCGGCGTGTAGTTGAAGTGCGCGGTCGCATAGCATGTGCCGCCGTTCACCGTCACAGTCGTAATCGCCGCGCTTGCATTGGCAATCGAGCAGTTGCCGGAAACATTCCAGTAGCTGAAAGTGTAATTTGCGTTGGCAGTGGCTTTGACTGGCAGGGTGGCAGGCACCGTGAAGTTGTAGGCCGTTCCAGCCACAATGCCGCCTGCCGCAGGAGAGGCATTCACAATGAGGCTGCCTGTCTGCGCAGGGGCGACGTTGTAGCCGTTCGGCGTGAGCGGCGCATAGTCAACAAGGTTCGCGGAAAACTTGCCCTGTGAGTGCGCGGTATTGTACGGATAGCCTGTGCCGTTGTCGCCCACGAAAAGGGACGGATAGCCGAGCGAGGGCAGGCTGCCCTGGATTGCGACCGCGCCGCTCATCACATTATAGTATATATTGCCCTCATTCTGCCCGCTTGCGCTGGAATTGAGGTAGGTGGGCATGGCAGAGCTTGAAGGCGTGGCTGTGCGGATGTAAACTCCTGCCGTGTTCGTGAAATTGTTCCAGTAGAAGGTGAGCGGCTGGCTGGTCTGGATGTTCACCAAGTCTGCCTTGCCCGAGGTCGAAACCAGCGTGTTTGCCGAAACCGTATTGCCCGACTTCCCAATGAATATCTTCAATGCGGCCATGTAGCTGCTTGCAATCGGGTACTTGGTGGTTATGGTGTTGCCAGAGATATTCGCATTCGCCGTGCCCGAGACGTACATCCCCCACTGCCCGCCGGTTATGCTTGAGTTGATGATTTGCGGGCCGTTCATGGAGCCGAGCAGCACGCCGGCAGTTCCCCCAACGACTACGGAGTTTATCAGCCTGTTCGGCGACTGGCAGCCGTAATTGTCGGACGTGATGGTGGAGTTCTCAATTGCAAAGCCTATGGTGCCAGGCGTATATTGCCCCCTTGCGCCTACAGTGCAATTGACCATCCTCGCATAGTTGCCGCCCGTGTTCCACGCGCCTGCCGCGCCAGTGTAGCCGTAGCTCACGTTTATGCGCGTGTTCTCCACAGACCCGTCCTTCACGCCCTGGAAATTCACGCCGTAGATGAAATTGGATATTGCGCAGTTTTTCACGCTCGTCCTGTCCTTGGTGGAATAGATGCCGGCATAATATATGCTGTTCCTGCCTGTCATCTTGTGGCCGTTGCAGTCAATCGTCACGTCGGCTGCTGTCACGGTGAGACAGTTGATTTTCAATGGCGAGGTTATATCTTTGGTAAGCGTGTATGTGCCTGGCGCGGAAAGCGTGCCGCACGCGCTTATGCCCACTGCGAATGCGCTTCCAAAAAGCGCGGCAAATGCCATGATAAGCAGGAGAAGTTTCCTCAAGTAACCACCATAAACGACAGTTGTGTGGCGAAGGGTTTATAAACTATTGCCCGACTTGTCACTAAGCAAAACAGGGAAAAAAGAGGAAAAAGAAGATAGCAATCCATGAACATCCCGCCTGACTCGCCCTGATGGGCGACTGGGCCGTTGCCCCTCTAGGAGCAACCGGTCGTCTCCCCGCAGTCTATGCAGACTTGGCAGCTTCCGTTCTGCTTCACTTTCATGGAGCCGCAGGCTGAGCACTGCCCGCCGGTAAAGCCAAGCCCCTTTGCCTCCTTGGCGCGCGCCTCATAATCATCCTTGCCGCCCGGCTCTTCGTGCTCGGGGGCAGGCGCCACAAGCTTTACCTGCGTTTTTTGCTCCTCGATGCGCGGCACTTGCGTGTGCCCGTTGCCGTTCACAGGCTTGACATGCACGAAATCAGTCCTCTGCAAATACTCGTAGCCAAGCACGCGGAATACATAGTCAACAATGGAGGTGGCATTCTTCACTGCATCATGCCCGGTGACAACGCCTGCAGGCTCAAAGCGCGTGAAGGTGAACGTGTCCACAAACTCCTCAAGCGGCACGCCGTACTGCAATCCCTTGCTCACTGCAATTGCAAAGCAGTTCAGAAGCGCGCGGTAGCCTGCGCCCTCCTTGTACATGTCCACGAAAATCTCGCCAAGCGAGCCATCGGGGTACTCCCCTGTCTTGAGGTACACCTTGTGCCCGCCCACTCGCGCCTCCTGTATGAACCCGCGCCTGCGCGTGGGAAGCTTGCGGCGGTTTATCCTGCCGATTATCTTGGACTGCATCTGCGCAGGGCCAAACGAGTCGTCAATGTCGCTGCCAAGCCCGTAAAGCTGCGCCAGCTCGTCCTCATCAACATCCGCAGTCGCATTGAGCGGCTGGCTAAGCTTTGAGCCGTCGCGGTAAAGCGCATTGGACTTGAGCATGTGCTTCCAGGAAAGCATGTACGCCTCCTTGATGTCCTCGATGGTGGCGTCAGACGGCATGTTTATCGTCTTTGAAATCGAGCCTGACAGGAAAGGCTGCGCGGCAGCCATCATGCGTATGTGCGCGGTGTACGGTATGTATCTCTTGCCCTTTTTCCCGCACGCGTTCGCGCAGTCAAACACCGCATAGTGCTCGGGCTTGAGGTGCGGCGCGCCCTCAACAGTCATGGCGCCGCACACGTACTCGTTCGCCTCGTCTATCTGCTGCTTGGTGAATCCCAGCTTTGTCAGAAGGTCAAACTTCGAGTCCTTCAAGTCAGCATCGGCAAACCCCATGCCCCGCAGGAAGTCCTCTCCCAAAACATGCCTGTTGAAAGCAAAGCGGATGTCAAACGCCTTTGGGAGCTGCGCCTCCACCTTGGAAATTTTCTCCACTGTAAAGTCGCGCTGCGCAAGCGTCTCGGCATTCACGTGCGGGCAGCCTGAAAGCGTGCCCCTGCCTGCGCAATAAAGCTCGATGTCGCGCATCTGCTGTGCGTCATAGCCCAGCTTGTGAAGCGCTTTTTTCACCGAGTTGTTCACAATCTTAAAGTACCCGCCGCCTGCAAGCTTCTTGAATTTGACAGTGGCAAAGTCAGGCTCAATGCCTGTGGTGTCGCAGTCCATCTGCAGCCCGATTGTGCCTGTGGGCGCAATGAGCGTGACCTGCGCATTCCTGTAGCCGTGCGCCTCGCCAAGCGAGTACGCCCTGTCCCAGCACTCGCGGGCGGACTGCAGCAGGTAATCAGGGCAGTGCGACTCGTGAATGCCAAGCGGCTTTACGGACAAGCCTTCATACTCATTCTCCGCGGCACTGTGCGCCGCGCGCCTGTGGTTCCTGATAACGCGCAGCATGTGCTCGCGGTTCCTCTCGTAAGCGGGGAATGCGCCAAGCTCGCGCGCAAGCTCGGCGGATGTGGAGTATGCCTCGCCCGTCATTATCGCGGAAAGCGCGCCGGCAATGGCAAGCGCCTGCGGGCTGTCGTACGGCACGCCCATCACCATCAGAAGCGTGCCAAGGTTGGCATAGCCAAGCCCCAAGGCCCTGAAGTCAAAGCTCTTCCTCGCAATCTCGCTGGACGGGAACTGCGCCATGAGCACTGAAATCTCAAGCACAATTGTCCAAAGCCTGCTTGCGTGCTTGAACACCTCTACGTCAAACGTGCCCGTCTCCTCGCTGTAGAACTTCATCAGGTTCAGGCTCGCGAGGTTGCATGCGGTGTCGTCAAGGAACATAAACTCGGAGCACGGATTCGATGCGTTTATCCTTCCATCAATCGGGCAGGTGTGCCACTCGTTGATGGTGTCGTCGAACTGCAGGCCAGGGTCTGCGCACGACCAGGCTGCCAAGGCAATAGAGTCCCAAAGCTCGCGCGCCTTCATCCTCTTCATCACGCTTCCGTCCGTCCTTGCAAGCAGGTTCCACTCGGCGTCGTTCTGCACAGCCCAGACAAACCTGTTGGAAAGCCGGACAGAATTGTTGCCGTTCTGCCCTGCAACCGTGATATATGCCTCGGACTCGTAGTGGGTGTCATAAACCGGGAAATCAATCTCCGTTTTGCCCTGGCGCGCAAGCGCAAGGCAGCGGAGTATGTAGTTCATGGGCACGTTTTTTGCAAGCGCCTGCACGACCGCGAGCTTCACGCGCTCGTTTTTCAGGTCTGCGCTCTGCTCCTCCTTTGCCACGCGCATTATCCTTTTCAGCGTCTTTGCGCACGCCTTGCTCCCTGCAACAAGCGCAGCCACCTTTTGCTCCTCTTTCATCTTCCAGCTCACGAATTTTTCGATGTCCGGGTGGTCAACATCCACAATCACCATTTTCGCAGCGCGACGTGTTGTGCCGCCTGACTTTATGGCGCCTGCTGCCCTGTCGTAAATTTTCAGGAAAGACATCATGCCTGACGAGTAGCCGCCGCCTGAAAGCCTTTCTCCCTCGCCACGAAGGCAGGAAAAGTTCGTTCCTGTGCCTGAACCGTACTTGAAAAGCCGCGCCTCGCGAGTCACTAAGTCGAAAATGCCTCCCTCATTTACCAGGTCGTCGTGAATGGACTGAATAAAGCAGTTGTGCACCACTGCGCCATTGGCAAGGAATTTGCTGCTGCCCGTCTGTATGTCATAAACTTTCTTCGTTCCCATGCTCTCAATGCCAATTATTTCCTCCTCCCTTATCACCGGCAGGGTTTTTGAGTTCGTGACAAGCTTCTGCAGCAACTCAAGCTTTGCCTGTTTCTCAGTGCTTATGAAGCCTATCTGCTCGGCGTACCTCTGTCTTGCGCTGCCGTATGCTATTATGACTTGGTCTGTGCCCTCCCTGTTCTCGCGCTTGTCAACATTGTAGCTGATTCTCGAATATATCCCAATGCTGTTCAAAAGCTGCAGCACGCCAAAGCTCAAGCTCTTGGAAATGGTGGTGAGGCAGATGTCGCCCGAATTCCTTTCATCCTTCCGTATCCTGACGCACCCATCTGCCTGGAAAAGCGCACGCAGGAATTCCCTCTTTTCCTGCGGGCTTGCCTTGAGTATCCTGTCCGGCACGGAAACTTCCGTGCCCTGCCTGTGGAGCGAATATTTACCCACAAAACCCTCCAGCTTCTTGCCGGAAAGGTGTATCCTCCGCCCCTTCAGGTTTTCATCCTGCGTCTTGAAATCCGTCACCCAATAATGCGCGCCCGGGAAAACCTCTGCAATGTCACTCAGCACTGCCTTGTGCTCGTCGTCATTGATGGTTATGACCTCCAGCCTCATGACTCCGTCATACACGCCCACAGAACCGTCGCCCGTCACCCAGCCTGCAAGCCGCGCCTTTGCCAGGTCATCAAGAAACACGTTCTTCTCCTTTACATCCAGCACCAGCGGCTGCTGCATCTTCATGCCATTGTGCAGTTCTTTCACTTCTGCCCAACCGTATTTCCCGCCATCCTTCTTCCTTGCGGCTGCAGAAAGCACACGGTGGTCTTCCGTAAGGTCCAAGTGGTTGCCATTCTTCAGCCTTATCCTGAAGACTTCCTTCTTCCCGTTATAAGCAGTGGCCAGTATCGGCGTATAAGTCTCCCCGTCGAAAACCCTCAGCCCTACGAGGTTGTTTTCGACGATTTCCCCAATGTATCTTATTCCGTCCTCGGTGTATATCCTGGTATGATATTCTGCGCACGCATGCGGCTGCGGCCTTGTATACGCATCTGTGGATTGTTTTACCTTCCCGTCCACCTGGTCAACGTAAAAGTGCCCCTGCGGGTTTCCTTTTATCCCATATGCAAAAGCCAGGCCTGTGTTGAACCACTGCGGGGAATTCGGCGAGCCCATCTGGTTTACCAGCATGTAAACAAGCTCGTCCTCAAACGCGTCAGCGTCCGCCTTTCCTGCAAAATAGCTGTTCTTCTCCCCCCAGCTGCGCCAGCAGCCTGCAAGCCGGGACACCACCTGCCTCACGGACCTCTCGCTTCCGGTCACTGCCTTCCCATTGTCGTCCTTCATGGGCTTGCCATGCCTGTCAAACTGCGGCACGCCTGCCTTCCTGAAGTATTTCTGCGCAACAATGTCTGTTGCCACCTGCGACCAGCTTTTCGGCACCTCGATGTCGCGCATCTCGAAAACTACCGAGCCGTCAGCGTTCCTGATGACTGATGAGCGCAGTTCATACTCTAAGGAGTCAAGCGGATTTGATCCTTCAGTTGTGAAAAGACGCTTTATCTGCACGCCGCCCTGCTTGGTCGCTTGTTTTGCAATCAGAGCAGAGCTTCGGGCTTCGCCCCCGCTCTGCTTCCGACCAATTCTGTCTGCAGAATTTGTCATCGCCGCCTCAGCCACGTTTCCACCTCGCTTGTTGATGTGCCAGCAAGCAAAAGAGGCGCTTCGGCGGGATTTTCCCACATGTTCGAACCCGAAAGAACCACAATATATAGTGGTTTTCGGGTAAGCCAACCACAACCTGTTGCGCTTGCAACGGTTATCGGGCGAACACATTTATATAGCTTCTTTCGCGCGGAAAAACAACGGCGAGGTGGGCAAAACTTGGGAAAATTTTGCCCAGCCCTCTTTTTGCCCAATGCAAAAAGGGGTCCCTTTTTCGGAAGAAAAAGTGGGAAGTGCAAGCGCAGCTTGCACTCAGATGGGAAAAATGAGGAAAATTTTGCCATGGCGCGCAAGGCCGTTGCCTACCTTTATATTCATTTTTCCACAGGAACATCTCATGCAAAAGGCGCAAGAGCCCGGACAAAAAATGCAAGAACCCCGGAAAAGGCACTTCGTAATCCCCCAGGGCATGACTGGGGAGGAATTTGCAATGGAGTTTCTCCACAAAGCCTCTCGGCAAAAGCCAATGAACGGGTTCTCCCGCCACCAAGAAAGCGACTTTCTCCGCAGGTATGAGGCGTGCATAGAAAGGATAGATTCCGGCGGCGAGCTTACCCAAAGCCAGAAAAACTGGCTTGCCAGGTGGGAAAAGAAACGCGGAGTGGATGCTGAGAGAAAGGAAATGCTGGACGATATACGCAGGCACATGTTCGCACAGCTCTGATTCTCTGCCTGCCCAATTGCTATTTTCTGTCCATTCACCAAAAGCTATTTAACCTCCTCTTCGTATCCCCTGCGGGAAGGTGTTTGCTTGAAAAAATCATCTCAGTCACAGCCTGTGCGCCAGCGCGAGGCGGGAACGTTTGCGGTAAAGGCGGGGCTTGCGCAGATGCTCAAAGGCGGCGTGATAATGGACGTGATAGACGCCGAGCAGGCAAAGCTCGCAGAAGAGGCGGGCGCGGTTGCCGTAATGGCGCTGGAGGCAGTGCCTGCGGACATACGCAGAATAGGCGGGGTTGCGCGCATGAGCGACCCGCGGCGCATAAAGGAAATCAAGGCGGCAGTTTCAATTCCAGTGATGGCAAAATGCAGGATCGGGCATTTCGTTGAGGCACAGGTGCTCGAATCGCTGCAGGTGGACTACATCGACGAGAGCGAAGTGCTTTCCGTCGCAGACGCGCAGCACCATATTGACAAATGGCCATTCTCCGTTCCGTTCGTGTGCGGCTGCCGCAACCTGGGCGAGGCGCTGCGCAGGATTTCGGAAGGAGCGGCAATGATTCGGACAAAAGGCGAGGCAGGCACAGGCAACATAATCGAGGCAGTGCTTCACATAAGGACTGTCGGCGGGCAAATATCCGATTTGAAGGGGATGGGAAAGAAGGAGCGCGCGCAAGCCGCGCACGACATGCGCGTGCCAGTATCCCTTGTGGAAAAAGTCGCGGAGCTGGGAAGATTGCCTGTGGTGAATTTTGCCGCAGGCGGGATAGCAACGCCTGCAGACGCGGCGCTTTGCATGCAGCTTGGCTGCGACGGCGTTTTTGTTGGCAGCGGGATTTTCAAGTCGTCAGACCCGGAAAGGCGCGCGCAGGCAATTGTGGACGCTGTCGCGCACTATGACGAGCCTGACAAAATCGCGGCGGCATCCGAAGGGCTGGGCAAGCCCATGGACAGCCTGGACGTGAACACCCTCAAGCCTGAGGAAAGGCTTTCCAGAAGAGGCATCTGAATGGCAGAAATCGCAAAAATGAACTCGCCCAACGGGCGAGATATTGCCCGAATGCCTTCGCAGCCAGCTTCGTCATTGCGGGCAATGAAGCGCATAGGCGTGCTTTCGCTGCAGGGCGGGGTGGAGGAGCACATAAACGCACTTCTCTCAGCTTCGGCAAAAATCAGCATCCCGGTCCAGGTGGTGGAAGTGCGCACGCGCGAGGATGCAGAAGGGCTTGACGGAATCATCCTGCCGGGAGGCGAGTCCACTGCAATCGCCAAGCTCATGGAGAGGGAGAACCTGTTCCAGTCGGTGATAAAAATCCGCAAGGTTTTCGGCACCTGCGCAGGCGCAATAATGCTCGCGCGCAAGGTGGACGGGGCGTCACTGGGCCAGCGATTCTTGTCTTTGATGGACATCAGCGCCTCAAGAAACGCATACGGCCCGCAGCGCTCATCATTCGAGGCGCGCCTCACCACGGTTTTCGGCACAATAAACGGGGTGTTCATCCGCGCGCCAAAGATAACGCCAGGCCCGCGCGACGTGCAGCCGCTTGCATTCCTGGGGGAAGAAGTGGTCGCAGCCTACCAGAAAAAGGGAGACCGCCATTTCCTCGCCTGCTCGTTCCACCCCGAGCTTACCACTACGAAGTTCCACGAGTTCTTCATCAAATTATAGTGCCACTCCTACCTGCTCAGGCGGCTTCCAATCCGGATGCTCCTTCCTGTATTTGCGCTCGGCTTTTTCAATGGTTCTAATTTCCTTTGCCAGGCTTGGATGGTCTGAAAAGACAAAATGCAGCACGCAGCACCAGGGCGTCCATGCCTTGGCGCCTTCAATCGGGACATAATTCCTATAATGCCAATTTTCCATATTCCTAATGATGTGCCCATCTATGCGATGCCAAAGCCTGAACACTTTCTTCACCCGGAGCGGAAGCAATGCGTGCATCGCCTTGTAGACATACCCATCAAGCATCAATTCGCTCAACGGCTCCGCCAGCGATAGAATAAACTGGGCAACTGGCTCATAAACCATATTATTCGTCCTAATTGTTCTTTCGTGCCTTTTCAGGATAGTTTCTTTTATCTGCCCATTCATCTCAACAGCGAATCTTGTGGCACGGCGCTCATGCAGCCTGTTCATGGCGTTCTTTTGTGCTGTCAAAGCAACAAGATAGAGCCCCCCAGTCATTACTCCATACAATCCCGCCGCGATTGCCATCCAATGCGATAAGGTTTGCCTATGGGCATTATCCACAATGTGGCCCATTTCATGGCTTCCAACAGAATAAATCTCTGCCTCTGGGGCGGCATTTTTTTCATTATAGATTTTCAGCCAATTCCCTGCCCTTTTGACCAGGTAATGCTCGCCGCCGAGGTTCAGGAAGGTGCCTTGCCCGTGCGCCATCGTCATCACTTTTCTCATGTTTCTTTTGCCCGGCAATGGTATATTGCGGGCAGTCAGTTCTTTTTCGAAATACGGCACCTCTTGCTTCGAGCTAAACATGTAGCCGCTCAAGAACCCCTCTGTGAACGAGACCGCCCACTGGCGAGCGTTTTTCCGGAAAGAATGCGCGTTGTCAAACGCTGTTTCATCTACATAAAGCCACGGCGGCGCAATTCCCGCTTTCGCAGAAATCTCGTCCATTATCCTATGGATGTGCAGATACTCCTCGCCTTGCATCTCCCTCCTTGGCGGATAAAGCTCGTTCCTTTCCCTGGTGTTAATCTCATGCCATCTGTCGCATATCGGTTTGAAAACCTTCCACTCGCGCATTGGGCGCAGCCTGGGAAAGCGCCTTCTGGCCGCTGGCTGCGTTTGCGCGTTCTCCGCCGTCTTCCCCGCCTGCGCGTTCATGCACAGATTATGCTGCCCAGAGTATATATAGCTTATCTTTTTCCACTTCTAGCAACATTATTTATAAATCCTTGCCAGCATATTCCTCTCAGGTGGAAATATGGTCAAGCACTCTCTCCGCGGAAAGAAAGCTGATTCTGTTTCACAGTCACAGCAAGACGGAAAGCAGCCTTTCATGGGCCGCATGCTGGACCGCCTTTCAAAGCCCTTTGTGCGCATTGGCTCTTATTTTGTGGATAAAATCATGCTGGGTCTAATGAATGAAATAGCGCGCGCGGAAAGGAACAGCGATTCTGACCTGCGCTTCTTAAATCTAGAGAGACATCGCCGCACAGGCCGCTAAGCCTGCTTCCCCTTTGCGCAGTCGTTGCAGACAAACCCCGTCTTGCAGCTCGGCCTGCCGCAGTTGCCCCTGTTGCACCCGCGGCAGCTCTCGGTCGCGGTCCGCCCGCAAATCGCGCACAATCCTGCAATGTTCATGAACACCACTTCAGCATGAATTCCGGGCGCTACATTTAAAATCTCAGCGCCAAACTCAAGCCATGGAAAATGATTTGCGCGCGCTCCTGAAAAGCCTCTCTCCCTCCCTCGCCGAGGGCAAATGCTTTATCGGCACTTTTCCAGAGGCGCAGATGATGGGCCTGGCAAACTACCTCAACCACATAATCTGCATTTTCCGCGAAAAAGAAGGCATCACCGCGGTTTTCGAGGAAGCCGCGTCCGAGCCGCTTTCAATTTACTCAGAAAAGAAATTCGTTGGCCCGTTCGCGCTTATCACGCTTCAGGCGGATTCCCCGCTTCTATCAGTCGGCCTGCTTGCGCGCGTAACTGAAACGCTTGCAAAAGAGAAAATCCCAGTCAACGCATTTTCCGCCTACCACCACGACCATTTACTCGTGCCTTACGAAAAGCGCGAGGCTGCGCTGTCCGCGCTGAAAAAATTGCAAAAGAATTAGCTGCCCTGCTCCTGCGGATTAAGCTTCTCCTCCAGTTCTGCAAGCTTGTCTATCCTCTTCTTCAACGTCGGGTGAGTGCTGAATGTCGGGTGCTTTTCCATCCACCGCAAAAATGACAGCTCGGCGCTTCCCTTCAGCGTGCCGTATCTGCCTTCCCACAGGAACGATGCAATATATTCAATAAGCGGTTTCGCACTCCCGTTGAGCTTTGCAGAAAACCTGTCCGCGCTTATTTCACATACTCTCGAAATCCATTTTCTGGCAAGCCATGCCGCCAGCATGCATGCGCCTATCACCGGCGCTTTTTGGGCAAACGACCCAAATGCATCTGGAAACGCGGCAAACAGCTTCAGCATGCCTGTTATGAGCAAAGTTGCAGTCGCCATTCCGAATGCGATTTTTTTTACAGTGTGCTTTTTGGCAATGTGCCCGAGCTCGTGCCCGATTGCGCCCCTTACTGCGTTCTCGCTGAAGGTGCCTAGCTTTTCGCCCACCACTATTGTCGTGAATCCTGACGCAGCGCCGTATGCTGATGCCTCCCTGCCTTTCCCTTTCCTGACATATATGCTGCTTAGGCCTGCCTTTATGATAAGCTCTCTTGCAATGTTGCTGATTTCCGCATCAGTTAGCTCTCGCTTCTGCTTTCCAATAAGCTTGGGCGGGGTATCGCCCTTTTTTTTCTCAAAAGCTGCGCTATGCCTTTTTTCTGCAACCTGCAGGAGGGGCACTATCGTTGCCAGTTTCATGTGCTTATTCTACTGGCTAGCATTTTTAAATGTTGCTAAAAATGAGCATCTATGTTTCTCTACTTCAGCACGCCAAATCCTGACAATCTCCAGCGCTGGCCAAGGCGCCTCGTGATTGCCATCTTGCTTCCCTTCTCAGCGCAAATCGGGCGCTTGAGCTTGAGCGTCACCGTGGTGCCCTTGAGCTTCACAATCACGCCAAGCGAGGTTGCCGTGCCCGAGGAAACCACTAACGGCTCAGCCGCCTTGAGCGCGGGATTGTCAAACCCTTCGCGCGAAAGCAATTTGTAGTCAAGCATGATTTCGGAAAGAACCGGCGGCAGCGCGCCTTTCCTGCCAATGATGTTGCCTGTGAGATGGTCTGACTTTGCAACCGCGGGGTCAAGCCCTGTGGAAATGCCTATCAGGCCGCCAGGGCCTGCCTCCTGGACAGACTGCTTGCCTGCCATGAGCGCGCGTATCTTGAGAACGAGCGGCTCTGTGACTTCCTTGTCCTCCCGCTTTGCCTCCGGCGAAGGGGCGCCGCCTCTGGCGCGCGTCACTTTCCTTGCGATTCCAGGAAGAATCTCAATCTCGTCGCCGACTTTGAGCGTGCCTTGTATGAGCGAGCCGCCAAGCACCCCGCCTTTCAGCTTGAGCACGTCGGCACCAGGCTTGTTCACGTCGAACGAGCGTGCCACGTACATGCGCGCAGGAAGCGAGGTGTCGCGCTTGGGCGTGGTTATTGTTTTCTCAATCGCCTCGACCAGCTTGTCGATGTTGGCATTGTAATTCGCGGAAATCGGCACAATGGGCGCTTTCTCCGCAGTCGAGCCTTTCAGGAACTTCTTTATCTGCTTGTAGTTTTCCATTGACTTTTCCTTGCTCACCAGGTCAATCTTGTTCTGGACAACCACGATGTTCTTGATGCCCAAAATGTCGAGCACCTGCAAGTGCTCCTCGGTCTGCGGCTGCGGGCACTTCTCGTTTGCCGCAATCACAAGCACTGCGCCGTCAATTATGCTTGACGCTGAAATGGTGGTGGTCATCAAAGTCTCATGCCCGGGCGCATCCAGGAAGGAGACGTGCCGGGAAACTTCCCAGTTGTCCTCCCTCTTCGCCCCTGGCGAAGGGGACCCCTTTTGCTCTTGCAAAAGGAGGTTGTCCTTTGCAGCCTCAGCCTCCGTGGCATAGGCCTTGCCGTCCTTGCTTTTGTAAAAAGTCGCGTCAGCATAGCCGATTTTTATCGTGATTCCGCGCTTGAGCTCTTCCGAGTGCGTGTCGGTCCACTTGCCAGTAAGCGCGCGCGTCAGGCTTGTTTTTCCGTGGTCGACGTGCCCGACCATTCCAATGTTTACCTCGGCCTGCATCAACTACCCCGTTACTTCTTCTTAGTTGTGCCTGCTGGCACAACTTCAGAAAAAGCCTTTATGGCTTTTTCTTCTCCTCTTTCTTCTCGTCGCCTGCTGCTGCCTTGGGGAACAGTTCCTCAAGCGGCTTGCTTCCAGGCGTTATGACCTTGGAATTGACCTGGACGATTTGGTCCGAAATGATATTGCCGCGCACATTCCTCTTTGAGCGCATGCCCTTTTTCTGCTTGCTAATGCCGGTCCCGCTGGTGAGCACCACGCCAACGCGGCGCGGGCCTGAGACATCTGCGCGCATGGGGAAGCCTGCAATGTCGCTGCCGCCGGTGATCTGAAGCTCGTAGCCTTCAGCCCCGACTGCGCCGCCTTCCAGCTTGTCGCCGATTTTCTTGCCAATAAGCTCGGACTCCTTGTCCTTTGCAAGGTCAATTCCGTAGCTCTTGCCGTTTTTTGTGTCTGATATGACTATCTTCATAATATCACTCTCTTCGAAGAACACGTCTTCTGTGGGTTGGGATATGCCCTATAATCTTTTAAAAGAGTGCTCTTTGCATCGGCGTTCAGATTTCGCGCCATTTCCCGCTCACGTGCGCCGGTTTGCACCATTTACCACTCGTTTTATAATTGTTCACCGCTGTAAAACAGCGGTGGTTGGGTGGCATCAGGAACCTATTCTTTAGCTGCTGGCACTGCATACTCCCGGCGGGCCCTTCTTGGCCAGCGCTGCGCGCGCACGTTCTACAGGATGAAAAGGCCATTTTCCCATGACACTTCCGCAATCAATGCGAAGATTGGCGAAAGCCATCTGGCAAGCGCAATCAAACACAGAAATATCCTTCAGCAAAAGGCAAGAAACCATCTTCTCAAGGCAATGGAATGCCTGCCGCCTGAAAGCTGCTCCCCAAAAAACGCAGGAATAATAGCCATGCTGTCCGACTGCACCATGTCTGTCATGAAGGACGGCGAGGCGCCCTATATGACCGGCAAAATGGCGCAGGAGGTCATAGAAGTCTATGGGAAGTCAATCCCATATGCCCCTGAGGAAAAGCGCGACGGGATGAGGGCCAAAATCGCGGAACGCTGCCGCACTTTCGCAAAGGGGGACTTCAAAATCATACCTAACGTTCCCGTTACGCAAGAGTATTTCATCGTCCGGTTCCTCGGGCTTGCCCTGCCATATGCGCCTGAAAGCGAGAAGAAGGCCCTTCAGGACGAATTCATCGCAGCGTTCCCCAATGCCATGAAAAGCGGCCATTCCACTGCCAACTATGGCGGAAAGAAGCCAAAGCTTTGGTCAGGCGAGCTGCGGCTGCCGCAGTTCTTCGAGGAAGTGCCTGAGGCATGTGCAAGATTCCTCAAAGATGCATGCTTGCCTGAGGACAGGCTGAACGACCTCCGCTACGAAGTGGCGCAGATATTCGCAGCCAAAGCGCGCCACGCAGGCTATGGCAGCTACTATCCCCTTCTTGAGCGCACCCATGACGCGCTCTCCTGGCTGCCTGGGAACGGTGAAAAGGCAGGCCACACGTTCGAAACACTGGCGCTTGCGTACCTTGAGGCAGGGAAGGCGGCAAAGGACAAGGAAGTCCTGGCTGCTGCCCTCCTATTCCGCATTGCCCGCACTTTCAACTGCTCGGCTGAGACAAAAGAGGCAATCCAGCAGGAAGTCGCACAGATAAAGCCGGTGCTTTCCGCGCTGAAGTCAAACTCGCACAATTCCATCGATGGTGGGCCGACTCTCCGCGGATGGTTTGCGGGCGCACTGGCGGGTGATAGGCTCAACAGCATCCACAAGCTTGGGGAGTTGCTGCTGAAGTATAAGGCCGAGCCAGTATACCTCCATCGCATTGAATATTCCGACGTCATGGGCTACAACTAAATCTCCTTCCACCTGCCTTTTTTCTCCGCCACCATGCCCTCGTAGCGCACGCCGAATCCTGAGAAATAAGCCGCAGGCTCAAGCGCAAGCACGGTTCTTGCAAGCGAATTGCGCGACTTTGTTCCCAGGTGCGGGTATTCATGCACTTCCATTCCGATTCCATGCCCGATTGAGTGGATGAGGGAAGGCATTCCATGTTTCTTCATGAGCTTTTCAGAAAGCAGCGCAACGTCCCTGCCGGTTTTGCATTTCGGAAGCGCGCGCACCATCTCGCCATAAATCTTCCTGCACTTCTCATACGCCGCCCTCTCTCGCGCCGTGCCATTGCCCCTGAAGTAGCACCTGGTGAAGTCAGAGCAATAGCCGTCCAATTTCACGCCAAAGTCCACAAGCACCGCGTTTCCCAGCTTCGTGCTCCCATTTTTGTGGTGCGGCTGCGCGCTGTTTCTCCTTGTTGCCACAATGGGCTCAAATGAAATTTCGCATCCCTGCCTCAGCGCCTCCATCTTCAGGTGCGCTGCCAGCTTTCTCTCAGTGCCAAACTTCCAAGGCTGCAGATTGCCAAGTATCTTCTTCGCAATGCGCGCAGCAGCCGCAATTTTTTTCACGTCGCTCCTGCTTTTCCTTCCGCGCACTTCGGCAATCTTCTCGCCAGCATCCACAAGCGCAAGCTTTGCCATTTTCCTGAGGGCAAAATAGCGCGCGGCGGACATCTCGCTTGGCGCAAAGCCGATTTTGCCCCTGCCGCAGGCCCTTTTCAGGTCTTCCGCCGGTTTCTTGCCGAACTTCCTCACAGGGTAGCCGCAGGTTTTTTTCGCCTCGGCATAATTCATGCTGTGCATGAGCAGCACTCCGCCGCTTTTCCGAAGCACCAGGTAGCTTCCATCAGCCCTGCAGCCTGAAAAATAGCAAAACGACGCGCTTTCGCCCTTGGACTGGTCTCCGTTGCAGAAAAGCGCGGTTGAGAAACGTGCACCGGCAAACAGGCGCAGACGCCTTTCAAGAATTTCCGACATGCGCGCACTTACCCTTTGCCCTTTTATAAACCTGTCCGCCAATTTGCAAGCATGCGCATCAGCCGCTTCGGCAAAAAGCACCTGGCTGCCTTCAACGAAATGCTCAGCGCGGCAAAAGGCGCGTTCGGCGCCCCGTGGCTTGCGCACATGCAAAAGACATTCTCCCGGCGCGGCTGCAGCCGCTGCTGCCTTGCCACCTATGCCGTCACCGAGGGCGGCAAGCTGGTTGCCGTGTTTGCCACCCGCCACGAAGTGGAGGCATTCGTGCTCTATTTTATCCTCGTGGGCAACGACCGCCTCGGCGCAGGCATCGGCAAGAAAATTGTGGCGCGCGCGGAAAAGCTCGCGCGCAAGGCCTGCGCCGCGTTCCTGCGCGTGGACATCTACACGGGAAAGCCCATCCAGTCCTTCTACGAAAAGCAGGGCTTCAAGGTTGGCGGCAGGGTGAATTTCTACGAGGAGGGCAATGATGACCAGACTTTCCTTTACAAGAGGCTCTAATTACATATCTTTACATCATCAATCACATTTATAAACCCTTGCCACAATAGATAAGAACATGAAAAAGGCAGCAAAATTCATAGCCGGCGCAGCCATGGTTGCGCTTCTTGCATTCAGCCCGAAGGCGTTTTCACAGCAGCCGCTTTTTGCGGATTCCGCTGCCGCAGCAGCCACGAAAAGCCGCGCGCCTGGCAAGGGCAACATCTACAGGCTCTGCACCTATGACACGCTGCGCCTCAGGGAGCTTGCGCCTGCGGGCAGCAAGCCGAAATTCAAGGCATTCTCCTCAAAGAATGCGCGCATCAAGGGAATGAGCATCACAAGCACGGGCGCAGTGCCTGGCTTTGTCTCAGGCAGGCTTTCCTACAAGAACGGGAAAACCACGCGCACGCTCCCCATAACTGCAAAGTTTTCGGACTGCAATGCCGAATCTGTCTACCTCCAAAAAACAGGGCCAACCATGGAAAGGGCGCACAGGCGCTATGCAGCGCCGCGCAGCTTCTTCAGGCTCAGCCCGCTTGAGGACAACATCGCCTCCGTGGGCGTGACCTGCTACCTTGACCGCTACCTCATCCCCAACATCGGCGTGATAACCGACCTGCGCGCAGCCCGGCTCTCGGACAACTGGGCGCTGCGCTTTGACATAACATTCACAATCGGGCTTTCCAAGATGAAGCTTGCCGGCGAGGCGCAAAACGACATTGACTCGCGCCAGTCCGGCAATCTCACCACAAGGGAGGCGAGCGCAAGGAACATTGCAACCTCGGTCTGCCTGCCGTTTGAATGGGGGACAGGCAATTTCTCAGTGCTCTTCGGGCCCTCCATCGGGGTGAAGATGGCGACCGGAAAATACACCGAATCCAGGTACTACTGCCGCTTAGGGGTGCCAAGCCTTCTTGGCTCAAGCGAAGCGGGCTACAGCTTCTGGACGCAGTACCTTGGGCTCAACCTGAAGCTGAAGGTGACAATCGGCAATCTTGACATCTGCGCCTTCTTCGCAGGGAACACTGTCCTGTATGGCGAGGGCGACAAAGTCGGCGCCAGCCCTGGCTTCTTCCCCGAGGCCGGGGTATCGGTAATGTACAAGATAAATTTCATCAGGGGGCCGGGCCGCTGATTGGCAGCCAGCCAATCACAAGATTGAAAACATATCCTGTCACCACGAACGCGATGAAAAGCACGAGCGCGAAAACCGCGATGAGCTTTGGCTTTATCACGCGCCGCAGTATTATCATCTCGGGCAGCGACAAGCCTATCACGCTCATCATGAATGCAAGCGCAGTGCCCATTGCCATGCCCTTCGAGGCAAGCACGCCAATTATCGGCACCATGCCTGCGGCATTCGAGTAAAGCGGGATGCCTATCAGCACAGCAATCGGCACGGCAAGCAGGTTATCCCTGCCTGCCACGCTTGAGAGGAAATCTGCAGGGGCATAGCCGTGTATGAGCGCGCCAATGCCGATTCCAAGCAAAAGGTAAGGGAGCACGCGCAGCGTGATGCTTTTCGACTCGGCAATTGCGAACTTCACGCGCGCAGTCCAGCCCATCCGCCCCATGCCTGCCGCCCTGCCCTTCTTCAGGCGCAGCTTTTCCACTTCGCCCTCGAGGCCCAGCCTTCCAATCACAATTCCCGCGACGGTTGCAATCGCCAAGCCGGTTATAATGTAAAGGAGAGCGACGTGCCAGCCGAACATGCCCCACAGAAGCGCCACTGCCACCTCGTTGATGAGCGGCGAGGCAATGAGGAAGGAAAACGTGGTGCCCAAAGGCACGCCTGCCTCCACAAAGCCTATGAACAGCGGCACTGCGGAGCATGAGCAGAACGGCGTGGGCACGCCCAGAAGCGCGCCAAGCAGGTTTCCTGCGCCCTCCTGCCGGCCTCCCAGCCACTTTTTCACCTTTTGCTGGGTGGCAAACGTGCGCGCAATGCCCACTGCGAACACCACTGCGGCAAGGAGCAGCGTGACCTTTATGGTGTCATAGACGAAGAAGGCCGCGGACTCGGCAAACGGCCCCTGCGGCATTGCCAGAACGGAATAGACCAGCCACGCTGCAAATTCCTCAAGCATTTTACCACTTCTCAATATCCCCTATTATTTTCCTGCCCTTGCCTGAAATGGAATAGATGCGCATCTTCCCGTCCTTCCTCATGCGCACAAGCCCTGCCTCGCGGAGCACTTTCAGGTGCTGGGAAACCGCGGGCTGCGATGTGCCAACGCGCTTCGGCAGCACGCACGCGCACTTTTCGCCTTGCGCAAGCAGGCAAAGCATCTTCAGCCGCGTCCCGTCGGCCACCACGGCAAGCGTTTTCATCATAACATATAAGCAGGAACTTATATTTTATAATTGTATTGCAAACTCCATGCCTGCCGGCATATCATTTGCAATGCGGGCAAATTTCCGGGGAAATTTGCCCTGCTGCCGCTCAGTAAGACAAAAATAAGAGAACTTAATCGCTGTCAATGCGCGGCGCGAGGTAGTAAACCACCTTTGCGCTTTCCACCTCGTACTCCACCTTCAAGGGCGCATTGCTCTTCAGGTGTATGGAAAGCGGCGCGTTGTCAGGGCACGCTTTCACAATGTCCTCAAGGTACTGAAGCGGGAATGTTGCGCGCGAGGGCTTGTTCACCTTCATCTCGATTATCTCCTCTCCCTCCTTCTCGCTCTCCTCGGTAAGGTCTGACGAGTCGCCGTGCACCTCTATGGCAAAGCCAGCCTCGGTCGCCTCAAGCGAGATGTGCGAGCCCACAAGCGTCGCGTCACGCAATGATTCGCGGAAGTGCGAGCTGGAGACTTTCACCACGGCATCATGCACAATGGCAGGCTCTTTTGCCACGCCCGCAGGCATGTCAAGTATGGGCACCTTGAAGCTTCTCGTCCTCCCAGTGCCCACGAACTTGAGCTGGAATTTGTTGCCTTCTTGGGACACCTGCAGCTTCTCCGAGCCGCGCGTGCGCGAGAGTATCTTTGCAATCGCGTCAAAGTTCAGCCCCACCTTTGCGGAAGGGGATGGCGCCTCGTAGGAGGAGAACATTGTTTTCGGCATGGCGAAAGACACCATGGCGATTTGCGAGGGGTCCATTGCGCGCAGGAACAGCCCTTCCTCGCGCACCTCCAGTATTCCCTCATCAATGAGGTTCACAATGGCATCGGTTGCGTTCTTGTAGCGCTTGGCATCCTCAACAGTGAATTTGAACATGACTATCCCTCCCGCACGGATATTGCAGGCTAACCTTAAAAAGTACTTCGGGACACTCACCTTCCATGGAAAATCCCCTATGCCTGTCAGACTCATACGCGCACGCCTGCGTTGCGCGCGTCTCATCCGTTGTCAATGGGAAGTTCATTGCGCTAGACTCGCTTCTTTTCGCGCCGCGCGGCGGCGGGCTGCCATCCGACACAGGGAAGCTCGTTCGAAAAAGCGACGGAGCGGAATTTTCCGTGCTTTTCGTGTCGAAAAAGGGCGCGGAAGTGCTGCATGAAGTGGACAAGCCCGGCCTTCAGCCAGGCGATGAAGTGGAGTGCTCCCTTGACTGGGAAAGAAGGCACAGGCTCATGCGCATGCACACTGCGGGGCACATCCTTTCCGCAATAATGTACAAGTCAGGCGGCATAATGATAACCGGCAATGCAATTGACACTGGCAAGAGCCGCTTTGACTTTTCAATGGAAAACTTTGACCGCGATGCATTCCAAAAGCTCATCGACGAGGCAAACTCCCAAATCGCGCGCAATCTTGAGGTCACGGTGCGCAGCTTGCCGCGCGAGGAGGCGCTTCGCTTGCCCGGAATGGTAAAGCTCGCAGGCGTGCTGCCCCCTGACGTGAAGGAGCTCCGCATTGTGAAAATAGGCGACGTGGACGAGCAGGCAGACGGCGGCGTGCACGTGAAGAATACGTCTGAGATTGGGAAAATAATCTTCCTCTCAGCGGAAAACAAGGGCAAGAGCAACAGGCGCGTGTACTTCAAGATTGAGCCTTAAATCACATCAGTTATGCCTTCTATCTGCCCCTTCAGCTCGGGCAGGTCCTCCTTTATCGTCTTCCAGACGACATGCGCGTCCACGCCCGCATAGTCATGTATGAGCTTGTCCCGCATCCCGGTCATTTCCTTCCACGCAACGCATGGGTGCTTTTTGCGGAATTCTGGAGGAATCTTCTTTGCTGCCTCCCCCATTATCTCAAGCGAGCGAACGCAGGCGTAGACAGTCTTCTCGTCCTTCACAAAAGTTTCTAGGGTTTTGCTGTTGGTGAACTTCCCAATCCTCGCAATTTCTGCAAGGATTTCCCGCAGGCGCTCAAATGGCCAGTCTCTCTCACCGTTCAGACAACCACCGCGCTTCCCATTATCTCTTTCCTGAAGCCGCCTTTCAATCCGCGCCCATAGACCAAATCCACTTTCACGCCTAGCATATCTGCCAGGTATTCCTCCGCGCGGATTATCCTCATCAGGCTGGGCACGCTGTCAAATTCGGCAAGCAGGTCCAGGTCGCTGCTCTTCTTCTGTTCCCCCCTTGCGTATGAGCCGAACACGGCAATTGAGGTGATGCCAAACCTGTCCTTAAGCTCGCGCCGGCATTGGGCAACCTTCTTTTTCATCTCGGGAAGCTTCATGGCTAAAGATACGCACAAGGTGGATAAAAAGCTTGCGCCGCAACAAGCGCGCCTGCTTTTCGCTTGCGCCCTGATTACGCTCAGTTGCGTAATCTTTGTTTTTATACAATTCGCACCTGTTTTATGCAGGTGTTTCCCATGATAGACGAAAATACAATAGCCCAGCCCAAAGTCACGGTATACTCCACGCCCACATGCCCGTATTGCGTAATGGCAAAGAGGTATTTGTCGGAAAAGGGAGTGAAGTACGAGGACGTGGACGTTGCCGCAGACCAATCCAAGGCAATGGAGATGCTCACAAAAACAGGCCAGATGGGCGTCGGCATCGAGCGAAGCTCGATGTCTGATGCATTTCGCCACAGCAAAATGCACATTCCTGTGCTTGACATTGGCGGCGAAGTGATAGTGGGCTTTGACAGAAACGCAATCGACTACGCGCTTGCGAACAGGAAGTAGTTAGCCCTCGTTGTCGAACTGCACCGCTTCGCTGCGCCAGGGGTATTTTGCCGACACGAATTTCCTGTGCGTGAACAGGTAGCCTTTCCCCTTGCGCGCGACCTCTTTTGTGAACTTCAGGAAATAGTGGCCGCCTGCCTCCGAGTGGTAGGCAAACTCGATTTCCACAGTGCGCGCTTTTCCGCTGCCAAGCGCGCCTGCAATGAATTCAGTCACGTCGCGTTTTTTTTCAGTGCCTGAATTGCTCTCAAACACGTCCAAATGCCTCTCATTGAGTGCAAGGTGCCTGCCGCCTGCGCGAAGCGTTGCCTTGAAGTCGTATATCGGGTGCTTGAGCGTCTTGTAAACCATCCGCGCGCCATTGCCAGCGGCCTCAAGCTCCCAGACGAAAATGGGCCGCACCGCAAGCTCAAGGCGCGAGGAATCCTCCTCTTTTCTCGAAGTGATGTTGAAGTAGGCGAAATAAAGCAGAGCAAGCGTGGCAACCGCTGCCAAAGTCTCAATGTATATGCGCGCAGCCTGGTAGTCTATTGCGCCGGTATTGAACAGGAAAAACACATAGCTCAAAAGCAGCAGGAGCGCAAGCACAACGAGGTAGATGTACTTTTCCCTTATATGGTCAAGCATTGCTATGCCCTAAATACGCACTGCACTTTAAAAAGAGTGTTTGTGAATTCCTTGCGGGGCATCATTATGAAGGCGAACATAAAGAGCAGGAAGCGCGACCACGTGGAGTCCGCGCGCGGATGCGACGTGGAATATTCCATTTCAGCCGGCTTTGACGACGTGCGCTTTGTGCACCAGCCATTGCCTGAGATGGCGCTTGACGACGCGGACACGGAGTGCCGCCTGTTTTCCAAGATGGTTTCCGCCCCTATTATTATACTGGGCATGACCGGTGGCTACCCGCAGGCAGAAAAAATAAACGCCAAGCTTGCGGCTGCAGCGGAAAAGGAAGGCCTTGCATTCGGTCTGGGCAGCCAGCGCGCAATGCTGGAAAAGCCGTCGCTGTCCTCCACTTACAAGGTGAGAAAGCTCGCGCCTACCATCCCGCTCATTGGCAACCTTGGCGGCTGCCAGCTGAAAAAATACGGCGTGAAAAAAGTGCGCGAAGCGCTTGACATAGTGGATGCGGACGCGCTTGCAATACACAGCAACCCATTGCAGGAAGTGTGCCAGCCTGAAGGCGACCATGATTTTTCAGGCATACTCTCCCAAATCGCAATATTTGCGCGCGACTTGGGCCTGCCGGTAATTGTAAAGGAAACAGGCGCAGGCATGAGCATGGAAGCCGCTTTGGCGCTTCGCCGCGCAGGCGTTGCAATGGCGGACGTGTCAGGCGCTGGCGGCACTTCGTGGAGCAAAGTCGAGTACATGCGAAGCGGCAAGTCGCCTGTGTTTGAAAACTGGGGCAATCCTACTTGCGTCTCCATTGCAGCATGCTCTGAAATGATTGAAACAATAGGCAGCGGCGGCGTGCGAAACGGGCTTGACGCAGCAAAGTGCCTTGCGCTTGGCGCAACGTACGCAGGCGCAGCGCTTCCGTTCCTCCGCGCAAAAGACGCGGCAAAGGAGGCCGCTGCATGGAAGCGCGACCTCAAAACCGCAATGCTCCTTACCAGCAGCAGGAACCTGTGGCAGCTGCGCAGCGCGCGATTGATAATCACAGGCAAGACGGCGGAAGAGATGAAGCGCACGGGCGTGGACGTGAACCGCTACGCAAGGCGCTGAAAAAGGCGTGCCCCCTAAAAGACAGGTCGTAGCCCCCCAGAGCATAACATTTATATTTTGTAGCCCCCTAAAATAGGCCATGCACATAGAGATCAAGAAAGAGGGCAAGCGCAGGAAGTTCTATCTCACACAGTCATTCCGTTCAGCCGGCAAGGTGAAGAAAGCCCGCATTTATCTTGGCACTAACCTCGCAGGCGCAAAGCTTTCCTCGCTGCGCAAGGGGGCCGAGCCGCTGCTCGCCTCAAAAATACGGGCAAAGCTCTCCATCAGAAGCCCGTTTGAAACAGTCCTTTCAAAAAGCGAGCTTGATGAGCTCAAAGCGCTTGAGGCAAAAGCTAAAATAAAAATTACCCATCTCTCCGAGAATGAGTGGCAAAAATTCACCGAAGCATTCACTTTCAGCACAAATGCGATAGAAGGCTCTTCAATTTCCCCGCATGAAGTCGTTGACATATTGGGGCGGGGCAAGTGGCCTGACAAGCCCAAAGGGGACATTTCCGAGACCTATGGCGTTGCAAAGGCAATCGATTTCACTCGGAAAACCCGCGAGCACGTTTCCATCCCGCTTATTCTGAAGCTGCATAAAATAGTGTTTGAAAATTCCAAGCCATTTGCAGGCAAATTGCGTTCAGTCGGCGTGGAAGTGGTTGTTGCAGACGGAAGGGGCAACATTGTGCACAGAGGAGCGCCATCTCCCCAGATAAGAGGCCTTCTAATCGAACTGGCCCACTGGTATTCCAAAAACAGGAAAAAATACTCTCCCATTGTGCTTGCGGCAGTCGTGCACAATCAGTTTGAAAACATTCACCCGTTCCAGGACGGCAATGGAAGGGTGGGCAGGATTCTCCTGAACAATATACTGCTGAGGCACAACATGCCCCCGATAAACATCGAGCTTAGGAACCAGCGCGAATACTATGCTGCGCTGCAGGCATACGAAAAGGAATACAACCTGCGCCCGACAATGGAGCTCATGCTCAGGGAATACCGCGGCCTCAGGCAGATGCTGAAGAAAAGATAGCGGTTGGGCGACTACAAATCTGTTTTTTGTAGCCCCCCACGTGCATGCCCTCATTCTTTTAACCCTTCTTCCCGAAAGAAGCGCATGGCAGGCAAGCTCACGCTCGAGGAAAGCATACGCAAGTACACGCTCAAAAACGCGCACGTCTACAAGTTAGCAATTCCTGCAAAGGTAGTGGGCAAAATCATTGGCGAATTCCCAGATGCGAAAAGCGACATGAAGGCGACCATGAAGCTTCTTAACGAGGAGGCAAAGCGCGTGAATGCCCTCACGCCGGAGCAGGTCCTGCAGGAAATGAATGACTTTGAGTATGAGGAAAAGAAAGAGGAGAAAAAGGAGCTTGCGCTGCCCGGTGCAGTGCAGGGCAAGGTGCTCACGCGCTTCCCGCCAGAGCCGTCAGGCTATCCTCACATCGGGCATGCAAAGGCTGCATGGCTTGACTGCCAGGGCGCAATCAACCACGGCGGAAAAATGATATTGCGCTTTGATGACACCAACCCTGTAAAGGAAAAGCAGGAATACGTGGGCGCGCTAAAGGAAGGGCTTACCTGGCTTGGCATAGACTGGAGCGCGGAGACCTACACGTCAGACCGGATGGGGGAGTTCTACACTTACTGCGACGAGATGTTCATCAAGTACAAAGCCTATGCCTGCACCTGCCCTGCGGACGCGGTAAAAAAAAGCAGGGAGGCCAAGGCGCGCTGCGACTGCGCTGCGCGCGAGCCGCAGGAAAACATGGCGATTTTCAGGAAAATGCGCGAGGGGAAAATGGAAGAGGGCGAGGCAGTGGTGCGCTTCAAGGGAGACATGCAGTCTGAAAACACCGTGATGCGCGACCCCACGCTTTTCAGGGTGATGAAAGCCCCGCATTACAGGCAGGGCGAGAAATACAAGTGCTGGCCCTCCTATGATTTTGTGGCGCCCATAATGGACTCGCTCGAGGGAATCACGCACGCAATGCGGACAAAGGAGTATGAATTGCGCAACGAGCTTTACTTTGCCATGCTCAAATCGCTTGAGCTGCGCGAGCCGCAGCTCATTGAGTTTTCCCGCCTCTCAATTAAGGGCGCGCCGATTTCCAAGCGGCTTATCACGCCTTTGGTGTCAGCAGGCAAAGTGGAAGGCTGGGACGACCCGCGCCTCCCCACTCTCAGGGGGCTTGCGCGCCGCGGCATACTTCCCGAGGCGGTGAAAACTTTCGTGCTTTCATTTGGGCTTACCAAAGTGGAGTCAGAGCCAAACTGGGATGCATTGCTTGCCGAGAACAGGAAGCTTCTTGACGAACGCAGCATGCGCCGCTATTTTGTGCGCTCGCCTTGCAAGCTCATTGTGGATGGCGCTCCTGCAAAGGAAGTGGAAGTGCACAACCACCCGAAAAACGCTGAAATGGGCAAGAGAAAGATAAACGCAGGCAGCGAGTTCTGGATTGCAGGCACTGACGCTGACGCGCTCACCGTGGGCGAGACATTCCGCCTGAAAGAGCTTTACAACATGGTGGTGACGGAAAAGCAGCAGGGGCAGGTTCGCGCAAAATACGACGCTGACGAAGGCTTGGCGGCAAAAAAGATACAGTGGGTGCCAGTTGAGTCGGCAGTAAGCTGCAAAGTGAAAATCGCAGGCGACTTGCTGGACGAGCAGGGCAACTTCCGCGAAAACTCCATGTCGGAAGACGCAGGTTTTTGCGAAGAGGCATGCCGAGAGCTCTCAGTTGGCGACATAGTGCAGTTTGAAAGATATGGCTACGCAAGAATGGACAAGCTTGAGGAGAACGGCCTGGTGTTCATTTTCTCGTGCTGAGGCGCCTACTGGAAGTTTGCGAACTCATCCTCGCTTACTTTTGCAAGTTCCAATACGCCTTTGAGCGTGCCGAGCTTGAGTTCACGATGGAGCGGCACCACGGTTACTGCTTTTTCTGCTCCGCTTTCCTTCACAAGGACAACATGGCTGCCTTTCTGCCTCTTCATTGAAAAGCCGAACTTGTTGCAGAGGATGCGCACGCACTCCTTGCCTGAGCATTTCTTAAGCCGGGCTGGCATAGCCTGGCACCTCGAATGTGGTGAGGATGGGACGAGAATGCTCCTTCATCGGGCATTCCTCAAGATAAAGCCCTGTCGCCTCGCGCAGGTTCGAAAGCGCCTCGTCCATCGTCTTGCCCTGGCTGATTGTGCCAACCTCTGGGCATTTTGCTATGAAAACGCCGTCTTCCTTCCAAATCACCGCGCTTAGGGAAACCATAAGGTAATTTTGCACTCAGCGGTTATAAAAGTAGCGTTTTCGGGCGCGGCTTTTTACTTTTTCCTCGGCGGCGCGCGAAGCGCGGACAGGAATCCTGACAGGTTCTGGTTCAGCTTCTGCATTTCCCCGAGAAGCTTGAGCATCACTTCCCTGTCGGATGAAACCGCCGTTCCTGTGTCGTCCCAGGGCGCGCGCGTATTGCCAGTTTTTTTCTTGCGCGCCTCAACCTCGCCTGGCAAATCCGAGTTGCCCGGTATCCCGGGGATGTAATGGTCGATTCCAGACTCAAATGGCCCGGGCGTCACAATCTCAACAGTCATTATGCCCAGCAGCCTCTCAGGGATGGAACGCTTAACTTCCACGCGGCTCACGTGCGGAAGCGGGATGGAAATCTCGTTCTTTGAGAAAATGCCGCTCCGTATCATCACCGCGCTGTCCGTGACATCATAGCCGTAGTTGTCATAGTACAGCGAGTAGTAGATGAGCAGGGGCGCGAATATGAACACAAGAAGGCCAAGGAAGGAAAAGAGCGCGAAGAGCTTCGGGCCCATCCCAAAGACCTGCTGGTCCTCGTCAATGTAGAAAATCGCCGAGGTTGCCACGAGCCAGATGAAAAGCAGCGCTGCGGCAATCGGCGCAAGCCAGATTATCTTTATCCTAGGGTCAAGCGGCCTCATGCAATTACCTCTGCTCAGCCATTATCACTAAGTCCGCGGTGTTTCGGAGCGCAACTGAAAAGCCAGGCTCGCTCCCGATGACGATTGTCTCTTTTCCCAGCTCCTTTGCCTTCACAAGCACAGGCCTGAAGTCAATGTCGCGCGTCATGAGCGCGATTGCCTGAACGTGCGGGTTGTACACCTGCACCATTGCCTCCACAGCCATTGTCACGTCCACGTCCCCTGTGGTGATAATGGGCTCAAAGCCCTGGTTGGTCATAGCCTCGATGAGCTTGTCAGACGCATACTGGTCAAGGAATATTTTGCTCACCTTGATGGTGCCGTGCTTCTCAACAGCCTTTCTCACCTGCACCAAGTCAAGGCGCATGTCCTTGCGGATCACGTTCGGCCCGTCGATAAGAAGCGCGATGTTCCTGTCCTTTTTCTTGCTTTTGAGAAGTTCCTTGAATTTGTCCAGCATAGCCATGCGATGCACCCTTTCCTACTTTATCCTGAAAAACGCAGCCGTGTTGAGGAGCAGCTGCTTTTTCACAGCCTCAATGTCCATTCCTTTTATCTCTGCAATCATTTTTATTGCTTCCAGCGTGTCGGAGGGCGTTTTGCCTATATATGGTGCGTCTGACTCTGCAAGCAGCTTTTCCAGCGGCAAGTCGCGTATGAACTGCCTCCTCTCCTTGCTGCGGAGCGGCGGGACCGACACCAGGCCGCGGTGCGCAACAGCGGCTTTCGCCTGCTCGCTGCTCCCTGAAAAGCAATGCATCACATAATCCAGGTTGAAGTTCTTCACAATCTCCAGGCACTCTGTCTCTGCGTCGCGCGAGTGTATCACCGCAGGCAGCCCAAGCCTCTCCGCAAGCACGAGCTGCGACACGAACGCCTCGTGCTGCAGGAAGCGCTCCTCCTGGGTTTTTGCCCAGTGGTAGTCCAGCCCGATTTCGCCGATTGCCACAAGCTTTGAAAAGTCCGCAAGCTCCTCCTCCCATTCCCCGAGCTTTATCTTTATGCTGGGGTGCTTCATTGCCTCCTGCGGAGCAATGCCTGCGCAAAGATAGACGTTCTCGTTATCCTTGGCGATTGCGGCGTTCTTTGCATTGGACTGCTGCGAGTAGCCTGAGGTGATGTGCAAAACCGTGGGCAAAAAGCCGCCTGCGCACGACTCAAGGTGGCAGTGCGCATCGGCAAATTCCCAAGGCATTTGCCGGAAGCCGCCGGAGGCGGCTCCGACGGCAAAGTCGTATTCGGCCATAAAAGCACCAGCGGCTGCAGGCTTGCTAGTCAACGTCGCGGATTTTCTCGCGCCCTTTCCTCCTCATCATGTGGTCGTGCACCAGCATGCCCTTTTTCACCTCGAGCATTGCCGCGGTGAGCATGAGCAGGAACACGAACGAGAAGAACGCCTGGACCGGCCAGAAAATGTACTCTGGCATGAGCCCGAACACCTGCACTGTCTCTACCACGAAGAAAAGTATGATGGCAATGAGCATGAGATGCATGGTGCGCGAAAAGCTCGCGTGCTTTTCCGCCTTGTAAAGCGGGGCAAGTATGGACAGGAGGTATCCTGCCAGCACCAGGTTCGCAAGCCTGGCAATCAAAGTCACAGCGGAAAGAAGCTCGTCCATGAGTCCATTTTGCTTATCAATATTATATTACTATCTGCGCATCAATTTCCCATGCGCCTTTTCATTGCCATCCTGCTCCCGCCTGTCCTCCAGCCAGCAGTCAGTGCCGCAGCCTCCCATCTTCACGAGAGGATGGGCGTGCGGCTTTTGCCTGCTGAAAACTATCACCTCACCTTGCGCTTCATCGGCGACGCGGACGAAACGGCTGCAAAGAAAATGGGCGACGCGCTCGCATCCGTGCGCTTCGCGCCTTTCACAGTGCGCCTGCGCGGCGCAGGCGCCTACCCAAGCGTGCATTTCCCGCGCGCAATTTTCATCGGCGGCGAGTCGGAGGGCGCAAAGATGCTTGCAGATAGCATCGAGGTTGCACTGTCGCCATTCAATCTCAAGAAAGAAAAATTCTCCGTGCACCTCACAATCGCGCGCAGCAAGGGCGCGGGCGACATCGGGGAATTCCTGCAGAAAACAGGGGAAGTAGGCTCGTTTGAAGTAAAATCAGTTGCCCTGATGAAAAGCGTGCTCTTGCCGCAGGGCGCGGCCTACGAAGTTTTAAGAGAATATCGCGCAGAAGAGTGAGCGTGGGAACATGGAAATTGAAATAGTGCCTGCAATACTTGTGAAGTCGCGCGAGGATTTTGCCGCAAAGATAGCGGCAGTTGCGCCGCATGTGAAGCGCGTGCAAATCGACGTGATGGACGGCAGGTTCGTGCCAAACGCCACGCTTGCGCCAGAGGAGTTTCCGCCAATCCCCTCGCACTTAATTGTGGAATATCACCTTATGGTGCAAGAACCTCTGGATTACGTTCGCCGCATTGGGAAAAAAGGCGCGATTTACGAGTTGCACATCGAGTCCCTTTCAGATGCGGGCACGGCGATTGATGAAGTAAAAAAAATAGGCGGCAAATTCGCGCTTGCAATTTCGCCGGACACTCCGGTCTCCGCAGTCGCGCCCTACTTGCCGCAAATCGAGCACGTTCTTGTGATGACAGTCTATCCTGGCTTTTCAGGGCAGAAGTACCTTCCCGCAATGGAAGAAAAGATGCGGCAGCTCAAGGCGATGGGTGCGGTGGTGGAAGTGGATGGCGGCGTGGGCATTGGCACTGCGAAAAGCGCGGCAGCAGCAGGCGCCACGCTCATAGGCGCGGCATCCGCAATATTCAGCGCCGAGCCGCGCTCGGCGTCTGATGCATTTTCCAAGCGGAAAATGCACATCTCCCAGCCTGACTCTGCAAAGGCTATCGCAGAACTGAAGGCGGATGCGGAAGAGGGCGCAAAGGAAACGCACAGATAAGCGCTGCGTGCGCAGGGGCGGGCGCTGCGCGCGGAAGCCGGGGCAAGAAGCGCGCGAGTGGTTTGCAAATGCCCGCGCGCGCCTCGCCTACAAGTATCGGCAAAACCCAGCGATAGTATTATATATATGACATTCAAAGAATATATTGCCAGGTGCGGGATGCGCAAGATAATCAGGAAATACGAGCGCTGGCTGGAGAACGGCGACAGGGTCATCGTGGATATCCTGAAGGTGGACAGCCCGAAATACAGGGACGGAATAATCTACACATTCCGGTGCATGGGCAAGGACGGGCAGCCCGTGTTTGCCATAGAAAATTCGCATGGCAAGCCGCACATCCACCGGAAAGGCAGGAAGGAGGACGTTGATTACGATTGGAAAACCGAATACCTGAAGTTCGAGGAAATGGTGGACGAGCGGGAGAAGAGGATAAAGGAGGGGAAAGCATGGTGAAGATTGTGATAGCCGACAAGGCAGCCATACGCGAGCAGACAATCAAGGCAGTGGAAAAGGGGATTGCGCAGAAGGAGGGCAAGATAATCTACGTGGACAGCCTTGAAGCCGCAAGGCGGCTCCTGACGCCCCAAAGGCTCAGGATGCTCGGGATAATCAAAAGGGAAAAGCCATCATCGCTTTACGAGCTTGCCAAGAGGATGGGCAAGGACTTCAGGGCGATTTACCGCGACGTGGGCATCCTGAGCGAGGCAGGGCTTATCCAAAGGGAAGACTACCACGAGGGCAACAGGGAAAAGACACGGGTGGGCGTCAGGGCAAAGGAGATTCACCTTTCCGTTTCAATCTGAGCATGGAAATCCCGCCCAAGAAAATCGGGCGCGGGCAAAAAAGCGCGCGCCAGAAACTCACGGTTAAAAGTGTTGCTGCCGAATGGATGCCATGGAAGCACAGGGCGTAATTGAGTCGGCTTGTGAGCCGACTGCTGGCACCTTGGTCGGCCAAGGTGCCATACGCTCGTCCTCTAGGACGACCTATCGCACCTTGTTGGCACAAGGCGCGACCGAATATCTGGTTCTTCTGGCAGTCGTGCTAATCGTTGCCCTTGTCTCAGTCGCGCTGCTGGGCTTTTTCCCGGGGATGGCAAGCGACGCGCAGATTACACAGTCTCAGATGTACTGACAAAGCGCAAGCCCGATTGCGATTGTTGAAAGCGCAGCTAGGGCATCGGTTGGAACTGGAGGAACCTATCCATACCTCCGATTGAAGAACACTGGCCCCTACTCGATAAGGATAACTGGCATAATCGGAGGCGACGGCGGCAAGGCAGACCAGTTTTACGGCGGGAGCGGCTGCGGAATTCCCAGCGGCAACACGTACAATATAAGCGATTATTTCTACCTTGCCCCGGGCGAGGAAAAATATTTCTCAGTAACATATGCCGGATGGTACGGCACGTCCTGCCACAAGCGCATCATTTTTTGGACAAGTGCATCGAGCGGCATTAATGTGGGGGGAGCGTCTGTGGCATGCGCAAACTCCACAGGTGAGCCGGGTATGGTCATGTTCAACAGCTTCGGCTTCGAGTACATAGAATACATCGATGGGCAGCAGATAACCAAGCGGCAGATTGGCAAGCAAGTGATAATCAAGTGCATGTCTGCATTGAGTACGTAGGGAATATATGGATAGACAGCCGATCGGCAAATCGGCAAGGATTTGATAATAAAATGCCGCGAGCCTGTCTGAGGGTGCCGGTTTTTGGCGCCCGGTTTGCAGCGGCTTCCCTATGGAAGGATGGAATCCGCCGCAAGGAATGTCGGCAGGGGGACGAGGTGGATTGTTATCCCATCAACCTCGACCGAGTCATACGGCCCCTGGTAGATTACGCAGCCTGATGCGCGCCTGTTTGCCTTGAGGTAATGGAGCATGCTGGAAAGTTCGGAGCGCGCGACCTGCTTCCCGGATTTCACTTCGATTGCGTGCTTCTTCCCGCCAAGCGCCACAATGAAGTCAACTTCCCTTTTCTGGCTGTCCCGGTAAGTCAGTGGCCGGAGTTCGGACAGCTTCGAGAACACCGCGGTCTCAACAAGCCTGCCCGCCGAAAAGTCCGGGGCCGTCTGGGAGTAAAGCGTCGGCGAGGCGACAAACCCCTTTTTCTTCTTCCGTATCATTTTCGAGAAGTTCGCCTCGGTGTAGACGCGCCTGACAAGGTGGCTTTCCTCAAGGTAGGAAACATAGTCCGCGACCGTGAGCGCGCTTAGGCCCGTGAGCCCTGCGATTGACTGCTCGTGCACGAATTCGCTGGAATAGCTGGCGAAGTAATTGTAGATTTCAAGAAGCTTTGCCGGGTGCGCCACCCTGAAAGTCCCGGGTATGTCCTCGAATATCATCTTTTCCACCGTCGATTTCGTCACGTACTGGCGTATTGCCTCCGGGTCATCCACGCCGCAAAGCTCGGGGTATGCGCCCTTGCCGAGGAAGCCCGGGAGGGATTCCCCGAATTCGGAGGGGTGTTCTGGGTTTTCCAGGCTCAGGTGCAGCCTGCCTTTTTTCACGCCTGAAAGCTCCAGATACTCGTCAAACCCCATTGGCGGCAGCGTGAAGCTTGCCATCCTTCCCGCAAGGCTTTCGCCGCCCTTTTTCATCTGCAGCGTTGCCGAGCTAGAGAGGAGGAAGGCGGCGCGCGAGCGGTCGTAGTGCTTCTTCACCACGCCTGCCCAGTCGTCGATTTTCCCAACTTCGTCAAGGCAAATGAGCGCTTCCTTGTCCTTTTTGATGAAGAATGAGATCACCTGCTCCAGCGCCTCGGCGGTCTGTTGGGAGCGCTTGTCGAATGAAAAGTAGAACGCCTGTCTCTTCCCCTGCGCCCTGTTGAGCGCCTGCTTGAGAAGGACGGTTTTCCCCACGCGCCTCAGCCCGTCTACCGATATTATGAAGCGGGGCTTGGCATCAAGAAGCGTTTTTATCGCCTTCCCGAGCTTGCGCTCGTATTTTGGCACTTCCTCCTGCCCGCCGGTGTTCAGAGGGCTGTTCAGGAGGATTTCCTCGCTTGTTATGGATGGCATGGGAGGCATTTCAGAGCCAATATTAATTAACTTAACTGTAGTTTAGTTAAACTTGATTTAACTATAGTGAAACTTAGTTAAAATCAGCATGCGGATGGGCAGGCGCCACGCTCGTAGGCGCGGCATCAGCAATCTTTTCGCAGCCTGATGCAGCAAAGGCGATAGGGGAGCTGAAGGCGGACGCCGAAGAAGGCGCAAAAACTCACGCTTAAAATGGTTGTTGCAGAAATGCAGCCATGAAAGCACAGGGCGCGATTGTGAAGTCAGCATCGAGCTATGCTCGATGTCTGATGCATTTTGCAAAAGCAAAATGCACATCGTCTGCGGCTTCTGCTGGCACCTTGCGTGCGCAAGGTGCCACCGAGTATTTAGTCCTCCTCGCAGTCGTGCTAATCGTCGCGCTCGTCTCGGTCGCGCTCCTCGGCTTCTTCCCCGGCATGGCAAGCGACGCGCAAGTTACGCAGAGCCAGATGTACTGGCAGTCTGCAACACCAATCGCGATTGTGGAGAGCGCAGCGAGGGCGGATTCTGCCAATGGCATCATATACCCATACTTGCTGCTCAGGAACACCGGCACTTACTCAATAAGGATAACCGGGATAATCGGCGGGGATGGCGGCAAGGCGACACAGTTCAGGGACAATATAGGCACTTGTGGGCTGAGCGCTGGCACCTACAACATAAGCGACCATTATTATCTGGCGCCTGGCGAAGAGAAATATTTCGCAGTGGATACTTGGTATGGCTTGCCTTGCCGTAGGTGGGTGCGTTCATATGTTGGCGGCACGAGCTCAGGCTATGAGGTCCGCGGCGCCTCATCTGCCTGCCAAAACTCCACTGCCTCGCCAGGCACGCTTTCCTACAAGACGTTCGGTTTCGAGTACATTGCCTACATCGACGGGCAGCAAATCACCAAGCGGCAGATTGGCAAGGAGCTCATCATCAAGTGCCGCGAGCCGGCTTGAAGGCGCGCCTGACAGCATGTTTTTTAAGCCAGGGGCAGCATGG
>Ga0268276_1000800_pt1 | contig 34172 bp, 46 predicted proteins | sample saktaG_4_FD_190145 | JGI IMG/M metagenome (GOLD analysis project Ga0268276, IMG submission 190145) | Saline water microbial communities from Sakinaw Lake, British Columbia, Canada - sak_2010_1_5_45m | ecosystem: Environmental > Aquatic > Non-marine Saline and Alkaline > Saline ...
GGCGGCGGGATTGCCAAGCACCACCTTATTGGAGCAGCCATCCTGAGGAACGGGCTGGATTATGCTGTTTACCTCTCCACTGGCACTGAGGGAGACGGCTCGCTGTCAGGCGCTCGGCCGCGCGAGGCTGTGAGCTGGAACAAGCTCAAGTGCGAGGAGGATTCGGCGTTCGTGGAAGGCGATGCCACGCTCACTTTCCCTCTTTTGGCGTGCAGCATGGTTTCGAGGGGAAAATAGGCTTTTTACGGCGTTGCCGCTGTTTGCGAAGGTGAAGGTTTTTAAATTTGAATAGGCTACTTATGTCAGACAGCTAACGAAGGTGAGCTCATGGTGAAAATAGTTATCGCGAAACAACTTGCAGGCAAGAAGATAATCACGAATGACGGCGAGGACCTGGGGCGGCTCATTGACCTTGAGGTTTCGGAAAGCACTGGCAAGATTGAGAACCTGTTGCTTGAGCCCAACCTTGACAACCCGACTGCAAGGCGCCTGAACAAGGAAGACGGCCTGCTCGTGGTGCCCTACTCATCCGTGCTTGCAGCGTCTGACCACATCATTGTGGACAAGAAGACGGTCAGCTAAGCGCTTTTCCTTATTTTTTCTCCATTAGCGCAAGCCGCACAAAATCAAGCCATCAGGGCTTTTTCGGCTCTTTTTCGTATTTCCGCATATTTACCTTGTAATCTATCTCACAGAAGGTATGGTGGGGCTTGTTAGAGAAAAAATTCTCAAGCGGCATCAGCAAAAACAGGTTTGCCAGCCCGACAGCAGTGAGAATGGCGCTGCCTGCCCTTTCAATTGTGTGGTGCCTGAAAAAGTCCATGATTTCCTTGATGTTCTCTTGGCTGGCGGGGTGCCCTTTCATGAAAAGATACACTGCTAATGAGAAGGAGGTGAGAATAACCAGCGCGCTCCAGCCCTGGATTTTCTTGTCCTGCCCCCACACGCTATTCAATACCGGGCTTTCATTGTAAGTGAAGTAAAATGCGCTGGCAGCCTGTTCGTATTGCTGCTTGGCCTGCGCCAGCGCAGCTTGGCGCTCGCTTGGGCTTTTCACGTCCTTTTCTCTCAAGAGAGCGGTATAAGCGGCAGAAAGCTTCCTATACTCCCCCATGTCACGGCGGAATCGCTTCCTTTCAGACCCAGTCACCTTGATGCGCACCACACCACAGATTTGTTTTTGTGGGAAAGGCATTAAAAAGATAGGCTTGGCTTCTGCGCAAGCAAAGCGGCATTTCAAGCCCGCGTTTCGTTTTGTTTTTAATTCTACGCCCCATAATGGGGTGGGGGGTAATGCCATGCTTGAGATTGTCCTGCTTGCAATTGCTGTAGTTGTTGTGCTGTTCGTGCTCTTTTTCGTGTTTGCCTACAACTCGCTTGTCGTCCAGAGGAACAGGATTGACAATGCCTGGTCGCAAATAGACGTGCAGCTGAAGAAGAGATATGATCTTATCCCCAACCTGGTGGAGACTGTGAAGGGGTACACCAAGCATGAAAAGTCCGTGTTTGAGAACGTTACGAAAGCGCGCGCAAACGCCCTTGGGGCGCAGTCGGTTTCAGAGAAGGCAAAGGCGGAAGGGATGCTTACATCTGCGCTGAAAAGCGTTTTTGCGGTTGCGGAAAACTACCCCAAGCTTGAGGCAAGCGCAAACTTCAAGATGCTCCAGGAGGAATTGTCTGGCATTGAGGGAAAGATTGCCTATGCGCGCCAGTTCTACAATGACTCGGTGCTTTCGTACAACAACTCCATCCAGACCGTGCCCACCAATGTGGTGGCAGGCATGTTCAAGTTCAACGCGCGCGACTTTTTCAAGGCTGACGAGAGTGAGAAGGCGAATGTGAAAGTAAAGTTCTAGCTTGCGCTGCTTTTTTTCTTTTCAATGCCAAGCGCGCGCCTTACCTGATGTACGACAAGTCGTGCTTGCCCGGCTCTGACTGCGGAACCATTCCTTTGGCGGCCAAAGCTTCCTTTTCCATCTTTTTCGCAAATGCCTCGCTTTCGCGCGCGCGCTGGTCAAGCTTCTTCAGGTCGAGTTTGATTCCCAGTATCTTGCAGAGCACCTCGAGCTGCGCCTGCGCGCTTTTGGGGTCGACAAAGCTCCCGTGAGTTTCACCCATGAGGCAGATGCCTTGCATGCCGCGTATCTTGCCCATGCCCAGGAGAAGCCCCGCTGCGCCGATTATTGAGCCGCGGCACTGGCCGAACAGCACGCCGTATTTCTTGTACTCTTCCACCATTTTCTTGTGGCTGGCTATGCCGAACACGCGCGGCTTGGCATGCACCTTTCCAGTGCCATAGCCGCCAAGCGTGATTGTGAGCTTCACTCCCTTTTTCTGGCAGTAGTCAAGCATCTTTCCAGTTGCTTCGTACTGAGCCTCGGAAGTCACTGCCTGGACATCGCCGACCAGAATGAGCAGGTCGTGCTTTTTTCCTTTGATAACGTAGAAACGGTTCTTTATCATGCGCATCACGCCGTTTTTCTGCATGATGACCTGGTGCGGGAAGTGCGGCGAATAAAGCTCTGCCACCTTTTCAGCCTTGAGCTCTGCTATCATGTGCGAGGCTGCGATTTTCCCCACCAGCCCGATGCCTGGAAGACCCTCTATCAGGATGGGGTTCTTCAGCTTCACCTTGCCTTTTTCAATTATCGTGGTTTCCATCATTGAAATCAAATTCAGGCCGCCTGTTCATGCGGCGGTATTTTGCATATTTGTCTTCTATTGAGAATTTGGGGGGGTGCGGGCCGTGCGTGGGCTTGCCGCAATGCGATTCATCCAGCGTGTAAGCCTTGCAGACTTCGCACTTTCTCATCCGTTTCATCTTAATCGCCTTCGGCGATGTGCATTTTGCATTTCGACGCAAAATGCATCAGTCATCTTCGTCCTCGAAGATGCTGATTTCTGAAAAAATGCCGCTGCATTTTTTCATTTTCCGCCTCGTCGTCTTAATTTGAGTGAGGGGTTTAAATAGGCTGCGGATTTTGTTTTGCTTGGCCTTTCAGGAAAAATCAGGCTTCTATCTTCTCAAAAGCAGTTGAGGAGGGGAAGGGTTTTGCAGCTGCGGTAAGGGAGGCAACGATGTCGTCCATCACCTTGTCCGCTGACTTGAAGTCGTCTGCAACCACACGTATCTGGTAGCGCGGCGCGCCAAGGTAGAGGAATTCCACTTCTGCGCCCTGCGGCTTTTTTGCAGCAGAGAAGACCTTGGCGATTGCCTCCACGCCTTCGGGTGAAAAGATTGTGAGCGAGAAAATGCCGTTCACTTCGGCCTTTGCCTTTTTCATGCTCTTGACCGCGACTTCCAAAAGCGCCTTTGCAAGCCCCTTCTCTATTTTCAGGCCGGAAATAGCCTCCTCGCCCTTGTCTGAAAGCTCCTCGATCGCGTCTATCAGGCTGCCATACTTGTCGATGAGCGCGTTTCTCGCTGAGACTTCCTCTATCTTGGTTGATTTTGCTATCTTGAGCGCGACTTCGAACAGCTTGTCCGCGCGCTTTTCGCGCCTGTTGCCCTCGACCTTTGCCTTTTTCTCGCTTTCAGTGACGCGCTTGAGGGAAAGGTCGATTTGCCCTTTCTCAACGTCGAGGTGGTAGACTTTCGCAACAAGCTTTTGGCCCTCGCGCAAAAACTCGTGGATGTTCTTTATCCAGCGGGGCGCGACTTCGGAGATGTGGACGAACGCCTCGCGGCCCGCGTATTCCTCAAGGGAGCAGAACGCGCCGTAGGGCATGATTTTCCTTACTGTCACTAGCACCAGTTCGTCCTGTTCGGGCATCTCTGGCATTTCACAGCACCTTTATGACCTTGCAGCCGTCTTCTACGATCACGCGCGAGCCTGACGGCTTTGCCACGGTTTCTCCGCAGACCAGGCATGCGATTTTCCTGGATGCATTGCCGAAAATGTTCTGCTCGTTGCCGCACTTGCATTTTACCCTTATGAATTTGCTCATCAAAACACCTTAGTTGAATTCCAGTTTCTTTTTCGTGCGCGAACCGATGACGCGCTCCTGTTTCTTCTTGCACACGGAGCATTCGAGAATTATCTTCTGGCGCTTGCCCTGCTTTTTCACGGTTTTTTCCCCCGCGCGCTTTCCGCCGTGCCCGAACAGGCTGCGCTTGTGCTTGCGGTTCCCGATTGCCATCGGGCGCGCCTTGCCCTTGCTCACCAGCTTTGCCTTGTGGCGCGCATGCTTGCGGCACTTGGGGCAGTATGCGTTCACTTCTTTCGGATACTTCATAGAGAACACCTGTCTTATGACCTTGAAGGTCACTGTATCGTTTCGGCCATTTTCTGGCGAAGGAGAATGTCGGCTTCCTGCTCCGGCAAGTCAGACTCCTGCCCTTCCTTGAACGGGCCGAATCTTTCCCTGTTCATGCCAATGTACTCCTGCACTTCAGTTGTGAACCTCACGCGCTTGACTTGCTGCGGTTCAGAGGTTGCTGGCGCGGCTGATTCCCCGGCCTGCGACTTTTTGCTGGACTCGAAGCGAGATAGCATTGAATTCAGCTTCTCATTCTCCTCTGAAACTATGGCGCGGAAGCGGTCGTACACTTCGTACTCCTCGCGCGTCATCTCGTCGATTTTGGTCTCCTCGCCCCCGCTTCGGATTGCGCGGAACAGCAGCTTTTGCTGCCGTATGAGCACGAGCTCGCGGATGGTTGCAGCCGCGTTTTCGAATTCGCGCATCTGCAGCACCGAGCGGTTGCTTTCCATCTCCGAGAATTTCGAGGACAGGAAAGACTGCATCGATGGGTAGAAATCTCCTGGGAGCTTGCCAAGCCCTGGCTGCGCCTTCTCCTCCCGCGCGAAATCGCGCAGGTTCTTGTAAGTAAGTTCAGCCATGCCTGTCTCCTTATGGCAACCTGCAGCAGCAGATTGGCAGTTGTGGGCGGCTATTCTAAGCCGACCGCAGTACTGTTGCGGTTCAAAAGGTATAAAAACTAGATTGTAGCGCCGAAAGTGCGGCGCGTTTCATAAAACCCGCCCGAGAGCACGAAAATGCGCACCAACGCGCATTTTATAAACAATTATGGTCATTACAAGCGCGATTCTATTCTGAAGGTGGTTTTGTGAGCAAGATATTCTCATCAGCAAAAGAACTGAAGGAAGGCAAGTATGTAATGATTGAGGACATCCCGTGCAGGATTGTCAACATCGACTCGTCCAAGCCGGGAAAGCACGGCGCGGCGAAGATGCGCGTCACTGGGATCGGCGTGTTTAACGGGCAGAAAAAGATGCTTCTCGCCCCGTCTGATGCAGACGTGGAAGTGCCAATCATCGACAGGCAGACCGCGCAGATAGTGGCAGTGAACGGCAACACTGCGCAGCTGATGGATACCACGACTTATGAGGTGTTCGAGCTTTCCATTCCGTCTGAGCTTCAATCAGAAGCCGCGGCGGGCAAGGAGGCTGAACTCATGTGCGCGATGGACAAGAAATTGATAACAAGGATACATTGAAGGTGGGTTTCATGCAGGTTACGGTAAAAGGCAAAAAGGAAAACAAGCTTTTGGCAAGGACAGAATTGACTTGCGACATAGCGTTTGAGAAGGCAATGCCTTCGAGAAAGGAGCTGCGCGAGGCGATTTGCACGGCAACCGGCATAAAGCCCGAGTTGCTGGTGATTGTTTCCTCAAAAGGGGGCTTTGGCACCAGAAGCGGGACAGTGCTGGCGCACGCATATGACAGCAAGGAAGCGCTTGCCGTCGAGAAGAAGCACCTGCTGGTGCGCGACGGGCTTGTTGAGAAGCCAAAGAAGGCAGCAAAATCAAAGAAGTAGGGTGAGAGACTATGGCGGATCCAAAGGCAAAACCTGCGAAGAAAATCAAGCCCTACAAGGCAACCAGGCCATGCCCGAAGTGCGGCTCAGGCGTGAGGCTTGCAGAGCACAAGGACAGGCGCGCGTGCGGCAAGTGCGGTTACTTTGAAAAGAAGTGAGGTTGTGAAGCGGCTTGTCGTGATATCCATCCTTCTTCTGCTTGTTCTTTCAGTTTTTATCTTCCCGTTTGACAGGTTTGGCTCAAGCGTTTTCTACATTTCCCTTGCCTTTTTCACGTGCGCGCTTTTTGCAGCTTCATGGAAAGGAGGCACCAGGAAGGGATGGGCGTATTTGGGGCTTTCCATCAGGCGGATGGATGTGCCGCTGCTGCTTTTCCAGTCGGTTTTGCTTCTCATAGCCTGCGGAATAACCACTGTTGCTATGAGCGGGATTTTCTATTTGGCAGGAATGCTTGACACGCAGGCAGTCTATGAGAAGATGATAATGCTTCCGCTCCCTGCACTGATAGCCGCGTTCACAATCGCGCCGCTTGGCGAGGAGGCGCTGTTCCGCGGCCTGCTTTTCAGGAAATTTGGCGAGTGGCTTGGCAAGGGGAAGGACGCATGGATAGGGGCAGCTGTTGTGTCCTCGCTTATTTTTGCGCTGCTGCATATGTCATACGGCTCAGTGGCGGAGATAGGCGTTGCTTTTTCCATTGGCTTTGTGCTTTGCATTGGCACCAGGAAATTCAATTCGCTTGTTCCGGCCGTGCTGGCGCACGCTGCTTTTAACTTTGCCTCCATAGTGATGGCGGTGTTCCTTTGATTTGCCTGGGGATTGAAAGCACGGCGCATACTTTGGGCGTGGGGATTGTGGATGGCACCAGGGTGCTTGCCAACTCCAAACGGATGTACAAGCCACCAGCCAGCCAGGGAATACTGCCTCGCGCTGCGGCTGATTTCCATGGCGATAACTTTTTGCCTGCTCTGTCAGAAGCCCTGGCAACTTCGGGCGTGAAGCTGCGCGATGTTGGTTTGTTTTCGTTTTCGCGCGGGCCTGGCATCGGGCAGTGCCTGCGCGTGTCATGCACTGGCGCAAAATACCTTGCCTCAAAGTACGGCAAGCCTGTTTTAGGGGTGAACCACTGCGCAGCGCATTTGGAGATTTCGCGCGGATTGCTTTCCATGCGCGACCCGCTTTATGTTTATGTGAGCGGGGCAAACACGCAGCTCATTATTGGGAACCAAGCAAGCGGACGAAAAGGCTTGGCGCAAGGCGCTCCACGCTATTCTGTTCTTGGCGAAACTCTTGACATGGGGCTTGGCAATTTGTTCGACGTGTTTGCGCGCGAGGCAGGTTTTGCCTTTTCGCATGGAAGCGAAGTTGCGCGCTTGGCGCAATCAGGCAGTTATTTCCCGCTTCCCTACACTGTGAAGGGCATGAATTTTGCATTTGCAGGCTTGCTGACATCCTCCGTGCGCGAGGTTGGCACGCACAGGACAGAGGATATCTGCCACTCGCTCATGGAAACCGCGTTTGCAGAGCTTTGCGAGGCGGCAGAGCGCGCTTTATGCCTTACGGGCAAGAAAGAGATGACTGTGTGCGGGGGGGTGGCGCAAAACGCGCGCTTCTGCCGGATGCTTTCCATGGTATGCAAGGAGCATGGCGCAAGGTTTGGCGTGGTGGCGCCCGAGTACAACGCAGACAATGGCGCCATGATTGCTTACTTGGGCGCGCTGGAGTGGCAGCGCGGCAAGCGCGCGAAAATCAGCGAGCTCAAGCCTGACGGATACTGGAGAATAGACGAAGTTTTCTAGCCAGTGCACTTGATGATGAGCGGTTTGGTACCTGCCTCGCGTTTGGTTATCTGCTGGCCTTCAATGTACTCGATGTACTCGAAGCCGAAATCGTTGATAACTACTGTGCCTGTGCCAACACCAGTGCAAACGCTATTCACTTTCAGGTACCAACCAGGGGGGCCTGAATTGGCAACATAGAAACCAATATCTCTGTTTAGTGACAGCTCTGGATAGTTTACCGTGCGTGCGAAGTACTTTTCTTCACCGGGTGCCATGTAAAAGTAATCGCTTATGTTGAGAGGCCCGCTCATACTGCTGATGGAAGTTCCGCTAGCGCCTAAAAGTTTGGTCACTCTTATCGCATAGCTCCCAGCATTTCTTATTCTGATGTATGGTTTTGTGCTATCTGCACTTTCGTATTTTGCAGCCGTCTCTACAACTGCGATGGGACTTGCGCTTGACCAGTACATCTGAGACTGAGTTATCTGCGCGTCGGACGCCATGCCGGGGAAAAAGCCGAGAAGCGCAACGGAAACAAGCGCCACGATTAGCACGACTGCCAGAAGAACCAGGTATTCGGTCGCGCCCTGCCCATAAAGTTTTGCCATGCTTACCATCTCGGCGGGTCGCACTTCATTACAAGCGGCTGCGCACCCTTCTGCCTTTTCGTTATCTGCTGCCCGTCAATATGCTCAATGTACTCAAAAGCAAAATTCTTCATGACCATGGTGCCGTACGGTGCATATGGTGAGCAGCTGCTTGAAAGACCATAGAGGGTCATGCCGCTGCTGGCGCTGCCCCCTATTCGGAAATCAATTTGCCGAGTCTCAAGCCCGCTCATGGGCACTCCAATATACATTTCTTCCCCCGGCGCCAGGTTCACCATGCTGCTGAGATTGCAGTTTGGGGCGCATGCGTACTGCGTGGCGCAGTCTCCATTGTTGCCGCAGACTTTGGTCAAAGTGATGCGGTACGCCCCTGTGTTCCTGAGGCGGAGGTAAGGCAGGCTGCGCGAACCATCAGGGACGTTAAGTGACCCCGCTGTCGTCATTTCCACAATCGCAATCGGGCTTGCGGATGACCAGTAAGTTTGGCTCTGCGTAATCTGCGCATCTGACGCCATTCCCGGGAAAAAGCCGAGCAGCGCAACCGAAACGAGCGCGACAATGAGCACAACTGCTAGAAGGACAAGGTATTCGGTTGCCCCTTGGCCGACCAAGGGGCAATAAGTCGAGGAGCGAAGCGAACTCGACTGTGTGGCACCCTGCCCGAGCTGGGGACCGATTTGTCGGCGCACCGACAAATGGTCCACTCGAGCCGCGGCTCGAGTTGGACGATAAGTCGAAGCAGACTTCGACTGTGTGGCCCCTTGAGCGTGAAATTTCCGCATGTCTTCCTTTCCAAGATGGGATTAATATATTTTCGCGAAGAAAGCGCGTGCAATGGCAAGCTTCTACGACAGGATGGATGAGAACAGGCGCAATTCGTACCTGCTTATTGCGCTTGTGTTTGGCGTGTGCCTTGCGGCAGTGTGGGGCTTTTCCCTCATGTTTTTCGGCGACAGCGCGCTTGGCTTTGTTTTGGGCGCGATTTTCTCGGGCGGCTATGTTGCAGTCACCTATTTTGCGGCAGACAGGATGATTCTTGCAGTGTCCGGCGCGCGCGAGGCGCAGAAGGGCGAGTATCCGTACCTTGTCAACGTTGTTGAGGGATTGTCCATTGCGGCAGGAGTGCCCATGCCAAAAATTTATGTGGTTGACGACCCTTCGCCAAATGCGTTTGCTGTTGGCACCTCTCCGGAAAAAGCGTCGGTTGCCTTTACCACTGGCTTATTGAACATGATGAACCGCGCTGAGTTGGAAGGAGTTGCCGCGCACGAGCTGTCGCACATCAAGAATCTTGATTCGAGGATGGCGACCATTGCGGTTGCCATGGTGGGCTTGGTTGCAATACTTTCAGACATTGGCTTGCGCTCCATGTTTTGGGGGGGAAGGGGAAGCGACGGAAGGCGCGGCGGGGGGGCGCTTGCCCTCGTCGGCTTGCTGATAATCGTGCTTTCGCCCATTGTGGCGCAGCTTGTGAGGCTCGCACTTTCGCGCCAGCGGGAGTATTTGGCCGATGCCACAGGTGCGCAGCTCACGCGCTACCCTGAAGGGCTGTCATCCGCGCTTGAGAAGATGAAAAAATCAGGCACTGTTGCCCAGAAGGCAACCGATGCCACTGCCTCGCTTTATTTTGCCAGCCCGCTTTCCATGGGCGGCCTGCTTGCCACCCACCCTCCGCTGGAGGAAAGGATAAAACGGTTGAAGGAGATGTAGAAAAAGCTACTGAAGGCTCACAGTGGTTCTACCGCCAAGAGTATTGGGTGGGAGGAAATCCTCTGCGCACGCATCATTGTTCTTGTTGGTGGAAAGCAGAACGTTCTCAACATAGCCGGACATGCCTCGGAATTCTTTCACTGCTAAAAGGATGCGCTCCTTTGTTTTCGGGCATCCACCATTTAGATTTTTCACATATTCCCCAGCACGCTCAGGGATTTCGCTGCCTTTGTAGCGGTTGAAAAGTGAGAGTGCTGCCTCGTACTTGCTGCCGGCTTTAATGGGTTTCAGCACATCCACCGTGAAGCGCCTTATTTGATTCACCCGCGCAGGAGAGATTCTTGTCGTTATCATGGCTTTGACTGTGAATATGCCCCTATATAAACGTTTTTACTCACACTGCTAAATTCGTCTTTTGGAGAGGAGAAAAAGACGCAAATAGGCATAAATGACGAATTTCGCAACTGATTTTTGCCTAAACTGAAGAAAAGTATGGAAGGAAGATGGGCGCGGAAAGGAGGCGGTAAAGCTCGATTGCAGCCACTATTGAAACTGCGAGCGCGAGCAATGGGTAGATCAGAAGGTCGGCAAGCGAGAGGGACAGCGCTCGCATGGCAGATGGCAGCAGGGGCTGGGCAGCTGCGCCAAAGTCGCCAGAGGAGAGCTCATCAATCTTGTCCTTTACTGCAGAGTTTTCGTCAAGCTCAAGAAGCGGCAGCGAAGCGAATTTGCTGTCAAATGATGAGGCAGCCGCTGAGGCTGCTGAGATTTCGCCCAGTGCGCCGCTTACTGAGAAGGTGTAGGTGAAAAGCAAGGGGTAAACGGCATAGGCGGCTATTGCGATTGCCATTGCAGCTGCGCCTAGCTTTCTTGTGGCAAAGAAAGTGCGAAGCAGCAAGCCAGCAGGCAGGAAAACAATCAGTGCGGAGGCGCGTATGAAATTCGACAGCTCAAGCTCAAGGAAGGAAAGCGCGGATGCTGCGTAGATGAGGTATGATGCGCCTGATAGCTGCTGCGAGAATGACTGGAGGGCAAAGAAGGGCTGGGCGAGAATTACGCCAAGCGAGAGCTGAAGGGAGGAGGCAAAGCCTGTGATGTCTGCTGCACGCAAAAGCAGCGAGGCAAGATTGCGAAGCGAGAGCTCAAGTGCCGCAAGGTTGCAGGAGTAGTAGGCGTGGGGCGAGGAGAGGGGTGCGCTTATTTGCGGGCAGGAGGGAGGCGAGGCCAGGGGCAGGGAGGAAAATGTTGAGTTAAGAAGCAGTGTGAATGCAACGAGCGCGCCAAGCATGGCTGCGGAGATTATGCCTTGCCCTATTTCCTCGGCGCCAAGAAGCCTGATGCGGCGCATGCCAAAGCCCAAGCCCACGCCGAACAGGATGCCCCCTATCAAGATGGAGATGGTGGCTGCTACTATCGCTATGTCAAAATTGGCAGAAGCAGATGACGCCTCGAATGGAGACTGCATAAGCATGTCAGCCACAAGGCGCATGGCGCCTTATGAGGTAAATTTCACCACAAGCGCCCCTCCGAGCGCTGCAAGGATTGTGTCAAGCCCGATGGTCACGAAAAGGACTGCTACAACTATTGGTGTGGAGGCAAGCGCATCGCCAAGGGGGTTCATGTTCATGAGGTCAAGCGCAAGAAGGGGCACCGATGACACGAGCGCGCCGAAAAACCCGGCAAGCGCGCCCACAAGCGCGCCGCGCTTTATGCCGAGCGGCGCCTTGCGGAGCTTCTCAAAGACTATTGCGGCAAGCGCGCCTGCAAGGACAGGAAGCAGGCAGATGACAGGCACGAACGTGATTGACATCAGCGGCGTGTCGCGCATGAAAAGCACTGCCATCTCTGATGCCATGAAAAACAGGAAAAGCAATATTGCACCAGCTGCAGCGGCAAGCAGGTGCTCGACCAGGCTTCTTATCTTGCCAGCAGGAAGGAAGGAAAGCATGGGCTTTGCGTTCTGGGAGGGCTTGCGCGGCTCTGATGGCTTGTGAATGTCAATTGTAGGCTGCTTATACTGGGACGATGCCAGGCTATCACCGAAGAGGTTGGGGATGGAAAGTATAAAGGCTTATCGCCAAATCGGCTGTCGTTTTGGCGAGTATTCAGCATTGAACGCGCAAGCGTTCAATGTCTGATGCGTTTTGCGGTTCGCCGCAAAATGCACATCGCCGAAGGTACTTGGCGAATCTGATCGGCAGGCTCACGCAGACAGTATTCTCACGTCTGTCTTGAGGCCTGGTTTTGCCTCCACAGCGGCTTTGAAGGCAAGCGGGTCTGCGCGCGTGTCTGCAAGGTAGTTGTAGTGGATTGGTATTGCCACTTTTGGCTGTATCATTTCCACCGCGTCAGCAGCCTCCTTTGCGTCCATTGTGTAGGTGCCGCCAATGGGAAGAAGCGCGATGTCGCACTTGTAATCCTTCATTTCAGGTATCACGTCAGTGTCGCCTGCGAAATAGACGCGCGCGGTCTTGAACTGGATGATAAAGCCTGCGCCTGAGTCGCGGGGGTGGTATGGCTTTCCGATGTTGTAGGCGTGCACCGCCTGGATGATTGCGCTTCCTGCCTTTTCCCTAGCGCCAATCCCTATCACGCGCACTGGGAGCTTGCAGTTGTTGCCAATTAGCACGGTGCGTGAGGTCGTGATGGAGGGCGCGGCAGCCGCATGGTCTGAGTGGCCGTGGGAATAAAGTATGATGTCTGCCGGCGGCTGGCCGCGCGGGACCACGAACGGATCTATGTAGATCCGCATGCCGTCCGCCTCGAGCATTACGCTTGAGTGGCCGAACCACACCACACGCACACCTGAGAAAACCGTGCTGTTTACCATGGGAAGAGCATGGAGAGCACTCTTTTTATTCATTATGACCCGAAAGGGTGAATATCCTTTGTTGGTGAGTCAATGTCCGAGAACATTTTCTATGATTGCATCGTGGTGGGCGGAGGCCCGGGGGGCTCCACTGCCGCAACCCTTCTTTCGAAGAAGGGCAAGCGCGTGCTTTTGATTGACAAGGAAACTTTCCCGCGCGACAAGACGTGTGGGGATGCGATTTCTGGGAAGTCGCTCTCCATTTTAGGGGAGCTTGGCCTGGTTGGCGAGATTGAAAAAGCCGACCATGGCGAGATTGGCGGTGTGCTTTTCTCCTCGCCAAATGGCGCAATGGCATCCATACCGTTTGGCAAGAACGATGAACACATTGCCAAGGGATATACCTGCAGGAGGCAAGTGTATGACAATCTTCTTTTCCAGAACGCAAAGAAAAACTGCGACGTGATGGAAGGCATGGCTGCGACAGGGCTGATTAGGGAGAACGGGGCAGTGGCTGGCGTGAAAGCAAAGGGGAGCGACGGCAAGGAGTATGAATTCCGCGGCAAGATGGTAATTGGCGCTGACAGCGTGAACTCGGTGGTTGCGCGCGAAATCCGCGGCGCGGAAGTGGACCCCAAGCACTCATGCATTGCATACCGAACGTACTACTCAGGCATAACCGGAATGACTAGCAAACTTGAGATACATTTTGTGAAGTCCATAATGCCTGGCTACTTCTGGATTTTCCCGCTCGAAAACGGGCTTGCCAATGTTGGCGTTGGAATGGTGATGGAGGACATGAAAAAGCACGGCACTGACCTGGGCAAGGCAATGGGAGACATTGTGGCGAACAACCCGCTTTTCAAGGAAAGGTTTGCAAATGCAAAGATGGTTTCCCCATTGAAAGCCTGGCAGCTTCCTTTCGGCTCGAAGAAAAGGAAGGTGCATGCGGAAAAGGTGCTGCTTGTTGGCGATGCTGCCGGGCTTGTGGACCCGTTCTCCGGCGAGGGAGTGGGCAATGCCATGCTGTCAGGCAAGCTTGCCTCGGAAGTTGTTTACGAAGCGCTTACTGCCAATGACACGGGCGAGGCGTTTTTGAAAAGGTATGATGACAGGCTTTGGGAGGTCGTGTGGAACGAGCTTTCCACCAGCTATAATATGCAGAAGCTTGGCAAAGTGGAGCTGCTGCTGAATTTTGTGGTGGGCAAGGCCGCGAAAAGCCCAAAGGCGCGCGAGGCGATTTCAGGCACGCTTTCCAACAAGGAAGCGAAAAAGGGCTATGCCTCGCCTTTGTTTTACCTTAAGCTGCTGTTTGAGTGATGACAAATATTCTTGGGGCAGGCCCTTCCGGGCTTTGCGCTGCAATAAGCCTTGCCAGGGCAGGCAAGGACGTAAAGGTGTTTGAGAAGCGCGCTTCTTTTGGCATGCGCTTTTGCCCGAATCTCCAGGGATTGCGCTATCTTTACATGCCTCCTGAGAAGTTCATGCAAGGCTTGGGGGTGCGCGCAAAAGTCGAGTTCCGCTATTTTCCCAAGGCGATAATCTGCACCAGGAAGGGGAATGTGGAGCTGGATTGCTCTGGGGGCGGCCAGATGCCATTTGTCCTGCGGGGAAATGGGAAGGGGACGCTTGATGGCGCGCTTTTTTCCGAGGCTGAGCAACTTGGCGTGGAGTTTGAGTTCAATTCGCGAGCAGGCGAGAAAGATGTGGAGATTGTGGCGGCAGGAAGCCGCGGCGAGCCAGACTCTGCTGCGCTTGGCACTGTTTTTGAGGACAGTGATTTTCCGCGGGACTGCCAGCTTGTGCTGTTTGACGATAGATTTTCGCCACGCGGCTGGTATTCGTACATATTGCCTGTGAGCAAGCATGAAGTGGAGTTTGTCACTTGTGTTTCCAAGCCATACATTGCGCAGCTTTCACAGCTTCATGCAAAAGCAATGAAAGAAAGGAAGGAAATTGCAGATGTTGTTGGCGGGAAAAGGAAGGTGGGCTCGTTTGGCGGCTCTGCCTGCGTGAGAATCCCGAAAAGCGCGTTTATCGGCGGCAAATATTACGTCGGCGAGGCGGCAGGCTTTCAGGACCCATATATGGGGTTTGGCATTGCTTACGCGCTTCGTAGCGGGCGCTTGGCTGCAAAGTCGATTGTGGAGGGCAGCGACTATGACGTGGCTTGGAAGCGCGAGTTTGGCTATTATCTGAGGAAGGATGCCGCCTACCGCTTTGCAATGTGGCTGCTTGGCGACTCGGCTGCCTCGCTTGTGATGTCAAAGTACCGAGACGGGCAGAAGGTGAACCTTTCTGACGCGCTGCCTGAGAAAAATGCTGCTTATCGCGCGCTTGTGGAAGGTGTGTCGCTGTTTGCGAGCGCAAAACGGGAAATCAGCGGGAGCTGGTAGGCTAGAATTCTATCCTATCTCCTTCGCGCACTGCGCCTTTGCGCAGCACTTTCATTCTGATTAAGTCTATCACTGTGCTTGCTTGCGCGTACTTGCATTTTCCCCCGTCGATTGCAAGGTCGCAGCCAGAGAGGATTTCGCGCGCAATGCCGGAGAGCTCTGCTGCGTCTTTCTCACCTGAAAGATTGGCGCTTGTTGTCACGATGGGGATGTTGAGCTGCTTGCTCACTGCTCGCATGAATGCGTGCTCAGGCACGCGAATGCCTATTTCCAGCGTCTTTGAGACAGGCAGGTGTTTCTTTAGGGGAAGGATGAATGTGTAGGGGCCAGGCAGGAGCTCCTGCACGATTTTTTCCTGTTCGGAAGTAAGATTGCAATAACTGCAAAGCGCGGCAAAATCAGAGACAAGAATGGATAATGGCTTTTCTGAGTCGCGCTGCTTTAGCTTGCGCAGTTTTTTCACTGCCTCTGCATTGGTGGCATCGCAGCCGATTCCGTAAAGCGTGTCTGTTGGATATGCCACTGTGCCGCCTGCGGAAATTGCCGCAAGCGCGGCTTCGAAAGCAGTGTCATGGTCGGACAGTGGAATTGTGAGTGCCATGGAATCACGGTGCCTTGTGCGCAGTGCCAGGCATGATGGGTGCGTGCCAGTCAGGCTTTCTTCTTGCCTGCAACTCGAATGGCGCGCACGAACTCGGCGACTTTTTTCTTGGTGTTGCCGCCCTTTTCAAGCGCTGTGCCAACCTGCACTGCGCCTGCGCCGGCGCCTATTACTGCTGCTGCCTGCTCAGGAGTGCGTATGCCGCCTGCTGCAATGTAGGGAACGGTGAGCGCGCGGGAGACTGCTGTGACCATCTCAAGTGGCATGTGCCCGTCTTTGGGGTTGGAGCCGCAGTCTGTAAGCACAAGGCGGCTGCCAGACATTTCAGCTGAGAGCGCAAGCGCTGCTGCAATTGATGGCTTGTCGCGGGGCACCAGGTTTGCATCGCCAACCCAGCCCACTGTGCCGCCTGGCGCAATCACTATGTAGCCCACTGGAAGTGCCTCAAGGCCCAGCTTGCGCACATTGGGCGCTGCAAGCATCTGCGCCTGGGAAATCCAGTAGGGGTTGCGGCTGTTGAGAAGCGACATGAAGTACACCGCATCAGCATGTTTTGTCACTGTGGAGATATTGCCCGGGAATAGCACCACTGGCACGTTTGCCTTTTCCTTTATGCCTTTTGCCACAATGTCCAGCAATTCGCCCTGCGCGCCCATGCTGCCGCCTATGAGCACAATGTCTGCCCCGCCGTCCGATGACTCGCGCCCTGCGAAAATGGCATCTGAGGGCGTCTTGTAGTCCACAGGGTCAATGAGCGCAAAGAGCAGCCCGCCCTTGCGCGCGATTCCGTCAGCAATGTACTTTTCAACTTTGCCCATAACATCAAGCCTCGCATCTGTTTCTTTTCCTTGCCATCCTGCCTTCCTTTGCTTTCTTTCGGTATTCTCCAGCCATTTGTTTGATGCCGTCTGCTAATTTAACCTTTGCCTCAAACCCAAGCTCCCGCCGCGCGCGCGTGGTGGAGTACGCCCTGTCAAGCGTGAGCTGCCGGATGTTCTCGGTGTCGAATGGCAATGGGTCTGACAAGCCAAGCGCCGAGAGAAGGCCGTAGACTGCGTGCGCTGATTGAACGAATAGAAGGCTTGTTTGGCGCTTGGGCGGCTGGACGCCAAGCGCGCGTGCCGCCATTTCCAGCACTTCTTTCTGAGTTGGCATTTCTTCGCCTACTATGTTGTAGATGCGGCTTGATAGTATGCTTGCATCAAGGGAAAGCATTATGGCGTGCACTGCGTCGTTGATATGCACAAGTGGCAGCCTGTTCTCCCCGCTGCCAAATATGCTCATCTTGCCCTTTTCAAGGAATCGGAAAACGTCGAAATAGCCCTGTTCAAAGCCTGGCCCGTAAATCATGCCAAACCTGAGAAGCACGAGTGGGATGCCGCGGTGGTGGGCAAGCGCTTCTTTCTCTGCTGCAAGCTTGCTTTTGCCATAGGGGCTTTCTGTCTTTGGCAGGAATTCCTCGTCTGCCACCCGGCGCAGGCATTCCCCATAGATTGAGATGGAGGACGCCACCACGATTTTCTTGGTTGAGGATTGCGGGCAGGATGATACCAAGTTGCGGGTGGCAGTTGCGTTTTGGAGCATGAGCTGTGCGGGTGAATGGTCGCCCACCAGGCCTGCGAGGTGAATTGCCCTGTCCACACCTGTGAAGGCAGTGCGCGGAAGCAGCCGGGCTGACAAATCCCACTCAAAGCGCTCCACGCCGCGCGGAAGGCGGTGTTTGCTCCCTGGGCGCACCACGGCACGCACCTTTTCCTTGCGCGCCAACAAGGCGGCAAGCACATGCCTGCCGAGCCTGCCAGTTGCGCCTGTTAGGAGTATTTTTCCCATGCCAATGATGAGGACAGCAGGCTATTTATAAGTTAGCTGGGAGAACCGGACTATGGCGCGCGCGCAGGGAGCAACTGAATATCTAGTGCTACTTGCTGTTGTGCTAATTGTTGCGCTCGTGAGCGTTGCCTTGCTTGGCTTCTTCCCGGGGATGGCGTCTGACGCGCAGATTACGCAGTCGCAGGCTTACTGGTCAAGCGCGACCCCAGTTGCCATTGTGGAAAGCGGCGCCAGGCTGTGGGGAGCCAATGGGAACACGTATCTCTACTTGCGGCTCAGGAATACGGCGGTATATCCCATACGGATAACCCAGGTCATTGGAGCGGATGGGGCAAGCATCACCCGATTTTATGCGCTAGCCAACTGCGGCGTTGCTGCAGAGGGCTACAAGAACATCAGCGACTATTTCTATCTCGCGCCTGGCGAGGAGAAGTATTTTTCCATAAGCCTGCTTTTCGGGGCAGTGTGTGACTGGTGGCTTATTGGCACAACGGGCGCCTCATCCAACTATGATGTTGGTGGCGCAACCTCGATGTGCCAGAATTCATCCGCATCGCCAGGCACGCTCAATTATAAGAGCCTGGGATTCGAGTATATTGAGTACATCGAGGGGCAGCAGATAACGAAAAGGCAGATTGGCACAAAGCCATTGACGATGAAGTGCAGAGAGCCGTATTGAGAGGGGTTGATTTCATGCTCATTGTCTTTGAGGGAATAGACGGCGCTGGCAAGGGAGGGCAGATAAGGCACTTGCTTGCCTTTTTCAGGCAGAACCATGTTCGCTATAAGCTGCACAAGTACCCCACGCGCAAGGCACGGGAGGTTTTTGCCCACCTGAAGGGCGAGAGCGACTTGGCGCCAGGGGGGCTGTCTGATGCTTTTGCCGACGACATTGTTGCCGAGAGAAGCATGATTGAGCGTGAGATTTCTGATGGGTTTGTCGTGATATGCGACAGGTATTTGCACTCCACCCTTGCCTACCAAGGCGTGGAAATGGGCTTTGGCAAGCTTGCTTCCAGGCTGGCAGGCAGGGATGCTTTGGTGCCCGACCTGGTGGTGCTTCTTGACGTTGATGCAAGAAAGTCCGGGGAGAGGAAGAAGAGGCAGAAAGAGCCTGACAGGTTTGAGCGAGACTTGGCGTTTTTGGAGAAAGTGCGCGAGAACTATTTGCGAGAGGCGCGCGAGGGCTTTCTTGCCTACAAGTATGCAGTGGTGGATGCTGCCCGTGGAAAAGAAGAGGTTTTCTCAGACGTTGTAATGCATGTCGAGCCGCTGATTGTAAAGAAGATGGGGCGCTAGACTTTTTCGCAGCGCAAATCCGCGCGCAATTCGCAGCGCTCGAGAATGGTGCCGTCCTTCCCATAGCCAAAGAAGGTTAGGCGCAGCACATAGGTGTCTGGGTAGGAGGAGGCACCACCGAAAATGCGCACTTTTTTGGAGATTTTCTCGCCTGGAAGCGCAATTCCTATTCTCAGCCTGCCGTGTGAAAGCGTCTTGTCAGGGGCAAATGAAACCGCTTCGGGGATTACCACGTCTGCTTCTACCCAAAGCGGCGAGTTGCCTTCGTTGCGCGCAATCACTTCCATTTCAACCTCGTTTCTGGCAAAGGCAACCATCCGTATTGGCGAGAAGTGGGTGGACGGGTTGAGCATGAGGCTTATTCGCGGGCTGGGTTTTTAACTTTTGATGCGGCAAGGGGCAAATATGGAAATGCCGGAAGCTGAGCTTATCCGCGGCGAGTGCCTGGTGCGCGAATTGCAGTTCAACGACGAGGTGAAAATGACGCGCAAGTCCCTTGTGCGCTGGCTTGCGCTGTCTTTGGGGCTTATTTCTCCGAATGAGACGAGGACCGGCTTGCTTGAGGTGCTTGAGGCGCTGCTTTACTTCCACTTCAAGCGCAAGCACGGCGGGGCTGACCCAGACATTTACCAGATACTTTCCAAGGTGAAGGAAATCAAGAAAGAGGAGCCCAATCCAAAGGCAGTGCGCTACCATTTGCTGCAGCTGAAGAAGCTGGGGATTATCGAGGCAAAGAAGAGGAAGTACCGCTTCGCGCTTTCACCCATGCAGGAGGACGAGAGCCTATCATCCGCGCTTTCCTACATCTACAAGCAGAGGATGGACTCTTCTTTTGAGAAAATCAAGAAAGCGCTGTCGTTGTTGGAGAAGACACTGTAAACTACTGCGGCCCGTCAGCCATCGGCTCCTTGCCAAACACGCGCGGCGCGAGGCCGGCTTCCACCTCAGCAATGAAATGCCCGATTGGCCATAGGAGGTCTGAACGGTTGTGGTAAGGTTGGACGCATTTGACGCCCATTTTTCTCAGGTCGTACAGCACCATTAGCTTTGCGTCAATCCCCACCAAATCATATGCTTGCTTTTTTGGCCTGTGGTAATTTGGCTCCAGCGCAATTTTGCCATCCTTGGTGATGCTGTACTCTACCATTGAAAGCGCGTGGTTGTAGTGGTAAGTCGACAGGATCTCCCGGAGCTTGGCTTCGCGCTTGCCGTTTATCTCCGCGTCCTTGAGGCGGAATAATCCGTTTGCCTCTTTGAGTAGGTTGAACGGGCTTGATGCCCCCCTGCGAAGCAAAAAGAGATCGTAGCGGATTTTTTTGCCATAGCGCTGCCCAGTGCCAGGGTCAAAGGCAAGGATTTGCCTTGTGCCTGCCAGGTAGAATTCTGTTTTTGCCTGCCCGGGAGCAACTGCTCTGAGAGAGTGTAATTTCATGATTAAACTGTGTTAGGAAATGTTTATAAATGATATACTGTCAGGCGGCGCGGCCCATATCTGCAAACCTGCGCAGCTTTTCCACACGCCAGCGGATGGCTTTGGAAAGCCTGAGCTCCCAGACGCGCGCGCCTGTTTCCCCCCCCACCGGGAGGCGCACGCGTTTCAGCTGGAAGATGCGGCATGGCTTTGGCGAAAGAGTTGAGCTTATTTTCTCAGCCCAGCCGCGGAGCAGGTCATGGGTGGAAATCAGCTCGAGAAAGTAGCCCAGCGCGCTTATCTCGCGCGCGTGATCCTTGGGATAGTATTGTTGGGTGATTGCAGTGGAACCGTTGAAATCGTATTGGATGTAGCCCAGAAAGCCATCCTCAATATTGCCAAGCAGGCGCTCAACCCCCTGGAACACGTGCGGAAGGCGCCGTATTGAAACCACAGAATAGTTGCAGGCAATCTCAGGGGGCTCGCGGCTGAATTTTGCATAGAACTCGTAGGTGGCGTTGCGCTTTGCCTGCGGGTTGATGTTGTTGCGGGCTGTGAAGAGGTAGATTGGCTGCTTTTGCGCTGTGCGTGCTGGTGCTCCCATAGCACAAGTATGTTCAATTATGTTTAAATATGCTATTGCTTGCCCTTGCGCCCAAGCACGCTTTTCAGGGATTCCAGAGCGCCTTTTGGCTTGCGCTCGAAAGTGCCGTGCGAGTGACCCGGCTGCAGGTGCAGCGAGCCGCCCACTTGGCGGATTTCACCCGAGGAGAGCAGCCGCTCAAGCGCCTCCTCTGCGCGCGCTGGCGGCACGTTGTGCGCCTTGGAAAAGAGCGCGGCATTGAATTTGCCCCTGTGTGCGGAAAGCCAGTCGCAGACCAGCTCAAGAAGCGCATCGTCCGAGATTGCCTCAAGTTTTTTTATGCGCGCCAAAAGCGCGTCTGCCTGGCGCTCAAGTTCAAGCGAGGAGAGCACCCCTTCTTCTGACGAGCGCAAAAGCGACTTGTTCTTGGCAAGAAGGGAAACTAAGTCCGAGTGGGTGTCGTGGTATTTTTTGGAAAGTGACTCGTAGGGTGTGTTTGCAATTGAGCAGGCAGTGTCAAGCACAGGCAATAGGAGCAGAGACAACTCCTGCGAGCTGATTTTCAGGGATGGGAAAAGCGAAAGCACGCGCAGGAAGTCTGATGACGCGCGAAGCTCCTGCAACCGCGGGTCGCTGCTGGCAGGGGCTGTTATGCGCAGCATAGCTGATTTTTTGCGCAGGCAGATTTCAAGCGTGGAGATTGGCAGGTTGTGAAAGCCCCTGCGGCTTTTCTTGATTGTTATTGCCGCGCCTGAGACTGACACGCTGTCAAAGCCAAGCCCGCTCAATGCGCGTGTGTCAGGGGGGAATTTGCCAGGGAATCCCACCGGGATGGTGCGCTGGAACGTGAATTGCCCTTGCTTTGCCATTTCATCGCCTCCTTGCGCCTGCACTGCCCTTGCCGCGCTTCGACGGCTTCTTGCGCCTTGAGCTGCCTTTCCTTGGCTTTGCCTGCCTTGCAGCTGTCCTGGCCTTTGACGGCTTGCGAGCCCTTATTTGCCCGGCCAGGCGCCTTTTGCTGCCTTGCCTGCCTGCCCCCCTTTCTTCAAGCACAGCCACTGCCACGCTGCTTTTCGAGCCGTGTGAAGAAAGGGCGGAGAGCAAGTCGCGCTCGGATGCGCCAAGCTCGCGCAGCAGCGATATTGCGGATGCGCGGCTGTGGCCAAATCGTTCAAGCGCAGAAGCAAACTGGCTTGCCTCAAGCGAGAAGCTGTGCCGCTCAAAATCAGACAGCAGATGCGACACCTGCTTGTCAGTGAGCCCGAACGAGAGCAATCGCGAGGAAATCTCGCCGCGCTCGAATTCCAAGTTCATTCCACCACCTCTTAAATGCAGTGCCACCAGGGGCTCTTCACCATCAACCTTGCGCAATACGAACGCTCGCGGGCAGGAGGTTGGCTGTGAAAACTCCAGATGCACAAGCGCCTGCCCGACTGACAATGAATGGGATTCTTCCTCGTAAAAGTCCGAGTAGGCCAGCGAGGAGCGCACATAGTCGCGCTCGGAGGCATGGGTGAGGCGGAAAAGCATCATGGTGCCTGCGTTTGAGAATATGCTCTTGTGGATGTCGGTCGGGCTTTGGGAGGCCACTATGAGGCCAAAACCGTATTTCCTGCCTTCGCGCACTATGGAGACCACGTCCGACCGCTCGTCTGCGGCTATTTTCCAAGCTTCATCCACCACCACAAACAGCCTTGGCAGTGCATGGGGCGAGTAGTCTGAGGCGCGCATGCGCTCTTTCACGAATTGCAGTATGGAAAGGCCTGCAAGCGAGCGCAGTGTTTCGGTGGGGAGAGAGTGCAGGTCCACGCACACCAGGCCTGAGAGAAGGGAAGAAAGCGGAATTGTGGGGGTGGTAAACGAGCCGCCAGATGAAAGAAGCAGGTTCTTTATCCTGTGCGCAGCCTCTGCTGCATCCGCGCTTTTCCTTGCCTGGTGCCCTAAAATGCGCTGCACCGCCTCAAGCGTGGGAGGCTTGCGCTTGCCTGTTGCAGGGCGCCCCATGGAAAAGCCTGCGGCTACGTACGCTTTCTCAATCGCATCCTCTGTCAGGCGGCACTGCGCAGGCGAGGATGAGATGTCCGTGAGTATGCGAAGCGAGTCCATTACCTGGGACATGCGCGCGTGGGGCGCGCCGCCTGCCAAATCAAGCAGGTTGATGCCTTGCTTGCCAAACGAGACCACGCGACCCCCTGCCGAGCGGACCCAGTCAGAGTACTCGCCTGCCCAGTCAAGTATGAGCGCGGACGCGCCAATCGTGAGGCTTGCGCGCGTGATGAACGTTTTCACAAAGTAGGACTTGCCAGAGCCCGTGGTGCCCACCACGCATAGGTGCGGGTTGAGAAGCTTCTTGCTGTTCCAGAAAAAGGGCATTGCCAGGCATTTTGTCTTTCCTATGTAGACTGATTCAGCTGGCGGGGATAGCAGCAGGTCTGGCGAAGGCTCAGGCGGCCGAAGAAGGAAGTTGCGACCGGCCATTTGCCCTGAAAGCACTTGCTGCGCCGAGAGCATGCCGCACATAAGCGAAATGGTGTTTTTCTAAAACCTGCCCACGATTTTCTCCCTAAGAACGTTGAGAATGTCAATTTTTGAGGCTTCGGATGCTATTGTGTTTGAGGCGACTATTTCCTCGGCGCCTGCAAGCTGCAGTTTGGTGTATGCGTCACCCAGGAAAAGCCCGTGCGTGCAGCCGCAGCACACTGATGTCGCCCCTTGCGCAAGCACTGCCTTGGTGGCGCGAATCATTGTTCCGCCGCCGGCTATCATGTCGTCGAGTATCACCACGTCCCTACCCTTAACGTCAAAGTCAGCCTCAAGGGACTCCACGTGGCGCACTGCCCGCTTTTTGTGGTTCTTGTATTCCCCGCGCTTTTTCACCATGCTTTTCCCTTCAGCCTCGCCTACCATGTAGGCTGCGCCCTGGTCAGGGCTTATGAAAAGCGCATTTGGCTTTCTTGCCTTGAAGTAAGAAACAAGCTCGTCTGCGAGCGAGAAGTTGCGCAGCTGCAGCCCCTTGTAGTTAAATACGCCTGCTTTCTTGAGGAAGTGGCAGTCAAATGTCGCTATTGACGTGAAGCCTGCTGCCGAGAGCATCTGCAGCACTATTTCAGCCGAGAGGGCCTCGCCGTGCTTCCAGATCTTGTCCTGGCGCGCATAGGGAAGGTATGGGATGATTGCCTCTGCCCTGTTTGCAATTGCGCCTATGCTTTTGCCCATTATGAAAAGCTGGAGAAGCGATGAATCCTGCTTTGGGTAGCAGCGGTGCAGGATTTGGGTGTTTTTGCCCCGGCATTCCTCCATCCTGTGCATGAATATGTGCGACTCCTTGTCGGGAAAAGTGCGAAGCTCGACGTTGGAGGAGTAGATGTACGAGCAGTTCTGGCTCACCATGAGGTGATATGGCTTGCCGTCAGGAGGGGAGATTTCGGCGGGGATGGGCTTGAACTCTGGCATCTGTTGTGTGCCCTCGGAAGCTTCGGCGACCATAAACCAATTAGGGAGTTTTGGCTTTAAAAGTCTTGGTGCGGAAACGGTTTTGATGGAGACTTTTGTGCGCGCGCAAGGTGCAACTGAATACCTTGTTCTCTTAGCAGTCGTTCTGGTTGTTGCTTTGGTTTCCGTGGCGCTCCTCGGCTTCTTCCCAGGGATGGCAAGTGCTGCACAGATAACGCAATCCCAAATGTATTGGAAGGGCGCGAGTCCGATTTCGATAATCGAGAGTGGGGCGGTGGTGGCTGCTGAATCGGGAGATAGTGTTCTTTATTTGAGATTTAGGAATTCGGGCAGCTATCCAATAAGGATAACCGGCATTGTCGGCGGGGATGGCACAAAAACAACGCAGTTTTGCGGCACCAGCTGCGGGGCGCCATGCCTGGCGAACATAAGCGATTATTTTTACCTGGGGTCAGGGGAAGAAAAATACTTATCAGAGGCTGGTAGGTTTGGCACAGCCTGCAATTGGGTGATAGTATCCATCACCAGTGCCTCTGGCTCGTGGGCTGTCGGTGGCGCGTCCTCAATATGCCAAAATTCCACCGTTTCGCCAGGCGTACTTGATTACAAATCGCTTGGTTTTGAGTATGTTGAGTACATTGACGGGCAGCAGATTACCAAGAAACAGATAGGTAAGGGCCTCATCATAAAATGTAAGCAGCCTTTTTAGCTTCACACCCCCCCAGAAGCACACTGGCTTCTGCTGCGTCCACCCTCAGGCGGTATTTTGCCATGAGAGCTGGCAGGTCGAGCTTTTCACCCTTAATGAGCTTGGCAAGCGAGGCGCCGGTGATTTTTTGCAGTGAGAGCGACGTGGCTGCGCTCTGGGGGGTTGCTTTGCCATCCTTGCACATCTCGCGCAATATGTCCTGCATTGCCGCGCGCGCGAAAATGCCTTCCTGGCAGGCAGCAAGCGCGGAAAGGAGGCGTTCCTCGTCAAGCGCGCGCGTGTCTGTTCCCTCGCGCTTGAGGGAATGCAGCGTGTTGGTTATTGTTGATGCAGCGAGCTTGCCATCTATTCCAGAGTCTATTGCTGTGAGATAGACTGAAAGTTCTGCTGTGGGCGCTCGGCTTTTGTGCGCAGGAGAATGCGAGAGCAGCCCTTTTGCCGCGGAAAGCTGCACTGCAAGCTCGGTTGGAAGCGTGGAAAGCGCATCTTTTGCCTCCGCTTCGGCGTTGAGGATGGCTGCCGCCGCTTCCTTTGCTTCTGATAGCATTTCCTTTGTTATTGTGATTGGTTCCACGTCGGTTTCAGGGTACATGCGCGCGCGGCCAGGCAATGGGCGCATGTAGCTTGAGGTGCCGTCAGGGTTGGCGCGCCTTGTTTCTTCTGCTATTGAGAATTTCATGGCTCGGCCGAATGCGGCAAAAAGCGCTGCGCGCGCTTTTTTCTCGTCAGCAACAACCAGAAGGAAGGCGTCTTCTTCCTTGAGGGAAAGCGCCATGCGAAGCTCGGATATTTCATCGTCTGAAAAGCCGTATTTTTCCATGTTTTCGTCCGAGTGCACCAATCCGCGCACGCCATAAGCGCGCGCGTAATCCGCAAGCTCGCTGCCAAAGCGGCGGTTGGGGGATATTTCCTTGTCAAGCAGCCCGGCGTATTTTGGGAGGGGCATTGCAAACACGTGCGCTTTGCCTTTTAGGGCTTTTGCCACCAGTTGGCACTGCGTGCCTGAGAATAGCTCTGTAACGTCAAATATGCTTTCTTTGAGGGCATTGCTGCCAATGCGCAAGCGCGCCTTGGAGAGTATGGCAAGCAGCTTTTCCTGGCGCTGCACCTCAAGCTCCACAGTAAGCGCAATGAGCGACAGGTCCTGCACGCCCTTTATTTCCACGCGCGCGCCTTTGGGAGTGGAGATGTTGAGGTCCTGGCGTATGGTGCCTATCCCCCTGCTCACCATGCCTGTTTTGCGAAGCAGTGTGCCTATTGCAAGCGCAGCTTCCTCTGCCTCTTTGCCTGAATGCAGGTCAGGCGAGGTGGCAATTTCAACAAGGGGAATGCCCAGGCGGGTCAAGTCGTATTGTGCTCGGCCTTCTTTGCCTTCCATTATGCCGGCGCTTTCCTCCTCTATGCAGATTGCCTGGATTGGAAGACTACCAGAGGGAGTGTTGATGGCGCCGCCAATGCCTGCAATGGCCGTTCGCTGGAAGCCGCTGGTGTTGCTGCCGTCAATCACGTTCTTGCGCATGATGTGAAGCTCGTCCACGGGCTGGGAGGAGAGAAGGGAGCAGATTGTGAGAGTGGCATGCAGCGCCATAGGTGAAAGTGGATGAGGGGGTTCCTCGTCAGACTCTACCAGGCAGGTTGAGGGGGCAGGCGCTTTGTAGGCAAATGTACGGCTGCGGCTTGCCTCTGCTGCAGAGGCGGCATCCACCTCGCCAAGCTCTGAGCGCACTGTGTGCAATCTGCGGGTGAAGTGCTCGCATTCGCTGCTTTCTTCCTCTGAAGGGAGGCAGGAGCAGAAAAGCTTCCTGCCTGAGAGCCGCTGGTGTATTTCAAGGCCGCAGAGCATGGCATCACGAGTCAAATTGAAAGTCAGAAGTCAAAGTCCACTATTTCTGAGCGCGCGGAAATTTCGCCTGCAATGTTTTTCTCCATAAGCGTGCGTATTTTCTCCATTTTCTTCTCGCGCGCAAGCACCCACATTAGCTTCACGTACGCCGCCTCGGGCGTGAAGTCGCACAAATGCCCGATTACGCCAGCCTCGGCAAGCACTCGGCCAGAGGAATAGACATCGAGGTTGATGCGGCCGTAAATCGTCTGCGGCGCAATTGCCACCGGGATGCCGGATGAGATGAGCGCGGAAATCTCCTTGAGGATAGGTACTGCTTCCTTGTCTGACGATGTGTTTGTTGGCACATGCCCAAGCCCGGTGCCTGCTATTACCACTCCGTCGTATTTTGAGAGGGACGCTATCATTTCCGGCTTTATGCCTGGATAAGTGTAGATAAGGGCAACTTTTGGGTTGAGTTTTGTGTCTAAAGTGAGCGTGCCGGAGTTGCGCGGCTGCGCAAGGGGCGAGATTTTCTCGAATTTGCCGGCAAGGGGGATGATGCGCGCTGCAGGCCTGCAGTTTATGGAGCGGAAGGCATCGCGGCGCGAGGTGTGCATCTTTCTCACCTTGGCGCCAAAGTGAAGGAGGCAGGCGTCGTCAGACAGGTTTTCGTGCATGCAGAGGAAAACGCCGGACAGGTCCGAGTCTGCGCCAAGAAGCGCGGATTGCATGTTAAGCGCCGCGTCGGATGAGCTTCTGTCCGAGCTTCTCTGGCTGCCTGTGAAAATTACAGGGCACGGTAGGTTTTGAAGCATGAAGCAAAGCGCAGCTGAGGAATAGGACATTGTGTCGGTGCCATGCGTGATTACCACCCCTTGCGCGCCGTCCTTTATTTCATCAGCCGCTGCCTGCGCGAGTTTTTGCCAATGTGTTGACATAATGTCCTCAGACATCAGGGAAAATACGTTGCGGGCACGAAGGGGCTTTTTTGAAAGGTGGGCAAATGCATCCACCAGCTCCTGTGGGGAGGTTGCTGCGTCCACTGCGCCTGTCCGGTAGTCAATGCGCGAGGCAATGGTGCCGCCGCAGCCAAGTATGGTGAGGAAGTCTTTTTTTGGAGAGGCATGCGCGCGCACCTGCGCTGCTGATGATGGGGGCTTTCCAGTTTCAAGAACCTCAACTTTGGCGCCTTTTGCGCTTACCCCTATGTTGTAGCCAGAGGGGAGCTTGATTGAGAGCGTTTGCGGGTTGTTTGACGGAAGGAGGATTCCTTTGTGCTCGCCTGTTTCACAGGAGACTGTGACCAGGTCGCCCGGCTTGCCGCCTGAGGCAGGCGCCTTTGTGGTTTTTGCCTTTGCCATGCCCTGATTTGGGCGCCGCAGTTTTAAATGACTTGGGGGCTGAATAGGCGCATGGGGATTGAGGAGAAGCTGCGCGAGCTGGAAGAGGAGATGGCGCGCACCCAGAAGAACAAGGCTACAGAGTACCATATTGGCTTGCTGAAGGCGAAGATTGCAAAGCTCAAGCGCGAGATAATCGCGCCCAAAAAATCAGGCATCAGGACAGGCGGGTTTGACGTAAAGAAAAGCGGGGATGCCACAGTTGTTTTCATTGGGCTGCCCTCGGTGGGGAAGTCCACCCTTCTTAATGCGCTTACCGGCGCAAAATCGAAAATAGCATCCTATGCATTTACCACGCTTACCTGCATCCCCGGCGTGATGGAGTATAATGGCGCAAAGATACAGCTCCTTGACTTGCCAGGCATTATTGTGGGCGCAAAGGAAGGCAAAGGCAGGGGAAAGGAAGTGCTTGCCGTTGCAAGGAATGCCGACCTTGTTCTCATATTGCTTGATGTTTTCCAGCCAGGGATATTGGCGAACATAAAGGAGGAGCTGGCTGGCATCGGCATCCGCCTTGACGATGAGCCGCCAAAAATATATATCACCAAGAAATTGCGCGGCGGGGTTGAGATAAATTCCACTGTGCCACTCACAAAGCTGAATGAGAAGATGATTACAGGCGTGATAAATGAGTATGGAATGCACAATGCGTCGGTTGTCTTTCGCGAGGATGCGAACGTGGATAGGCTGATTGACGTGCTTGCAGGCAACCGCAAGTACAACCGCTCGCTGGTTGTCCTGAATAAGGTGGATATGGTCAGCAAGGAGTACCTGAAGAATCTGGACTTCGAGTTCCTGCCTGTTTCTGCGGAAAAATCCCAGAATATCGAGGAATTGAAAAAAGCCATTTTTGACGGCTTGATGATGATGAGAGTGTACACCAAGCCGCGCACGGACGTTGCTGACCTGAAGGAGCCCATGATGATGAGGACGGGGGCCACCATCAAGGATGCGTGCGGCAGGCTGCACAGGGACCTGGTGCGCGACTTCAAGTATGCGCTGGTGTGGGGCAAAAGCGCGAAATTCCCAGGGCAGAAGGTGGGCCTGCAGCATGTGCTGCAGGAAGGGGACATTTTCAGCATTATCAAGAAGCAGGGCTGATGATTTTATTTTTTCTTTATCTTCCTGTTCATCGCAAACTTGCCCGTGCTCTTCCTGAAGCCGATGCGCTCGGAGAAGTCGAGGATCTTGATTTCATTGCCGCGCTGGATGGCACTCACCACGGGGTCGCCCTTGCTGTTTGACAATGTGAGCTCAGTTTGCCCGGGCGCCACAGTCACCGTCATGCGTTGATTCCTGCCGTGCAGGTCGAATTCAAAACTAGATGCCTTGCCGTCGGAGGAAACGCGCACTTCCTTTATCCTGTCCCACGGAATTTCACTGTGGCGCGGGAATTTTTCTTTGCCCATTTGATCAACTACTGGCCGATTATCATTTTCGCTTGCTTGGGCTCGAAAGGCACAGCTTGTGGGGCGGTTTTGGCTAGGGCCGCCGTGTCAAAGGTCTTGTAGATGCTATCGAGTGACCGCACTATGTTTGCGCCTGTTTTTGTGTTTGTTGATATTGCCTCCACCGCCATGTGCCCACCTCAGAATTTCTCGTGCGTGACTTCACTGTTCTCCTCTCGCAGTATCTCAACGAACTTGCCGTCCTTGACAAGCGAAAGCTCGGTGAAATTCTTGCCCACGCGCAGAGTGAATATTTTTATAGCGCCGTCGACCTCGAGCTTCACGGAATAGACCGCGTTGTTTCCCTTTTTTTTCTTAGGCACGCTTTTCAACTCCTATTGCGGTTTTCATGCTTGCCAGCACTGCCGGGTTTTTGTTTGACTCTGCCACGTATGATGCAAGTTCTTTTTTTATTACAGAATCGAATGGGAACTGGTCCGCCACCTTGGCAAGGAAAATGAGGGTTTCCTTGTTGCGTTCTATCGTGGTATTCTTTGTGACGAAAAACAGGTTTTCCCCTAATTTAGGGCGTTGCTTTCCAGTCTTGAATGGGGGGAGTTCAAGCATTGCCTCGTATGCCATGCAATATTTGTATAGACTGCGCCTTATATAGCTTTTCGTCAAATCCTGCTTTATGAGGGCATCTGAGCTGGTGGCGCACCTGCGCAACAAAGGAAAGAAAAAGAACCTTGTTAGCATGGCAAAGTTCGGCATCAACGTAGAAAATGCATATGGCGTTTCTATCCCCGAGCTTCGCAGGCTTGCGCGCAATATTGGCCCGCACCATAGGCTGGCTTTTGACCTTTGGAGGACCAAGATACACGAGGCCAGGATACTTGCTGCTTTTATTGAAGACTATAAGCTGGTGACTGAGAGGCAGATGGAGGAATGGGTGCACGACTTTGACTCCTGGGACATGTGCGATTCTGTTTGCGGCAGCCTGTTTGACAAGACTGAGTTTGCGAACAAGAAAGCAATGGAGTGGAGCTCGCGCAAGGAGGAGTATGTGAAGCGCGCAGGCTTTGTGCTCATGGCGTGCCTTGCAGCGCACAATAAGCACGCAAGCAGGAGCACTTTTGAGAAGTTTTTCCCAGTCATTGTGCGCGAGTGCAGAGATGAGCGGAATTTTGTGAAAAAGGCGGTTAACTGGGCGCTGCGGCAGATTGGCAAGCGGAGCCTGTCGCTTAACCGCGAAGCGATTCTTATCGCGCAGGATATTGCCAAAATCGACTCTCCTTCTGCAAAGTGGATTGCCTCAAACGCGCTTCATGAGCTGGAAAGCGAGGCTGTGCAGAAACGGCTGACAGAGTAGGGCAGGCAGCAGCATTTATAACATTGCCAAGAGTTTTTTTGCCATGGCACGTGTTGGGGAAGCGCTGGCGCGCAAGGAAGTTATCCTATTCCTCGTTCTTGCATTTGGCTTTAGCGCAGTATTCTATTTCCTCATCCCGGGCGCCCAAACCAAGTCCGACGCTTTGCTTCTTACAGTAAGCCTGATGTGGTGCCCTGCGCTCGCAGCAGTCATAACCCGCCTGTACTGCCAGAAAAACCTTCAGGGATTTGGCATTGGGTTGGGGGATAGGAAATGGCAGCTTGCAGGGATTTTCGCCCCCATTGCAATTGGGCTTGTTATGTTTGGCGCAGTATGGCTTGCGTTTGGCGCGTTCAACTGGCAGGCTGCTATGCAGGCTTTCTCGTTTTCTTTCCTGCCCACGTTTGCATTCATGCTTGCATTCAACCTGTTTGCAGCAATGGGGGAGGAATTCGGCTGGCGCGGTTTGTTGGTGCCTGAGCTTTCAAAATTCATGGGTTTCACCAGGCTTGCGCTTCTGAGCGGAGCCATTTGGATGGCATGGCACCTTCCCCTGATAATATTTGGCACATACCATGGCGAAGGGGCACTCTGGTATTCGCTTGCAATGTTCATCCCATCAGTAATTGGGAGTGGCGTTGTGCTTGCATGGCTGAGGCTGAAGTCAGGCAGCGTATGGACTGCGGTATTCTTCCACGGAATCTGGAATTATTTCATACAGCAGTTTTACCCAATGCTCACCGTCCAAACGCCGGCAACTGAAATGATAACCGGGGAATTTGGCTGGGCGTCGGTAGTGGTATACGCTGCCCTGGCGCTTGTTGCCTGGCATTGCAGGGGCATGCTGCCCGGCGCTGATTCTGGGAAAGGGAAGAAAAACGAAAAAAAATAAAGAAAAAGGGAGAAAAAGAAGAAAGAAACTCAGATAGCCCCGACTTGTTTTCCAGCGATTATTGCCGCCACGAGCAGCGAGACTATGTTGAGTATCTTTATCATTGGGTTGAGCGCGGGGCCGGACGTGTCCTTGAAGGGGTCGCCGACCGTGTCGCCCACCACCGCAGCCATGTGCGCGGGGCTGCCTTTTCCGCCAAAGTGGCCCTCCTCGATGTACTTCTTGGCATTGTCCCATGCGCCGCCTGCATTTGACATGAAGACCGCCATGAGTTGGGAAACTATGATGGCGCCAGCCAGGAAGCCGCCAAGAGCCTCAAGCCCAAGCGTGAAGCCAAGCACTATTGGCGTGAGCACCACGATTGCCGCAGGTAGGTAAAGCGAGTCTATTGCCGCCTTGGTGGAAATGTCCACGCATGCTGCGTAGTCCGGGTCCGCAGTGCCTTTCATGATTGCAGGGTCCTTGAATTGCCTGCGCACTTCCTCAACCACGAGGTTTGCCGCCCTGCCCACCGCCTTCATTGTGAGCGATGAGAAGATGAATGGGAGCGCGCCTCCGATAAGAAGCCCGACAAACACGTTTGGCAGCGCTACGTTTATCGATGAGAGGCCGCTGGACTCGAAGTAGGTGGAAAACAGCGCCACTGCCGCAATTGCAGCAGAGGAGATGGCAAAGCCCTTGGTGACTGCCTTTGTGGTGTTGCCAACTGCGTCCAGAGTATCCATGCGGCGTCTGCCCTTGGCTTCCAGGCCTGCCATTTCGCCAATTCCGTTTGCATTGTCTGAAATCGGCCCGAATGTGTCCATTGCCATGATCATTGCCGTGGTGGAAAGCATTCCCAGGCCCACGAGCGCAATGCCAAAATAACCAAGCCCAAAGCCATAGTAGCCCACCGCTATTGAGGCTGCCACCACAAGAACGCCAACTACAGCAGACTCCATGCCAACGCCAAGCCCTGCAATCAGGTTTGTGCCTGCGCCGGATTTTGCGGCAGCGGCGATTTCCTGCACGGGCTTGTGCTTGGTAGATGTATAGTAGTCTGTGAAGCTCATGATGATGTGCGTGGCGAAAAGCCCTGTCAGAAGCGCGAAGAACGCAGCCTCTGAGTTGAGCACGAACAGCGAAATCCCTGCAAATGCGATTGCCTGGAGCACGGTTGAGTAGAGGAAGCCGCGCCTCATTGCCTCAAACGGGTATTCCTTTTCGCTTTTGACGCGCACAAACACGCTGCATGCAAGCGCAATCAGCATGCCAATGCCTGCCACCAAAAGCGGGAAAACAGCCCCGGAAAGGCCGTAGGAAACCATTCCGAGGACCATGGTGGATATTATGGTCACTGTATATGACTCAAACACGTCTGCGCCCATTCCAGCGCAGTCCCCCACATTGTCACCCACATTGTCAGCAATTGTTGCCGGGTTGCGCGGATCGTCCTCTGGAATGCCTTTTTCCACCTTGCCGACCAAATCAGCGCCAACATCAGCCGCCTTGGTGTAGATGCCTCCACCCACCCTCATGAAAAGGGCGAGAAGGTTGGCGCCAAACCCAAAGCCAATGAGCGCCTGACCTGCAGCTGCAAGTGCAGCGTCGTTTGCGCCAAGATAAAGGTAAACCCCTATGAAAACAACTGCAACCCCAAACAATCCTAACCCTGAAACCAGGGAGCCTGAGACAACACCAGCTGAGAAGGGCACGGCAAGCGCTTCCTGCATGGAAGTCAGTGACGCCTGCGCTGTGCGAGCATTGGAGCGCACTGCAATGTACATGCCAAAGTAGCCCACAAGCCCGGAGCAAACTGCACCAGCCACAAACGCTATTGCAACAAGCGGGCCCAGCGCGAGGTAGACCACAACGGTGAGCGCCACTGCAAACAGGGCGATCGTCTTGAACTGGCGCGAAAGATAGGCGTCCGCGCCCTCGCGGATGGCGCCGGATATTTTCTTCATTTTCTCAGTGCCTTCGCTGCGCTTGAAGATGGAAAGTGAAAGGTATGCGCCGTAGACTATGCCGATTAAGGCAAGCGCCACCGGAAGGTAAAGCAGAATGTCGGGTGTTGTTGCAGATGCCACCAAATTATCACCTCAGATTTTTGCAGTCAGTTAAACGTAATCCAATTTTGACTTGCCCTTCATGGCAATCACCATCACATTTGACGCCAGTAGTTTTTTCCTCAGGGGCACGTCGTTGGTTGCGACAGCAGCCTTGTTTTTCTGCGCGTATTTAAAAATCCAGTCGTCCGCCCTGCCTTCGCTTTTTTCCTCAAGAATGGCAAAGCGTGCGCGCCATTTTTCCATGTTCTGCAGCGCAAAGCGCGCGGCTGTGGCGCGCCT
>Ga0268276_1000802_pt1 | contig 34169 bp, 29 predicted proteins | sample saktaG_4_FD_190145 | JGI IMG/M metagenome (GOLD analysis project Ga0268276, IMG submission 190145) | Saline water microbial communities from Sakinaw Lake, British Columbia, Canada - sak_2010_1_5_45m | ecosystem: Environmental > Aquatic > Non-marine Saline and Alkaline > Saline ...
TTTTGGGTCCTGCCAGATCCAATGGTTTCTGATGTCTCTGACTATTTTTATCCAGCCACCGGCATTATTGATATTCAAAATCTCAATTACAGAGATCCCTTTGTTATCTATTTTTTCCATCGCTTTGTATTTGTTATTATGTTTTGCAGCATGTTGATCAGGCATTTAATGAATTGCATTCAATTGAAATACAGTTCCGGATTTTTCCCCGGTACTCGAACAAAAGTACAATACAAAATAGATGTTTGTCAACCTAACAATCTGTACTACATGTTGATACGTGTAGAAATCGAAGGCAAACGAGTACCAGCGTTTTAAAATGGAAGTAAATGGAGGAAGAAAATTGTTGATAACTTTTTTAGGGGCGAGGGATTTTGGAGGGGATGTTAGGGTGGGGGGAAAAGGATGTCAGATGTCAGATGCCAGATGCCGGATACCGGATACGGGATACGGGACACGGGATGCGAAATACGTGATTTGAAATTTGAGATTTGAGATGCTGGAGGTTGTGGATAGGCCGACGGTGTTGACGACTCCAGTCCTATCGGAATTGGGTAGTTTAGATTTATTAAAACAGGCAGATATGGTGATCAGATATTCCGGCTTGTGTACTGTTGCAAACGAAAAGCAATTGAGTTAGAACACCGTGGTCAGCCGTCTGCATAGGTCCTCAATGTCATCTTTCCTAGCCAGTGCATCAATCCAATGCTTTGGTATCTGTTCATAACCGTATAATAATCCTGCCAGTCCGCCGGTAACGGCAGCGGTAGTGTCAGTGTCGCCACCAAGGTTGACCGCTTTCAGGACGGAAGAATCATAAGAATCTGTTGTCATCAGGCACCAGGTGGATGCTTCCAGTGTTTCAATCACATATCCGCTGCTCCCGATATCCTCTTCATTGAATGTAAAGATGTCGTCAATCAGCAGTTTGTTTAATGGTACAAGGGTTTCCGGATTAACGCCAAAGCTTTCCAGGTTACCAATAAACTCTTCCTTGAGGGTTTTGTAAACCTCAAATTTATCTACAGGATGAATCAGGAGCCGCGCAAACTCCAGGTAATAGAAGCATGCGATAATGGAATGAATATGCGCATGGGTAATGGATGATACCAGGCGCGTCAGCTCAAATCTCTCGTTCAGCGGTTTGTCTTTGATGTGGAACAGTAGCGGCAGGATCCGCATCAACGACCCGTTTCCGTTCGAGTCCTCCGTACTGCCGCCGGCCAGTTCCGGTTTGATCCCCCGTTTCAGCCGGTTGATCGCTTTGTTCGTTGCCATGCCGATACCAAACACGCTGCCGCGGGGTGTCCAGTACGATTTGTCCTTCCAGTTCACAAAGTTCCGGGCAATCTTGCCCATATCGAAGCCTTCTGTCAGGACTTCTGCAAGACAGAACGCAAGTGAGCTGTCGTCAGACCAGGTCCCGGCAGGTAGTCCGTATGTGCCAAACCCATTCATATCTGTGACAGGATCGCGCTTCAGGGCTGACCGGCTCATAAATTCAACCGGGACACCGAGGGCATCCCCAACGGCAAGGCCAAAGAGAGCCGAACGAACCTGGCCGGGGAGTGCTGAATGGGAAAAATTATCCATATTCATATCACTTTTCTTTTTCATTCATGCGAGTTCAGCACGCAGCTTAGGTAAATATCAAAGGATCAGGGCTACTTCTTTCTCCAACCTGCTTCCGACTTGTAGTCCGTTTTCCAGATCACCCAGTTGGCTTCGGACTTGTATTGGGTATACCAGATCTTCACGTCGGCTTCGGACTTGTATTCGGTAAAGTACCAGATTCCGGAGCAGCTTTTTGCATCGGATTTGTAAGTTGTTTCGTACACAATAAGGTCGGCGTCAGATTTGTATTTGGTGATGTAGACGACTACATCGGCGTCGGACTTGTACTTTGTGACAAACACTTTCTGTGCATTGCCCAGAAGAGAGGCAAATGCAACAAGAACACATAACAGTGTCAACTTTTTCATGTAACTCATTTGTGGGATAAAGATAGTAAAGTATTATCCGAAATCCTCCAAATTATGGATGGTGATGTGGATCCGGCTGATGTTTTCCGGTGGTTCGGTGATCTCATCTTCCACCGGATCCTTCAGTGACTCAATAAGGACTTCCTTGTACAGATCGTCAAAGATCTCTTTCAGGTCTTCCGTGAAATAGTCCCAACTCCCTATGGAGGTGCCTCCGTTTTTCCATTCTATTCTGAATCGAAAATCGTATTGTATCAGGTTCATGGCTGCACGATGGTTATCCCGATATCCTTGATCATTTCAGGGGAATTACCGGTTTGTTCGAGGGAATTGATGATGACTTTGTCATAAAGGGAGTTGAAGAGTTCCTGGAAACTCGCTATTCGCTGTTCGCTTTTCGCAAAAGGATAACTGAACTTAACCACTGTGGAGGTGTCGTCGGTATAGTCAATGTAAAACTCAACGAATAATCCCTTATCTGTATTGATCTTTTTGCTTTTTCCCATATCACGTTTGACTTTTGACTTTGTTAAATAGTATCATCAGCTGGCCAGTGACTATATGCTTCATATGCATCTCATCAATGAAGAAACCGTTTTCGATCTTTGCAATCCGTTGCCGGACCACTTTGAAGTGAAACATCTCCATCAATAAGTAAAAGCCTGGGATTCCAAGTCCTTCGAAGGGGGTTTCGGGCGTCATTCCTTTGTATCCGATCACCTGGTTGCAGCCTGAGATCAACAGATCCTGTATCTCTTTTGTCATCCTGCAATCGGGTTTCTTCAAGGCATCCTGTTTCCGGTATTTCTCATACCCGATGCGGATATAGGATATTGCCTTAGTACGGATATACTCGTAGAAGTTTTCCACGATCAGCTGTTCCATTGATTCTGTGTTTTCCATGATTGTATAATTTATTGATTCTGAAACTGGAAGCCAATTCTGCCGAACTGCTGCTTCTCCATGATCTCCCCGTCGCACAGGGAGATGATCTCATCAACAGAGGGCATCCTGCCATGGAGCACCTGGCTCATCAGGCACTTGCGGGCCACATTGTCGATTTGTCCGCCCGACAGGGGAAACTGGTGCGCCAACCGGTCGGTATCCCTTCGCGATAACCCGGGGATCCTATCCCGCCAGATATACGCCATAGACTCCTCTGAAGGCTTCTCAAACAGGATCTTGTAGAGAAACCGGCGTTCAAACGCCTTGTCGAGGTTCTGTGTGAGGTTTGTCGTGGCGATGAGAATCCCCTTCAGGTCTTCCATCTCCTGAAGGATGATATTCTGGATCGCATTCTCTGTCTGATCCACCGACGAGTTGCCAACCTGCTTGCGGGAGCTGAAAATGGCATCGGCCTCATTGAAAAGCAGGATCGGGGCGACCTTTGAATTCTCCACCAGTTTGCGGTAGTTGTCAAAGATCCCCTTGATCAGCTTCTCCGACTGTCCGAACCACATGCTCTTGGTCTCGCTGATGATCACCTGCTTTACGTCGCGGCCAGTCCTGCGAGCCAGCTGGTACGCCGATTCTGTCTTCCCTGTCCCCGGAGGCCCGTAAAGAAGTACTGCCACCCCCTCCTTCATCCCAGCCTGCCGCATACGTGCTGAAAGCCGGGCATGGTTGGAGGGCATCAGCGTACTCGTGAGGAACTTCAGCTTCTCCTCCTCCGTGCGATTGAAAAATAATTTCTTCGGCACGATCTCTGAAGCCGGGATCACACCTGTCCTGTTCCTCTTCTTCGCCTGCGTGAATACCTTTCGATCCTCTTTCAGGAAGAGGTTGATCCCCGTTTCGGTGAGGCAAGCATTTCTGTCGCTGCGGAAGGTGCCGTCTTCGAGCTCAACCAGATCTTTTTTGACCAAGAGGGTATCGCCCTCTACAAATTGCTTCCGTGCCGTGATCTGGCTCCGGAGGTTTGGAAGGATTGCGTTCAGCATGTCGTTGAGGTCTACTTCGGTATTATCGATCGTGAATGCGTGGCACATATACAGATAGATGACATTATTGGCATCGCCCAAGTCCATCCGTATCAGCTCGGCAATCCACTGCTGGTGATTGTTGTCCGTCATCAGCCTGTTGATCTCGCCTATCATCTCATCGTAAGTAGATTTCCCATTCTCCCGTTCGTCAACCAGCTCTTTCACGGCTTCCAGGAAACCATACCTGTCAAGCTTCTCGTTCTTTCGGGCGGTAAACTTTTCATTCATCAGGATTGCGTCCAGAAGGTCTCTGTTGACAAAATACTGGATCTGACTGAGGTTGCTGATACGCCTTCCCCGGTTTATGCGCACCTCGTAATCGCGCCGAAGGATCTTTGCATTGCACAACCCCTCAAACTCACCAATGTACTTCATTACCTTGATGGGCGGGCAGGCGAGGTAACGGGACATGTCTTCCACATCGACAGATGCCCGGTTGAAGTTGAGGTTGCAGACGATGGAAAAGAGGATCGCCTGGATCGGACTGCATTCGAGGTGGCCGGACACGATCTGTGCAGCCGGGGCACATTTTTTTAGAAAGGCCGGGCTGAATTTGGATTCGCTTGCCAATGTGGCGATCTTTTCAATACTGTTCAGAACATGGTTTGTGTTCTCTGTGGTTGGGATGTTGGTCTCCATATCTTTCTCTGTTTTGCTGCAAAATTGGGAAAGAGGGGTGCAGTGGATCTGCAATGGGAGAAAAAATTCAGAAATACGGAAATACGGAAATACGAAATACGAAATATGCCTTCGCTAAAGCTTCGGCATACGAAGAGAGAAATATTGTTGTACTTTTAATTCGTCATTCGTCATTAATTCGTAATTGAACAGTTATGCCACTTAATAAGGAAGCACTTATCCGGTATCGGGTGATTAACCGGTGCCTGGTGGATTCGAAGTATGTATCGAAGGCGAAGCTAATCAGGGCGTGCGAGGAGGCACTGGATATTGCACCGATAGGAGAAAGGACTATTGACCAGGACATACATGACATGCGGGAGGATACGCGGCTGGGGTTCCACGCTCCGATCAAGCACAGCCGGGAGAAGAATGGGTATTACTATGAGGATCCTGACTACTCCATTGACAACATCCCCTTGAACGAAGAGGAGCTGGAAGCGCTGTCCTTTGCCTCCACCATGCTTGAGCAGTACAAGCACATTGACCTTTTCACTACCTTCACCGGGGCTGTGCAGAAGATCGTAGATGCAGTGAACATCAGGCGGATGCTTAAGTCAGAGTCCTCTTACCCATTCATCCAGTTCGATAGCGTGCCCGAGATGAAAGGGAGTGAATACCTGATAGAGATTATTGAAGCGATCAGGGATAAACATGTCCTTGAGTTCAGGCACAGGAGGTTTGACTCGGACAAATCGTACCGTCACATCGTGCATCCCTACCTGCTGAAGGAGTACCGGTACCGGTGGTACCTGATCGGGCTGCATAACGATTTGCAGGAGATCCGAACCTATGGCCTTGACAGGATATCAAAGATCTCCATGAACCTGGAAATTCAATACCGGGAATCAGGCTTTGACCCGGAGGACTATTTCAGGTACACGATCGGCATCAGCGGCACCTACCAGGAGCCTGAGAAGATCATTCTCAAATTTACTAAATTCCAATCGAAGTATGTCATCACCCAGCCCATACACGAAAGCCAGGAGATCGTGGAAGAGACGGAGACCCACGTACTGGTGAGCCTGTTTGTAAGCCCAACCTACGAACTGATTTCCAGGATCCTGGGATGGGGGACTGAGGTGGAGGTGGTGGAGCCGGAGGGATTAAGGGAAAGGGTAATATCTATCATTGCCGAGATGAGCGATCTATACTGAAGGGAGAGATTTAAAATAAATGAAAGAGTTCGCAGATAGGCTGCATTCTTTTTATCTTGCTTTGTTTCCGTTCTACATTATTATCGCCTAAAAATGAATATTCCAACCATCTCCAAATCCTCCTTCATTAGGGGCACCAAATGCCCGAAGTCCCTTTATCTTCATTTTTTCCAGCCTGAAGAACAGGATGAGATCAGTGAGTCACAACAACAGATATTTGACATGGGGCACAACGTGGGATTCCTGGCACAACAACTTTTCCCTGGTGGCATCGACACCAGCAGAGGAGCGCATGAGAAAGTTAACGAAGCACTCTCCTATACCCAGGAATTGATCAACAACGGACAGAAAGTTATCTATGAAGCAGCCTTTAGTGACGGGGAAACCCTTTGTTACATGGATATTCTCGTAAAGGAAAATAGCGAATGGCGATCTTACGAGGTAAAAGCGTCCACGGGTGTGAAAGATTACCATGTGATGGATGTTGCTTTCCAGTATTATGTGATCACCAGGTCGGGGCTTCCTCTTACCGATATTTACATGGTCCATATCAATAACCAATATATCCGCCATGGAGTAATTGATGTGGAGCAACTCTTTACAAAGGTGTTCATGACCGGGACGATTCTTCCAAAGCAGGTTGATATCCCGGGTCAGTTAAAATCATTACAGGAAATGCTGACTTCAGGCCTTGTACCTCATGTTGAAATGGGGTATCAATGTACACATCCTTACAATTGTGATTTTATTGAGTTCTGCAGACAGGGACTGCCTGTAGAACCAGGGGCCTCAGAGTCACATCCAGCAAACCGCAACCAGGAAGCGCTGGATGAATTCAAAGAGGAATTGGGATTTCCCCTCTTTTTCATGGATTTCGAAACGATCTTCCCGGCAATACCAATCCATGATGAAAGTCGCCCATACCAGCAGATCCCTTTTCAGTTTTCTCTGCATGTGCAGCGATCAGAGCATGGACCTTTGGAACATTACGAATTCCTTGGAACCCCTCCGGCGGATCCCAGGTCTGCTTTCATTGAAGAATTGCTGGCCCGGCTTGGCGATAGTGGCAGCATCATCGTGTGGAACCAGGCATTTGAGAAGACAAGGTTAAAAGAGATCTCACGCGATTTTTCGGAGTATGCTTCAAAAATTGAACCTTTATTTGCAAGGATTGTTGACCTTATGATCCCTTTTCGTAAAAAGCATCTCTATATGCCTGAGATGAATGATTCTTATTCGTTGAAAGCTGTTCTTCCTGCTTTAGTGCCGGAGCTCTCTTATTCTGAACTAGAAATCCAGGCAGGAGGTTCAGCCAGTATGGCATATGAACAACTCTATCATGAGAAAGATTCTGCCATAATCCAACAAATTAGGGGAGATCTGCTGGCTTACTGTAAGCTGGATACATTGGCTATGGTAAGGATAATTGAAATAATATAAGTGTATTGCATATATCGCATGTTATGAGAACATACGGTTTCGTAAAATGGTTCAAATTTTAAGTAAAAAGCATTATAATTCTATTAAGGAAGCAATGCTTGGCAAGAGTATCATGAAGCGATGGTGTTTATTTATTCAATATTAAAGAATGGCTCTAAATTACATATATTCCCTGTCACTTGAAAAATATGTATCTATCTTTGATAGGGTAAATTAAATTAGCTCAAACAATATGTTAAGTTTTAAAATTCACATTAAGGAAGCTAGTTTAAATCTGGCCAAAGCAATTATAGCCAAATAACAAGTTATGACTATTGATCTGGTTTCATTCGCATTGTATGATGATCCCTATTCGGTTATCGAGCGAACAGATCATTCAATTGAAATTATAAATAACTCTTCAGCAGATATCATTCTCTTCCCAGGATATACTTTGTACTCATCAATAGAATTCAAAAAAATACTGAAAAAGTGGAAGAACAGACACTCCCTTGTACTATTGGAAATTGGTGATGGCACACCAAGGTATCAAGATAGGTATTATTCCATTATCTCTAACAGCAAATTCCTGAAGAACAGTTTAACACAACAATTTGTTGATTCAAAAGAAGTAAATTCGAATAAATCTCTTATGGCCGGATTCATTAATGTCTTGAATAAGGAAAGACAAATCAGATTACGGAAAAAAGATATTCTATTGCTTATTTGCGGCGAATTGAATTTCCTTAAGAACGAGCAAGCCAATAATAACAAAGTTAGCGTTCGGACTAACGACGCTCGTCTTGACAGGGAGTATCTTTCTTTAATAAATAAGACGAATATATTTCTCAATCCGCAGCATACTCCCATGGGGAACCAAGGTAAACTGAAGAAGCGTAGGGAGTATTTATCGAGTGATGGCAAATGCTATTGCTCCACAACCAATTTGATCCCTGGCAAGTTTAACATTGACGAGAATACTGGTAAGTTCAAGAAGAACATCCTTCAGTATTGTTATTTCAATGGGATTCCTGTCGAAGGAGAAATTATTAATGTTGACGAGTCACAACTTCACAAACGGTATACAATTAATTTTTAAAATAATATTACTCTTATGGCAATAAGTGAAAAACAAATTGAAGATGTATTTACAACTTTTCATGAGCAGCTTCTCGGGAAAGGATTCAAATTCACAGGGAGACAAGTAAAATTGGACAACGGACTTCGAGTTGACCTGGTTTTCACAGATCAACAAAAGAAAATTGTTATTCTTGAAATAAAGAAGGATGCAATTACACGTGAAGATGTGGGACAAACCCTCCAGTATGCTGGTATGATAGAAAATTCGAGAGTAATCCTCGCTGCTCCCATTTTTTCATCTTCAATTAAGAAGGCTTTCGATCATTACGGGATTGAATACATTGAATTTGATATTCAATTGATTGAAAAACTCTTGAAAGGCATTTCAAACAAGAGTGTAAAAAAAGAAGAAATTCAAAAAATTACCATTCCAAAAAGAATCATATCCGAGCCTTTATCAACTAAAACAAAACCTGATGGTAATATTGCCTTTAAGGTAACTTTTACAGATAAGAACTGGAGCGGTGTCTGTTCAGACAGAGTTTATAACTACAATATAAACAAACGAGTCTGGTGTGGGATACAATCGCAGTTTAAAACAAACTGCAGATCAAAAATCTATAAAAATATGGATGATCCTAAGTTAGATTCTATACCATGCTATGATGCGATCGCTTTGAAAAACCTATTCTTCTCACCTGGGATTAACCATGGGCCTGTAAAAACAGATACTCCACGTCGCTGTCTTAATGCGAAAGTTAGGAAACTTGCCATCTTTACTTCACTTGAGCCTGGAGAACCAGAGAATGAACGTTTTATCTTCGCTATTGGCCAGATTAAAGTAATTAAAGCTACCAATGCAATCACCAGCCAGGAAGAAACATTTTATTGCGATCAGGGCACTGCCATTAAGTTCAGCAAGGATAATTACCCGAAATTTTGGAATTATTATTTCAATGCTAACTCTCCAGACCATATTGCTTGGGGCACTGGGCTATTCAGATATATTACTGATAAAATTGCCCGTTCTTGTCTTAATGATATTATTATATCAGAAAAAACTCCTAAGGCAATGAAAAAGAAAGCGGATGTACTATTAAAATGTGTAACAGAGTAGCAGAGTAAAATTAATAACAACTAAAAACACGCCAAATGTTTGACCAAATCACTAAAATACTATCAAATTCCGATTCAAAAGATTCGCATATACCTCCTACTTTATTGTATAATGAAGGTTGGATGCTCAGGTTGGTTCTTAATTTTTTTGCAATCCATAACGTTCCGGATTATCCTTTATCTTTTTGCGGAACGAATAAATGGTTCTCAGAAGCCTTATTACCCACACAGTTTTATGCTCACCATCGGAATGATAAACTAGCAGAGTCATGGACACATGCAGATGGAGTTTATGGAGATTTTGTAATTGGGGAGGCATCAAAGGGTGATCTGAAATTATCCAAGGATCCAAAAGTGTTTGTTGTGACCGAAGCGAAAATGTTCAGTAAATTGACTCCGCATGTAACAAATGCAAGTTATTATAACCAGGCAGCCAGAAATGTCGCTTGCATCGCAGAGGTTCTCAATAGAGCTGGGATTGACCCAAAATCTTTCAAAAAACTTGGATTCTATGTATTGACTCCAAAAGAAAAGGTAGAAAATGAACCGACTTTTAACCTTTTTGTTTCAAAAGAACATATAAAGGAAATCGTTTTGAAACGTGTTTCTGAATATGATAGTCAGGATAAAGTTTCCTGGTATAACGAAAAGTTCTTGCCTGTAATTGAGAATATGGAAATCTCAGTAATCCACTGGGAAGAGATCATATCATTAATCAAGAATGTTGATATAAAATATGGCAACAAGCTACATGACTTTTATGAAAGATGTATCCATTTTAACAGAATTGTTTCTTCCTTTAAAGCTCCTAAACCTTAGAATCTGAATTAATATACAATACCTTAATTAATAATCAATTAAATCCACTCTATTTGTTCACAAACGCATTCTCCGAAGGTCAAAATATGGTACTCCCCATTCTTCAGACCACGAGGTGCCTTTTCTTAATTTGATTTATGATGAAATAATTGTTTGTTGTTATTGTTAATATCGGGCAATAACTCGAAGAGTTATTCTCGATATTAACATGTTTTTCTCTTTTGGTTCTTTTCTCTTTGTTCATAAATTCTTAAGCTGCCTGTTTATACAATTTAACCGGAGCTATGCGGCCAATACCCTGATGAGCTTTTCGATTATACCGTTTAATAAATTCGTCCAAACCGATGTACAGTTGCGTACCATTGCTTGCAGGGCGTAAATATACGTGATCATATTTGATCGTGCGCCAGAAACGTTCTATGAAGATATTATCGATAGCCCGGCCTTTCCCATCCATGCTGATTTTAATTTTACTGTCGGGACTTTCAAGAAATTCAGTCCATAGTGCGCTGGTGAATTGACTCCCTTGGTCAGAATTGATAATTTCGGGCTTCCCATGCTCTGCAATGGCTTGTTTTAACACAGATAGAGCATTACTCGCATCAAGGCTATTATGAAGATCCCAGGCTACAATATAACGGCTGTAAATATCGATGATGGCCGTCAGATACAGAAAACCTTTGGACATGGGTATGTAGGTTATGTCGATCGCCCACACCATGTTGGGGCGATTGATATTCAATCCTTTTAACAGGTAGGGCCTGATATATTTCGCCAATCCGAGTTTGCTGAGATTCCGCTTCGGGAAAATCGCCATAAGCCCCATAAGTCTTAGCAATCGACGAACCCGCTTATGGTTAACCAGAAAACTCAGCGCAAGTAAATGATCCTGCACCCGCAGAACTCCTTCGGTAGGGTGATTTAAATAATGCTCATCCATGATCCGCATGATGGCAAGATTTTCTTTTGATTCCCCGATGGGTTTATAATATGTGTTGCTCCGATTGACTTCTATCAACTTACATTGACTACGAATGCTTATTTTCTCATTCACAGCTATATAGCTCATTCTTTCACAGATAGACCAGCTTTGACAGAAATTTTTTTTAGCCAGTCACGCTCAACTTCTAACCGCCCGATTTTGGCAAATAGCCGTTCACGCTCCTCGTCAAAATCTGCTTTGGGTGGTTCGGTCTCGAAAACTACGGCGGAACGTTCAACGAACTCTCTTTTCCAGGTAGTGATCATGTTGGGATGAACCTCAAATTCTCTTGATAATTCTGCCAGCGTCTGGCGCTCCTTGGATATGCCGACCAAATTGACCACCTCACGCCGTTTTAAATTGACCACCTTGCGCCGATGCGCTTGACCACCCTCCCTGAAGATTTGATTGAATGAACATTTCCTTGCTATAAGCGTTACACAAAAATAGTTTTTTTATTCTGTTTCAACTTCTTGCTTGATTCTTGTTTTTTGTCTTCGCAGTGATTCGCCCACCAATACTATACGATGAGCGTCATGCACGATGCGATCCAGGATAGCATCAGCGATTGTTTGTTCGCCGATAATCTCATACCACTGATCAACTGGTAACTGGGATGTAATAATCGTAGAACGGTTTCCATGCCGGTCCTCGATGATTTCCAGAAGAACTGCGCGGTTTGATCCGTCAAGCCCCTGAAGGCCGAAGTCGTCGAGGATCAACAGGTCCTGCCGTTCTATTTTAGCTATCTCTTTCAGATAAGATCCGTCGGCTTTTGCCATTTTCAGCCTGGAAAACAGTTTGGAAGCATTGCCGTAAAGCACTTTATACCCGAGCGTGCAGGCCTGGTTGCCGATGGCAGAAGCGATATAGCTCTTCCCGATGCCAGTACTTCCAGTTATCAGCAGGTTCTCTTTGCGCTGGATGAAGGTACATTCAGCCAGCCTCATGAACTGATTTTTATCCAGGTTCCGGTCGATGTCAAAATGCAGTTGCTCTACATTGGCTTTATACCGGAACCTGGCATTGCGTATTTGCCGCTCAATGCGCCGGTTGTTACGGTCATCCCATTCTGACTCCACCAGCATGGATACCAGTTCGTCCAGGGTCATTTTGGCCATGGAGTCGTTTTCCATGCTTGTACGGAAAGTCCTTAACATGCCATAGAACTTCATTTGTTTCATTTTTTGAAGTGTTTGTTCATTCATCGTTTTTGTATTTAGGTTCAACAAAATACCCGGGGAGTCACAGTTTTTCCGTGCTCCCCGGGAGAGATTCTACCGGTAATAGTTTTTCCCGCGGATATTTTTGTGCGGCGGCAACGATTGATCGTCACCGGGTTCTTCATCTATACTTGTATCAAGACCTTTTTCAAGGATGGCTCGGATGGTTTGATACCCGTAATCACCATATTGCAGGGCTCGGCGGCAGGCATTGTTCAGGCGCTCATGACCTGCGCGTGCTGCAAAGCTCAGCACTCCCTGGCATGACTTGTATGTCTGTTCCGGGTGTTGTCGCGTATTAAGCAGTTGAAGAATGTATTCCTTGGTTTCCAAGCCTACGGCTTCAGCCCGTTCAATAAACTTGTCGGGGTTCCAGTCGCTCAGGAACTGATGCTGGGAGGCCAGATGCTCTTTGACGACCGTGTGCCCAAATGGACGCCTGTTGCGTTTGTGGAAAGCGATTCTCTCGTAACGGTGGTATACTTCAACCTCCGATTCACTGTATAGAAGGGTTACCTTCTTGCCAATGAAGCGATAAGGAACCGTGTAGTAGTGCTTGTCTTCCGCCAGGCAAACAAAATTGTTCTTCATCACCGTAGCTACATACCGGCGTTTCAACTCGTATCTTTTCTCCGGCAATGGATTTAAAACGTGGCGCTCCGTTTCTTCAAATAACTGCCGTCGGCTATAAGGTCTGCCACTCATCAGGCGGTTATTATACTCTTCCAGGGCATCTCTGATCTCTCCGTTTAACAACTCCATACATGACCAGGCCCGACGATTTACAACGCTGTATATCGAACGGTAAAGGATTTTTACGGCACCTTCCACCAATGCTTTGTGCTTTGGTTTATATGGGGCTGCAGGAAGTGCCGCCATGGAATAATGGCTTACAAAGTCACGAAATGCCTCGTTAAGCGTGGGTTCATAACGATTGCTTTTTACCACAGCTGATTTGAGATTGTCGGTGACGATGGCATTGGGAACACCTCCAAAATAATGCAATGCGTTTTCACAGGATTTAATGAAGTCTTCTTTCTGCTGGCTGTAACTCGCCTCTACGTAAGTCAGCTGGCTTGCGCCAAGCACTGCCACAAATACCTCTGCCTCGATGGTATCCTCTATCTCCGGATCTAACACCAGGAGTTTCTTCCCGGCGTAATCCACGTACATCTTTTCCCCCGCCTTGTGCTCAATATGCATAACCGGGTTACGGACCTTAAGCCACAAGAGATAATATCGCTTGAACTGCGATAAGCGGTAACCATCGGGATGCTGCAGGATGTATTGCTGCCAAAGCTTCTCTTTGGTGTTTTCCCGACTCTTCAGCGCTTTCTCCACGGTAGGGAAAAAAGCCTGAAGCGCCTGGTATTTTGGATCGTCCTCGATGTGATACCTTGGTACCATATCCAGAAAAAGCTGTTCCAGTTCAGTGTCACTTAAAAGTGCAATCTCATCGAGTGTTTTCCCTGATGCCAGGAACAACCGGATGTACTTTTTTACACTGTTTCGGGGATGTCCGGTTCGTTCCCCGATCGTTGTTTTACTTACACCTTCGGTGTAAAGCTTGATAATGCTTCTTACCTTGCTCATAATGATTAGTTTATTAGACATGTGATTAATTTAGACACGGCCAAACTAATCATTCATGTCTGCTCATCGGCAAGGAAAAATCATTCTCTCAGGGGTGGTCAATTTGGAGCGGCGTAGGGTGGTCAATTTGCTCCGGCGCGGGTTGATCAAAACGATCGGCGTAGGGTGGTCAATTTACTTCGGCGCACACTGGATATTTAGAGCGTTTTTTCCAATATACCAAGAAACTCAGAAGATGTCTATGATGTTGTGATTGATAATGACCCGTTTTAATAATTTAGAGAGGCGATGGATGAGTGGGAATATTTGGAGGCTTTTCAGTCAACAAGCTTAATATCAACCTGGAAATGATAGTGGTATCATTATAAAACCAGTGTTTGAGGCCTTGCTTTTCAGACCTTAGATTTCATAGAAGATAATGACATAAAATAGTGACTATCAATACCATAACTATATATACTTAGAATGTTTATAAAAAGTCATTAATATTAAGTACTGATAATCAAATAGATATCAAACTTGTGATGTGCTTAACATCCCCATTTAACTGAATGACCCTGAAAATGTCAATTTACTGACAGATACGGTGTTATTCTTTAGAGTTAATATCAACCAACATACTAACAATCAGTCGGTTTGAGATTTCAGGATAACCTTATGTAATTTTTCAATATATTTGATGTTTTGAGTGGTGAATTTTTTTTACTACACTTTTTTACAGTAAATCAAAAAAACTTATATTTGTCTGAGTAAAGTGTTTGATCAATGGTTACTTTCATTTAGGAAAAGTTAAAGTATAGTATTTGAATGAATTAATAAACACAAAACTAATATATTAACAATTATGTAGCATTTCTGCCTCGTTTTTAAGATAAACATGTGCTACTTCTGATCATACGTTCTTTGATTTATTGTACCCTATGGACTTATTTGCGGTTGATTTGCCTGACTATTATATGTTTTTAAGTTTCATCCAGTCCCCCGGAAGAAGGAGATCACATAACTATCGATCTATTTTACTTATGTTGTTCACTCTTCCTTCAGCTTATATTCTAGATTCAATATGACCTTATAATTCGCATATCCTGAAAAATTGAAAACATAACTGTCTGATGAAATTTATTGGGACAAAATTTTCGTCCCTCCGGAATCATTCCTTCCTAAGTTTGTTTTTCATCTCATATATTAAGCTGGCTATAGACATCAATGAGGGACGCTTTTACAGCGGAAATTTCTTTCACAGGTAAACCGAAATTTTTAATTTCTTAACAATGTTAATTATGCAAGTCGACTTTTATTCTTCCCGATTTTTTCGAGACTAAAGTGATCATAAAATGGTTCTTGGGATTTTGTTTTGTGTTTAATAAACCAATAAACCCAATCATATGAAAAGACATTTATTAAGTATACCTATATTTTTAATTTTATTCTATGGTTGCAAAGAAGAGGACTATATTAAGGACGCAACTAAGGTTAGTGATTTTCACAACTATTATAATCAAGTCAAGTGTCCCCAATTGGGAGACAGTGTGTATTTATATATTGATTGCTCAAAGTGCTCGATAGATGCAGTAAATAGCTCTCCTTTTTTTAAAAGATTAAGAAGCACTATTAGCGGATTGAACCCTTTTTTAGTAGAAATACGAGGAGAGGAGTTGAAATCCATATCATCTAATAACCCTGATACGATTAACTGGCATCTTACTAACATGCAAGACGTCAACTACGCAAATCTTGTTGCCGCTTTGGATACAATAGTGCATATACCCAATCAGGCCATACTTATAACTGATGGAGAATTGATGACAATGGTTGGTGGAGAACGGGAGGATTATGCATATCTACTGCCCGATTTCAAATACTGGCTTTCAAAGGGTTTTGAGATCTATGTTTATATTGAAGAATATGAAGAACAATGTAATAAGGGCAGATGCCCTAAAAAAAGATTCTATTTTATTTTTACAGATTCAAAGAAAGATAAAAATATATTTTCCTGGTTAGATCATGTTATAAATTTCTCGGAGTTTCCGGAAATAGCCCTACGAAAATTTTCAAGCACTGATTTTAAAGTAGAGACTAAATACGCTGGATTAAAAGATCCCAAAACCAATGCGGTTTTATCTCTTAATAGAGAAACCTATCAGAAAGGTGAACGGTTTGAAGTCCAGGATTATCAAATTGATTGGTCAGATATCGTTACGTATATACAAAATACTCCTGATTCTATAACCGGAAAACCAATTCCAGGTGGAGATTATTTGTTCAGGGGTATTTTTATCAATGCGAAAGGGCTTGATTATTATACAATTGAAAATATTGATGTCAAGGTTTATAATGTTTACGATGAGTTCAGAGGCTTTGAAGACAGTATCATGAATAATTCAAAACCCGCTTCACCAGGTCAATTCAAGGAACTCAAAGAGGTATTCATTGTGGACACTAACCTGTTTCAGAAAACAGGTGAGGTGGGAATTAAAATTCATCCTAACTTTGATGGGAGCGACCTTAACAAAAAAGGAGCTGACCCTGAGAAAGAGAATTTACTTAGGGTTGACATCATCCTTTCTGGAGTAAAAGATAATTTTAATGAAAAGAGAGATAGTTTCAACTGTTTTAAATGGAAATCTATGACTAAACCAGGAATTAACATATCGGTTTATGAAAGTATCAGACGATTAATAATTGAGAAGGATTCATATCCTGATAAATTAAATAATGGAATAATTTACACTGTATATGTAAAAACAAATTCATCTGATTTATAACCTTTTAATAGTTTTTATATGAAATGCGGATTGATAAACACGCTGCCTCAGCTGAATAACCTGATTACGACAACTTACATCTTCGCTGTAATCACTGGTGTTCTTATCCTGCTTTTAGCAATACTCATTGCTAAACTAATCCCCTGGAAAGGTGGAGTCCCTGATAGATCATATTTAAAGAGAAGGGTCTGGTTCATCATACTTTGGTTTGCTTCAGTAGCTGGATTTTTCCTTTACTCTAATTTTATTGTCATGGAAAAAATCAAGAATGTGGCATTTCAGAGTAAATTCATGACCTGTATCGTAGCATCCTGTATAATTATACTAGTCCTTTATGGTCTTCTGGGATTTGTTATCATGAAAATCATTCGTAAGTCAAAGTTTGGTAGTATATTAGGTTAGTTAGTCCAACTATTTAACTTTTAAAAAATAATGTTATGCCGAAACAAGTTTTTGTTGTAGGAATAGGTGGCACTGGGATGCGATGTATTGAATCATTTATCCACTTATGTGCCATGGGTATGTTTGATGATACCGATGTGCATTTATTGGCACTTGACACAGATAAGGATAACGGGAATTTTAAACGATTAAAAGAGTTAAAAGAAGCGTATTTAAAGACCAAAGGGGTGAATAAGCCTTATACAGCTTTAAAAGACACACTTTTTTCAGCCAACCTGCTGTATTATCAATTTTCACCTGATTATTCAAGAAGCAGCACTTTTGAAGCTATTTATAAGTATGGGGACACAAAATACAAGAATAAGGAGATGACGGATATTGCGGATTTGGTACTGACAAAGAATACAAGATCCTTTGATTTAAAACATGGCTATCGCGCACAGACTCACCTTGGATCCATGCTCATGTATCATTCCATCCTTGATGAAGTAAATAATACAAAAAGTGATTTAAGAAGATTCGTTGAAACAGTTATGAATGCATGCACTTCAGGTAACCCAAGGATCTTTATTCTCGGTTCTGTTTTTGGTGGGACAGGTGCCTCATCAATTCCGATCATTCCAAAAGCTTTGATAAAAGGCGCATCAATTATTGATCCCGGTGTTGATATTGAAAAGAAAGCATATTTTGGATCGACACTTCTGACAGGATATTTTTCATTTAAGTTGCCATCGGATAGCGAAAAAACCGCACAAAAAGTCATTGCAACATCTGAAAAATTTGCGATGAATTCACAAGCAGCAATGATGTTTTATGATGCGGATGACACCGTCAAGAATACCTACCAAAAATTTTACTTATTGGGCACTCAAGGGCTGGAATGGAGACCTGGGAAGGATGAATCAAGAACAATGACAGGTGGAGTTGATCAGGAAAACGATTCTCACTATATCGAATTGTTTGCAGCTTTTTCTGCCTACGATTTTTTTAATTTACCTGAAAATGAATTGATTGAGTACAAAGAGAACAATCGGGTGGATTATTTATTTAAAAGCATTGATGATACAGGAAAGATCACATTTTCTGATTTTGTTGGAAGTGAAAAGAAAAATGAATTTGCGAAAAAGATTGGAATGTTGACAGCATTATCATTTCTGACTTTACTTAACGACTATGATTTTATTCAACAAGCCCAAAGCGGAGGATTGACAAATGTCAAAATCATTGGATATGAAGATATTGATAAAGAAGAAGTTGATAATCTTAAAAAATACATGCGCCTCTTTCATTTTCGGATAAACGGCACAGGTATAATAGATGGATGGCTTCGCCAATTGCATCGATCAGCAGGTAGTGGAGATAACTTTCTTTTAAGTTCTGCATTATTTGGTTGTAACTCGGGTAGAGAATTAGCTAAGTTCAATTTTAATGATGAACTTTTTCAAAAGAAAAGTGATTTTGATAAGTACAAATTCAAAACAGCACTTTTTGGAGGAGGAATTTTCACAACATTTAAAGAAGGCTTTATTAAGGCTGATGAACCTGAAAATGTCACAAATAAATGTGAGAAACTTATTAAGCGCACTTACGCTACATTATGTGAACTATATAATTTTTAATTTTTAATTCCAACAGTCATGGGAGTAAAAACACTGTTAATTAAATCACAAGGATCGACTAAAAACGAAGCCACCGGGAAATGGCATATTCATGATGATGTAAAAAGTTTTATTCTAGGTATTGAAACCGGGGACATTCTTGAAAACGTCAATTCTGAGATCCTGAACTCATTGATTTCGGGTGTCCCTTCCCCTTGGGCTCGTGCTAAATTGTTTTGGTTTGCATTTGATTATTTGCAAAGACAAGATGCCAATATCAAGACTTCGGGATTACTTGATTTTTATAAAGTATTGGTAGATGAATGGAAAGGGTTAATGGCGGTTCTAGCTATTTATCCTGACAGAGTATCATTTTCCGATCCAATTTATATGGATCCGAATCAATCTGATCTGTTTGAGATCTCCGGAGCATTTGGCCGGATGCTTTTTGAAGATTCGGATCTATGGAGTAATCAAGAGAAAATGAGTACTAATCCTGATGAAAAGCCTTTTATACAATTAATTTATTATAAAAACCAGCTTATCGGTGCTACATCTCCCTTTTCTCTGATATTTACTGGTGTTGAATATGCGAATCTTGAACAAGCCTCTGATTTAAAGTGGTACCGTGGAGGCAAATTTGAAGATCCCTTAAAATTCTTTGATATAGATAAATTACAAAAATTATTTCTTTTTATAAAAAATATTAATGAAAATTTCAGCGATTTCGAAGAAAATATTAATCTATTCAGAAAGAGCAAGCCGCATTTGGACTTAAGCGGATTAAAAGCCCTTTTAAGAGGCTGGCAGGTGGAAATTCAAAGAAAAGAACAAGGTTTAAAAACGGTTGGTCCTATTGCAAAATATTTAAACTTAAATATGCCCTATCAGGCTTTGCTTAGATCAGAACAAAGGGTATATCAGCGTTTGGATGGTATCTTGACGTTTACACGACCAGATCATAGTGAACTTTCAGTCGAAATATCAGATCTTCAGTCTCTTTTAAAAGATGACAAACAAATTTTAGGCTGGTATGAAACCAGCGACCGAAAGCATCCACTTTCATCTGCCGCTGTACATTATCTGAAGGTGAATGATATAAAGGATAAGGAAAATCCTGTTAAATACTTTGCTTTACCATTAAGTCTGGCAGGGATAGAACTTTTTAAAAATGATCTTTCTTTGTTATTGAACAACAAATCAAGTGGCTTTCAATTAACAGGCTCGATAAGCGACCAGAAAAACCTACTTGTAGAGTTGACTGTAGTCATCGATGGTAGCCAAGTGAAATTAAATACCAAAGAATATGAGATAGAGTGGATGACACATAATTATAAAGTGTTAATATGGCCCAATTTTATCTCGGACAACTGGAATGCCTATTACATATATTACGAATTTCCTGTAACACCATCCGGAGTAAAATATGTTCCATTTTTTAAGGAATGTACGACACAAAAGGATGGAATTCCCATTGGAGGCCAGCGCTACTTAAAAGGGGATCATGGAATGATATTCCCGGAAACCCCTGAGGATCAGAAGAACGATCTAAACCTGGAAGTGACTAAAATTGTGACCTATCCCTCAGGGCAGGTACCTCAAGAAATGCACAGGTACGAAGTGATTAAATCCAATAAACCTTTTGCAGGACTTGAATTGAGGATCGAAGTATCCGGAAGGCAACAGATAGGAGGGTATCTAATTATTAAAAATCCCGGAGACACCTCAATGGGCACTAAACAAATTGTAGATCTTACTTATGAGAACATCGTTCATGAAGCTATTATTGGATTTGATTTCGGCAGCAATAATTCATGTGTTAACTACTCTCTGAAAACAGGGGTAGGAACCGCCACACCTATTTTATTTAAAAACAGACGATTAGCCCTAGTCGGATTGGATAATGAAAGCAATACCATTGCTGAAAGAGATGAACTTTTATTTTTCTCGAATGAAGAAACAATAAACGGACAAATAAAATCATGGTTGCATGAACATGATATCCGCTATGTCCAAAATAATGAGGATAAGGAAATCGCTGGTGGAGTTCCCGTTAATGGGAAAAACATCCTTGTCAAAGATATGGATAAAATCAAAATTACCACTCAAGCCGGTATTCTTCATTATAATATGAAATGGTTATCTGATGTTGATGGATTAAATAAAAAAACAGCTTTTCTCAAAGCATTATGGATTCAGATTTGTGCGGATTTATATGCAGAGAGAGCGAAACCAGTGGAATTAAAATGGTCTTATCCGGGTTCTATGACTGCAGCTGACCTATCTCAGTACAACAGTATTTATAACGTTCAGTTACCGCAAATTAGTCCTCTTCTCGATTTTCAGACGAAAAAACAAATTAAGCCAAATATAATTGAATCACAAACAGAGGCTGAAGCTGTATGCAAATATGCTCTTAGCCAAGACTACGGACTACATAATTCAAATTTATTTTTAGGAATAGACATTGGGGGCAGTACAAGTGACATTCTATTATTAGCCAGGGATATTAATAATGATAATAAACCAAGGCTTTACAAACAAAGTTCGGTCAGAATTGCTGCCGGAGTCTTTTTTGATGCTGTTACAAATTCCTCCTTTTTTCGCAGAGCGCTTTATAATTTTCATGAAAGTCATTCGACAAAAATTAAAGTAGAAAACATTCGGGATGTTTTAACCGAAAGCAAAAAATCGCCTTTTTATCTCAATAGTGTTTTTGATCAACTCAAAGAGAATGAGTTTGCCATGTTCTATACACATATCGGAAAGGAAGCATCATTTGTATTTGCTTTACCTGCTTATGTTGCGGGACTGTTATTGTTCTATGCCGGTAAATTGGCTGCCAAAACAATACATGATAATAACCTAAGCAACATCAAGCAAGTCGAATTACTACCTTTTGGTAAAGGCGGACGGATATTTCATTGGTTACATACTTTTCCTGGGAAAATGTTATCACTTCCATACTTTGAATCATGCTTCCTTGCCGGATATGGTGAAGGATCAGAAAATATCAAGCTCATCTATCGTGATGATATCTCGGTGGATAATAAATCAGAAGTATCGAAAGGTTTGGCAGTAGATAAACCTTTGATTTTCGACACAAACCTTCGTTTTGAATCTGACATTTTTGCTGAAAAAGGAATTAAATATTTAAAAAATGGTCAATTTGTCCTGATAGATGAAAATGAAACTGTTACGAGTGAGTTTTTTGAAAACATTGGGCAATTTCAGTTCCCTTCGACATTTCCAAATTTTGAAGAATTCCTGGGGATATTTATTACTTTTATTGGAAGGAAAGCAGGTTTAGTAAAAGATATTGCAACACTTGAAAACAGAAGTAAAGAGTTGCATAGTTTATTGACTTCTTTTATTGAAAATGATGCAGAATATAAAAAGGCCTGGCTGGCAAAACAGACAACGAACCGTTTTGAATATAGGTTCCCTATACTTATTGCTGAGGGTCTTTGTTATTTGGAAAAAATATTAATTCCGGAAGTATTCAAGGCTTAGTTTTTTAGCGATGCAGGAATACCTTGTTTTACATGCTGACACCTCTTTTCTAGCTGCTATTTTTTATACTGCGGATAATAAATGGATTCCTATTACTAAAAAGGGAGAGGATTTTCTTTGGTTGTTTTTTTATAGCGACCCACACGAGGATAAAATATCCTTTGGGAAAATTTATGAGAGGCATTATTTAAATAATGAAACCAATTATTATGGGGATATTTTTAAAATAATCTCAGATGAAAAAACAAAATTTACTATTCGATCTCATAACCTGCCTGCAATAGAGTTGTTAAAAGAATCAGGTTTGTTGGATTACCTGAAAAATACTTTTTATTCAAAAAGCGGCATCTCAGATCAAGATGTTATCCCTACTTTGATCAGTTTCTCTCATAATATTACAGATGCCTCAAAGGAAGTATTTCTTGATTTCTTGGCTAATAACCATTTCAGGATAGATTCTTTTTCAATTCCTTTATCTGAACTTATAATACATTATTATTGGAAAGCAAATAAAATAGAGGCTCAAACAGGAAATGAAGTAGTTTTACTCAATGCAATCAATTCTGATTTATCTATTAATTTATTGTGCCTTTGTGATGGATATTTTCTCCAAGACGATGTTAAAAAAAATATTTGGCAAGGCAGAGGTTCTGATCCCAGAAAATATGCCCTCATCCAATATGTAGTGGATTGCGTTAATAAATCTACCGGGATTTTAGCAACTGAAAAAGAAAGAATAGCAGAATATCATCGCCAGGAGCAATATGCGGAAGAGTGGCTAAAAAGGTTGGATCTATCCGGTAATGCCCTGCTGCATATTCCGAGTATAAATTTTGCACTTGCCCCATCTATTACGAGAGAGGTTTTTGTTAAGAAGAGCGTCATTGAAAGTGACACAGGCCGTTTTGTCCAGGAACTACTGGACATATATAGAGAATTTGAAAATGATTTCGTTTCTGACACGGAAAATATCTGTGCCGTAATATTTTTTGGAGACAGCTTGAAAAATGATTTGGTCAAAAAACGCTTCCAGACAAGAATTACCGAAGAAAAAATTCATCTTTTTAGTACAAGAGAGATCTATTCTGTTCTTTCAATCTTTCCCCAGATTGATATCCACAGATATGTTGATGAGGCTGATAGGTTGAAAGCCCTTGCATCTGCTGAAATTCAAAAGCAACGAGAGAAAGACAAGCAGTACCTTGCTGAACAAGAAAGCGAACGCAAAGAGAAAGAAATTGAAGAACAGAACAAAAATGAGGAACAAAAAAAGTTAGAAGCAGATAAACTGATAGTAAAAGCAGGGGTTCTAACCAAGGACAAAATGTTTACAGAAGCTTTAATTTTGCTCAATCAAGCACTTGAAATTAAGCCGAATGACAATAATATTAAGAATCAAATTACAGAGATTACGAGTATTCTCGCTAAGATTAATGCGAGACTTCAATTATATAAAGAGATTATTTCAACAGCAGATCAATTATTCGAACAAAAAATATACGATCAGGCATTAATTGAATATAGTGCTGCAAAGAAATTAAGTAACGATAAATACCCCCAGCAGCAAATAGACAGGATTAAGGTTTTTATAGTTGAGCAAAAACAAAGGGAAAAGGATTTTCAGGATCATGCAGAAAAAGCTAACGAGCTAGAAGAGGAAAAGAAATATAGTGAAGCTGAAAAAGAATTTGAAGCAGCTTTAGAGATAAAACCAGACAATGAAGAAATTAAACTAAAATTAATTGAAGTTCGTGCATATATTAAAAAAAACATCGAGGTTTTTGAGCGATATAAAAAAGACGCAGCTTTAGCTTTTGAACAAGGAGAGATAGATAAAGCGAGGTTCTTGTATGAACAAGCGCTGGAGAATATTCCCCAGGATAAAGAATGTTTAAACCAATTGACCAAAATCGTAAAAAGGGAAAATGAAATTACTAAGAATAAAGAGCAATATAACAGCCTGTTAATGTCAGCAGAGAATTATTATAATCGGGAGGAATGGAAGAAGGCTAAAGTCGAATTTGAGAAGGTCGTAAAAATATTTCCTGAAGAGGTATTTCCAATCGATAAAATCAAGAAGATTGATGAAAAACTTGCAGAGGCTGAAGCTACTTATAAAGATTTATTTTTTGAAGCGAATACTTTACTTCAACAAGGGAAGCAGAAAGACGCATTAGAATTATTTAAGAAGGCACAAGCAATTGATTCTGATAATATTGAAGTCAACGAAAAAATAAAAAAGATTGAGTTCCATATTTCTTTTAGTACTAAAGACTCCCCTGCCCCGACTAAAGAAAAAGGAAATGAAAGTTTTTTCTCAAAAGACAAAACTACAAAAACTACTTCCAATAATAATAAGCTAATAGACGATGATGATGATTTCTTTGACAAGAAAAAACCCACATTCGTTGAACCTTTTCTTCCTGAGAAAAAAAAGGAGGGAAAAATTAATGATGATGATTTTCTGAATATTCACAGTAAGAAGCCCAAACAAGGAGACGACATTATACAAAAGAAAAATGACAAGAAGGAAGATGATGATTGGGATTTTTTTAAAAAATAAGCTAATTAAGATCTGCCTATGACAGGAATTAAATTGTTGCCAAAAAAAATATTAAAAAAGAATGAATCAGCTATCATTACATTTAATGAAAGGTGTAGGGTTCGATGGATATGGGATTCAGAGAAGGATTATGATCTTTGCGCATTTTTTAAAACCAAAAATGGAGAGGAAGGTGGTGTTTTCTCTAATGAATATACAGGAAAAAAGAATGATTTGGGTTATTTAGAAAGATTCCCATTTATGACATTTACAGTAGATGATCAGGCCCTCTTGGATTTAACGCCCATATTTGAAGAAATTACAATTTCTTCGCTAACTGAAATGGAAAAAGTATTCTTTTGCATTATTGGTTATACACCAGCGTTAAAAAATGAATTAACTAAATTCAAAGGAGAATTTGAATTAATTTCCGACACGGGTTTATATTTCGAAATACCTACCGTAACGTCTAAGAAAGGTCAAGTATTGGTCATTGCAAGAGTTGACATAGATGATAATACATTATTACTATCTAGCGTTCAACGGGTGTTAGGACTTGGTGAAGCATATAATGAAATTCCAGGATTTAATTTAATATGTAAAACATAGTTTATTGATCAGATTATTAACCATTTAAAAATTAAAATTATGAGCGAAGAATTTAAACCAAAGGTGAAAATAAGACCAAAGGTCAGCATTTTACCAAAACAAAAGGCCAGTTTTGCTTTTGACGAAAGAATCAAAATTACTCTGACTTGGAGCACTGACACTGATTTAGATTTATGTGCTTTTTACAAGACTAAAGACGGGAAAGAAGGTGGTATTTTTTCAAATGAATATAGAGGGAAGAAGAGTGATCTTGGGGACATCTCAAAATTTCCATTTATCTTGCATTCTGGAGATGAAAAAGAACCTGTTGAAGGAGCAGAAAGCTCTGAAGAAATAAAAATTGCAAAATTGGATGACATGGAATCTTTGCATCTCTGTGTTGTAAATTTCACAGCAGCACAAGAGGAATTATCAGTAACGTTTAAGGAGCATTCGGGGAAACTTCAACTGTTAAGCGATACAGGTGACAATCTTGAAATCGATCTTAATTCAGGTGATGAAGGGCCGGTTTACTACATTGGAAAGATCTCAATTGAAAGTGGCTCAAAAAGCTTATCCAATGAGTGCAAAGTAATCGATTTAGGTGATGCTTCCGATGATATACCTGGTTTTAAATTAATCACTAAATCATAATTAACATGGTTAAAATTAAATCGAAGGTCCAAATTAGAGACAAAGTGTCTGATACGACCAAAAAATCAAAGAAGGTATGGCTTCCTCTTTTAATAATCGGCGCGGTAATTTTATTAATTGTCGCTGGTTATTTCTTGTTTAGGGAAAAACCAGATTCTAAGCTCGCTACAAAAGATACAAATGCAGAGCAGATTGTCACAGATATCCAGCAGCAAAACACAACATCATCACAAACTGCAACTCCGGGAGTTGAACCAATTGATTCTTCTAAGAGTTTAAACCAGCCTTTGGAAGGAGCTAGTACAAGTACGACAGGGAAGGATGAAGGAGCAACCGGGAAGAAAGAGAAAACAGTTGAAGCAAGTACAACTAAAACCGGACAGCCATCTTCGGCCACCTCGGTAAATATTCCTTATAAAAAAGGAGAAGCATATAAAATTTATCAGTTCCCTTTTGGAAGTGGAGTATATACACAGCCCGATCCTGAACTTGATAAACTTGTTGATGTTTTAAAGAAGAACTCTTCGGTTAAAATTGCGATTTCAGCATATACAGACCAGGTTGGTAGTGCTGAGTATAATCGTAATTTATCCGAAAGACGGGCAAAAGCTATCTTTGATTACATTGCCAGCAGAGGTATCGATGTAAAACGGATGAGCTTTCAAGGGAAGGGAATTTCAACTAAATATCCCACAGATGAGGAAAACCGTAGAGCTGAGTTTATTCTGACGGAATAACTACCCATAGATCAAATTATTGAAGGTCTAAAATCATTACTCCAGAATATAACCTGGAAATGATATGATAATCATCTTAGTATGAATAGGTTTTGATTTTTCTTATCATGCGGACTATCGGATTGATACTTTCAGCACTTATAATTTTGACATCCTGTTCAAATCCAACACCATTTCTGGTAAAACGGATTGTTGATAAACAAACAATTGAATTGGAAGATGGTACGATGGTGAAATTAATAGGGGTGAATAACTTAACTCAAAAATACATCCAAGCCCTTGAAGGAAGAGTGAATGACTATGTATTACTCTATGATGAAAATTATGACCCAATAAAAGAAATTGACCAAGCATCGCTGCTAGCATATGTTTATGATCAGGAGGGGAATTGTATTAATAATTTTGCAGAAGGTAATGAAGGAAGCGAAATTAATGAAGAAATTACAGATAATACAGTAGACCTACCAGAGTCATCAGATAGTAAGATGATAACAGTTGATACCGGATTAAAATCCAGGATCTCAGGGAAACAGATCGATGGATTACCAGCAAATAGCCTATCGGAGTTGTATGAGAAAAATAAATATGCTGTTTTCCTGATCGCAGTACCTCAAACAGAGACGACCTATTCACAAGGAACAGGGTTTTTTATAACATCCACCGGAATTGGCGTTAGTAACTTCCATGTTTTCGAAGGCGGAAACCAAAATGATGCTGTCATTAAAACCATTGATAACCACCAATATGGAATCAGACGTATTCTTAAATCTGATAAAGAATTGGACATTATCGTGTTTGAAGTGGAGAATGATCATTACGATTTCCCATTTTTAAAATTAGCCCAAACCCAACCAGTCGTTGGTGAAGATGTCTTTGCAATAGGTAATCCAAAAGGTCTGGAACATACACTTTCCAAGGGGATTGTTTCTTCATTTAGAGAAAACGCTAAACTGATCCAGACAACTGCGGAAATAACCCACGGAAGTAGCGGAGGTCCCCTATTTAACATGCATGGATATGTTGTCGGAATAACAACCTCAGGTGTCGGAGAAGCTAATCTCAACTTTGCAATGAATATTCAAAAGCTTGGAATTAAAGAACTTATTAAGCAATAGCAATTTGGCCCAAGCCATTTCTTGGATTACCTAATTCTTAAAAACATGACAAACTTTAGTGAATTAAAAAAGACAATTCTCGCTGATGGCATAATTGATGAGCAGGAAGTAAAACAACTGCATGAAATTCTTTATGCAGATGGCATTATTGACAAAGAGGAAGCCGAATTTCTTTTTGAATTAAATGATGCAGTTTCTGGGAAAAAAAACCACCCAAGTTGGAAAACATTGTTTGTAGAAGCGATTAGTAGCTTTTTATTGGATGACGAAATTAGTCCGGGTGAAGTTGACGATGATGAAGCTAAGTGGCTACTCGAAAAAATACAGGGTGACGGGAAAGTAGATGATGTAGAAGAAGCTTTATTGAAAAATCTGAAGGCTAAAGCTAAAAAAATCTCATCACTTATCAGCTAATTTATTTACCGATCTACAAGGGACCCAATCCGTCCATGGACCCCAAAGATAATTAATTGACCTTAATAATTATTAATACTCTGATTATTAATAGATTATGTTCTTTGAAATATTGATTATTTGGAGCAATCGCATTCGAGAAGAATCCATTTGATGGCCATACGTTGAAACCATAACTACGAAAAATTCTTGAACTGACAAGGAAAAACCCTAAATACGTCATTGTGGATAGAGGTTACAAAGGATAAAATACTAACGTTAGAACTGTAGTGCAATGCCAAAGAAATTAAAACGTGAAAGTTACTATCTCAAAAAGAACCAAGAACGATACAGATTCATGGTCAGAGTTGAAGGATTGATCTCACACCTGAAGCATGACCACAGGATGTTAAGAAATTATCTGAAAGGAACAAATGGAGACAAAACCAACACTTTACTTTCTGCATCTGCATCTGTAAGAAATGGATGAGACTGTATGGAAAATTTTTTTGTTATCATTTTTCGCAGGTTTTTACTGACTCCTATACTGACACCTTCAAATATCCTAAGCTCTGAACCTTTAGAAAATGTCAATTATTAAGGATAGACTATATGAACATAGATAAAACGAGAATGCTTATTTTTCACTTAAAAAGGATTCAAAAAAGAGAATTCATTACAAGTGTCATACAACTTGTTAGCATCTCTTTTTTTGTTATTCTGACCCCTTTTCTGATTATTGAAAAAATCCTTGTAAATGAATATGTGACGGCCTTTGTTTTGTTAATAGCAGAAATTATTTTTTTTGGCATAGCAGTAATTATTTTTAAACAAATCAGAGAAAATTCTTCTAGATATAATAGATTAATCAATGTATGTACAGAGAATCCAGGTTTAGTAACGGAAATAATTATTTCAAAATTTAGAATCCATTTTGAGATAAAGGGTTTTGAAGACGTATCCATTTTTGTGAAGGGGACTAAATACCGTAAGGAGATTATAATATCAATTAAGTTTCTTTTTGATGAATCCCAAATAGTATATAATAACAAATAATATATGTACTTCTAAGTATAAAAATATGGTAAAAAAAAAACATCTTACCGGGTTGTCAGATGATCAAGTAATTACAAGCCGCAAAGCACATGGATCAAACGTTCTAAAACCACCTCAAAGAGATCCATTGTGGAAACAATACTTTGAGAAATTTGAAGATCCAATAATACGGATCCTTGTTATTGCTGCATTTCTTTCATTGGGAATATCCATTGTACATGGAACATATACAGAAACAATCGGAATATTTTGCGCTATTTTCCTAGCAACAGCAGTTGCTTTCTGGTTCGAAATGGACGCCAATAAAAAATTCGATGTATTAAACCAAGTTAACGATGAAACTCCCATTAAAGTTATCAGAAACGGGAATGTATGTGAAATACCCAAAAAGGATATAGTTGTTGGAGATATTGTAATACTTGAAGCGGGCGAAGAAGTCCCTGCAGACGGCAGATTACTTGAATCGGTTTCTTTGCAAATAGATGAAGCAACTTTAACCGGATGGGCTATGCCAGCAAAGAAGTTCACCAATGCAGATGAGGTTGATTCCGGCACAGCGTATGCTTGTAATTTAGTCCTGACGGGCACCCAGGTAATAGATGGACATGGCATTTTTGAAGTAGAAAAAGTAGGGGATTCTACCGAATACGGACTGGTTGCGGAGAAAGCAACAGAAATGAGCGGTGAACAGACCCCGTTGAATGAGCAATTGGATAAACTCGCCAAACTTATTGGAGTTGTTGGATTGGGTTTAGCTGCATTTACTTTTATTGCACGATTTCTTAAGGATGCCTTTTTAGGCGATGTTAGTTTTTCAATGTCACAATTTGGATTACTAAGTATCGTAATTGTTTCAGTAATGGTTGCCTTGACAAAAGTATGGTTGCCAATTATATATGATGGTTTTGAGCTGGCGGGAAAGCAAAAAGAACTTCCAAATAGTGTCGAGAAAGGGAGTTGGTTTAGATGGATTGGTATTGGGATATTAATATTTATTGTATTTACATGTCTTGGGATCCCATTTGGTGTAAACCCACTTCTAAAAGACTCATGGATTTCAATTGACACAGCTGGCAAAGTGCTTCAATATTTTATGATAGCAGTGACACTTATTGTTGTTGCCGTTCCCGAAGGGCTTCCAATGAGTGTTACACTTAGTTTGGCTTTAAGCATGCGAAAAATGTTAAAATCAAATAACCTTGTCAGAAAAATGCATGCATGCGAAACTATGGGAGCGGCTACTGTAATCTGCACAGATAAAACAGGTACCCTCACGCAGAATCAGATGCAGGTTTATAAAGCTAATTTTTTTGGACTTGATGGTAAAGGGATAACCAATGATGAAATAGAAAATATAATACAAGAAAGCATTTCAGTTAATTCGACTGCTTACCTTGATTTTTCAGAACCTCCAAAAATTAAAGCTTTGGGTAATCCTACAGAAGCGGCACTTCTCTTATGGTTGCATGATCAAAACTGCAATTATTTGGCCATCAGAGAAGATACTCAAGTTGTTGAGCAATTGACTTTTTCCACTGAAAGAAAATTTATGGCTACTGTCGTTCAATCATCCTTGTTAAATAAGAAAATATTATACGTTAAAGGAGCCCCTGAAATTGTCCTCTCAAAATGTGACAACGTCTTATATGGTAATGGATTAAAACCTGTACAATCATCCAAAGGAATGATCGAGGAACTATTACTTCAATATCAGAACCAAGCTATGCGGACACTTGGATTTGCATATGAGATTATTGAAGATGACAAGGACCGATTTGAATTTGGTAAGTTGATTAATGCTAATTTGACATATCTTGGCATTGTTGCAATCTCAGACCCAGTCAGAAAAGATGTACCTGAAGCTGTTAGACAATGTATGGATGCAGGTATCGAAGTAAAAATAGTAACAGGAGATACGCCTGGAACGGCAAAGGAGATAGGACGACAAATAGGAATCTGGTGCAATCAAGATGAAGAAAAAAATCTTATAACAGGCGAAGATTTTGAAATATTATCAGATGAAATGGCAACTGAATGTGTTAAAGATATAAAAATAATGTGCCGTGCCAGACCAACAGATAAGCAACGTTTTGTCCAATTATTACAACAATCTAACTACGTGGTTGCTGTTACTGGAGATGGTACTGGTGATGCTCCTGCATTAAACCATGCTCATGTAGGTTTATCGATGGGATCAGGCACATCCGTTGCCAAAGAAGCAAGTGATATAACCCTGATTGATGACTCCTTCACAAGTATTACAAATGCTGTTCTCTGGGGGCGATCAGTTTTTCTAAATATCCAACGATTTATAGTTTTCCAGTTAACTATAAACGTTGCAGCATTAATTATTGACTTCTTCGGGGCTATATTCTGGTATAAATTACCACTAACGGTTACCCAACTTTTATGGATTAATCTTATAATGGACACATTAGCTGCGGGGGCACTGGCTTCACTTCCTGCTGACCCAAAGGTAATGAAAGATAAACCAAGAAATAGGAATTCCTTTATTATCTCTATAGACATGGCTAAATCAATTTTTGGTGTTGGACTACTGTTCGTTGTCCTGTTGCTCGGACTATTATATTATTTTACGGTTACTGATTTGTTTAATACAGGTAAATCAGAATTAAGCACAAAAGAGCTAACGGTATTCTTCTCCTTCTTTGTGATGTTTCAATTTTGGAATATGTTTAATGTTAAAGCTTTTGCTTCTGGGAAATCAGCCTTTTCGGGGCTTTCAAAAAGTGCGGGATTCCTCATAGTCGCAGTAGTAATATTTATAGGGCAGATAGCAATTGTAGAGATTGGGGGAGATGTTTTCAGAACCGTACCCTTGTCATTTTATGAATGGATCATAATTATTACAAGTACGTCAATGATTCTTTGGATAGGTGAAATTATCAGATTTATTAAAAGCAGGTAATCGTTTTGGTTTTGTAATGACTGTCTAGTATATCATCATACAGGCCGAGACTCAGAAACGATTAGCAAAGAATCGAACAAAGACCTCGAGTATTTTATTAACGACGGAGAGATTTTACATAATTATAGATCTTAACGGTTGATATACAATATTTTAACAAATATTCTGATTAATATTATAAACATATATTATGTATTATTGATTATCCTGTCATTTTACTTATTGAGTTATGACTATCGTATTTCGGTGATATTCTGATACATAGAATTATTAATGATTTTTTAATATTTATATAACTGAATTAGTTATATACCTTTGGTAATATTGTTCAAAACACCTATTTTGAAACATAATTTGTTCACCTGCCAGAAAAAACACAACTATTATGGAACTCGCCGGAAAAATCATCAGCATCCTGCCCCTTCAAACCGGCGAAGGGAAGAATGGCACCTGGAAAAAGCAGGAGTATGTAATCGAGACATTCGACAAGATCCCACGAAAAGTCTGCTTTTCACTGTGGGGAGAGAAAATTGACCAGTTCCAACTGAACGAAGGGGATGAAGCAGAAGTGATGTTCGACCTCGAGAGCCGGGAATACAATGGCCGCTGGTACACCGATGTGAAAGCATGGAAGTGCGTGAAGAGGGTTAAGACAGGTAACCCGGCCCCCGACGAAATCCCTCCTGACATTCTTGATGAAGACAGCTATGCTTCATCAAATGACGGCCTGCCATTTTAACGATTAACGCCCTTAACCATGTCCGAACCCATCCTCACCTCCCTCCAGGAGCTCATCGACAAACAACGCAAGACCTTTGACAACAAGGAATTACAACAACAGTTAAAGGAGATCCTCCTGCAGCTTGACCCCGGCGAAGATACCACACTCTTTGTGCCACCCGCCAGTGTGGACACCTTCCACATAGGACAATACACCCAGCAAGTTGTTGTTCGCGCCACCGGGAGGAAAGGAAAGAACTCCGCGTACCTTCCCACCGGCTTCCGGGAGCTTGACAACATGATGGGAGGAGGCTTTGAGAACGGCGAACTCATCATTTTGGGAGGCCGACCTGTGATGGGCAAGACCACCCTGATGCTCACCATCATCCGCCACCTACTCACTAAAAAGAAGGCCCCGGTCTACTGTCTAAGCACCTACGACATGGCCCCCAAGCTCATAAACAGTCTGCATGCCATGACACTAGGGACAAACAACGCCAGCCTGGCTGCCGGAACCGGCGAAGCAGAGTGGGACCATTACATTGACACCCTGAGAAGCCTGGAAAAACTCCCCCTTTACCTCGACGACACCCGACCCGCTTATATTGAGCGGATCCTCGATGCCAGCCGCTGGATGAAAACGCATCACGGCATCCGGTTTATCAGCATCTGGGACCTGCAGTCCATCCGCACCGAACAACACTTCCGTACCCGCGACCTGGAACTAGGGTACATCTGCCGGAGACTCAGAGAGCTCTCCCGGGAACTAAACCTACCCATCCTGGCCATCTCACAGCTAAACCGAACCGTAGAGTACCGCAGTGGCACCCGACGGCCACAGCTCGCCGACCTGAGAGACAGCGGCAACATCGAACTCGAAGCCGACAAAGTGCTGCTGCTTTACCGGCCCGAATATTATACCATAGACGTAGACGAAATGGGGAACTCTACCAAGTACATTGCTGAATTGAACCTCGCCAGGAACCAGACCGGGAAAATAGGGAGCATTTACCTGAAGCGCGACCCCGAGTTTACCCGGTATAGCGACTTCGACGGCTATACCAAAGACCTAAACATCAGTGGGAGCCGAATGAAAGACCTTGACGAAAACGATACACCTTTCTGA
>Ga0268276_1000803_pt1 | contig 34120 bp, 23 predicted proteins | sample saktaG_4_FD_190145 | JGI IMG/M metagenome (GOLD analysis project Ga0268276, IMG submission 190145) | Saline water microbial communities from Sakinaw Lake, British Columbia, Canada - sak_2010_1_5_45m | ecosystem: Environmental > Aquatic > Non-marine Saline and Alkaline > Saline ...
GAACAGATGGTAATGGTTCGGCATGAGCACGTAGGCATACAGGACAACCCCGTCCGCCTCCAGCGCGGCGTCCAGTTGCTCCAGGAACCGCTCATAGTCACCGGGCTCCAGGAACACGGCCGCGCGACCGTTCCCCCTCACCGTCAGGTGATACTTCGCTCCCGCATATCGAACTCGCCAAGGGCGTGCCATGTCGCAACCTTACCATGCCCTGACTTCGCCCTGCAACAACTTTCTAGATTCTAGTCTGACCCTGATAACATCCCTCCTACTCTTCCTGTTTTTCTGTCTCCTTCTCTTCTTCGTGTCTCCGCATTTTCGCCTGATCGCTCGCGCCAGGTGGTTTCCGGGTTACGCGTAGTATCGTCATACTATCCGTAGACATGTTCTGTTGGTCGATCCATTTTAACGTGAGATCATCGTTTACAAGTTGAACAGATTTTGGTAGGCGACATGCATGATGGGACACCGGCAAAGGGAAGTCCCGGTATTCAGGTTCAGCATCTGGATCCCGACAAGCAGGTGCCACAGACCCGGCTCTGGACATGGCGAAGGGAAGGTTGTGCAATGGCAGGGGACATGGAGCATTCGGACGGCGACGGAACGTCCCGCAGACGGCCCCATCTAGACTGGCTGTCTCGGATGGGCGCGGCACGGGGACGTGAGTCCGTTCTGCACGGTCTCTCGTTCTTTCTGGCGCTGATTCTGCTCGCTGCGGCTTATGGCCAGTTGGCGACGCATCCCCTCCACTGTGCGGGGGCGCTGGCTTTCTTCGGCTGCGCCTACGCACAGGCGAGTTTGATCTTCAAAGACCCCCGCTATATTTACCCGACCCTGGCGCTCTGGACCCTCGCGTTCTTCCTGGTCTGTTTTGCAGTGGGCATTCCGACGGTCTTGTTTCCTCTTGTAGCCGTGATTCTGGTGTGGATACTCTGGGCGGTCAAGGACCGGGTCGAACCGTATGGCCGGGGATTCAGCGACGCGGTGCGGCGGTGCGCCTTTCTGACCACGGTCTTTTTCGCGAGCGGGTCGCTCTTCGCGCCTGCGGACAGTCGGGAAATCACCGCGACGGCGTTTCTGCTTTACGGCCTTTCCATGGTGTTTTTTCACGGACGGCGCACGCGTCTACTGGAAGGCGCCGCAGCCGCCGTCTATCTCGCACTGAGCGGGTTTTTCGTTGCCGCGTGGCTCGGGATGCCTTCGCGTCCGCACTATGGCCTTGCCGTACAGCCGTTCGCGCTGCTGCTCCTGCTTTTGGGAATCGCCGAACACGTCCGGGGGAGGCTGTCCGTTGCCAAGCCTTACTACAGTGTCGGTTTGGCGCTTACGGGGCTGTGTCTGCTCATCAGCGTGTGGAGCCGGCATCTGCTGCTTGACGAACTGACCCTCATAACGATCTGTCTGGGCGTGCCGTTCGTCGTGTTGGCGCGCGCCGTCTCCGGCGCGTCCGCAGCGGCGCCGCAGGGAGGCCTGATGGTCCGGGTGTTCTTGTACGGGTCGCAGGCTGCGTTCTACGGCGCAAGCGCGTTGCTCGTGCTCTCGTCGCTGGCCGTTTTCGGGCACCCGCGTTTGGCGGCCGCCGCCTTGCTGGGACTGAGCCTGGTCAACGTGTGCAGTCGCACCCGCGGTGTGCCGTTGCGCGGGATGGCCTATCTGCGCCAGGCGGCCTTCGTGTCGGTTTTCGCCCTGGCCTGGTGGATCAGCGCCGCCGGCACCGGTGCGGCGCCCAGTCCGATGGGAGCGGCGGCGGCGGCGACCGGCTGGCTGGTCGTGTGGATCGTCCTGCGCCGCAGCGGACGGCAGGCGTTGGCTGCTGGTGCCGCGGATGCTCAGGCGACGGTCGCCTGGGCACTGCTCCTGCTCGCCATCGCGGGGTCCAGCCTGGGCAGCGGCGCGGGCATGGCGGCCCCGCTCGTGGCGCTCGGCTGTGCGCTGATCGTCTCACTCGGGCAGCGTCGGCCCACGACGTGGGTGGCGGTCGGTGTGTCGGCTGCCGTGCTGGCCGCGACGTGGACCGGCGCGCTGGCCGACCCCGCCCTGCGTTGGCTGTGCATCGAGATTCTCGGGTGCGTCCTCTTGCTGATCGCGGCCCGCCCCTCCGACAAGCACCGCTTTTCCATTCCCCTGACCGCGACGGCTCTGGCGTTCGGCGTGCTGGCCATGGTGGCGGCGCGCGGGTTGAGCCCGGCACAAGCCGTGTTGTGCGTGGCGGCCGCGGTCGGAATACCGGTGGCGGCGGCTGCCCTGTTTTACCGGCACAGGCAGTCGGGCATTATGCTGGTGACGATCTGCATCAACGCGTTCGGAATCCTGCTGCTGGCGTATACGGCCGTGCAGAGCGGCTTGGTCTGGGGGGGTATCGCCGTTCTATTGCTGCTGCCGTTCCTGGCGCTGGGCCGCCTGATTTGCGGGCTGTGGACGTACACCGTGGCGGCGGCGATCGCGTTGGCCGTGGGCGGTCTGATGGTTGTGGGCGGCCGCTACGGCGTGCAGTGGGAATTCATGCTGGCGGCGTCCCTGCTGTGCCTGTTGCTGGTCGAGTCGGCGGCCAGGCTGCGCGACGCGCCGGGCCGGTTGCTGGTCGGCGGAATCGGCCATGGCATGGGGCTGGCGACGGTGTTGGCCCTGTGCGGGCTGGTTGGGCAGCCAGCGGACTGGCGCTGGATCCCGCCGTTGGTGCTGGCCGGTTGCGTCTACCTTCTAGACGACCGTCGCATGGCGGGGCGCCGATCCGTGGCCTACGTGCTCTTCTCGCTGTCGCTGGTACCGGTGGCGGGGCTTGTTGCCGGGCAGCCACCGATGGAGGTGCTTGCAGTGACCGCGTTGCTGGTGCCGTTCTGGGCATTGCTGGGCCTCTGCGCCCGCACCGGCGGCGGCGAGAACAGTTGTCGAAGCGGCGCCCTGCTGGGATTGTTGCTGTGCGTGATCGGCGCCACCCAGGCCGTCGCGGCGTCCGGGGCGTTATTTGCCATCTGTCTGGGCGGTTTTGCGCTGTGCCTGTTCAAGCGTCGTGAGCGGGTGTACGTGCAACTTATCCTGCTGGCGCTGGCCTTGATGGGCTACGCCTGGATTCGGGGGTCGGCTTCCCACTTCACCCAGGAACTCTATTTTTACATGCTGCTCATCCTGGGCCTGGCCGTGCTTGCCGAGATGTCCCCGTCGATGCTGCGCTACGTGGACCGGTCCATCCCGTTGCCGTTCGTGCGCCTGTTCACGTGGCGGGGCGTGGGCATGGGCGTGATCGTGGGACTCATGATCGGCCTGTTGTGCTTCAGCGGGTTCGCGCTGGCGATCACCGAGCATCCGTCGTTCTGCAAGTCCTGTCACAACATGGGCGAATTCTTCGTCTCGTGGCAGCACTCCTCGCACAAAGACGTGGCCTGCGTGGATTGCCACTACGAGCCGGGTGTGGCGGCCCATCTGGAGGGCAAGTTCGGCGCCCTCTCGCAGGTGGCTTCCTTCGTGACCCATCGCTACGGCTCCAAGCCGCATGCCGAGATCTCCAACAAGGCGTGCCAGCGTCCCGGTTGCCACGAAACCATCATGGAAGACACGGACGTGTTCTTCAAAGACCGGGTCCATTTCAACCACAGCATCCACAACGACGCCCTGGTCGCCGGCCGTAGCATGCCCTGCACGACCTGCCACTCGCAGGAGCTTCAAGACGAGCATATCGGGATCACGTCGAGCACGTGTTTCCTATGCCATTTCCACGAGCGCACCGGCGACGACCGCGGAGGCGGCAACTGCCTCAACTGCCATGGCGCGCCCCAGGAGACGGTGCGCACCGAACGCTTCTCGTTCAACCACAACAGTTTCTTCGGCGACCGCAAGGACGTGACGTGCAGCCACTGCCACCGTACCGTCAACGCGGGTGACGCGCATGTCTCGTCGGTGCGCTGCCAGAGCTGCCATTACGGCAAGAACGTGTCCGAGATCGGAGATGTGGACGCCCTGCACGCCACACATGTGCACGACAACAAGGTGGGGTGTTTCGATTGCCACGGCATCATGCGTCACGGGCTGGCGCCGCTGGCCTCGGTGGAGGATCCCAAGACGTGCGGCGGCTGTCACGCGCAGTCGCAGCATTCCCTCCAAGCCGAAATTTACCTGGGCACGGCCGTGCCGGAGCTGGCGAAATTGCCCAACGTGATGTACGAGGCCGGAATCAGTTGCGGGCATTGCCACCGGCAGGAGAAGGAACTGACGCTGGAGGATCGGCAGTTTGTCACGCATATCACGACGGCCGATAACTGCGTCTCCTGCCACGGCGACGACGGCTACCGGGAGATGTTTGACGAGTGGCGCGCAGACACGCGCGGGGCGATGGGGGCGCTGGCGGGTGCGTTAACCGACGTGCGCCGGCTTGCGGACGCAGCGACGGCGACCGGCGCAACCGGCGCGGCGGAGGCCCGCGCACATCTCGAGCGGGCCCAACGGCTGTACGAACTGGTGGTGCACGACGGCAGCGACGGCGTGCATAACATCGAGTATGTCTCGGAAATTCTGACGGCGGCGTCGGCGGCCGTCGCGCAAGCCCGGCAGGCCCTCGCGGAAACGGCGCCCTAGCACCGGAGATTGTTGCCATGAAAAAACGGATACTGACCAGCCAGCATGAGAACGATCTGCTGCAGGAGATCGAGGACAGGGTGGGCGCCCCTGTGGGCACCTGCTACCAATGCGGCAAGTGCACGGGCGGTTGCCCGGTGTGCGCGGAGCAAGCAGGCGGGCCGCGCGAGGTGATCCGGCTCATCCAGCTCGGGTGCCGTGAAGAGGCGTGCGGTGCGGCCGCGGCGTGGCGGTGCGTCGGGTGTCTGACGTGCGCGTGCCGCTGCCCGCTGGGCATCGACGTGCCTCGCGTCATGGACACCGTGCGCCAGATCGCCCAGCGCGATGGCGTCAAACTCGGCGAAGGCGCCCTGAAAATGAACAGCTTCATTGAGGCTTTCCTAGACGGCGTACGCGACTACGGGCGGCTGTACGAGCCGACCATGATGGTCCAGTACAACCTGAACAGCGGCTACCTGGTGACCAATTTTCACAAGGGCGTGATATTCCTGGCGCGGCGCAAACTCACGGCCTGGCCGGGGCGCGTCAAGAAAATCGAGCGCCTGCGGCGGCTGTTCGCCAGGATAGCAGAGGAGGAAAAATGGCCGCGTTGACGTATGCCCTGTTTCCCGGTTGCAGCCTGGAGTCCACAGCGCGGGAGTTCGCCATGAGCACCGAAGCCGTGTGCCGCGTGCTGGACATCACCCTGCACGAGATCGAGGACTGGGTCTGTTGCGGCGCCAGCGCCGCGCACATCCGCAGCGACCTGCTGGGGCTGGCGCTGCCGCTGGTCTCGCTGGCCGCGGCGGAACGACAGAACCTCGACGTGATGACCTGCTGCAGCGCCTGCCACAGCAGACTCAAAACCTCGGTCCACGAATTTCAGCAACATCCCGAGCTGCTGGCGAAAGTCAACGCGCTGGCCGAGGAGCAGTTCACCGCGCAGACGCGGGTCCTGAACATCCTCGAAGTGCTGGCCCGGGAGGTGGGCACGGAGACCCTCGCCACGAAGGTGACGCGGCCGCTCACCGGCCTCAAGGTGGCCTGCTACTACGGCTGCTTGTTGACGCGCCTGCCCGCCACGCTGCGCACGGATTCGGCCGAGCATCCCCGCATGATGGACGACCTGCTGGCCTGCGCCGGGGCCGAGCCCGTGGACTGGCCGCACCGGACCGAGTGTTGCGGAGCCAGCCTGACGCTGGCCGGCCGGCCCACCGTGTTCCGACTGGTGCGGGAACTGCTGCAGTCGGCGCGCGAAAACGGGGCGGATTGCATGGCCGTGGGCTGCCCGTTGTGCCAGGCGAACCTGGACATGTACCAGTCCGACGCACAGGCCAAGTACGGCGACGTGCCGGCAATGCCGATTTTCTATTTCACGCAGTTGGTGGGGCTCGCATTGGGCGAGGCGCCCCAAGCACTGGGTCTGGACCGATTGCTGGTCAGTCCATTCGACCTGCTGGCGGACAGGAAACTGTCCGAACCTGTGGGCGAGCGGTTTTAGCGGGAGCTGATGTCATGGCTAGAATAGGCGCATTTATCTGCTGGTGCGGATCGAACATCGCGGAGACGGTCGATTCCGACGCGGTGGCGGCCTACGCGCGCACGCTCAAGGATGTGATCGTCGCCGTCAGCTACAAGTACACCTGCTCCGACCCGGGCCAGCGCATGATCACCGAGGCCATCAAGGAGCATAAGCTGACCGGCGTGGTGGTGGCGTCCTGTTCGCCGCGCATGCACGAAAACACGTTTCGCAAGACCGCTGCGACGGTCGGGCTCAACCCCTACATGCTGGAGATGGCCAACATCCGCGAGCATTGCTCCTGGGTGCACTCCGATCGTCGGGTGGCCACCGAAAAGGCCAAGGCGCTCGTGCGGATGAAAATCGAGAAGGTGCGGAACAACCAGCCGTTGAGCGACATCACGATCCCCATGACGCGGCGGGTGATGGTGGTGGGCGCGGGCATCGCCGGAATCCAGGCGGCGCTGGACGTGGCCAAGGCGGGTTACGAAGTGGTTTTGGTCGAGCGCAAGCCGTCGATCGGCGGGCACATGGCCATGTTGGACGAGACTTTTCCCACGCTGGACTGCTCGCAGTGCATCCTCACCCCGCGCATGGTGGAAATCGTGCAGAACGCCAAGATCAAGCTCTACTCGTATTCCGAAGTGGAAAACGTGGATGGCTATGTCGGCAATTTCGAGGTGACGATCCGCCAGAAAGACCGCGGCGTGGATCTGAGCAAGTGCACCGGGTGCGGCGACTGCTGGAATGCCTGCATGGCGCGCAACCAGATCAAGGTGCTGCCGCCAGCCGGAACCGCAGGCCTGTTGAACGCGGAAGAGACGGTGTCGGTCGACGCGCTGATCGCGGCGGCGGCACGGCACGAAGCCGTCCTGATTCCCCTGCTGCTGTCCATCCAGGAGAAGTACAACTACCTGCCGCCGAACATCCTGAAATACACCAGCGCCACGTTGGGAATTCCGTTGTCCAGCCTCTACGCCGTGGCCCGATTCTACCACGCGTTCAGTCTGGAACCCAAGGGCCGGCACGTGATTCGCGTCTGCATGGGAACCGCGTGCCATCTGAAAGGGGCGGTGCAAGTGGCCGACGCCATCACCAGCGAATTGGGGATCTCCGCCGGGGACACCACCGCCGACATGAAATTCACGTTCGAGCGCGTCAACTGCCTGGGTGCCTGCGCACTGGCGCCCGTGGTGACGGTGGACGGCGAGTATTTCGGGCAGATGACCGGCAAGAAGATGGCGGCACTGCTGAAGAAGTGTGACTGAGTACAGACCCAGAAAGACCCGGGAGGCAAACTGGAATGAAGATCGCCGGAAACGAGGGCTATGAGGCAGCGGCGAAGCGGGGCGAGGCGTCTCTCTTTCCCGGCACGACCCGGATCACCGTCGGCATGGCAACCTGCGGCATTGCCTCGGGCGCCAAGCCGGTCTACGAGGCCTTGGTCGCAGCCATCGCGAAAACGGGTCTGGACGCCGTGGTGACCCGGACGGGATGCGTCGGGTTCTGCCAGCAGGAACCGCTCGTGGACGTGCTGCTGCCGGGCACGTGCAAGGTGACCTACGGACACATGACCGCGGCGCGGGCACACGAACTCGTGGCCGCCCTGGCCGACGGCACGGGTCTCCAACGGGAGGGTGCCATCTACCGGACAGCGCGACGGGCCGGCGAGCCGGCGCCCGCCGGCTTGGACACGGTGCCGCTGTTCGGCCAGCATCCCTTTTTCAAGAGCCAGATGCGGGTCGTCCTCGAGAACTGCGGCCTGATTTCGCCGGAAAGCATCGACGAATACATTGCCTGCGGCGGCTACGCCGCGTGGCGCAAAACGCTGGCCGGGATGACGCCCGAGGACGTGATCGCCGCGGTGACCCGCTCCGGGTTGCGCGGGCGGGGCGGAGCCGGGTTTCCGACCGGCAAGAAGTGGAACATCTGCCGCGGGTCGCCGGGTGACGAAAAGTACGTTATCTGCAATGCCGACGAAGGCGATCCGGGCGCGTTCATGGACCGCAGCGTGATGGAGGGCAACCCGCACGCGGTGCTGGAGGGCATGCTGATCGGGGCATACGCGATCGGCGCCTCGAAGGGCATCGCCTACGTGCGTGCGGAGTATCCCATGGCCATCGCGCACCTGACCACGGCCATCCGGCAGGCGCGTGAGCAGGGATTCCTGGGGGACGACATCCTGGGCAGCGGCTTTAGCTTCGACCTAGAGATATTCACGGGTGCCGGCGCGTTTGTCTGCGGCGAGGAGACCGCGCTGATCGCCTCACTGCAAGGGGAGATCGGCAACCCGCGTCCCCGGCCGCCGTATCCAGCCTCGGCCGGTTTCAAGGGCAAGCCCACCAACATCAACAATGTGGAGACATGGGCCAATGTGCCCATCATCATCCAACGCGGCGCAGACGAATTCGCCGGCATCGGCACGGAAAAGTCAAAGGGCACGAAGGTGTTTTCGCTCGTGGGCAAGGTCCGCTGTACGGGCCTGGTCGAGGTCCCCATGGGCATGCCGCTGCGTCAGATCGTCTACGACATCGGCGGCGGCCCGACCCGGGGACGCACGTTCAAGGCGGTGCAGACCGGCGGCCCCTCGGGCGGCTGCATTCCCGAATCCCTGATCGATCTGCCCGTCGATTTCGATGCGCTTGTCCAGGCCGGCGGCATGATGGGGTCTGGCGGCCTGATCGTGATGGACGACCACACGTGCATGGTGGACGTGGCCCGCTACTTCACGGACTTCCTCGTGGGGGAGTCATGCGGCAAGTGCACGCCGTGCCGCGAAGGGCTGCGCCACATGTTGGACATCCTCACAGCCATCTGCGCAGGGCGGGGAACGGAAGCCGATCTGGCCACACTCGAACGGCTGGCGCAAGGCGTCAAGCACGGCTCGCTCTGCGCGCTGGGCGGCACGGCACCGAACCCGGTGCTCTCCACGCTCAAACATTTCCGCCACGAGTATGAGGCGCATATCCTGCAGAAAAAATGTCCGGCCGGCGTGTGCAAAGCGATTACTCGATTCGTCGTCGTAGACGCGCTCTGCAAGGGCTGCGGCAAGTGCGCCACCGAGTGCCCGGTCGGCGCGATCGGCGGACAGCCCAAAGCGGTGCACGTGCTGGATCAGACGCGCTGCACGGTCTGCGGCGTCTGCTACGGTCTGTGTCCTTTCAATGCCATTCAAATCGACATGCAAGGGGTGAACAGCGGTCATGCCAACGCTCACGATGGATAATCGTCCGGTCGAGGTGCCCGACGGCGCCACGGTCTACCAGGCGGCCAAGGAACTCGGAATCGAGATTCCCACGATGTGTTATCATAAGGCCTTGTTGCCGTATGGTTCCTGCCGGGTCTGCCTGGTCGAAATCGTCTCCGGCGGCCGGCGGCAGTTGGCGGCCTCCTGCGCCTACCCCGCCACCGACGGATTGGTCGTCTTCACGGATACCGAATGGGTTCGGGACACGCGCAAGGTGATCCTGGAACTCATGCTCGCCCGGGCGCCCGAAGCGCCCGTGATCCGCGCGTTGGCGGCCCGCTACGGCGTAACCGACACGCCCTTGCAGAAACGCACCATCGACAACTGCATCATGTGCGGGTTGTGCGTGCGCGTCTGTCATGAGGTGGTGGGCCGGGGCGCCACTTGCTTTGTCGGCCGCGGGCACACGCGCGAAGTCGGCACCCCTTACAAGGAGATCGCCGACGTGTGCATCGGATGCGGGGCCTGCGCGCTGGTCTGCCCGACCGGCGCCGTCGACCCGCGCGACTATTGCGGGCGGGAGTTGGAGCCCATCCCCAACGCGTTTAACTGCGGGCTGGACAAGCGCACCGCCATGCACCTGCCGTTCCCGCAAGCCGTGCCCAACAAACCGGTGCTCGATCGCGAAACCTGCATCTACTACCAAACCGGCGGCTGCAAGGCGTGCGGCCAGGTGTGTCAGGCCAAAGCCATCTCGTACGATCGCGAAGACGTGTTCGTCAAGGAGAAGGTGGGCGCCGTCATCCTGGCCACCGGCTACGAGTTGGTCAACCCCGAAGCCTACGAAGAGTACGGTTACGGGCGCTACTCCGATGTGATTACCAGCCTCGAATTCGAACGCATGGTCTCCGCCAGCGGGCCGACCAACGGGGAGGTGCGGCGACCTTCCAACGGCCAGCCCCCCAAGACGGTGGTCTTCATCCAGTGCGTGGGCAGCCGCGAAGAGGTCGAGCCGCACAAACCCTATTGCTCGAACATCTGCTGCATGTATACGGCCAAGCATACCCTGCTGATGCGGCACAAGGTGCACAACGCCAACATCTTTGTCTTCTTCATGGACATACGCTCCTCGGGCAAGAACTACGAGCAGTTTGTCCGGCGCGTGGCGCACGAGAAGATCGCCACGTACCTGCGCGGACGGGTGTCCAAAATATTCCCGCGCGACGGTGCCCTGATCGTGCGCGGCGCGGACACGCTGAGCCAGTCGCAAGTGGAAATCGCGGCGGACCTAGTCGTCCTGGCGGCGGCCGTGCAGCCGAGCAAGGGAATCAAGGAACTGGCGCAGAAATTCCGGGTGGGCTACGACCATCACGGCTTCCTGATGGAGGCGCACCCCAAGCTGCGGCCCGTGGAAACGAACACGGCCGGCATCTTCCTGGCGGGGATGTCCCACAGTCCCAAGGACATTCCGGAGAGCGTGTCCCAGGCCAGCGCCGCGGCGGCCAAGGCGCTGGGGCTGATCAACTACGACGTGTACCTGCGCGAGCCCACCGTGGCCCGCGTGGATCCGGACACCTGCAACGCCTGCTACGAGTGCCAGAACGTGTGCGCGTATGGCGCCATATTGCCGACCGAGCTGAAGGACGGGCGGGGCCGCTTTATCCGCATGATCGCCGGCATCAACCAGGGCTTGTGCCAGGGGTGCGGCGCCTGCGCCGTGACGTGCCGGTCGAAGAGCATCGAGGTGGCTGGCTTCACGGACGCGCAGTTGTACGCGGAAATCAGCGCGGTGGCGGATATGCGCAAGATCGCGGCGGCCCAAGGCGAGTGGCAGCCGGTCATCGCCTCGTTCCTCTGCAACTGGTGCAGCTACGCCGGCGCGGATCTGGCGGGAATGAGCCGCCTCGCCTATCCGGCCAACATCCACATCATTCGCGTCCCCTGTTCGGGAAAGGTGGATCCGGTCTTTATTCTCAAGGCCTTCGAGCGGGGTGCCGACCTGGTATCCGTCTCCGGATGCCATCCCGGTGACTGCCATTACAGCACCGGTAATTACCATGCTCGACGCAAGCTCACGGCGTTTCGGGACCTGCTCGGGTTCATGGGCATCGACCGGCGCCGCATGCAGATCTCGTGGGTCAGCGCGGCGGAAGGGGCCAAGTGGGCGGACACCGCCCGCAAACTCACGAAAATCGCGCACGAGCTGGGGCCCTTCAGTAACTTCGAACGCATCGGATCCATGGTGGATGTAAATGAGTGACACCCATACCGAAATTCAGAGCGGCGTTCGCGCCGTGGCCGCGCGCCTGTTGAGCGAGGGTCGCGTGAAGACCGTTCTGGGCTATGCCCTTGGCGCCCTGAACGAAACCGTCCCCTGCTTCATCAAACGCGCGGAGGACACGAAACGGCTGGTTTGGAATGCCCGCTGTTTTCACAACCTGGCCACGTACCTGCCCCGTGAACACATGAAGAAGCATTTTCCGATGGCGGTCGTGGTGAAAGGCTGCGACCGACGCGCGGTGAACATGCTGCTCAAGGAATCCATGATCACGCGCGAGAATGTGGTGCTCGTGGGCGTGCCCTGCGGCGGCATGGGCGAACCGCTGCTCCACAAGTGCCTGTATTGCGAGGTGCGCAAGCCGGAGGATGTCGACGAGGCGATCCCCGGCGAACCCGCGCCGATCGAAACGCCTCGGGAGGGCCGGTTTGACAGCGTGACAAAACTGGAGCAGTTGGAGCCCGACGCCCTCTGGGAGCAGTGGAAGGGGCATGTCGAACGCTGCATCCGCTGCTACGCCTGCCGGCAGGCGTGCCCCCTGTGCTATTGCAAACGCTGCATCGCGGAGAAGACGCAGCCGCAATGGATCGAGTCCAGCCCCCACCTGCGCGGCAATTTTGCCTGGAACGTCGTGCGCGCGTTTCACCTGTTCGGTCGCTGCGTCGGCTGCGGCGAATGCGAGCGGGTCTGCCCCGCAGGTATCCCGCTGGGCGAAATCAACAGCAAACTTGCGAAAACGGTCCGGGAGCGCTTCGTCAACTACCAGGCCGGCATGGATGCCGTCACCCCCAGCCCGTTCACGACCTATGATCTGGGAATCGACAACGACGAGGGGATTCTATAATGCAAGAGGTGAAGTACATTCGAGACGACTGGCGCCAGACGTGCCTGGACGCCCTGGCTGGCGAGGGATACGTCGTGCTCGGCCCCATGCGCGACGGCGAGAAGGTGCGCTTCCGCCCCTGCACCACCGGCTCCGACTTGGTATTGGACCAGGTGAACTCGGACTACCCGCTCAAGGAGGCGTTTTTACCGAAAACCGAACGTTTGCTGGCCTACACGTTCGGACCCGGCGGGGAACCTGCCATGACCCCGCCGGAAGTCGCGACGCAGAAGCTCGCGGTGCTGGGCTGCCGCCCCTGCGACGCCGCGGCCCTTGTCGGCCTCGACCGCGTCTTCAATTGGGACTACGAGGATGCGTTTTACAACCAGCGTCGCCGCGAGAGCCTGATCCTCAGCGTCGGGTGCTCCACGAGCGATGATCGCTGTTTCTGCACCTCGCTGGGACTGGCCCCGGATGCCTCCGAAGGGAGCGACCTGTTGATTCAGCCGCTGCCCGACGGCGGTGCGCGTGTCACCGTCGTGTCCGACAAGGGACGGGCCTTCGCGGCGGCCCATGCGGATGTCTTCGGACCGTCGTCCACCGGGTCGCCCCCGACCGTGGCCGACGTGCCGGTCCGGCTCGACATTGAGATGATCAAGCCGTGGCTGGACGCGCATTTCGCGGATGACCTGTGGGAGGATATCTCCCTGCAATGCCTCGGCTGCGGCGCGTGCAGTTACCAGTGCCCCACCTGCCACTGTTTCGACATGGTGGACGAGACACATTGGCAGCAGGGCGAACGCAGGCGCAACCACGATTGCTGCAGCTTCTCCCTGTTCACCCGGCACACCTCGGGACACAACCCCCGACCGACCCCGGCGTCGCGCTGGCGCAACCGGCTGATGCACAAGTTCAGATACTTTGTGGAGCGTTTTGACCGGCGCGCCTGCGTGGGCTGCGGTCGGTGCATGCGCGTGTGCGGCGCCGGACTGAGCCTGATCGAAATCCTCAAGACCGTCGCCGCCCGTCCCGCAGAGAAGCCTGTGCAGGAGGTGACGGCATGAGTGTGCAATCGCGGGTTGAACCCGTTGGAGCCGGTGTGACCGTCGATTATCGTCCGTACCGGATGATCGTCCGGAAGATCACCGATGAAACGGCAGACACCAAGACCTTTCGTCTCGAGTTTGCCGACGAGGCCGAGGGCTCGGCTTTCTCGTTCAAGGCCGGCCAGTTCGGACTCTATTCGATTTTCGGAAAGGGCGAAGCCACGTTTTGCGTCGCGTCCAGTCCGACGCGCCAGGGTTACATCGAGTGCAGCGTCAAGCGCGCGGGCAACGTGACCGTGGCGCTGCACCAGCTCAACGAGGGCGACGTGGTGGGCTTCCGCGGGCCTTACGGCAATTGCTTCCCGCTGGAGGCCATGGCGGGCCACAACATCCTGTTCGTCGCGGGCGGCATCGGCATGGCGCCGGTGCGTTGTGTGATCTGGAATGTGCTCGACCTGCGCGACCAGTTCAAGGACATCACCATTCTCTACGGCGCCCGTTCCGTGAACGATCTGGTTTACAAGCACGAACTGGCGGAGTGGCGCGCGCGGGCCGACACCCACACGATCTACACGGTAGATCCCGGCGGAGAGACACCGGACTGGGACGGGAAAGTCGGCTTTGTGCCGACGGTTCTCAAGGAGTCCGCGCCGTCCAGCATCGACGCGTTCGCGGTCATGTGCGGGCCGCCGGTCATGATCAAGTTCACGCTGCCGGTTCTGCTCGAACTGGGGTTTTCCAAAGACCGGATCTACACGACGCTGGAAAATCGGATGAAGTGTGGCGTCGGCAAATGCGGGCGCTGCAACGTCGGCCCCTGGTACGTGTGCAAAGATGGGCCCGTGTTCACGGCCGCGCAGATCGAAGACATGCCTGCCGATATGTGAACCGGCCCCGACAAATCGACCGCCCCGCACCCCAGCCGCAGGCAGGAACGAGGCTGCTCTTCGACTACGCGGCGGGTGTTCCTGCCGGCGCGCTGTGGCTCTTGCTCGCTTCGATCATGCGGTCGATCTGCTCGCGTTCGACCCGCGTGGCGAGGTAGGCGTAGGGTGCGATCGGCCGGTTCTCGACGCGCGTGTGCGCGTCGGCCCAGCAGTACGGTGACTCGCCGAAGAGGGTTTCGACCTTGGCGACATAGCCAGGCAGCACCGGCTTGAGGTAGATCGCAAGGGTCCGGAAAATGTTGAGCGTGGCGGTGAGGACGGCGCGGGCGGCCTCGGGGTCGCGCTTGACCAGCGCCCAGGGGGCTTGGCCGTCGAAGTATTGATTGGTGAGGTCGGCGAGGTCGCGCACCTCGACCATGACCCGCGAAAAATCGCGTTTCTCATAGGCGTCGGCAATGGCGTCGGCGCGGCTTTGGGTGTGGACGAGCAGGTCGGCGCCGGCGGCTTCACACACACCCGTGCGGCCGTCGAGGCTCTTGTGTATCATCTGCGCGCCGCGCGAGGCGAGGTTGGTGATCTTGCCGACCAGGTCGGAATTAACCCGTTTAATAAAGTCGTCAAAACTGAGATCGACATCCTCGGTCGACCCGTTGAGCTTGCACGCGTAGTAAAAGCGGAGGGTTTGCGCATCCACGTGGTTGAGGAAGGTGCGCGCGTTGATGAAGGTCCCCTTGGATTTGCTCATCTTCTCGCCGTTGACCGTCAGGAAGCCGTGCACGAAGACCTGATCGGGGCCCTTGAACCCGCCGCAATGCAGCATCGCGGGCCAGAAGAGACAGTGGAACCTGACGATATCCTTGCCGATAAAGTGGAAGATCTCGACAGCGGGGTTGTTCCACCACGCATTGAATGACGTGCCGTTTTGCTTGCACCAGTTTTCCAGCGAGGCCATGTAGCCGATCGGGGCGTCGACCCAGACGTAGAAAAACTTCCCGGGGTGGCCCGGGATTTCAAAACCGAAATAGGGCTTGTCGCGGGAAATGTCCCACCCGCGCAGCGACTCGCCGAACCACTCCAGCAGCTTGTTGGCCACATCCTTGGCGGTGTGGGCCGGAATCCAGTGCTGCAGATAGTCGCGAAAGTGGTCGAGTTCGAAGAACAGGTGTTCGCTGTCGCGGGTCACGGGGGGGCGGCCGCAGACGGTGCAGGTCGGAGCCTTCAGTTCCTCGGCGGCGTAGGTCGCGCCACAGGTGTCGCACGAGTCGCCGTATTGGGACGTCGCACCGCAGACGGGGCAGGCGCCCTTGACGAACCGGTCGGGCAGGAACATGCCGTCGTGCTCGCAGTAGAGCTGAGGGATGAGCCGGGACGAGACATGCCCGCCCGCCTCCATCCGCGCGAAGATGCCGTTGCTGAACGCGCGGTTTTCCTCGCAGTTGGTCGAACCGTAGTGGTCGAAGGCCACCTCAAAATCGGTGAAGTCGCGCACGTGCTGCTCGTGGGTGCGGGCGATCAGCGCCTCGGGGGTGATCCCCTCGTTGCGGGCCCGGACCATGATCGGCGTGCCGTGCGTGTCGTCGGCGCAGACATAGACACAGGTATGGCCGCGCATGTTCTGGAAGCGCACCCAGAAATCGGTTTGCAAATACTCGACCAGATGGCCGATGTGGATGTCGCCATTGGCATACGGCAGCGCCGATGTCACGATGATGCGTCTCTTGTCACTCTTGGTCATACCGTCTCCCGTCACCTCACGCCGTCACGCCGCAACCCGTACCGCCGTCATCGGGGCGCAACCCTGTTTCCCTGACTTTGCGGTGTGGTGTTGTAGGCCGCAACTCCGATTGCGACCCCTTCCAAGGCCGGAACCGGAGTTCCGGCCCACCGAACGCAACCCTGTAATGAAACAGGGATGCGCCCCGTCATCGGGATTGCGAATCGCGTGCTGTTCTTCAGGCGCCTTTTCCCGGTCACTATAGCACTGCCGGGCATCCGCTTCAAGGGGAAGACCGAAGTTGCCACGTGCGGCCCTACCCGATTCCCAGACGGGTGGCGACGGCACGGAGGGTCGGTGCAAGGTCTATCTTGGTGTTGGCGGCGGTGCAGGCGCCGTCGAACACATGGACGGCGCCGGCCGTTTCGAGGTTGTGCACGAAGCGGGCGAACTTGGAGGCGGGGTCGCGCAGATTCATCAGAATCTCGACTGCGGCGCTCCCCCGGGTGACCGCCTCGCTGATCATGCCGGTCGAATCGGCCGAGACGAAGAGCCGCTGACAGAGGGAGACGAAAGCGGGAATGGGGTTGAAGCTGTTTTGTGAGAACAGAAGCTTGTAGTCAAAGGGATAGGAGTCGACCAACGCCTCAACCTCGGGCGGCGTACGGCGCGAGGTGGTGACCCACCGCTCGAAACCTTCGGTGGCGGCGAAGACGCGGTCAAGATGGATGCGCATGCTCCCGGCGGTCATTTCGGCAAAGTCGTTCGGGCCGCCGATGATGACGCCGACGGGGGGTTTCTCCCACGTATGGCGTTCGCGAAACGCGGCGACGCCGACTTCGTAAAACGCGGGATTGACCGAGGTGAGGTTGACCGGCAGGGTGACGAGGTTGGGCCGGGGGCGCGGATTGTCGAAGGCGGGCGCGAGAATCACGTCGAAGTCGTGGCACCACCCCTTGGGGTTGAGGATCGCGACGACCGGTATGCCGAGACGGCGGGCGGTGACTTTACCGGGATAGAAGGCCGTCGACCCGGTGCAGACAACGGCCGCGAAGGGACCCGCAGGGAGGGGCGCGGTGAACCGATAGAGACCCGAGAGTCGCAGCCGGCAGCGATCGGCCAGATAGGCCAGCGCCTTGCAGTAACGGGCGCGGTAGGCGACTTCGGCGACCATGAACGGCTGGCCGAGGCTGTCGCAAAAGGCCTTGGACTGGTTGACGTGGCCGGCCTTGCCGTCGCCGATGATGAGGAGCGGAACGTTCATTTTTCAGGGCATCAGTCGGGAATGCGCTCAATGGCCGCGCCGAGGCCGCGCAGGGTGGTGTCGATCTGCTCGTAGCCGCGGTCCACGCTCTCGGCATTGAGGATAACCGTCTCCTTCCGGGCGCAGAGCGCCGCGACCAGGAGCGCCATGCCGGCGCGGATGTCGGGGGACACGACGCGTGTTCCCTGCAGGTGCGCGGGGCCGGTGACCACGACGCGGTGGGGATCGCACTGCACGATTCGCGCGCCCATGCCGATCAGGTGGTCCACGAAATACATCCGGCTTTCAAACATCTTCTCATAAAACAGCGTGGTGCCGCGGGTCTGGGTGGCGAGCACGATCAGGACGCTCATCAGATCCGAGGGAAAGGCCGGCCACGGGCCGTCCTCGATCTTGGGTATGGCGTCGCCGAGGTCGTAGGTGGTGCGCAGCTTCTGGCCGCCGGGGAGGTGAAGCGTCGTGCCGTTGATCGTCCAGCGCGCGCCGAAGCGGCGGAAGGGGCGTTCGAGCACCTCGAAATCGGCGGCGCTAATGCCCGTGAGAGTCAGTTCCCCGCCCGTGGCGAGTGCGGCGGCAATGTAGCTGCCGGCCTCGATGGTGTCGGGGCCGATGGCGTGGGTCACGCCGTGCAGGCGTTCGACGCCGTCAATGACCAGGAGGTTGGTGCCGATGCCGGTGATCGCGGCGCCCATGGCGTTGAGCATCCGGCACAGGTCTTGGACATGCGGTTCGCAGGCGGCATTGTAGAGGGTCGTCCGGCCCCGGGCCCGGACGCTGGCCATGATGATATTTTCGGTCGCGGTGACGCTGGCCTCGTCGAGGAGAATGCGCGCGCCCGTGAGGCCCTTGGCCGCCTTGAAGGCGTAACAGCCGCTGGCACGGGCGCTGACGCCGAGTTTGCGCAGGCCATCGAGATGGGTGTCGACGCGGCGCCGGCCGATCACGTCGCCGCCGGGCGGATAGATCCGTGCCGCGCCGCAGCGCGCGAGCAACGGCCCCGCGAAGAGGATCGACGAGCGGACGCGGCCGCACAACGCGCGGTTGAGCGTCGTCGTCCGGATACGCCGGGCATGCAGGGAGACCGTGCGGGCGGCCGCATCCAGGGCAACGGATACGCCCAGCGCGTCCAGCAGGTCCAGCATCGTGCGGACATCCTGAATGAGCGGCAGATTGGTGAGGGTGACCGGCTCATCGGTGAGCAGGGAGGCGGCCAGCATGGGCAGCGCGGCATTTTTGTTGCCGGTCACGGCGTGGTCGCCGGCAATGCGACGTCCGCCCTTGATGATAAAACGAGACATGAGTATCCCTGAAAATGGTTTGGATGGCTGGCATCAGGGTACGCCGCAGACGGCTTTTTTTCAAGCGTAAAGCGCGACAGCGTAAAGCGCGTCACCCGCTCTAGTCGATGCGGGGGGCGCTCGCGATCAGCATTCCGTCGTCGAGTGTGAGCGTCCGGTCGCAGCGTGCGGCGACATCGGGCGAGTGGGTGACGATCACGAGGGCGTGTCCGGTATTTTGGGTAATGCCGAAGAGGAGGTCCAGGATCTGGGTGCCGGTCCTCATATCCAGGTTTCCGGTCGGCTCGTCGGCCAGCAGCAGAAGCGGCTCGTTCATCAGGGCACGGGCCAGCGCCGCCCGCTGTTGCTCGCCGCCTGAAAGTTCGAGCGGGGTGTGCGTGGCGCGATCCGCCAGTCCCACGTGATCGAGCAGCTCAATCGCCCGCCGCCGCATCGCGGCACGACTCAGGCCGACGCCGGCGGCCCACGCGGGCAGCATCACATTTTCGGCGAGATCCATCTCGGGCAGGAGGTGGTAGGACTGAAACACGAAACCGATCTCTCTCGCGCGCACCATCGCCCGTTCGCGCTCGCCCAGCGCGTAGATCGAACGCCCGTTGATCCGCACCTCGCCCGCCTCGGGACGATCCAACGCCCCCAGAACGTGCAGCAATGTGCTTTTGCCGACCCCGCTGCGGCCGACGACAGCCACCCGTTCGCCGGCCGCTACTTCCAGCGACGCGCGCGTGAGAACAGTGACGGTCTTGTGCGGCAGACGGTAGCTTTTGGCCACGTCGCGCGCGTCAATCACCAGGTCGGGCACCAGGTCGGGCATGGTCGGGTTCCTCTCGACAAAAAACATTACGTGACGCCCGTATTGTGACGCATAACGGCGCTCACCGCAAGACCGCGATGCTCGCCCGCTACGGACCGCAGAGCGCGTTCATCATGGCGACGATGAGGCTGCCGGTGATCTCGAAACTGGCGGGGGCGAGCTTTTCGACCGTGTCTTCACAGGTGTGCCAGTAGTCGTTGCGTCCCGGGGCGCTGCCGAACGCGAAATCGATCAGGTCGACCGCCGGGAAGCCCAGGTCCAGAAAAGGCTGATGGTCGTCGAGCACGATCCCGCTGCCGAGTTTGACGTGGGGGCGGATGCCGAGGCGATCGGCGCACTCGAGCGCCAGCAGGCGCAGCGCGGGTGTGCCGTTGCGGGGGATCTCGATCAGCAGATCACGGTCGCCGATCATGTCTGCCAGGATGACCGCGCGTACGGAGAGCCCCTCGCGCCGGAGCGCACGGGCGAGGTGACGGCTGCCGTGGAGGCCATCACGGTCGCTGTAGGCGACGGCACACTCCTCGCCGTCGAGAAAAGCAATCCGGACGTGGCAGGGCAGGAGCTGGGACTCGCGGGCGAAACGGGCGGCGAGCGCGAGCAGCAGGCCAACGGACGAGCCGCCGTCGTTGGCGCCGACAAAAGGGGTCTCCGCCGAATCCCCGGATATCCCGGTCTTGGTGTCGAAGTGCGAGAGCAAAATGATCCACGGCGCCTGAGGGTCGGCGGCGGGAAAGTCGGCCAGGACATTGTGGAAGGTGCGGACGCCAAACGGGGTGTCATCCTCAAACGACTCAATCCGTGCCGTCGCCGCGCCCGCGTCGGCGAGCGCCCGCTCCAGATAGACGGCGGCGCGGCGCGCATCCGGCGTACCTGCCGCGCGCGGACCGCAGGCGACAAACCGGGCTGTCTGGTCGAATGCCTGTGCGGCGTCCTGACCTGTGAACGGCGGGAAGACCGTGGCGCGCGGGGGCTGCTGCCCGCAGCCGCACAAGAGGGCCCCCAGCAACGCGAGGTTAAGGATACGGAAAAGCCGGGCGGGATGCCTGGGCTCACGGCTCATCGCATACGAACTATCGATCACGATCCACGTGCGCATGGCGGATAGAGTAGGCGCGGCATCGCGGGAAGTCAATCCCGACACGACATCCCCCAGCAATAACCAACCATTACGCTTCGTTCCTTTTTTCGTGACTTTTTTCCCTTGAACCGGAGCCGCGGCTGTGGTATAAAGAACGCCCATTTTGTCTCATTTGGCGAAGTGGATCGGGCGGCCACCTCCGTCCAGGGCTTTCAGGCTGACTGCCCTGTCGGTTGATGTTGGGCTGCCTGCAACGTGTCCGGCGCGCTGCGCCGCAGACAAAGAGGTGTGATGTCATGCCCAAAATGAAAACAAAAAAAGCCGCGACGAAGCGGTTTAAAATGTCGGCCACGGGCAAGGTGTTGCAGAGTCAGGCGGGCAAGTCCCACCTGAACGCCTGCAAATCGCGCAAACGCAAGCGCAATCTCCGTGGCATGTGTGTCCTGAGCGAGGCGGATCAACCCCGCGTCAAGCGCATGTTGTCAAATTACAAAGGCTGAAAAGGAGATAGCCCATGCCCAGAGTTACCAATGCACCGGCGTCGCGCGAGCGCAGGCGCCGCCGCCTAGACCTTGCAAAAGGGTTTTATGGTTCGCGCAGCAAGCTGTTCCGTCAGGCGACCGAGGCGGTCGACCGCTCCCAGCGCCTGGCCACCATCCACCGCAAGCAGCGTAAACGGGATTTTCGCCATCTGTGGATTGCCCGTGTCAACGCGGCGGCGCGTGCGAACGGCATCACCTACAGCCGTCTGATTGAAGGCTTGACCAAGGCGAACATCACGCTGAACCGAAAAATGCTGGCCGAAATCGCCATCCACGACCCCGAGGGGTTCAAAGCGATCATCGAGAAGGCACGCGCGGCACTGGTCTGAGTTCCGACGCGTCGCATCACGACACGCCCCGGCTTCGAACAGGTTTATCGCCTGTTTGAAACGGGGCGTTGCGTTTGGGTGTGATCGCCGTCTTCCGGACGATGGATCACCGCCAGCGCCCCGAGCGCGAGCAGTGCGTAGAAGGTGTATTCGACATCCGCCACCGAATCAGCGGCATGTCCGCTGAAACCGCCGTTGTTCTGCCATAGCCCCTCAATGAAGGCGGCGGTCATGGAGAAAGGCGGCTTCTCCGCCGCCGGCTCGCACAGGCTTTCGGCATAGAGCGCCGTGGCGGTCGAGAGCAGATCAGGAAGCAGCACCGGGGCTGCCGCCCGATAGCCCCCGTCGGGATGACGCACGGTCGCCAGAAATGCAGCCGCCTGCTGCGCCCGCCCGGGTTTTCCGTAACGCGCCAGCAGCACGATGGCAGCGGCTGTGGCGGTCGTGGTGGCGCCGCGCGTGCCGGGATGATTGGTGTATCCGCCATCGGTCGTGCGGAGCGCGTCGAGCGAGGCGATCACGTGTGCCGCGCCGGGCCACGCGATGCCGGCATCCCGATAAGCCTGCTCGGCCAGATAGGCAGCATAGACCGTGCCCTGCTCGGCCTGTTCGCGTTCATGCGCGTAACCCCCATCGGCGCTGCGGTAGCGGTTCAAGCCGTCAATAGCCGGCGCGTACCGGCGCGTGTCGCCCGGTTGCGCCTCGCCCAGAAGAATCAGGCAGCGGAGGCACCGGATGCGCGAGGCCCAATCTGTAAACGACCCGCCGCCGGCGGAGCCGGCGTCCAGGAACGGACGGATGTCGCCGAAGGGCGGCAACCCCACCCCCAAGGCCAACAGGGCGCCGAGTCCGAAGACCGTATAGTAGAGGTCGGGATGGCCGGCGCGGTCGCAAAAGAGGCCGGTCGCGTCACGACGGGCCTGCACAAAGGCCGCCACACGGGCGGCGCCCTCCGGACTGAGGAGGTCGCGGGCGTGAAAGGCCGTGGCGGTTGCGTCCGGAATCGAGGAATCCCGGGGCACATTCTTGCACACATTCTGGGGTGGGTCTTGGGATGGAGCCCGTGGATACGCCGACGCACCCGGCGTGTCTGTCGGAGCGGCTCCCGACGCGCCGCGCTCCGGGGCGCGGGCGTCTGCCTGACGCTCCGGCCCCAAACCAGATTCAGGCTTCATCCGTTTTCCCATGAGCGGTTGTTTTTCGCAACGCGGAATCACCCGTGCCCCCGTCATCCGGTCGCGGCGACCCACCGGCCTGATGGGGGTTTGTTGCCGCCGCCTCCCGCTGGCTTGCCGGAGCGGGGAGAATGCGTTTGACCAGCCGCGTCACCACACTCTTGAGCATGACCGTGCGGATCGGGGTCAGCGCCTGAAGCGCACGGTCGCGATAGTCGTCGCGCAACGCTTCGGCGGCTGCCACCACGCCGTACCGCGCAAACAGCGACCGTATGCATGATCGCGTTGCTTCGGCATGGGGAGCCTGTTGCAGCGCAGTTTGAATCTCCCGGCGTTCGGCCTCGGTGCAGGTGTCGCACAGCAGGGAGAGCATCATCGAAGGCTGCCGCCCGAAGGCGTGACGGTCCCCGCCATCCTGTTCGATATCCTGCAGGTCGTCGCCGATCTGGTAGGCGATGCCGAGCGCGCCGCTGAAGGCCGACAGTGCCGCGCACGTTGCGGCATCGGCGCCGCCGGCGATGGCGCCCAGCAGCATGGCCACTTCAAAGGCCGGCGCCGTCTTGCGGCTGAACATCTGGATGAGCGCGGCGGGGGACGGAACAGCCGCTTGACCTCGCCACTGCAACTCCTCGCCTTGTCCGACACAAAGGCCACAGTGCGCCATCGCGGCAGCCGTCAGCATTTTCAGCCGGGCGGATTCATCCGCCGGACAGGTGGACAGCAGTCGGTAGCCCGCGCCGATCAACAGGTCGCCCACGTTCAATGCGATGGGCACCCCGTGCTCCTTGTGCAGCGTCGGCACGCCGTATCGAAAGTCGTCGTTGTCTTCGATATCGTCATGGATCAGTGAGGCCTTGTGAAAACATTCCGCAGCCACGGCGACGACGCGAATCAATTCCGGACGGACCGGGGTGGAGGCGTCCTGCAGGGCGTGATACACGGAAGCGGTCAGCAGCGGGCGCCACCGCTTTCCCGATCCCGCCAGCCAGTCCAGCGCGATCTCGGACGCGCGACCGGACTCGGTCTCCAGCACGGCACGGAGCGCATCGGGTTCGAACCACGCCTGCACCGATGCGCGCACGTCGCTCACGGAGAGCCGCGGGGACACCTCGGCGTTGCGGATGAGGCGAATATGCCCGAGGAGCGTCGTCACGTCCACGTCCGTGGCGTCGCACCCGTCGCGCAGCAGCGGCACGGCCAGCGCGGGGAGCGCTTCGTCGGCGATTCGCAAGAAGGTTTTTTCCAAAGCCGGCAGACAGCTCACGCCGATGACGGCATCCAGGTGCCCCTCCCGAAGCATGCCGGCCGCAGCCTCCGCGCCTTCGGCGATCAGAACCGCATAACCCAGCGCGCTCGCCTCGCTCTGTAGGTCGCCCAGCACACAGCGTCCGCAGGCATCGCACAGCAGGCCGAATTCGTCGCGACCCGCCGGACAGGCGTCCCGCGATCGCAGACATTGAGGCAGCAGCAGCAACCGCCGGCTGAACGGGATGCCGGCAACCGTCTCGCACCAGGCTTCATTGTGGATCAGAATCGTCAACAGTTTGATTTCACGCGGGTCCTCGACGCCGATCCGTTCCGCCAGGACATCGGCCATATCCAACAGGTTCCGTAGCGGAAACGGCGGCACGGCCGTCAAGTCGGCGACAAACAAAGCGGCGTGTTCGCGCAGGTCGCGCCACCGCCGGATTTGCTGTTCCCGTGCCCGCGCCGCAGCACAGGCGGCCGTTGCATCCTGTGTGAGCGCCTTATCCATAGGTTCCGAATCCCAGAAACCACCGTTTCTTGGCGAACCGATACAGCCAATGCTTCTCGGGAATTTCCCGGCCGGGCACATCGTGACACGGCCGCCTGGCCATGGCCGCCAGCTCCCGCAACCCCGAGCCGCGCCCGCTGGTATCCCGGGCATTCGCGTCGTTCACGATATCCCCCAACGCGGCCGGATTGGCCAACAGAATGCACCCGCGCCCTTCGGCGGCGGCTCGCTGCCGAAACTGCTCCAGAAACGCGGACTCTCGAAACAGCGTGTTGAGGCTCTTCCCATCCCGGATGTTTTCGCAACTGAACTGGACGGGCGGGCAGGGCTCGATGTCGCCCCCGGGGCCGATGTGGTGGCTGATCCCCTCGGCGGCTGGACAGATCGCGCGGCCGTCGGCATCCCAATAGGCGTCCACCAGCAGGATGGGATGACGACAGCGGGCTCCTACCAAGAAACGCCGCAACGTCAGGATGTCCTCCTCGTCGAGGGCCAATTCCGGTGCGGGATCGGGGCCAACCGGGCGATAGATGTAATACCACAGATAGTGAACGCCGCGTCGAATCATATCGGTGACAAACGCATCCGACGCCAAGTCGGCCAGATTGTTTTTGCACATGCTGGTCGCCACGCCGAAAATCAGCCGGTTGCGGCGGCACGCCGCGATGGCATCCATGCCGCGCTGCCAGACATCGCGCGCGCCACGCCTCACATCGCTCGTCGGCTGATCGCCCTCGATGCTGATCAGAGGCGTCACATTGCCCAAGCGGCGAAAGGCGGCGGCCCGGGCATCGTCGAGCAGCATGCCGTTGGTCAGAACCTGAAAACAGCAGTCGGGATGAGCGGCGAGAATCTCCATCAGGTGGGGGTAGAGCAGGGGTTCGCCGCCCAGCAGTCCGAAGAAATGCGAGCGGTTCTCCCGCTTCCATTCCCCGATCGCGGCGTTCAGCGCGGCGGGCGCGAGCTCGCGCGGGGGGGTTCCGGGCGTGACCCAGCACCCTTTGCACGCCAGGTTGCACCGATCCGTCAGGGAAAAGAATAGCACGGCGGGCGAGCGCTCGCCGCGCGCAACCCGCCGCTTGAACGCCGCCATGGAGCGGCTCCCTTTCCAGGCAAAGGTATACATGAACCGGGCGAGGACACGTTTATCCGGCTCGGTCATCATCCGCTTGGCCAGCGATACGATCATGGTTGTCTTTCTCTCGTTCGTCCTTGAGCAGACGCGGCCGTTGCTGGCGCTCCCGCAGTTTATCGAGTGCGTGGGATCCCGTCAATTGCTCCCGGGTGAGCCGCACTTTTCCGACCGCCGATGCGGCGTCACCACAGGTGCCGCTCACGGGGGACTCCTCGTCAATCTTCGGGAACATGATCGCCATGTGCGGGCACATGCGGGCACAGGCCGGACAGTTGTTTTTGCAGTGGTCCGGCTGGCGGACTGCGACACGTCCGTCCGCATCGGCCTCGTAGACCCCAAACAAGCAGAATTCGAGGCATTGCCGACAGGTCACGCACCGGTCGTAATCAATGACCGGAAACCACGGTCTCCAGAACCCGTCGGCGCGGGACGCCGTGTCAGGAATGGGTGTGACCGCCGACCGGCCGTCGGCACCGGGTTCGATTGCGGCCAGAATGGATTCGGCGGACGCGTCGCGCATATCGAGAAACTGGACGCGGTCGGCATCGAGGGGCTCGCCCGCCCACGCGAAGAGCCATCGCACGGCCCGCGGATGGCAGGCAATGACTGTCGCGCGGCCGGCGCGGGCTACTTCCGACAAGACCGGGTCCCGCTGCGCCGCTCTTCCGCACAGATCCGCGACGGTCACCACCGGACGGCCGCGGGTTTCGAGTCCAGCGGCAACCGCCCGCTTCTTCTCGGCCGAAATCGCATCTCCGTAGGAGCAGGCACAATAGTAAATGGGAGCCGCGCGCATAGGGTTCATCCCGTAGTTCAGGGTCGGAGGCAATACAGGAAGTCGAGTGTGCGAATGTAAACCCGATCCTTCTCGAAGGCCGGGCATGTCCTGAACGATCCGATAGCGGACGCGGCGACTTCCTTCATCTCGACACCCGGCTCCAGAAAGACGACCGTGCCGCCCTCGGCACCGAGAAACACCCGCGATCCGACCCACGCGAGACTGGGATACACGGTTTGCCGGAGACTCGCGATGACGTCGCTTTTCAGCACGACGCCGGTCTTTGCATCGATGACGCTGTAGACACGCTGTTGATTGATGCAGTAGATCAGGCCGTCATGATACAGCGGCGAGGCGTAGTAGCGTTCTTTGGGAGGCTCGGTCTTCCACAACAGCTCGGGTTTCTCGGTGCCATCGGCTTTGGCGGGCAGGCGAAAGGCCTTGCCGCCATGCTCGATGAAGTAGACCACGCCGTCATGAACGAGCGGCGCACAGTATTCCAGTCCGTGCAACCCCGAGGCCAGGACGAGGCCGTCCTTCGCGCGGATGATCTCGCCATTGGCCGTGATCACCACCCCGTGGCCGTCGATCACGGTGCTTACGCTGGCGCCCCAGCGGGCGCCTGACTTGGCCCTCCAGACGGTCTCGCCGCTGGCGGGATCGAGTCCGTGAACATCGCGAACATGAATGACGAGGCGGCCGTCGGACAGCACCGGAGAAGCGCTGTGCCCCCATCCGTGATTCGGCTTTTCGATAACCCGCCCCCACAGCCGATTGCCTTCCATGTCGTAGGCGACGACCACCCCGGTGCCGAACACCATGTAAACCCGGGTGCCGTCCGACGTCGGAGTAGACGAACTATAGCCGTTGGCCCCATGTGTTTCAGGGACGACGTAGTCCTGCACGGCATTCAGCGCATCCCGCCACCGGGTCTCCTCGACAGTGGCCGCATCCAACTCAGCCTGGACGGCAGCATCCTCGGGATTCTCTTTCGCCTGCTTGGCGAGCTGTTTCCGTTTCCCCTGGATGTCTCTGAGCTGCTTCTTGCTTGCGTCGACTTGCGCCATATTCTTCCGGGTTTCCTCTTTGCCGTCCTCTGCCGCGATGTCGACGTAGCTGTTCGAGCGCTGCCAGAGGATTTCTCCGGTCTGCTTGCTCAGGCAGAGGAGGCTGTCGGGTTCGGCGCAAATGAAGATTCGATCGCCCACAATGATGGGGCTGGCGTTCGACCATTTGGGCGTGGGCGTCTTCCACACGACGTGCTCGGCTTTGTCCCAGTACAACGGTACGGATGCATCAGGAAACTGCCCGGTTCCGTCCGCGCGCCAGCCGACAATCCCGGCCTGCAACACGCTCGTGGCGAGCCCTGCGAAATAGGTCAGCGTCAACAACATCCCTCTCATTTGATCTCCCCTTGTTTGTGGTCTGGTCACAGCTCTGAAGTGACCGGGCCTGTGCGCAACGCCGCGTAATAAAAACACCTGACACGGCACAAAACGTAACTGCGCGGAATTATAGCAGAGATCGGGGGCTGCTGAAAACAGAGGATTTGCTGTTTCATACACAGGCACGTTCTGCTAGACTGTCTCATCGTGAATCCGCACCCGGCCCGCCACCAGGAGTCTTGTCATGCCTGCTGTTGTTCATCCAACGCCTCCGACACGCCGGTACCGCATACCGGCACACCTGACGCCATGTCTGCTCGCGCTGATTCTGGTTCTGGCGTCAACCCGCTCTGCGGCGTCGGCCGACGCAAACTGGCCGGGTTGGCGCGGCGACGGCTCGGGCATAAGCGGCGAAACGAACCTGCCGTTTCATTGGAGCGCCAGCACCGGTGTGGCGTGGAAAACGCCGTTGCCCGGCGAGGGCAATTCATCGCCGGTCATCTGGGGTGAACGCATCTTCCTGACCGCCTCGACGGACGCCGGAACCAACCGGTTGGTCCTTTGTCTCGACCGTTCCGACGGCCATACGGTGTGGCAGACGTCCCTGCCCGCGGCACGCACGCCGACGACCTATATCAAGAACGGCTATGCCTCCCCCACTCCCGTCACGGACGGCGAACGAGTATATGCTTTCTTCGATTCACCGGGATTGGTCGCGCTGGACATGAATGGCAAGACCCTTTGGACACGGGACCTCGGCCCGTTCAAAAACATTTACAACATGGCGAGTTCACCGGTGCTTTGCGGGGATCGGATCATCCAATGCTGCGATCAGGACGAGGGCAGTTTCATTGTCGCGCTCGACAAGACGACCGGCGACGAACGCTGGCGCACGCCTCGTCCGGGCATGTTGAGCCAGTTCGCCACGCCGCTGGTGATCACCGTCGCCGGCAAGCCGCAGATCGTGGCCAACGGCCAGACCGTCATCGCCTATGACCCGGCCGACGGCCGGGAGATCTGGACCTGCCGCGGCATGCGGCCCAACGTGACGCCCAGCGCCGTGGCTGCGGGTGACTTGGTCTACGCCGCCTCCGGCCGCAACGGACCGGCCCTGGCCATCGACCCGCGCGGCGCCGGCGATGTGACGGAAACCCAGGTGCGCATGCAGGTGTCCAGCGGCGGACCTTATGTCCCCTCCCCCTTGGCCCTGGCCGCCGGATTGCTCCTGCCGGGCGACGACGGCCGGATTCAACTGATCGGCGTCGACGGCAAAATCCGCTGTTCTCTGCGCATCCCCGGCCACTACACCGCCTCGCCGGTAGCAGGGGGCGACATCCTGTACTGGGCCAACGAGAAAGGCCAGGTTGCCGTGGTGCGCCTCGCCGGCGCGCCGCAACAGCCGACCTTGACCTGTGTAGCCGTCAATGACGTCGGCGGCGCGTGCATGGCATCGCCCGCGATCACCGGCGGAAAGCTCTTGATTCGCACCGATCAGGCGCTGCTTTGCATCGACGGCACCGCGACACCCGCTCCGGCCGAGGCCGCGGAACTGCCCGCCACGTTTGCCGATTTGAACCAGCTCTTCGCGGATCACCCCGCGCCGGAAGGCACGGACGTGGCACTGCGGATCGCGATCGTCGAGAAACTCGGAACCCTGAAAGACGCCGACAGCGTGCGGATCCTGCAGCACGCCGCGTTGAAAGATCCGCACTGGGACGTGGGCGAGGCCGCGGCAAAATCGCTGGCGGGCATCGGCCAGCCCGCGATCCCGGCGCTCGTCTCCCTCATGGGCGCGGTTGACTGGCAGCCGTATCTCAAGACCATCGCTGCGGATGCGCTCGGGCAGCTTGCCGCCGTCGAGGGCGTGGCAGTCCTCTTGAAAGCCTCCCGCGACCGCAACCTGCTGGTGCGCCTTCCCGCCCTGCAAGCGCTTGGTCAAATCGCCGCCAAGCATCCGGCGGAGACCGGCACCATTCTCCCGGTCCTGCTCGCGGCAATCGAGGATCGCGAAGGCTCGGTTCGCAAAGTCGCGTTCGACGCGCTGGCCCTGAACGCCAACGCATTCATGACCCGCGACGCCCCCCTGGATCTCAAGACCGTGTCACAGAAACTCAAAGCCGCCGCCGGCGACCCGAATCCGCTGGTGGAACAGGCGGCCGGAAGGGCACTTCTGCGGTTCGCCAAGGCGGCCTTGAGAACACCCGCCGCCCCCCTTCAGGACCGACCCGGAGACGCGGAGCAGCCAGAGGTGCCCGTGATGCACTGGCTGCAGGCCGGACCGGTGCGGATGAAGTTCCAGGACGGCGAATTGCGCTACCTCAGCGTGGCCGGCCGCGAGATCATTCGGCGGATTTACTTCGCGGTGCGCGACGCGCGCTACGACACGGTCATGCCGGCGTTCAGCGAGGTTTCCGTCACGGCGGCGGCCGACGCGTTTACCATCCGCCTGGCCGCGGTTTGCACGAACGACCTGGCCGGCTTCTCCTGGTACGGCACGATCACCGGCACGGCCGACGGCACCATCACCTTCTTCGTCAAGGGCCAGGCGGATCGCGATTTCAAGCCGCCGCGTATCGGGTTGAACGTGCTTTACGGAACCGATGCGCTCGCCGGCCACGCGTATGAGCTCTTTGACAAAACCGGCGCGAGTACGTCCGCCGAGTTCCCGCGGCAGGTCGCCGCCACACGGCTGTCGAACAGTTTCCGCACGCTGCGCTACACTACGGACGAGGGGTTGAAGGTGCGCGTAGAACTCGCGGAGGGGACCTTCGGCATGGAAGATCAGCGAAATTTCGGCGACAGCTCGTACAAGGCTTTCAGCGGCATGCCGTTCGCGTACATGAATATCAAAAAGGGTGAGGCGGGGACTCAGACGCTGACAATCGCGGTCACCGGTGCCCCGACGAACGCCGATACCGCCGCCACCCCGTTGCGTATCACCCTGGGCGGGACACTGCCCGGAGCCAGGTTGCCGCAGATCGTGGCGACAAACGCCACGCGCGTGGATTTCGGCGGCATCAACGGAACCCCGGACCTTCACACGGCGGCCCCCGAGCTCGTGTGGGGTTTCAACGTGGCACTGCACCTGCCGGATGACGACACGTTCATGGAGAACATTCCGGCGATTGCGGATCAGGTAAAGACGGTCCGCACCTGGGCCCCGCAAGCCAAGATCCGGATCGACCCGGTAACGTTTCGCTCCCCATATCCGCGCCCATCCCCGGACCCGCGGTTCCAGAGTCCATTCGGCAGCGCCTGGGTCGTGCGGATGATGAAGCATCTCGGGTGCGCCGGGGTCGAGAAAGCCGCGTTCGATGTCGGCGACGCCACCGCCGCTGCCCTGGTTGAGGAACTGGCTCACTACGCCGGAAGTCCATTGCTGACCACGGTTAGGGAGGGCGGTGGCATCCCGGACACGGTGGACGTTCTGGCCATCGACACTGCCGGCCAGCGGCGGATCTGGGTGGTGAATCTCACGGACCAACCCGGCACCGTGATCCTGGCCGGTCTGGGCACCGGGGCGGCTGTGGAGATCCGTCACGGCCCGGCATCCGATGTCGAACAAACACCCATGACCGCCACAGGCGATATCACATTGCACCTCGGCCCCTTCGAGGTGTGCCGCCTGCTCGTTCAGTTGGAAGATCGCGCCGGCACGAAATGATGCGGTGCATGAGAACCTTACAGTCTTGCAGCCTATAGCCGTTAAAAGGATAACACCATGAAAACATCAGATCTGTCCGCGCCGGTTCGCCTGTGGTATCGCGAGCATGCCTGGACTTGGTATCACGCGTTGCCGCTGGGCAATGGTCGCCTCGGCGCCATGGTCTATGGGCGCGCAGCGCGTGAGCGCATCCAGATCAACGAGGAGTCGCTGTGGGAAGGCACGCGCATCGACCGCAGCAATCCGCTGGCCGGGCAGGCGCTGCCGAAGATTCGCGCGTTGCTGTTCGCAGGCCGCAATCAGGAAGCCTATGATCTGGCTGAAGAATCCTTGCTTTCGACCGAACGCAACCTCGACCCCTACCAGAGCGCAGGCGAGTTGGTGATTGACTGGGTGGGTGGTGGCGCCCGGCCAAGTCACGAGCCAAGCTTCTTCGATCCCGCTCCCGGTGGCCCCTGGTGGCAGGTGGTCTACGCCACCCACGATTATGAACGCGCGCTGGACTTGTCCACCGGAATTGCCACCACGACGTTACGGTATCGAGGCACCCGCCAGCAGCGGGAGCATTTCTGTTCGGCACCGGATCAACTGATCTGCACCCGGATCGCGTTTGATCCCGGCAAGGGCGACGTGGATATCAATCTGCAGCGCGAGCAGGACGTGCAGTCGCGTGTTGCCACACCGGACGGGCACCTCTTGATGACCGGCCGCCTGACCCGCGGCGGCATGCGCTTTGCCCTGCTGCTGCATGCCCGTGTGATCGGCGGCAAGCTGACAGCCGATGAAGCCTGCTTGCGCGTGCGGGGCGCCGATGCCGTAGAGTTGCGCCTGGCCGTGGCGACTTCGTACGTGGCGCCCGGCGATCTTTCTGCCGATGCCGTGGGACGCTGCAGAACCGCAATGACGGCCGCAGCCGGAAAGAGCTGGGAACACCTGCGCACCGGCCATGTCGCAGCGCATCGCCGGCTCTTTGACCGGGTCCGCCTGGAATTGCCCGCCTCGCCCGGCGATGCCTTGCCGACTGACGAGCGGCTGGCGCGCGTGAAAAAGGGAGAGGAAGATCCCGGCCTGGAGGCGCTCTATTTTCACTACGGACGCTATCTGATCATGAGTTCCAGCCGTCCGGGTTCGCTGCCTGCCAACCTGCAGGGGGTCTGGGCGCATCAGATGTCACCGTCGTGGGACAGCGACTATCACACCAACATCAACATGCAGATGAACTACTGGCTCACGGGCCCGACGAATCTGATCGAGTGCCAGGAGCCGTTGTTCTACTGGATGAGCCTGATCGAACCCGCGGGCCGCGAAGCGGCACGCAAGCTCTACGACTGCGACGGCTGGGTGGCGCACCACGTGTGCGATGTGCATGGCTGCGTGGAGCCCATGGACGGCGCCTGCGGCATCTGGCCGATGGGCTCGATCTGGCTCACGACGCATTGCCTGGAGCACTACCGCTTCAGCGGCGACCGTAAACTGCTGGCCGACCGGCTGTGGCCGCTGATGCGCGGCGCCGTGACCTTTGCCTGCGACTTCCTAGTCGAGGCGCCGGCTGGCACGCCCTGCGCCGGAAAACTGGTGACCAGCCCCAGCCATTCGCCGGAGAATGTCTTTGTCGCGGCCGACGGCACGCACAGCATGTTCACCTACGGCGCCACCATGGATCTTTCGCTGATTGGGCAACTGATCGACGACTGCCTGGAGGCCATGAAGCTGCTGGATCTCAACGATCCCGCTTTCGCGGCGCGGTTGCGAACTGTCAAGGAGCGGCTGGCGCCGGTAAAGGTCAGTCCGCGCCTGGGCGTTGTGCAGGAATGGATCGAGGATTACGAGGAGTGCGAACCGGGACATCGCCACATTTCGTCGCTCATCGGCCTGCATCCCCTGACGCAGATCACCCGCGGCCGGACGCCGGAGCTCTTTGACGCGGCCCGCGCCACGATAACCCGCCGTCTGGCGCATGGCGGCGGACACACGGGCTGGAGCAAGGCGTGGCTCATCAACTTCCTGGCGCGTCTGGGCGATGGCGCGGCGGCCCACACCCATATTCTGGGCCTGTTGCGGGAAAAGACATTGCCGAATCTTTTCGATGATCATCCGCCGTTCCAGATCGACGGCAATTTCGGTGCGACCGCCGGCATGGCGGAGCTGTTGTTGCAAAGCCATGACGGCCTCATCGACCTGCTGCCGTCCCTGCCGCCGGCTTGGAGCTGCGGGGCGGTGACAGGGTTGCGCGCGCGCGGCGCTGTGACGGTCGATCTGCGCTGGCAGGACGGTCGGCTGATAGCCGCCACGCTCACGGCGGACCGTTCCGGCACCCATCGCGTTCGTCTGCCGGACGGCGCGATCCGCGACGTGCTGTTGAAGGCGTCCGAGAAGACCGGCCTGCCGGTTGTGTAGGCATGCCTCGTTACCGAAACTGGTAATGGGGCCGGTAGTGGGGAGGGAGACAAAAAACGGGAAGAGAAGGATGCAGGAAAAGGCGCAAAGCGCGAGGTAGGGCAGCGGCGTCCCCGCCGCGCCGCAGGCAAATGAATAAAAGCCAATGGTGTCAACGCGAAGCCCGAGGTCGGGCTTCCGCGCTTTTTCTCTGGCATTCGCCTGCTTCCTGCGCAGCGTCAGGCAGCGGCGTCCCCGCCGCGCCGCACGAAAATGAATAAAGGCAATCGGTGTCAGCGCGAAGCGGGTAGGGCGGCGGCGTCCCGCCCAATGCCACTAACTTTTTGGTACGAGGTTGTTGAGGTTTTTACGTGCGACTTGGCGACTGCCGCGTAATGGCGGGAAGGTTTCGCGTTTGTGTCGTTTTGCGCGGGGTTCGGATGGGCGTGGTTTCGGGCGTGTTGGCTGCCTGATTTGCGCTACCCGTTTCAGCAGGGCATCCCAAGACGCGGCAAGTCTATCCC
>Ga0268276_1000804_pt1 | contig 34120 bp, 37 predicted proteins | sample saktaG_4_FD_190145 | JGI IMG/M metagenome (GOLD analysis project Ga0268276, IMG submission 190145) | Saline water microbial communities from Sakinaw Lake, British Columbia, Canada - sak_2010_1_5_45m | ecosystem: Environmental > Aquatic > Non-marine Saline and Alkaline > Saline ...
CGAAAATGTTGTTTTAATTCTTCATTTATCAAATAATCTTTTATTTTTTCAATGGCTTCGCCTTTTCTAATCTGATCCTGAATATATTGCGCGCCGGCATTGGAAGTCATAATAATAATCGTACTGGTGAAATCAATTGTTCGTCCGCGCGCGTCAGTCAGCCGGCCATCGTCCAGCACCTGCAAAAATAAATTTAGAATATCGGGATGCGCTTTTTCTATCTCATCAAAGAGAACCAAGCTAAATGGCGCTTTGCGCACCTGCTCGGTCAAAATGCCGGCGCTAGAACCATGGCCGATTAAACGGCCGATGCTCGACTGTTCCTGATATTCTGACATGTCGATGCGGATCATGGAATTTTCATTGCTAAAATAAACTTCTGCAACTGTTTTGGCCAGCTCGGTTTTTCCAACACCGGTCGGCCCGAGAAACAGCAAGCTGGCGATCGGCCTCTTGCCTTCGCGCAATTCAGCCCGCGCCCGGCGCAGACTGGCAGCCACCAGACTTACCGCTTCTTCCTGATCAACCATGCGCTCGTGAATTCTGTCTTCCATATTCAAAAGTTTTTCGCTTTCTTTTTGCGTCACTTGAGTCAGAGGAATCTTGGTCATACTGGAAATAACTTCAGCCACGTCTTCACCCAACACGACTTTATCCACACCCCTTTCTTGTTTTACTTTAATGGCGCTCTGTTCCAATATACCGATTGCTTTTTCAGGCAAATATTTGTCATGAATGTACCTGGAAGACAAAACTACTGCTTTTTCTATTGCCGAATATGAAAAATAAATATTATTTTGATATTCAATCGGCCCGCTTTTTGCTTCCAATACTTGAATTGCGTCGTTTAATTCCAATTCATCAATTTTAACAATCTGAAAAGCCGCATCCAATGTTTTGTTTTCAATCGTATTTACATAACCGTCAGGCGTGGTCGTGGCCAGACAATAAAATAAATGTTTGGACAGCAACTGGGCAAAGACCTCGGATAAATCTAGACTGTTCTCACCGCCGGCTGTGATGCCATGCAAATTGTGGATATTTTCCACCGCTAAAATAATATTGCCGGAACGAATCACTTCATCAATAATATAAAGTAATCTCTGCTCTGCGCCGCTCGCGTCAACGCCGGCCAGTAAGCTGGCTACGTTCAGGCTGACCAATCTTTTGTCTTGCAATAATTCCGGCACATCTTCTGAAGCCATGCGCCCAGCCAGCCCCTGCAAAATCGTTGTGCGACCGACTCCCTGATTTCCTATCAAAAGCACTCCTTGTCTTGAGCCTTCAATGACTCTGAAAATCTTTTCAAATTCGTCAGCGCGGCCGATGCAAGGAAAATATTGCCCGTACTTGGCCAGAACGGTCAGGTCTTCGCTAAACTTGTCAAGCAGAGGCGTGGCGATCGCTGTCATGGCTCTATCCATGCCTGACTTTGGCTTATATCTAGCCCGCCCGCGAAATCTCTGCCAGTTGCTGCGCATTTGTTCTTGAATCCTGATCCAGGCAACAACATTTATTACTTTTTGATAATTTAAATCAAAATCAACTAATATTTCTTCAACTTCATCAAGTTTATCTTTTTCAACGATCTCGGGATTGGCCAAAGACAGCGCCATTTCCGGCAAATCAACTTTGTCTTTATTGGATGAATATGCTTCCGCATAAGCCGCCAAAAGCAACTTTAATAACTCAGCTGACAGCCCGGGGATCCCCGGCCGGCTGACAATGCTTCTGGACAAAAATCTGCTGATCTTTTGTTTTAGCTGTTCAAAGTTTATACCGAGCCGCGCTAGAATAATAGCTGATTTATCAAATTGAAATAAAATACCAAAAAAATGAACCCTCAAAACCTCCCCGTGTTCAAAGTGGCAGGCCAGCTCAAAGCTCGCTTGCACTGCTTTTTTCGCTTCCCCGGTAAAAGTATCGGAGATGTCAACCATTTCTCCTTTTTTCATTTTACTGATACTTTCCCAATCAATCATTCCTGCAACCGAGCCAATTCCTGACTGAAATTTCTTAGTCATTACTCTGTATTTCAAAGACACTTCCTGCTCCAGTCGATAATATAAATACAAATCAATCAAAAGCGTCAGCCAAAAATATAATTTTTCACTGCTCGGCGTTAACCAGTATTTATAAGAAAAAAATGCAACAAAATTGTCCTGATAGCCATAGTAAACCATTACCGCAAGCCCTGACAGCCCGATTAGTCCCAACGCCAGATTATAAATGATTTTAAACTTTGTTGTTATCTTGTCGTAAGCAATATTCAGCGCGTCATAATGCTTGCCCCAATACAAAACTTTGTCGTTCAAAAACAACACCACGCCGAGTCCGCGGCAAACATTGCAAACATTTCCTTCGACCTGGCCGGTTCCGCCGCATTCGGTACAAACTAAATAATTATTTTTATCGCTCATATTAATTTATCGAACAATCCCAGATTTAACAAGATTTGAGATATTAAAAAAATCGGCAGCAAAAACCAGATCAAAAAAACTACTGCCGAAAATATTATCCAAAACATAAAAAGCAAAAAACGAAAAATAATTTGAAAAACACGCATGAAAAAACTTATTATCCTGCCCTGCCAGTCGTACTGGCCAAACATTGGCTTAAATAAATTTTTTACCCAAACGCTGAGAGCCAATTCTCTATTCCCCTGAGAAATCGTCTCCCCCATCTTACCAAAAGCGGTTTTGAGTCCCACGCCATACCACCAGATCGGCCATAATAAAATGTCCAGCACCAAATCCCTTAAAATAAATTTAATAGACTTGGCCGCAATATTTTCCCGAACCATATTGTATTTGTTTGAATTTTTATTTCTAAATTTATTATACCACAAAAACAAGAAAACAAGAAAACACCAGTCCGCCTATGGCGGAAGAAAACAAAAGAACAATAAAGCAACGAAACACAAAATCCGACGTAAATTATTTAAGGTTCTTTTTCAACGCCAGCAAGATTAACGTTGTTATTAACCGTTTATAATCAAGTCCCGATGCTTCCCACATTTTTGGGTACATGGAAATTGGCGTAAATCCGGGAATTGTATTAATTTCGTTAATATAAATTTTCCCCTTCTGATTGATCAAAAAATCCACTCTGGCCAGGCCTTCGCAACAAACCAAATTATATGCCCTCATGGCCAATTGCTGAATTTGCTTTATCTGCCTTGCTCCCAATTCCGCCGGCGCGACAGTTTTTGCTTTGCAATTATTATATTTGTCGTCGTAATCGTAAAATTCCGCGCCGGAAACTATTTCACCCGGTAATGATACTTTCGTATTTTTGTAATTATTTCCCAACACAGAAATTTCAATTTCTCTGCACTTTTCAACCGACTCCTCTATGACGATTCGTGAATCGAATTTTTTTGCCTGATCAATAAAGCCGGCAAGCCTGTTTTTATTCTTCACTTTAAAAATTCCAACTGACGAACCCAAATTGCACGGCTTGACAAAAACCGGAAATCGAAATTTTAGCTTTATTTCAATGATTGCAATCCGCATACTTGCTTTTGCCGTCTTTGTAAAATCCAAGACAGCAAACCGGGTTTGCGGCAAGCCTTCCGCTTTTAATATCAACTTAAAAATTCCTTTGTCCAAACAAATCCCGGAAGCCAAAATATCCGCGCCGACAAAAGGTTTATTAATAGAACACAATAATCCTTGAATTTCGCCGTCCTCTCCTCCGTATCCATGCAAGACAGGGAAAAAAACATCAATCTTGCTCGCGTCGACAAAAGGGTCAAACCGCTTTCTGTTTTTATTATCCAGCCAAAATTGTCCTTTCTTATCAATAAAAATTTTAACTGCACTAAATTTCTCACGATTGATATTTTCAATCACTCCCTTTGCTGAAACAATGGAAACTTCATGCTCAGGCGATTTTCCGCCATAAATTATTCCGACAATAATTTTTTTTCTTGCGCTAGTCATTGGATTTTGATTAAACGATTCAGTTTATGCGAAGGCAAAATCGTATTCAAATTATAACAATAATAAATATATAAACAAAGAAAGCGACACATCCGATTATCATACAAACTCCCTCAATCTGTACTTAATCCCTGCCCGCCGGCAGGCAGGGGTACATCTGTACAAAAAAAACAGGAGGCTCTCGTTGTGACGATTGCCTCCTATGAGTCGCTAGTGGCTTGCTGGTTGGCTTGCCTCAGGCTCATTTACATGAAAGATTTTACCAAGTGCTTGGTTCAAGTAGACGCGCGTTTTGCTCGCCATGACAGGTACTGGGGGTGACCTCTTCTTTTCTTTTGAACTAATGGTATCAAGGAATATTCCTTTTGGATTGCTCCTCCAGGTGTCATCCTCCTCCAGAAGTTCTTCTGAATTGATTTGGCAGCTTGTCCACCGAAGTGAACTAAAGATAGTTTGAGTTACTTTCTCCAAGGATGTCTGCCTTGTTGCCAAGGTTTATTTCCTTTTTGATAGATACTCTCTCCATCAAGCTTTCCTTTTCCTTGTCAGGTTTGCCCTTTGGCATCTTTCAATCCTTTTAAGGGGACTGATGCATTCCGGCTACTTATTACCGAAGTAACAAGTCTTCTTTCGAAGCAGACCGCTTTGGTCTGGTCCCCGGTTTGCGCTTGAACTTTTCGCGCTGTGTTTGGCTTTGGTTGCTTTGATCTTGCGATCGCGGCTTCCATTGCCTTCTAATCACTGGGAATCTTGCTTGCTTGCGCTTGCGTGATTCCAGGTCAAACTTTTATCTAGCTCTTAGCTTTCTGCATTGTCTTGCGACGTTGCTTTTTGCTTTGAGCCGGATTTTGGTCTGGCTTTTCTTTGGGTTTGTATTGCTACAATTCCAAAGACTGGATTAGTGTTGAGGATAGTTTCCGGATTGCTCCGGTCTTTTTCTTCAACCACAGTGCTAGTACTGCCTTGAACTTCTGGACTTCTGACCGTGAGGTCATAGGTTTTGAAGTCGTGTTCTTGCTTTTGCTTTTGGCTTTGTGTTTTCAACTTGCCTTTGGCTCCGTATCTCTACGAAATCAAGAGTTTGTTGTCTTCACTAAGCTTTCTGCTTTGGCTTGAACAGCTGGCTTGATCTTTTGCTTTGGCCTTTGATTACTCGCTGGCTTTGGCTACTTGATCAATGGTGCAGGTAAGTGCAAGGCGCTTTTCATAGCTAGATCATGGTTCTCTGCTTGCGCTTCAATCCATGACGTCCCTTGTCTTTTTCTGCCTCTGACTTGTAATGAGCTTTTTGCGACTGTAATGCCTATTATACTCGTGTAATTAAATACGTCAAGAGCCCCCTGTGGATAACTTTTTTACCATGGTAAATCATCCTAAAATCAAAAAACCAACAAATCTCTTTGTTGATTAATTGTTTCTTTATTTCATTGCTTCGTTGTCTTCGATTTACTCTCTAATTCGCGTCATTCGCGTGCAGCCCATTCGTGTTTTATTTCAAACACTCATTCACCACCGACAAAAAGTTCTCAAAATCAATGGCATTATTTTTTAGATCCAGATCATCATAATTAATAATAATAACTTGCGACAATTTAAAATTACCCGCCCAGTCATCATACAGATTATTCAAGTCTTCAATATAGCGCTTGGAAATTCCTTTTTCAAATTCGCGGCCGCGCTTTTCTATTCGCTGCATTATTTTGTCTGTTGAAGCTTTTAAATAAATAACCAGATCCGGCGCCGGCAAAACGCGGGTAAAGGTTTTATAAATAGTTTGATACACTTTCCAGTCTCGCTTGGAAATAAATCCGCGCCGATGCAAATATTTGGCAAAAATTTCCGCGTTCTCGTAAATGCATCTGTCCTGGATCACCGAATGTTTATCCACAACCAAAGTGTAATGATCCTGCAATCGCTTGCCAAGAAAATACATTTGCGAATGAAAGGCCCATTTTTTCATGTCCTTGTAAAAATCTTCCAAATAAGGATTTTCCGCCACTGGCTCCAGATATTGTTTAAAACCATAATAATCCGCCAACTTCTTTGTCAGTGTTGATTTGCCGATGCCGATATTGCCGGAAATAGTGACGAATTTTTTGCCTTCCATAGGATAGGGACAATTAAAAGGTTTATGTATACATTTTAACAAAAATTTCAAAAAGAAAACAGGGCTTCAGTTAAGAACTGAAGCCCTGCCTTATGTATGGCGCGAGGATTACTCCTTGCTATCCTGCGCCTGTTTCTTGAGTTCGAGCAGCTGCCGCAGCTCCTCGGGACTCATGTTGTCAACCTGCTTCTTCATGTCCCGGGAATCTTCCGTATTCCTCACTTCCTCCTGATGCCCTGCCGTCCGCTCCCGCAGTTCTTCCTGCTTGGCAGAAGGCTTGAGCTCTACAGCCAGATTGTCGAAGGAAGCCAGTGAGAAAATATCTTCCCCGGACTGAAGATACTCGCCCTTCACAGAATCGCCGGGCCGGGTGAAAATCAGATCGAGCGAAATGCTCTTTGTTCCAGCGAGGGCGTGCGGCAAGTCATTCACCAGCACGTAGTAATTCGAGCCTTCGAGAGCAATCCTTGCCACCGTCCCCGAGAAAGCAATCCGTTCATCACTCGTAGAGAGCGGCACCGCGATCTGTTCTTGGCCGAGCTCCACCCGCAACTTGGCAAATCCGCCAAGCGGGTTGTTCTCATCCCAGTAGATCTTCTGGTTATCCGCATCTACCAGGGCGACGCCCTTGAACGTGTTGCTCTGGCCGAGCACTGTGCTCACCCAGATCGCCCGCCCGTAAAAATTGAAGAGCATTGGCGTACTGCCGGTCCAGCCCTTGTAATGGATTTCGTTGTTGACAACGTGCATGACTGCTTCTTCGTTCAACCCCGAAATCCGATAATCAATGACCTTGCCGGTGCGCGTGTGCATGTACATCACGCTCACCAGAGCCGCGTCTTCCTTGCTGGCCGACGTAATGCCGGTGAACCAGTACGGTTCGCCGTCAGCGCCGTAAATCACTTCAACGAAGTCCTCGTTTTTCCCCATCGGGGTCACATCCATGACTTCCTTCTTGCCCCAGAGAGTGTTCCACCATCCATGGGTGAACTTTCCCCAGTTCGACATGTACTGAACCGCAAACTCCCGGGGAACTGCTCTGTCGAGCCAGTCAGGGATCTCATCCTTTCCGTAAAAAGTAATTTCCCCCGAAGCCGGGTCAACCACAGCCACGCCGGTGATCTTCTCTCCCCAGTAGCTGATGGTCGGCTCAAACACCGACACCACCCACCAACCTTTGCCAGCCTCGTCTTCTTCAAACGAGTACTCCGTGAGCCCTCTGGTCATGTAACCATTGGTCCACAAATGTCGTTCCAGGTTGTCGCCGAAATATGCTCCCGGCGTGTACTTGTACTGCTTGTCAAGCACCAACTCCACCGGCCGGTAGGGATCCTCAGCATTCACCTTGACATAGCCGGGAACTGTGCCGACCGAGGTCCAGACAGAGAATCCGTTGTAGTCGAGCGGCGCGATCCACCACAATTCACCGTTCACTCGTTGGATCGTCATCAATTCCTTGGCAACTCGATACTGACTGCCGATGGAGCCCTCCGCTTCGCCGAGCTGCTTGTCAGCCATGAATTCAGCCAGCTCCCGCGGCACGATCCGGATGTGGGCCGGGTCGCTCGGTTGCATATCCTTGGTAAACTCCATCTTCTGAACTTCACCGATAAGGTTCCTGTAATCGCTGGCGCGAAACAATCCCCAGCCACTGAGCGACACAATGGCCAGGATCCCCATCCCAATGACAGGGAACAGCAGTGTCAGGGTTGGCTCATCCTTCACCACTCCGTCGATAATGGCGGAAATGAGCCAGTTGATTACCACTGCTCCACCAATCCAGCCCCACAGCGGCCAGACCAACGACGGACAGGTGCAGTAGAGCGCGATCCACCAGGGAATCGTCATGATGGCGCCGGCAACTGCGGCAGGCAGAAAACGCCTCCGGATCATGAGTGGCACAACGCCAAGCAAAGACACCACAAAAGCCATGAACAATGCGTACATTTCATCCCTCCATTAATAGTTAGACCATTGTCAAAGGACCTTCCCTTAACAAGGTATTATATCACATCTAATGATTTTTGTCAATGTTTCAACTAAAATTATACAAAAAAACACCTTTTTGGTGTTTTTGAATTATTTTCATAATAATAAGAATTTAAAAAATCTATACTAATCATTTACATAAATAACATCATCATCACTATCCATATTATCCCCAAACGGCTGTCTTCCCTGAACCATATATCTGGAGTCGTCAAGCTCGCGGATAAACATTGACGGCTTGGAATAAATTTCTCCGAATTTGTAGCTAAATGAACGAACCGGATAAAGCATGTTCAATTCATCTTTAGCGCGAGTGGCGGCAACATAAAACAAACGGCGCTCCTCTTCCAATTCTTTTGGGTTTTCCAAACTCTTGTGATGCGGGAAATAGCCGTCCCTTAAACCGATTATAAAAACAACCGGCCATTCCAAACCCTTTGCCTGATGGATTGTGGACAAAACAACCGCGCTTTGATCATGTTCATGTTCATCGGCAAATGATTCGCTAAGCATCACGTCAGCCAATAATTTGTCCAAATCATAATAAAGAGCCACAAAATTTATTAATTGCCCTAAATCATCCAGTCGGTCGCGATAATTTTCATAAGCATTTTTTAAATATTCTTCATAGCCATGCTCTAAAATATATTCAATGGCCTCGGCAATATAGCCTTTTTGATTTTTGTCCAAGGCGTCCACTTGATGAAAAGTTTCCACAATCCTCTGCCAACTGCTACCCGCCTTGCCGGTGAATTCTATTTTTGAATCAATTAGCTCGCTAAGCTTGCCAAACTTTTTAATTCGCGCCCAGATTAAATCCGCTTTTTTCATACCAATGCCCTCATGCATCAGCAAAATTCGCTTCCAGGCAACTTCATCCTGAAAATTGGCCATAACTTTTAAATATGAAATCACATCTTTCACATGCGCCTGTTCAAAATAACGCATACCGCCGCGGACAACATAGGGAATATTTTGCTTGCTAAGCTCGAGTTGGATTTCCGCTGACTGATAAGTGGCGCGATACAAAACAGCAATCTGATTGTAATTTTCTCCATCGCGGTACAATTGCATAATTCTTTTGGTAACAAGCATCGCCTGATTGTGCTCGTCGCGCGCCGGAATCAAGGCCGGCAAAATACTGCCCTCTCGTTCGGCGCGCAATTTTTTTTCAAACTGATCAACATTATGACTGATAATATCATTGGCCAAGCCGAGAATCTGCGGCGTACTGCGGTAATTGGTTTCAATTTTATAAACCTTTGCCTTGGGAAATAATTTCGGAAAATTTAATATATTTTTCACGTCCGCCGCGCGAAATGAATAAATGCTCTGCGAATCATCCCCCACCACCAGCACATTGCCATGATAGGCGGAGAGCTGTCTGATTATTTCCGCTTGAATATAATTTGTGTCCTGATATTCGTCAACTAAAATGTATTTGAATTGCCGGGCCAGCCTATCTTTGATCTCAGGAAATTGCTCCAATAGCCGCAGCCAATTAACCAATAAATCATCAAAGTCCATAACATTCGACGCTTTTTTCTTGTCTTCATAAGTAAATAATATTTGCTCAACTTTTTCCGCCACAAAATCAGGGTAGCCGTAATTTATTTCCACGGTTTCTCTGACTTCCTGATTTGTATTGCGAGAAAAGCTGATCATGCCCTGAACAACGCTGGCTTTGGGAAAATTCTGGCCCTTGACATTTAAACCTAGCGCCTCCATGGAATGCTTTACAAGGGAAATTGAATCATCCTGGTCCAGAATATTAAAATTTCGATTGTAGCCAAGCTTGTTCGCGTATTTCCGTAAAATTAAATTTCCAATACGGTGAAATGTTCCGCCCCACAAATGTTCAGGCGCAAAGCCCAACAATTTTTCGCAGCGGCCGAGCATTTCTTTTGCCGCTTTGTTGGTGAATGTGACCAATAATATATTTTCCGGATCAATCCCCTGATTAACCAAATAAGCGACTCGAAAAACCAGGGTGCGCGTCTTGCCCGATCCGGCGCCCGCCAAAACCAAACACGGCCCGTCGGCTTCCGTGACAACGCGATATTGCTCGGAATTTAATAATTTTTTATAATCAATCATGAAATTTAAATTCATTGGCGGAATTATTTCGATCTCGACACCAACGTTCCGGATTGGTTTGGATATAATGACGGATGCGCTCCAAATCGTTTTGATCGCGCACAACATGGTCGTAAAAACGCGGTTGCCATTTGAAATTAATATGGCTTCTATGAATAAGAAATGTGCATTTACCTTTGAACCACCGCATTATTTCACCAAAAGACCGCCGTTCCGCCCGCCGTAGAGCCACGATTAATCGCGTCTCTACCACAATCGTAATCACGATCACAATCATCTTGCGATTGCAAAATCCGCAACAAACCATGCACATGATTTGGCATTACAACATATTCATCCAATGTTACAAACGGAAAAAATATTGGAATTTTCTACCAACACTCATACGCAATTTGTCCAATTGACGATAAAATCATTTTCCCATTCTGAACGCGCCCAAAACATTCTCGCCGATCATTAACGCAAATCGTTGCATAATAAAATCCATCCAACGAATAAACCCAATTGGCCAAACGAGTTGATTTAATGCGATATTTATCCTGGAACAATTTCTCCTCCATAATGCCTTAATTTTATCACATCAACAAAAATAAAAACATCCGCCCTTGACAAACGATCCGTCATGTCGTATTATGAAACTTATTCAATTTGTTCTCTGGGACCAAACACAAAAACGCAGGGAGACGCCAATGCAAAGAAACCAGAGCGATGTTCACAACGTGTTCGGATTAGTAAAGTCGCAGAAACCGTTCGGCGACTTGGTCGAACTCGAAGTTGACCTGGGCAAAGGGCTGGGAGTAGGCAAGTTCTACTTCGACCAAACCGTCTGTCACAAAAACGAAACTACCGGATTCTGCCTGCTCATCTACGAAGCAAAACTCCGCCGCGTAGGCAAAAGGGATGTCTGCCACATCACCCGCTGCGCACCTTTCGCCAAGGGCGGCGTCGTGGTCTTCGAAGAAGGAAAAGAACCACATCAGGTACGCAAACCACGCGCCCTGTAAAAACCACAAACGGCTCACTCATTGAGCCGTTTTATTTTTTCCCGATTATAATTCTACTTTCTATTCTCGCCTGCTAAATTCACAACCGCAATAATTTTGCCGGTGGAAATGTTCCTGCTCGCTAAGTTCGCAGGATTTTTTAAACCCTTCGTTTTTTCGCCAAATATTATCAATAAATTTCAAATTATAAAACTCCGCAAACTCTTTTCCTATTTGATTGATCATTTCCGCCGGCTTGTGCGGGCTGATTGTCAGGGTCGTGGCAAAAGCTTCAAACCCTTCTTCGCTCGCTTTTTGCGCGACCTCGCCCAGTCGATGCATAAAACATTTTCTACAACGCTCTCCCCTTTCCAGTTCGGTTTCCAAGCCTTTTACAACCTCGAGCCATTCATCATGCGCGTATTTGCCTTCAATCAACTCGACACCCGACTTATCCACATATCGCCGAACTTCATTTAGCCGCAAATTATATTCATCTTCCGGGAAAATATTAGGGTTATAAAAATAAACAGACACACTGTGTCCCTCTTTTTTTAATTCATTAATAACTTGACCGCCGCACGGAGCGCAGCAGGCGTGGAGTAATATTTTCATATTGATTAATGCAAATAACTTTCCTTGTAAAGCCAGGCGCTGAAAGTTGTTACGATCGTATACAAAATCGCCCCGATAAAACCGCCCCACCAAATAGTGATGTCAAAGCCCTGGATAAAACTCGCCACAAACCAAAAGATAATCGCATTGATTACAAGATTGGAAAGTCCAAGCGTCAAAATGTTGATCGGAAAAGTGATGATTTTCAAAATCATTCCGGGAACAAAGTTTACCAGTCCGATTATTACAACCAAAATTAAGGCGTAATACAGACTTTCAACTTCAATGCCCGGAATAAAATAGCCGATCGCGAGTAGACCGACCGCGTTGATAAGCCAACGAAGGATCATGTACATATTTACGCGAAACCACGCAGAACAAAACGCGAAACTGCGCGAACGCTGTTTAGCGAGAAATTTTACGTTGCCCAGCTGTTTGTTTATTACTTTTAATTTTCAATTTTTTACTTTTTACTTTCATTAAGTGCTCCGCCACCAACTTTTCCACCCAACCATGTTCGTCCAAAACATCCATAAAAAACCTAACCTCTTTGCTGATTTTCCTTCTGTTCAAAAGGTAGATAATTTTAACAATCCAATAATAAATTATTATTAAAACAACGACCAAATACAAGAGCCACCAAAACCAATTATTTTTTAATGACCAGAAATTTATATTGATTCTGACGGTATCATACACCACATTACCGTATTTATCTTCAACCTTAACTTTCACCACGTGCTCACCGCGCTCAAAAAAATATCGCAGGGTCTCAGCATTAAAAGTTTCTTTATTATCAATGCGCCATTCATATTGCAAATCAAAAGGCTGCGCCAAGTTCGTCTGTACAACAAATTCATACATTTGCCAGCCGACGCGTTGATATTTGACATAGACTTCCCGCAAAGGCTGGGCCATTAATGATTCAGCTGCTCGAGCCTGAATAAATGCGCCGCCCAAAAAAAACAATATCAAAACGGCCACAACTGCGATTTTTATTTTTCTTGCCATTTTTTTATTCCTCCTCTTTTATTTTTCTTATCTTTGGTTTTCTCAATTGCCTTTGTTCAGGTTCCGACTCAACTGAAGTTTTGTGCCTAAATTCATAGCTGTACAAGAAAATCAAACAAGCAACAATTAACACAATCAGCCACAACCAATAATTGTAAACCGACCAAAAATTTATTTTGACTGTTATGCTATCATACAAATCATTTTCCCACGGCCCCTTGACCTTTAGGGTGACAAAATATTCTCCTGTGCCACGAAACTTGTGACTGCCATTTTTTACGCTTTCACTACCATCGCTAAAACCCCATAGATATTCTAATTTTTCATTATTCAAATCAGCAATATTTGTAGTAAAAGAAAAATCATAAGTATTCCAATTAATCTGCTGTGCGCTAATTTTAATTTCCTTTAACAATTCCACTTCCGGCGATTTATAAAATTCTTCCACTATTTCTACTTTTTTTTCTTTTTCGTCATCCTTAAGGACATCAAAAATCTTTTTTTCTTCCTGCTTCGGCTGAGCAACTGCTTTCGGCACCTGGACCGGCTCAATCTTTTTCACTTCCGGCTCGGGTACAGGAACCGGCACTATCACTTCTTTTTTTGTTTTTAATGGATCCAGGGGAAACTCGTCTTCCGGATCAATCACGCCATCGGCGTCTGTATCTTGCAAGTCTTTGTCCGTGCCTAGCGCTTGTTCCTCCAAATCAGTTAAACCGTCATTATCATCGTCTGTGTCAATATCATTTCCAAGCCCGTCACTGTCTGCGTCTTCCTGAACATGATACATCGGGCTTAAAATCGCATTATTGCTATCATCCTCATCATCAGGCACAATGGAAACCAATTTAACTAAAATATTAAAATCACTTGCTGGCACAGTAAAATCAACATACACTTCGTCTTTTACTCCGCCGGAAGTCAGGGAAACCGGCGCCTGACCGATCAATTCCTGTCCCCGCATGAAAACAACATAACCTGAAGCATCCTGCTCGCCCAAATTTACGACGTATGTGTAGATTCTCACCGGCTCGCCAATAATCAGATTTACCGTGTCCTTTGAAAGTCTTATTTCCAAAGGTTTCAGTCCCAAATCAACACTAGCCGCGCCGGAAAAATGCACAGGTAAAAGTATTAGCAAAATAAAAGCAAAAAACAAAAAAAATTTTTTCATATTATAATGCATTTAATTCTTTGAGCGCCGCGCGGAACAGCTTCAAAACCATTTTCGTTTCTCCGTGCCGTAAATTATAACGCACATCATGCACCACATGATTGCGGACTTTGTGCGCCCACCAAACGCTTTTTAATTTTGGAAATTTATATGAAGCTAATTTTAATCGCGCAGCCATTGTATTGCCGGGAAAATGCATTAATTTCAAAACTTCATCCAGTAGCTTGTCAGCCTCAATCACCGCCAGCTTAAAATTCATGTCTTTGCCATAAGAAAAAAGTTCTTCAATTTTTCTCCACTGTTCCTGAACAAATTTTCTATCCACGCCCTCCAATCTTTTATTTTTCCGAAAAAAGTAAACCGCCACAATTACCACAACCGCGATTGCAACCGCCACGACACCAATCACATAGTCTATAATTGCTGGTTCAAAAACAATCTCCATATTATTCATAGGCTAAAAAATACTTTCAGCCCGAGATGAAATATCAAACAGTGTTTTTTCATCAAAATATTTTCCAATAAACTGCAAACCTACGGGCATTTTATTGGCTTTGCCGCAAGGGATTGAAATCGCCGGCAGTCCGGCCACATTGGCGGACACTGTAAAAATATCAGCCAAATACATAGTCAGAGGATCGTCAAATTTTTCACCCAAATTAAAAGCAGTAGTGGGGGAAGTCGGAGTGACAATGCAATCAACCTGTTCAAATGCTTTGTCAAAATCATTTTTTATCAGTCGCCTGACTTGCTGAGCTTTTTTGTAATATGCGTCATAATAACCTGACGACAAAACATAAGTACCGAGCATAACTCTGCGGCGCGCCTCCTCGCCAAAGCCCTGCCTGCGTGTCTGCAAATACATTTCCAACAAATTACCGGCTTCGGCGCGAAAACCGTATCTCACGCCATCATAACGCGCCAGGTTTGAACTGACTTCAGCCGGCATTAAAATATAATAAGTTGCCAGCGCATATTTTGTCATTGGTAAATTAATTTCAACAATCTCAACACCCAGCTTGCTTAAATTTTTTATTGCTTTTTTAACAACCGTTTCAACCTGCTTGTCCATTCCTTTGACAAAATATTCTTTCGGCACGCCAATTTTCAAACCTTTTAATTCCTGCCCTAAACTGTCCGCCTCAGGCACCTTGGCCTTAGCCGTTGTTGAGTCAAATTTATCCAAACCGGCAATTTGCTCAAAAACATAGGCCGCGTCTCTGACTGTTTTGGTTAATGTTCCAATTTGGTCAAAGCTCGAAGCCATAGCCATGAGTCCATGCCGCGAAACCCGGCCGTAAGTTGGCTTAAAGCCAACTACGCCGCAAAAAGAAGCTGGTTGTCGCACTGACCCGCCAGTATCTGATCCGAGCGCAAAAATTGTTTCATCCGCAGCTACCGCTACAACACTGCCGCTTGATGAACCGCCAGGAACCTTTTCCAGATTACTGGGGTTTTTTGTCGGACCGAAGTGTGAAGTTTCCCCTGAGCCGCCCATGGCAAATTCATCCATATTCGTTTTGCCAAGAATTATTGCTCCGGCTTTTTTCAATCTTTCTACTGCCGTGGCATTGTAAGTGGCAATATATGTGGATAAAATTTTTGATCCGGCTGTGGCTTTGATACCCTCAACCAAAATATTATCCTTGATCGCCACAGGAATTCCCTCCAATACACCAAACTTATTTTTACTTCTATCTTTTTTATCAATTTTCTCCGCGCTCTGATAAGCCTGATCTTCAGAAATAGTAATAAAAGCGTTTAACTTTTCATCTTTTTCTCTGATTGCGTCAAAGCAGGACTTTGCCAATTCAACAGCGGAGAAATCCTTTCTTTCCAGTCCTTTGTGCGCTTGTTCTATTGTGAGCGTGTTTAATTTCATAAATTGCTTTGATTTTTGAAAACAGCCTTTACTTTGATTTGCCGTTTCTCCAGTTCCGGAACTTCCGCCAAAACTTTGTCGGCAGAACAAACTAATTGTGGCTTATCTTCCCGATATACGTTTTGCAAATCAAAAACATGGCACAACGGCTCAACGTCGCCGGTTTCCACTTCTTTCAGCTGTTCAAAATAATTCAATATTGAGGAAATCTGGTCAGCGTATTTTTCTTTTTCTTTGTCTGTAATATCTAACCTAGCCAAATTGGCCAGATGCTCAATATGTTCTTTTGATATAGGCATATTTACTTATAAAGTATAGCAATAAAAAATCAAAAAAACAAGAAACCAACTATCTTGTTTTCTTGGAAAAAAAAACGCGCAACCAATGTAGGCTGGCGCGATTTGAAAAACATTCATGAATAAGCTTCCCACAGGACATCCAACAACAAATAAAAGAACACAAAAGCAAACGCCTCACACAAAACAATAGCCAGAACAGCCATCGACAAAAACTCAAGTTTTTTCAAAAGCCATTTTTTTATTTGTTCAGCCATGAATCATTCCTCCTTGGCAATTTGCATGACAAGAAGCATAAAACAAAATAACAAGATTGACAATAGGACAGATGATCAAGAAAATCAATGTGGCTTTTTCTAACTAAAACCACTCGAAAAAATGAATGACGCTGAATAAATAAAAAATCTTCATTTTAAGAGTTAAAAATAAAATCTGCCCCCAGCAATGTCCGCGGACAGATTTTTTTTTAGAATAAATAGTAATTTATTTTGTCGACTAAAATCAAAGGATTGCTGTCTTCCTTCTCAGTCCGACCGAGAAATCGTCTCACTTGATTGCGATTTTCCATTACTTCCTGACTATCATTTTTTCCCCAGAAATAATCAAACAACTCAAGCAGACAATCAAACTTCCATTGAGTTTCAATTGTTACCTTTCTTCTGAGCCGAAGTTGCTTTTGAAAATAAGCCAAGACTCTCTTTGCCGAACAAATAATTGCTGTTTCTGGACCAAATAAATTAACCAAGGCGGTCACATCGCTGTCAATAGAAGGTTCGACCACTAAAACTTCTTTACCAAAAGATGCTGCCGTTTGCAAAGCGGCCAATATTTTGTCTTCATCTTCCATATGATGCAAAGACATGGAAAAAAGAACTAAATCAAACGCATAAGCAGGGAAACTGAGCTCCGGCAGCGTCGCCTTCAAGAAAACTACGCCCGGCAAGTTTTGGCGAGCTATACTCACGCGACTTGCATCTTGATCAACGGCAATGATTGCAGTTGAATCACGCTTGATCATTTTTGTTAATCGCCCGGTTCCGCACCCGATCTCCAAAATAAGTTTATCGTGAAAATCGTACAATTCGCTAAGCAACCTTTCTTCTACGCCAGCCGAATCAAATTGTCTCATTTCTCATCCTCCTCAGAATTGAGTGCGTACTAAATATAATCTAGCAAAAGCTGTCTACAAAAGCAACTAAATAAAAATGCCACATTAAAACGCGAAATGTGCCATTATTCACTGAAGTAAAATCAGGTTGGCAGTCTCGGTCAGATGAATAGCTTGATCAGGGCTGACGATTTACATAACATCCCTAACTCTTCCTACGATTGCTGGATACGAGTCCGAACGCTCCGCCGAAAAAAAGTAAACTATTTTATCATCCGCACAAAATCTACTTCACTGATTATTTTCACGCCAAGACTTTTCGCCTTGTCATATTTTGAACCCGGCTCGTCACCCGCCACAACACAATCGGTTTTCGCGCTGACGCTGGAACTGATCCGGCCACCGAAATTTTTAATTGTTTGCTTGGCTTCATCGCGCGACATGGATTCAAGAGCCCCGGTCAAAACAAAAGTTTTACCCTCTACCCCGAGCTTGGAAAAAGTTCTTTCCTGTCGGGACAAAGTAACCCCGCGTTTTTCCAATTCTTTCAATTGCCGCAAATTATTATCATTATGAAAATAATCATAAACACCTTCCGCCACTTTGTCGCCAATGCCTTCAATGTCATTCAGGTTTTCAGGCGATTCATTTTTAATCTTTTCAATAAAATCACTTATCGTTCTAGCGCTGTAATTGCGGGCTAAAAGCGCTGACGTTTCTTCGCCGATATAACGAACCCCAAGAGCAAAAATAAATTTTTCGAGCAAGATGCTTTTGCTTTTTTCAATCGCCCGGATCAGGTTTTCAGCTGACTTTTCGCCAAATCTCTCGAGCGTCTGCAAATCACCGGTTCGCAAATCGAAAATGTCCGCGAAACTAACGATTAATCCTTCAGTCATCAACTGTTCAACAATCTTCTCGCCAAAACCATCAATATTAAATCCTTTTTTGGCAACAAAATGAATCAGCCTTTCTTGTTCCTGAGCAAAACACTTTGAATTGACGCAACGAGTAGCCGCCTCGCCGGCTTTTCTTTTCACGGGCGAATGACAAATCGGACACAATCGCGGCACTTCAACTTTTTTTTCACGGCCGTCGCGCAGTTTTGGCAAAGATTTGATTATTTCCGGAATGATATCGCCCGCCTTTCGAAGAATTACCGTATCGCCGATTCGAACATCCTTGCGTTTTAATTCGTCAATATTATGCAAAGTCGCCCGACTGACAACAGAGCCGGCAACCTGAACTGGAGTTAAATGCGCCACCGGAGTTAAAACGCCGGTTCTGCCGACTTGCCAAACAATATCTTCAACAATTGAAGTGGCTTCTTCGGCCGGAAACTTAAAAGCGCAGGCCCAACGCACATATTTTGCCGCCCGACCAAGTTTATTTTGCCAGTCCAGTCGGTTGACTTTGATAGCCACTCCGTCAATTTCATACGGTAATTTTTTTCTTTTGGCGCGCCAAACCTCGCAATAATTGATTGCGTCTTCAATATTATTAACTTTTTTATAATTCGTATCAATTTTTAATCCCAGCTTTTTCATTTGCTCGAGCATTTCTTCCTGAGTTTTCACCTCTTTCCCCTTGTAAATCGCCCAACAAAACAAACTTAGATCACGCTCCGCGGCAACTCTTGGATCCAGCTGCCTCACTGTGCCGGCGGCGGCATTCCTTGGATTGGCAAATTTTTTATCAGTTTGTTTGTTTAACTTTTCAAAACTCTTGATCGGCATGTAAACCTCGCCACCCACTTCGAGATCAATTTCTTCGCGCAATTTCAAGGGCAAGCTTTTGATGGTTTTCACTGTGTGAGTTACATCTTCGCCAAAAATTCCGTCACCACGAGTAACCGCTCTCTCGAAAATTCCTTTTTTATAATGAAACGACATGTTCAGACCGTCAATTTTCAGTTCGCAAATGTATTCGATTTTTTCATCGACGCCAAGCTTCAAAAAACGTTTTACCCGGGCGTCAAATTCCCGCACCTCATCAAAATTAAAAACATCATCCAGCGAATACTTTTTTATTGTGTGGCGCACTTTGGCAAACTTGCCGAGCGCCCGACCGCCGATCCTCTGAGTTGGCGAATCGGGCGTGACCAAATCAGGAAACGCTTTTTCAATTTTCTCAATTTCATCCTTCAAACTATCTCGCGCCGCGTCCGACATTATCGGCCTGTCCAGTACATAATAAGCATAATCAACCTCTCGAAGCTGATTTTTTAATTTTTCCAATCTGTTTTGCGCTGAAGTTTTATCCATATTATTTACAAGCAATCATCAATGGTGAATATTTAAATCTTTTTGCCAAACTCTGTATTCCTGTTTTGAAATCATCAATTTTCTCAACTTTTCTTTTTGCGTCCCACGGGTCAACTAAAGTTATTTTATCATTAACTTTTTCAACTACAACAAAGTGGGGAGCATGTTCTACCGGATAACCATAATCCATATAATATGCGTCCAAATAAACTATTATCGGTCCGTTTTTTAACAATTTTTTAATAATCGGCAATGAGCATTTTTGTTCAATAACTTTAATCTGACTGTTACGAGCTAGACTTTTGGCCAAGGTTCGCGCGTAAAGCTTAAAATGCACGAATAACTTCAAATCAACTTTATACTTTTTGGTAAATTCCTGCAACATTCCGGGCGTATAGTCCTGATATTTTTTTTCCATTCCTTTTAATAAAATTTCGCCTTCTTGTTTCTTGTTCATTGATTTCCCTGTTATCATAGCCAAACAGGAAAGCAGGCAACTTTGAATATATAATTGTTCTTGCGGCTTAATCATATTGACATTTATTTTATGCTTTGCTAAACTCTTATATCCGGCAGAGACAAGGGTACTAACGAACAAAGCCAAGGAGGTTCGCCAATGACATTAAGACTCAATCGCGGCACAAAGCCGACAGGCCTTGAGATCAAAACATCAGGGTTCAACGAAGGAGTTGTTTTTCTCGGCAACTATCAAATTTCCATGGAAGACTTCTTGATTGCGGCTCATTACGTGCTGACCAACAGCAACCTGGAGAAAGACGATCCCCGGCGGCAATTCGTAAAGTGTGTGCGCGCCATGCGGATCAGAAAGGGCTATCCCCTCATCATCAGAGGGAAAAATATCCCCACCAAGCGGCTGGCCAGCTACATCCCACCGGTCATCGACAAGGAGGACTCCTGACATCAGGATTTATCAACATTGAGCCCCAAGAGAACACACTGTTCCCGGGCTCATTTTTTTTAATAAATACACTACTTTGATTTCTAAACAATAACAAGTATTCCGCCAACAACAATCAAGACAATAGCAAAGGCCTTTTTTATTAAAACTTTTTTTGTATGTTTTTCAACAATTATTTTCGGATGAAAAAAGCTTAAAAAAGTCGCCGCCAGAAAAACCAGCATTGGCTTGGTTGAAAGCAAGGCAGCGGAAAGAGAAACAGATCCAAGTGCAATGGCCTTAGTAAAAGAAATCATGGCCAACCCGGAAAAAAATGCCACAAAAAACAAGTGAGCCACTCCTTCTTTCGCCTTTTTGCGAATATGCGGGTGATGAAAAATCAGCAAAACTATCGGAATAATTACGCCTCCTATACCAAACCAAAAAATCATTGGCCAAAAATCAACCCTTGAAGTCACATGCTCCAGCATTAGATTACGTGTGGCAAATAAAAGCATAGCGCCAACCACAATCCAATTATATTTTTTTATCTTGCTCTTATTGGTAGATTTCTCATGCGAAATTAATAAAGCGCCAAGTATAATTATGACAATTCCAAAATAATTGTAAGCAGTCAATCTTTCGGCAAACAGGAAAAAGGCCGCTAAAGCAATAACCATCGGCTCGGTCGCTAAAATTGGAGCTAGTTCCGACACTTCGACTTTCTGCATTGAAATATAATACAAACTGATCGCCACGGAATATATGAGTCCCATGAGCATTGACATTCCAATGTATATAGGCGGAATCATAATGCCGCCGTTAAACACTGCCAATAAAACAAAAAGTAAATAGAGAGTAATGCCAAAGACAGTGGTCACAAGTATCGGATCGCGAAGCTCATGTCCGATAATATATTTATCCATAATATTGACAATCGCCCAAAAAACAATGGCAATAATTGTAAAAAAGACCCAAGTCATATTAAATGATTTTAATTATTTTAAATAATTTAATTCATTTTCTTAAATTAAGCCGGCTCAAGCAACTTGCGCCATCTTACCAATAAATTGGAAAACAAAACCGGAATGATAAATTTAAATACTATGCTAGAGGCAATAATTACCGAATAGATATCTGAACCGACAATGCCATTATCATATAATAATTGAATAATAATAATACTGGTGCTGAATCGAACGGACAAGCCGATTCCCAAAAGCATTGACCTTTTGAAGCCAAGTTCTTTTCTGCCGACAAGATAACTACCAAATAGCTTCGCCACTTTTGAAACAGCCACAACTAATAAAATCATCAGCGGATATTTTATCAGATAGCTCATGTTCATTTCAGCTCCGACGGAAAGAAAGAAAATTGGCGCGAAAAAGCCATAAGCGATTGCCTTGATTTCACTTTTGACTTTGTCTAACCTAATTTTTGGCAAAAATGATCGCAAAGTAATGCCAGCCAAAACTGCGGCGATTGCGGCGGCATTTAAATATTCGCCGATTCCAATAAAAACAAAAAAAACAAATAAGCAGAAAAGTAGCAAACTGCTGACCGAAGTATAAGCAAACCCTTTGTTTCGTTTTTTGAAAAAACGAAATAATAAAAATAAAAAAATTAAAAAGACAAATAAAATACTGGCGGAAAGAACGTTAAGGCCATTATCCACTTTGGCGCCAAGCATGAAAACAACAATAATTAAAGTAATTAATTCAATTATATCATCAAGCGTCCCAATTCCGATAATCATCTGGCCGAGCTTAGTGTTTATTATTTTAAATTCATCTAAAATCGGTACCAAAATTGCTTCTCCTACGGTCGCAAAAGACATGGCGACTATCAAAGAAATAAACCAACTGTAATGAAACGCATAATGCACGACAATCGATCCGACCGCGCCCTCTAAAACAACGATAAGAAAAAGGCCCTTGATAATTAGACTTTTTCTTTTCCGAAGCGAATCCATGTTTAATTCAAAACCAATAATGAACAACAAAAAATACATTCCCAATTGAGCAAGAAATTTAAAAATTGGCGATGAAATTATTTCCGGAAAAGGATTATAGCAAGCCAGCACAGCGCCGAGTAACAAAGCGGAAAAAATCCAAGGGACTCTAATTTTCTCTATTAACATCCCCAAAAGAAATGTGAGCAAGAAAAATACCCCTAAAAACAGAAAAAGATTAATTACCATATAATGTACTTTTATTTTTTGATAATTTCCTCGCTGAAAATCACATAATCAAAAAGGCCAAGAGTCGGCGCATAGCGCGGCATCTCGGCGTTAATTGTCTGGTTTGACTCCTGAAAACTGCCTGTGGTCTTTATTTTCAAGAAATTTGGAAAAGCCAGGTGCTCGCCCTGCAAATTGTCCAGGCTGTATAAATTGACGGCCAAATCCTCCGCGTCCTGGTAAAGAGCCTTGACTCTCACCCGATAATTTTTGCTGGCGCTAAAAGCATTGACCGTGGCCGATCCGCCGCTAAAAAGCATTTTTTGCGCGCTAAGCTCGCCAATTTCTATTGACTCATCCCACGGCGGGAAAAGCACCATGCCACCCACGGACCAGGGAATATAAGTTAATTCTAACCAAGCGCCGTTGTTTTGCCAGTTAAGCTTCACTGATTCCACGTGGCTGCTCTTGGTATTATCACCAGGATTAAATAAATCAAATTGCACTGTTTGATTTTTTTTCAAATCCAATTTTAATTCAGCCACTGCTTCGCCATTAATTTCAAGCTGGCACTGAGAGCCCACGTCGCAATCGCCGTCCGCCGGAATAATATCTTTTTTGCGAACGGAAAACAGGGCTTTTTCCATTCCCGCTTCCGCCGCGTAAAAAGCCGAACTGGCATTATTCACAAATCTGGATTGCTTGATCGTACTCTGTACAAAATTGGAAATTACAATTGTGGTACTCAAAATAGCCGCTATTGTTAAAAGCGAATATATCAGGACGTTGCCTTGTTGGTTATTTGCGGGCATTTGGGTCATAGCCTCGCTCCCACCCCCTACCCCCTCCCGTCGGGAGGGGGAGAAGAGGGCCTGGCGGCCGGCCGGCCTCACTCGCCCCTCGATAAACTAGGGGCTTTGTTCGGCCTTTATTTTTATAAAAATTTATTTTTCGGCTCTTTCCTTTCCCTTCTTTTCCCTCTCTATCTTCTTGCCTGCCTAACGGCAGGCAGGCTCACCTATCCCTTATCTTTCATAATACCGAGAACTGACAGTTGTCTGCAGTCTGATAATTTTTTCATCGGCAGGATTTGAGGCGATTGTTTTGCCGCGAATCACGATCGTTACCTGAGGTTGTTTATCACTATCATACTTTTTTGTGGATTCACTGAAAACAAACGGCGACTTAACAGGCAAAATGTAAAAATTCAAACTCTCAATATTAATATTATTTGATGACATAATAAATGCCTGGCCCCACTTGCCGATTTTCTGGCTGATGCATGAAGCAACTCCGGTATAACAGCCAATATTTGTTTTTTGAATAATAATTGGCTCGCCTTGATCATTCAAAAGTGCCAAAGTTTGCGCCGGCAGATTGATTGGCTGCGGATAATATTCATAGTTGATTTTATTTAACCGAATAGTTTGAACAATCTGCTCCAAATTGTACTGAAGATCATTCGTCGCCTGCTGGGCCGCTATTGTCTTTTTTTGAACAACGGAAACTGACAAGAAAATATCGCTGACAATAAGCATAAGCGTCAGAAAAAGCGCCATTACCACGAGCATTTCAATTAAAGAAAATCCTTTTTTCATAATATTTGCGTGTATGCGATGTTGCATAGCGATATGGAAACGGGATCAGACATGACGTATTACGTAACTCTATGTAACTGGTTATTATTATACACTACTATTGCTTTTTGGAAGTCACCGTAGTTAAAGCCATTTCTATGATATTCATATCCTATTTCGATCATTGGTTTTTCTTGAAAGTTTATTCGTTTGTCAATTCTAAAGTAGACTTCCCTAGAGAATAACAAACGGTAATAGTCACTACTTGACGCCTGAAGTCCGTCAAAATGATTTTTTTGGCAATTATATATTTCAAGAATGTCTTTTTTAAATCCCTGTTCTTCTTGTATTAATTTCAGCGTTAAATATTTTTTTCTTTGAGCTTTGAACCTTGCCCCTTTTCTTTCTTTAGGCTTTCCATGATAAACAGGAAAAACAAAATAGTGCTTAATCCTTGCTAATCTAACAACCTCTGCCGCACAAAAACTCACTGCATCATGCCCTTCGTGCCCCCCTTCATAATCTTGGCCAAGAACGCAATCGGGTTTAAATTTTCTAACTATTTCCGAGGATGAATTAACGACTTGATGTAATCTATTTAGTAGTCTTTTTTCCGGAATCTGCAAAAAGTGAACATTCTTTTCTTTGACACCCATCTTTTCTGCTGACGCTAAAACCTCTTTTTCGCGCGCTGTTGGATTACCGCCCGCATCACCACTGGTAGCATAGACCAAAACAACTTTTTTGCTAGAATTTATTAGCCGATTGATTAAAACACAGCAATACACCTCATCATCAGGGTGAGCAAAAAGAAAAAAATATTTTTTGAATTGCAATAATTCATCCATAAAGCCAGTTACTTAATTTCACATAACTACCGCACTATCGCCAATTATACAAATCATCATCCAGTTCAACATGCCTCCAATCCTGGCCCTGTTGCCAGCGAACGCCGGAAATAACCCGAATGCCGATTTGCTTTATCGGGCACGACTGGCCAAAATCGCAGATTCCGTCGCCGCCGCAAGCTGTGGCAGTCTGGCAAATCGGCTTTAATTCTGTTTGACGAAAAAATTTTGTCGGCTCCGTGCCGGCAGAATTTGTTGTGTAAAACCCCGCGCTATTGATATACAAAAGGCATTTCTCGCTGGCAACGCATTGATCAAAATTTTCGTTTGTAAATTGAATCGTCCAGCCACCGGCAGAACCGTCATAATCAACAGTTAAATATTTTCCTTTGCCATCCGTCAGCCCTGTGTCCCAATAATAACAACCAGGCTTGTCTGGATCAGGACAGCCCGCCAGCCAATTTGAATCGCGGACACCCCGAATCACTTCAATGCCTTCTCGCGCCAGATTGAGCGCGATATTTCTATTATAAACATCGGTCGAAGCAACATAATTGTAAGTTGACTGCGACAAAAAACCAACGAGCGCGATGCTAATAATCGCAATCGCTACGATTGCCTCAATAATGGTTTGTCCTTGTTGATTTTTTATTTTCATAACAGCTAAAATATTTTTCTTACCCTGACGGTGCCGCTTGACAATTCTATGTCCAGGGAATAAAGAGAACTGTTATTCGGCGCGCTTAAATAAATATTGTAGTTTCCCGACATGCCGCAACTGCCGCTCGGCAGGCAAATATTTTTTACAGTTTTACCCGTTTGGAAACAAAGACCGCGGCCGATATCCGACAGATAAGAAAAATATATTCCCTTGGAAAGGGCCATTTTTTCAATCAACACATCGCCCGCTCCGTATTGACAGTTGCCGTCATTATCAGCGTAAACAAGATATTCGTTCGGGCTAGATTTTTGCGCAATCAAGCCGAATGCTTTTGGCAGCGTACCGTCAATCTGATGGCCGGCAAAAGCTTTGATTTTTAATTCTGAAATTTTCGCCACCAAAACCGCTGAATCATTTTTTAGTTTTCTGCCTGCGCCAAAATCCAAAAAAGTCATTACTCCGAGAGTGGTAACGATTGCCATAATGGCGACTGACACGATTAATTCAATTAAAGTAAAACCTCGATTCATAAAATTAAATTTTCCCATACTCATGATTTTGCCACTTCCTCAATTCGTCAAATATTTTATCCTTATAACTAGTTGGTTTAAATTTTAGAATAGCCTTGGCATTTCTCAGGCAATATTTCAATTCGTCTTTATTATCCTGGCTTGAATACCATTTAAAACTATCAATTATATCTGCCGTCTTAACAATAAGCGCATCCTGTCCGTTTTTCGCACAACGCTTGATTAATTCAATTGTCTTTTCTTCTTTATCCGCAATCGCATCATTTTTTGTGCAAACCAGAACTATATCGGCAACATTATCGCCAAATTCTCTTCTTAACATTTTTTCGCCGACATCAGACCACTCAATTGTATCGTGCAAAACGCCGGCCATGACCACATCATCCGTATAACCATTTTCATACAAATAAACGCCGACCCTAATATCATGAAATAAAACGGGTTTTCTGCTGTTTTCATCGGAAAGCGGCATGTGCTCTACCAAAAAACGCACCGCTTTTTCGAATTTTATATTTAATGGTTTTAACATATCCAATAAGCTTAAAAAACGGAAACAATTATGAATCTTCATTTTAATCCAATCATCCCCTATCTAATCAACCCCAAATACCAACTTAATATCCGCTCTCCCCAAATTAAAGTTACAAAAGTTGCCAGGCTCAAGAAAACGCCAAATGGCAACTGGCTCTGCATTTTTTTCTTTTTACAGATTACCAGAATAATGCCGACAACCGCGCCAGCAATATAGGCCAGGAAAAGAGCCACGCCGATACTCGGCCAGCCGAGCATAAAGCCCATCAGCACGCCGAGCCTGATATCGCCCGCGCCAACCCATTTTCCTTTGGAAATCAAATGCTGAAGCAAAAATATCCCGCCGCCAACCGCGCCCGCAATAATTAAATTCATGGCAACCTGCAAATAGTTGGCTGAAGTGCTTAACAGAAAAAAATTAACCGCAAAAGCAAATACAGCCAGCGGAATTGTCACCGCGTCCAGAATTAAATAAAAACGCAAATCAGTTGTAAAAATAACAATTAAGCCGGCGGCAAAGACCAAATCGCGGAAAAAAAACGGATTGGCCAAAACCTGATCCGCCAGATGATGCCAGGCCAGAAAAACAAAGATCGCACCGGTGAAAAACTCAACCAAAGGATATTGCCAGGAAATTTTTTTATGGCATTGGCGGCATTTTCCTTTTAAAAGCAAAAAACTAAGTAGCGGGACAAGGTCGCGGGCTTTTAAATTTTCCTTGCAATGCGGGCATGCCGATCGCCCTTTCGCAATCGACTTTTTTTCCGGCAGACGGCAAATAACAACATTCAGAAAACTGCCAATGCAAAGTCCGGCTATGCCTGTAATGAAGTAATAAAACATAAAATCAAAAAAACAATAAAATTAAGAGGTTAAACAAAGTTCAATTCAGGAATCTAAATTCACTTAATTCACTTTCCTTAATTCACTAATTCTCCAGTTCTCTAATTGACTTTTCCAATTCGCGTCATTCGCATATTTGTATCATTCGCGCTCCGCTCATTAGTATTTAAATCCTCTCCGCCATTTCCACCAGCCTGTTTGAATATCCCCATTCATTGTCGTACCAGGCCAAAACCTTCACTAAATTGCCGCCCACGACTCGCGTAAATTTCAGATCAACAATTGCTGAAGCTGAAGTGCCAAGAATGTCAGAAGAAACCAGTTCTTCGTCTGACGCCACTAGGATTCCTTTGTAAATCGGGCTTTTAGCCGCACGCTTGAAAGCGCCATTCACCTGCTCAACCGTTACATTTTTTTTCAACAAAACAACAATATCGGAAATAGAGCCGCAAATTACCGGCACGCGCAAGGCCACGCCGTCAAACTTGTCTTTCAGACTTGGCAAGGTTAAAGCAGTAGCGATCGCCGCTCCGGTTGTTGACGGAATAATATTAATGCCGGCCGCTCTGCCCTCGCGCCAATTTTTCGCATAAGGAAGATCGACTGCGCGCTGGCTGGCTGTCACGGCGTGCACAGTGGTCAACAAAGCCTTTTCAATTCCAAAAGCGCTTTCCAAAACCGCCATTATCGGCGCCACGCAATTAGTGGTGCAAGAAGCATTGGCCATTAATTTTTCTTTTTTGGCGTTCTTGTCATTCACTCCGCGGACAATGGTTGCCACGCCTTCACTCTTGGTTGGCGCAGAAATGATTACGTTTTTTGCGCCGGCTTTTAAATGCTTACTAGCATCTTCTTTTTTTGTAAATACGCCGGTACACTCCAGAACCACATCAACCTTGTGTTTTTTCCAGGGTAATTTTTCCGGCTCAGCAATAGCATAAACCGGAAACTTTTTCCCGGCCACAACCAGATTATTGCCACTCACACTGACAGAACGATCATAACGACGATAAACACTATCATACTTCAAAAGATAAGCCAGATTGTTAATATCCCCCAGATCATTGATAGCCACAATCTGACAATTCTTTTTGGCAAGCGCAATTTTAAATGCAGCTCGACCGACACGGCCAAAACCGTTAATCGCGATTTTAATCATACTAATATTAATTTAAATTGTTATTACCTGGGTATATTATAGCAGATTCCTTTGATATATTCTAGAAATACAAAAGGCCGAGTCTGTATAACTCGGCCCTATAACTTTAAACTATTATTTTTCACTAAATTCAAACCTGGCCAAAAACTGCTTGATCAGCTCGTCAGTCAAAAACGGATTTTTTTGATTGAACTTCAATTCAACGTAATTTTTGTCGAATGGAACTACTACAACCCGTAAATTACTCAGGTCATAGGAATACCCAATCTTGTTGCCAATCGTCGCAAGCGTTCCCTGATAATCGTCTTTGTATTTGTCCCTCTCCACAACTGCGGCCACAAAGTCGCCAATGTCAGCTGAATTGTCCGGCCGGACTACGCCATCGGCAAAAAAATAAACTTGTTTTTCATACGGACGGTCAAAATATGTCCAGCTATTTGGGAAATGAGCGGTAAATCCGTATTTGGAAAACCAGAGCCAGCCAACATCCTCGTCAGCCACGATTTCATCTTCACCGGTATCACAGCACACCTCCTCGTCGCCCAAGTCATCAGCTGTTGCATCTTGCTCATTAATACCTGGCGCAGCTATTGACAAACCGTCTCTCAAAATATCTCTTAGAGCATACTGAAATATCACTCTGGTAGCTCGCGCCTCCAAATACATGGCGCTGAAAAGCACGCCAAAAGCCACAAATACGCACATTATGAGTACTGTGATTGAAATAGCGAGCCCCTTGAAATAATGAACTTCTGTTTTTAATAATCGGATTCTAATTTGATCGTCAGTTTCCGCTGGTTTTAGTTTTTCCGGCTTTGATTTTGTTTGAACTGTTTTTTTGGTTTTTGTTTGTTTTGATTTTGGCATAATGAACAAAAATGAAAATTATAAGGCGAGATTTAAATTACTAAATTGTTAAATTGCTAAACTGTAAAATGCTTTCACAACAGCGACTAAGTATTTATTTCTCTTTATTGTCATTCCGCGCGAAACTAATATTTTTTTATTTTTTTAATTTCTTATTTGTGATTTTCTCTTTATTATTTGTAATTTCCGCCCTTTTCCCTTTTACCTTGTAATTTGTATTTTGTAATTTGTATTTTGTAATTTGTAATTTATTATTTTCATTATACCACTTTTTTTAATTCAAGAAAACAACACTCTGGATAAAGTACTCTATTTCCGGGCTGATTTCATTTGGCAGATCAATTTTTATATAATAATCGCCGCGCGGACACACAGCAATAACCTCGTCATTAATCCCGGCGATATCAGGCAAAACCTGCACGTAATGAAATACAATAAATTTCTGATTTAAAATATTCTCCTGAACATAACAATTTCTAATCTCCCCGATGTTTAATTTTTTCAGACTCTCAAACAAATCATGCGGGCACTCGCCGTCCTCGCTTTTTTCCACCGCTTGTTGTACTTCCCTACTGGCATAATCAATTTTCGACGGCAGAGAAAAATCATAAGTCACGAGCATTAAATCCAGAGAATTACTGCTGGCGGCATTCGTAAACCCGCCATATAGTCTTTGCCCGGAATAATATTCGACTTTTTTATCATCTCGGGTTTCGAAAATAAAACTGCCCCAATTTGCCGGACTCTTGAATTGGAAAAGATGATCGCTATTCTGATAAATCCGCCATTGCTTGGTCGCCTCGGTAAATTTCATTGACTTTTGCGCCACTTCCTCATCGGAAACTGAAAATTGAGTAATCTTGTCATTGGTGGTTTTCATTTGCTGATATAAATTGAAAACACCTTGCTCCACTTTTTTTATATCAAAGTAAATGTAGGCGGAAAACATTAAAAAAAATACAAGAAGCGCTAACAAAACAATGATCGCAACTCCTTGTAAATTAAATTTACACTTCCTTGTCTTTTTCATAACGCATTTTTAACTGTTCCAGGGCCTCCAGATAATGTGCTAACAATTTTTCAAATTTGACTACAAACTTAGTTTTTTGCTCAACAAATTGTTGCGCCGCTTTCTTTTTCCCTTGAGCCGCCAACTCAGCCAAGGCTTTTGGGTCGTTCAAGATTTGAATACCGTAGTTTGTTAATGAATTGTCAACTTCATCTTTGCTGACTTTTCCTTCTTCTTTCAAAAGCTCTCTCAATTCCGCCCACAAAGCAAAAGCGTCACTATTATTAATTTCCAATTTCTCACCAAGAGTCTGCATTAATTCAAAGCAACGAGAAAACCAGTTTGTGCGAAGTTTGTTATTATTAGCAACGGCTAATTTTTCAGGATCATTATAATCACTTGGCATTTTCACTGATTCCGGATTTATTTGCCAAGCCAAAAGACTGTCAGCTTTTTCAATATAATCCTTAATTTTCACGATTTTATTTTCAATCAATTCCAAATCCGGCACTGCCCGCTCGCGATGCTCCGGCAATGCTTCGGCTTGAATTGGTTTTGGTTTTTCCGCTAAATTATTTTTTGCCATAGCTCAACAAAAAATTCTTTAAACTTATAAATATCGCGACCAGTTACAACTATAATTAAAACCATTAACAAAACAAACCCAATTGTATGTACTATCTGCTCAACTTTTTGATTGACTGCGCTGCCTTTTATTTTTTCTATAATCAGGAAAAGCACCCGCCCGCCGTCAAGCGCGGGAAATGGCAAAAAATTAATAATTGCCAGATTCAGTGAAAGCAAAGCAGTAAATTGTAAAATATAAATAAATCCCATGCGCGCCACTTGTCCGGTCATGACGGCAATACCCACCGGTCCGGCTACATCCACGCCAAGAGGCTGGCCGGTTACCGCGTTCTTGATAACCAAGGCAAAAGCCACAATAATTTTCACGGCCATGAAATATGTTCCTTTGATTCCGAGCCAGATTGCTTTGTACCACGGATATGAAACTATGCCGGTTTCGGCAAGACCGACCCCCAACCCTGCATTTTTTATTTCTTCCACCATCTGAGGCACCACGGCGATAGTCAATTCTTCTCCATATCTTTCTACGGTTAACTGAATTGATTGACCGTCTCGAGCAGAAACATATTCCTGAATCTGTTCAATTGAAGTTATTTGCTGATCATCTAATTTTAAAATCGCGTCGCCCAAATTCACACCGGCTTCCTTGGCCGGCGAAAACGCGGTCAAGGATACCACCTGAATTTTTTGATTTTCAATGACCGCGCCGGTGTCCATCCCGTCCACCACTTGCGGTGCGCCGAGCGAAAAAGCAATCATCAGGCAGACTGCGCACAAAACAACGTTCATAAAAACACCGGCGCTGAGGATAACTGCGCGCTTCCAAATTTTTTTGCCAGCAAAACTATCCTGATCAGATTTATTTTCTCCGTCTTCGCCCTTAATTTTCACAAAGCCACCAAGCGGGATCCAATTAAAAGAATAAACAGTATCTTCTGACTTAATATGTTCAATGTCCTTGTTGCCGAGAAAAAATATTCTTTTACCGTTTATTTTTTTCCAGCCGCAAATTCTCGGCGGAAAGCCAAAACCAAATTCCTCCGCTTTAACGCCTAATTTGCGCGCGGTGGCAAAATGTCCAAGTTCATGCACAAAAACCAAAAGACCGAGTATAATGACGAAAACAACAATCGTAAAAAGCATAATTTATTTTTTTGTATTATTTAATTTATTTTAAATCTATCTGTCGAATTTCAATCTCCTGCCCCAAAAACCGGCGGGCCAGTTGTTGAAAATTATCATTTAAATCAGTTACCAAATATTTTGTTTGCGAATTTTTTTCCAGGCCATTCTCAATTTCAGAATGCCTTTGTAAATAATCTTTCAATGACTTAGCTACAATCTCTCCGGGATTGGGAACCTGACAACGCCGCCCCATAATATTTTTGATTTGTTCTAACAACAAAGGATAATGAGTACAGCCAAGAATTAAAACTTCCACCTGCGCCGACTTTAGCGGCCGCAAATAATATCTTAAAATGGATTTTAATTCTTTTCGTTTGAGCCAGCCCTCTTCGATCAACGGCACGAGCAATGGACACGAGTTTTGAAAAATTTCAAATTTGTTTTTTACTGCTTGTTGTTCTTGAAGCTTGACGCTTGAATCTTGATTTTCTCTTTGCTCTTTCAATTCTAGCATATAAATTTTAGAATTAACAGTTCCCCTTGTTCCAATCACCCCGACTTTTTTCTTTCCAATTTTTGCCACCGCTTCAACCATCGGTCTCACCACTCCAAGAATATTAACCTGTTCCCCTTGTGCTGTTTGTCTTTCTTTCAAATACTCTGTTTGCAATTTTCTTAGCGCCTTTGCCGTTGCCGTATTACAGGCAATGATAATTAATTTACATCCTTGTTCAAATAAATAATCGCAGGCATTTTTTGTTAAATCATAAACACCCCCGTCAGATCTGTTTCCATATGGAAGATGAAGCGTATCGCCAAGGTACAGATAATCGTATTCCGGCAAAACTTTTTTAATCTCTTTTAATACGGTCAAACCGCCAAGACCGCTGTCAAAAATTCCTATCATAATTATAATATGGCTAAATAAGGCGGAATAAGGCAACAAGACAAAACACCCGATTACTATTTCTTCAGTATAATTGTAAAAGCATAAAAAATCAATAAAATAAAAAACACCTCTCCTTGACAAAATTAACTAAACAATGTAAATTCTAATAATATTTGTTCACTAACAATCAAAGGAGGCCTCATGAATAATGGCATTTCCGTAACACTGGAAACCGAATCAAGATATTTCCAAGTGCGAATCATTGCATGGGGGTAAACACATGGGAAAAGCTACCGTCAGCGCTTCTCTGAATGTATGGGAACTTCGTATCATTCCGGATCGCGTATGCCACAACTTAACAGCAGTGATAATAATACAATTGCTCAAGATTAACAAAAGACTACCATTACCGCCTGATATTCTGGCTGAATTTGTCGCGACAACTCGCGCAGACAGGCTCAATTCTTGTTTGTGGAGACTTCAACTGAAGTTTAATAAAGCACTTGAAGGCATTTGGAATCCGGAAGAAGCCCTCAAGATTATTCGCGCAATCGTAATCGAATGGCCGTATTTCGTGAGAGTATAACCAATGGAGGGAAGAACATGGCAGTCAGAGTAATTCTTTTGCCACCACGAGAAGGCTGCGAAGTAGAACTCAGTGAATTTCATCGGCAAGTAGAGCCGACTCTTTGCCTCAGAATCAAAATTCTGTATGAGAACGGCTTTCCCAAAATGGAGCAAGAGGTAATCCTGCTATCCCCGCATACCAGTTCCGAATTAAGCTGCGCGCTTCACGATCTTTTGCGCGAAGTCGCGCCGGATGATCACATGGCCGCCTATGATCGTGTTACAGGCTTTCTCGCTGAAAACGAAAGCTGGATCAAACCCATATAGTAAACAAACAAAACAGCCCCACGCCACCGCGCCCCAGGCTGTTTTAATTTTA
>Ga0268276_1000805_pt1 | contig 34113 bp, 27 predicted proteins | sample saktaG_4_FD_190145 | JGI IMG/M metagenome (GOLD analysis project Ga0268276, IMG submission 190145) | Saline water microbial communities from Sakinaw Lake, British Columbia, Canada - sak_2010_1_5_45m | ecosystem: Environmental > Aquatic > Non-marine Saline and Alkaline > Saline ...
GCCTTGTCAATTACCCCTAAGCCTCTTAACAGAAAGAGAATGATAATTAAAAATCCGTAGTGAGAATAATATTTTTTGATATATTGATTTTATTGGAGTTAAACTACTACTCTGTTAAACTTGGGTTGAGTAATCAGTTAGGTTAAACATTAACCACTCCTGTCTGCCGCCAGGCAGACAATTCAGAGGGTGGGTCTAATGCGCCCGGCAACGTAAACTGCCTGTCCCCCCGGGGAATTTACTCAGTGGATTGATTGTGGAAACAATACGTTTTATCCGACTTTAGTCGACTTCATTGCTCACTTTTTTAACATAATGACATTGTATCAAAAAGATATAAACTCATTTTTTAATTCATTTAATTTATTATCCAATAAAAATTGTGATAAATCAATATCTTCTTTGAACCCCCTTGTTCCAAATATTTCATCTTTATTATTAAATCCAAACCCAAAGAATTTATCTATTTTTCCCTCCCTTTTGGTTCTAACTTTTTCTAAAAGTTTAAACATTTCTTTTTCAGAAAAACACATAATCAAAGGTTTCCAAAAAATAGATTTTGATTTAATATTCTTATTTTTTTGATAAACTGGATAAAGTCCAAACAAAATATAATAATCAGCATTATTTTCTTCATATCTTTCAAGAAAATTATTAAACCACAAATTGAATCTATATTTTACCTCTTTAACTTCACCAGATTTTAATTTTCTTGGCCTATCAATATAAGATCTTGAACTTTTAACCTGAAAACGACAAAACTTGTTTGATTTATTATTGTTAACAATAAAATCTACACCCTTTTGCTGTCTACTAGTTGGGATGTAAAAAGAGTAGCCCTCTGATTTTTTCAATTTCTTTTGAAGTTGGTTTAGCACCTCATATTCTGAATAGGGCAAAGTAAAAATACCTTCCATAGTAACCTCCTATATTATGAATATCATAACTGCGATTTCTTTTTAATCAGAATAAATATTATTCAAATTTTTTACTTCCGCTCTTACCATATCAACAAGTTTCACCGGTGATAATACTTCAGCAAAAGATCCCCAGCGCAGAATCCAGGCGACCAGTTCATAGGAAACCGCCACATTTAATTCCAGAATTATTGAGTCGTCATCCTGCTTTTCAAACTTTTGATCTTTTTGCCAGATTCGCTCAGCGATGCGATTAGCGACGTCAGGTAGGAATTTAATCCGGACTTTTTCAGGTTTATCATGCCAGACACCCAATGCCGTCGATATGAATTCTTCCAGCTTAAAATTCGGATCACGCTGGAAAGATTTGTCCAATACATCGATCTTCTGGATCCGATGAATTAACAGGTGAATATAACTTTTATGCTTTGGTTGATAAACAATGCCGTAAAATGCTCCGCGATGTAATAACAAAGAGTAGGGCATTATCAAATATCTTTTAGGTTTTTCAGAATAAGCCGCTTTGTAAATAACATTGCATATTCTTTTATTGATTGCAGCATTAAGAAATTTCTGGAGTTGTTCGCCGCTGTCGCTATAATCGATGTAGCCGAATTGCAGGGAACTAAAAAAGGGTTCCAGGTTCTGTAGATCATCGCTGGTTGATAAAATATCATCGGTGATAAGTTGTTTTAGTTTTTTATCCAATGCTGAAATATCATCTGCGATTGGTGTGTTTCTGAAAATACTTCCCAGGCGTTTCAAGAGCAGGGATGAAATAACTTCATCAACGCCCAGCGTCATCGGTATGAATTTCAGATAATTCGGATTTAATGACCAGTGAATCTGTCCATGCGCACCTCTTTTTTCATTTAAAGGCACATTGGCTGCTGTCAACGCAATTAAATCACGTTGAATTGTTCGCCTGGACACTGATCGTTCAAAAAGTTCAAAAAGAAAATCGACCGTCAATTCACTCTTTAGCGTAAACTGCTGAAGAATTCGGATTTGGCGCTCAAGTGGTTTTAAGTCAGTCATCTTATCCGCAGAAAAATATTCATTTTATGAAAATCACTGTTGTTTTATACTAATCTTCCGCTTCCAGGTCGTTCCCTGGGGCGTGTCTTCAAGTATAATACCCCGGCTCAGCAACTCATCTCGAATCCGGTCGGCTTCGGCCCAGTTCCGTTCCGCTCTGGCTTGCTGCCGGGCATCGATCAAGGTCTGTTCCTCGTCTGATAATTGATTTTCTGGTACTTCCAGCACATTCAGGACGGAATCAATTCTGTTCAAATATTCCACAATTGCCTGAACATCGTCTTCGGTTAGCGAATTGGTTTCACGAAAAGTGTTGATCTCATGGATACAGGAAAAAACCGATCCCAGTGCGCCTGAAATATTCAGATCGTCATCCAGGGTTGCTTCAAAATCGTTCAAATATTTATCAATAATCTTGCGAATTTGTTGTGAATCATTAATGGTATTTCCGATCAGAGATTTCTTGAAATCCCGCAGGCGTGTAATGCTTTTTGCCGCAGCTTCGACTTTATCAAAGGTAAAATTCAGTTTTTGACGATAGTGGGTACTTAAAAGCACATACCGGATGGCCGTTGCGTCAATCTCTTTGTCCAGAAGTTCCCGCAGACGATAGAAATTGCCGGCGGATTTACTCATTTTATCGCCTTCAACCATCAGGTGTTCACAATGCAGCCAGTAATTCACAAATTTTTCACCGGTGCCCGCTTCGCTTTGCGCAATCTCATTTTCATGGTGGGGAAAAATATTATCCACACCGCCCGTGTGAATATCAAAGTGTTTTCCAAGATATTTCGAACTCATTGCCGAACATTCGATATGCCAGCCCGGCCGGCCCCTGCCAATTTCCGTTTCCCAGTAAACCGGACCGTCATCATCTTTCCAGCCCTTCCACAGTGCAAAATCCCGAATTTCTTCTTTTTCGTATTCATCACTCTGGACCCGCGCACCACGTTGCATTTCTGCAATATTCAGATGCGCCAGTTTGCCATAAGCCGGATAATCGGATACTCTGAAGTAAATCGATCCGTCATCAGTTCGATAAGCAATGCCTTTATCCAGAAGTGATTTGATTAAATTCACCATCTCCGGAATGTGATCTGTTGCAGCCGGATAGACCTCGGCCCGCTCTATTCCAAGAGCATCCAAATCCTCAAAAAAAGCATCCTGATAGGATTTGGTAAATTCCCGGATCGATTTGCCGGTTTTATTGGCGTCCCGAATGATTTTATCATCAACGTCCGTAATGTTCATCACCTGAACAACCTGATATCCCTTGAATTTCAGATAACGACGAAGCAAATCTTCAAAAATATACGCCCGGAAATTCCCGATATGGGCATAGTTATAGACAGTCGGGCCGCAGGTATACATCCTGACTTTACCAGTTTGTATTGGCTGAAAATCCTCCTTATTCCGGGTCATAGTATTATAAAAACGGAGTGCCATAGTTACATTCCTAGGGGTATTGATACATAGGATTTCTTTTCACATTCATCATCGAAAGGTTCCAGAAGCGCAGGATCAACCAGCACCTCGAAAGATGCTTGTGGAAAGTTCAGAGAAATGATGAAGCGATTTTCATTTTCGATCCGCTGAATTTTTCCTTTGACTCCCTTGAATGGTCCACTTTTGACCTGTACATTCCTTCCGGTTTTAAGATATTCCCGCTTTTGAAGACTGGCTCCGCTTGCAAGTACCTGCGTCAACGCTTCAATCTGAAAATCCGGAATCGGGGCCATTTCATTTTTAAATTTAATAAACCGTGCAGCGCCCGGTATTTCAAGAACAAAGACTGAATTTTTAGCAGCTATACGCACAAACACATATCCACGGATCAGCGGTACTTCAACCAGTTTTTTACGATCGGTCCATTGATGGTATTCCTTTTTTAACGGCAGATAGTTTTCAATGCATTTCTCATCCAGTAATTCTTTGACTTTTTTCTCATGCCGTGATTTTGTATATAATGCAAACCAGTGCAGAGCACTGTAATCAAGGATATATTCCGAACACCGTTTAACTGAATTATTCATTATCTCCCATTCCGATCCGAATGATTTCTTCTAACAATTGTTCAAAACTTAATCCGACCGCCTTTGCGGCTTTTGGCACCAGGCTGGTGGAAGTCATTCCCGGCAGTGTATTCATCTCCAGAAAACAGGGTTTGTTATCATCACTCAGGCGCAGATCTATGCGTCCGTAACCGGAACAACGTAATAGATTGAAAGCATTAACTGTGAAGTCCTGAATTTGCTTTGCAAGATCGTCTTCAATGTCCGCCGGAACGATGTATTCACTCATTCCGCTGGTATATTTGCATTCATAATCATATATACCATGTTTAGGACGGATTTCCACCACCGGCAACGCTCTTTTTCCAAGCACAGCAACGGTCAGTTCACGCCCTGGAATATATTCCTCAACCAAAAACACCGAATTATACTTTAACGCTTTGTTAATAGCCGCCTTTATCTGCTCATGTTTTTTTACAATTGTCAGCCCGACTGTGGATCCTTCATGTCCGGGTTTTATCACCAGAGGTAATTGGAACTTACGCGCTATTTTGTCAATTGTTTCGGCATAATCGAATCCGCCGATTCGTTCAAAATACAGCCATTTCGGTGTTGGAATCCCATTTTTTTCAAAGATCATTTTTGAGACAACCTTATCCATCGCAATCGCGCAACCCTCTGCGCTTGATCCATTGAACTGATATCCAAGTATCTGCAGGATTCCCTGCACAATCCCGTTTTCACCACTGCCGCCATGCAGTGCACTGAATATGAAATCTGCGGACCGAATTTCAGGTTCAATCAGTAAATGCAAAAGGTTTTCATCACCCTGCTCAATCTCCTTTACCGTGACCGGTATTGATTCCTGCAATTGACCGATTGGTAAAACAGTATCAAGCAGGAGAGCATCATGACCATTCCGTTTCAGCGCCTCTGTAATATTCTTTCCACTGGATAATGAGACCTCCCGTTCAGACGATGTTCCACCCATTAAAACAACAATTTTCATAAGTTCTGACTTCTTTCTGTACATTCAATGAGTTGCGCTGCTTCAAGTAAATTTTCAGTGATAAAATCCGGCCGTGGTTTCCATGATTCAATGGTTTTTATTGCTGGCGAGTCAACTCCGGTACGGACAAAAATCGTCCGGCAGCCAGCCGCCGCTCCGGTCTGAATATCTTTAAATGAGTCCCCGATAAAAAACGATTTACTGATATCGATGTTAAAATCCCGAATGGCTTTTTTCAAATTCCCGGTTTTCGGCTTCCGACAATCGCAATTGTCTTCCGGTAGATGGGGACAATAATAAATTCCATGGATTTCAGCACCCGCACGCCGGATTGCCGTTTTCAGGTTTAAATGAATATTCTCGAACTCTTTGACGGTAATCATATCTCGCCCAAGGGCGGATTGATTCGTAATGAGGATATTCTTATAACCAAGCCGCGTCAAAATCAAGAGTGCGTCTGCGGTAAACTCAAACAGGTGAAATTCCTCGACGGATTTTATATAATGAACACTGTCCGCATTTAACGTACCATCACGATCCAGAAATACAGCCTTGGTTTTCATTGTGTTCCGATGATCCATACACTTCCTACATATCGGCCTAAGTTACAATTGAAAAATGTAAAATAATAGTGCGGTGCAGGGAAAAAACCTTTAAATTGCACCACTGAAAGTCAAAAATAATTGATAGAAGAGAGGAGAATATGGGACCGGATATTGAACAGTTCAAACTGACATTAAAACGCGGAAAGGCGCAGTATGTACCGATTGCCGAGCTTGGCATTCATCCGATTATTAAAGAAAAATTCCTTGGAAGACCCATACAATCCCTGAAAGATGATGTGGATTTCTGGCATAAAGCCGGCTATGACTATATTAAATTACAACCGGTCGCCGATTTCAATCCCGGCAAACTTTTTCTCCAGGACAGTGAAAATATAACCGTCAATGATGATGGATCGGTATCCAGAAACTGGGCAACCGAAGGCAAAGGCGTTATTACCTCCTTTGAGGACTTTGAAAAATACAGATTTCCGGAAAAGGCAGATTTTGATTATTCAACGTTTGAAAAAGTCCGGCAGTATTTGCCGGAAGGCATGGGTGTAATCGGTCAATATGGTGACATATTTACCATGGTCTGGGAGTTGATGGGTTTTGAAGAATTTTCCTATGCGCTCTACGATAACCCGGAACTGGTTGAGGCGCTGTTTAATAAGATCGGGAACCTGGTACTCAGCATGTTTGAATATTTTGCAGAAAATGACACTATCGATGTCATGTGGTACAGTGATGACATTGCCTATGTTTCGGGCCTGATGTTGTCACCCGCAATACTGCGTCAGTATTTCTTTCCCTGGCTGAAGAAAATTGGTGATCTGGCCAAATCAACGAATAAACCGTTGATCTATCACACCGACGGACTGCTGTTCGAAGTAATGGAAGACATTATTAATTGCGGCGTTGATGCTTTGCATCCAATTGAACCACAGGCCATGGCCATTTCCGAAGTTAAACAGCGCTATGGTGATCGCCTCTGCCTGATCGGGCATGTGGATGTTGATCTACTCTCCCGCGGAACTCCGGGGCAGATTCGTGAACAGGTTCGGAAAAACATCGAAGACGCTGCCTATAATGGCGGCTATTGTGTCGGTTCCGGCAACAGCATTCCGGAATACGTAAAATTTGAAAATTATATCGCCATGCTTGAGGCCGCCCGAGAATTCGGCCGTTGAACCTGATGTTTTCCGACGGTAAAAAGCAACGGATTATTGTTTTATTTCTTTTTTTGAGCACTTTTCAGTGGCATAGTTCACTGTACTCGCATACAATCGATAATAATCAAGGCTCTTGCTTATCACATGATGCCCGCCACGTTCAATTCTATCCCATCCGGCAGCTGCCGGATGATTATTGTTTTCTCCAGCCGAGTAGTTCTACTAAAGAAAAGTCCAGTGTGATTGGGGGTCACACCGGACTAGAGGGTAGTGAGGGTTAGGGATAAATTCTTTAAAAATCTGCAATAATCTACAAAACCTCGCTCTTTGTAGAGTTGAGATATATCACAGAAACCGAGTATTTATACAATTAATTATAGTTCGTAACATAGAGATGTTACCCGCAACGTCTCTACAGAATTACTCGCTCACCCAGAACAAGGATTCACCGTTTCCCCGAATAACGGCATCATTCCCGCTTCCGCTTTCGTCAGGAATAATACCGGTCTGCTTATTATTAAAGCGCCAGATGCCGATTAATGGTTCAAGGCCATTGGAAGAGTAGTGTTCGGTTAATTTATCGGGATATTTATTGTGAAAACTGACTTCCGAAGATTGGATCGCTTTCGTCCATATCCGTACCTCATCAATTGTCCCGACCCAGTAATTCCCGGGCTTATTATTTTCGCCCGGCGGATCGTAATCAGCGCCTATCAGCATATTACTTTTGCCTATATCCAGGTTGACCGAATCAATTACCGCAGTTTTTAACAGTTTTCCATCAACATAAAAGGAAAAGAAATTACTGGGATTATTTTTTGATGAATCGATTCTAGTCAGACAAAGATAATGGGTCTTTTCTTTCCGCCAATCAAGACCTTCCACACCAAAAAACTCAAACCGTTGATCATTGATATAGACTATTATCAAACTTGAATCGCCGGGTCCCTGGTAAATGGCAATTTCATTGCCTCCATCATTGTTCCCAAACATCACCAGAGATCGGGAAGTATCCGCTCGATTGGTATCGCCTGCCGCCCAAATCTCAATAGTGAAATCCGACGATACCAGTGATTTCAGTGTTGTTGAATTTGATACTTCCAGGTAATGTCCACCAGAAAATCCCATAGATGTAATAAGCTCCTCCGAATCATCACTACAAGAAAGGAAAAGGACTGCAATGACAATTACACAGAATATTCGTTCAGGAATCAGTCGCAGAAAATAATTTGATGTATAAGAATTACTCATTTTTTATTATAAATCATTGACCGTTACTCATCTGTATACGCCCGAACAATATTACTGGCCGCGTATTTCTCGCCCCTGTCCACTACGTACATACAATAGTAATAAATCACACCACTCGGCAAGCCGCTTTCGGTGTAAGTGGGTGGGTCCTCCAGTGTGTCCTTATTTGTAATTTCAACTACTTTAACAGCTGTCGAACTTTCTTTCGTGAATTCGCTTTGAATACTACGATAGAGATCATACCGGGCAAAATCATCGTCCTGGTTCATCGTCCAACTAAGCTGAATAGAAGAATTGTCAGATCCCAAAAACGATAACGTCACGGGAGACGGATCTGAATTCAGAATATCTCCCATAACGTTACTGCCGGCTGATGAATTACCACGCAAATCAAACACATACACCCTGTAATAGTATTGCTGTAGCAGGGTTGCCGGTTCCGTAAAAATGGTATCTTCCCGTGATTCAATTGTACCGACCTGTAAATCTGATTGATCAACATCGGGACTCGAATCGTCCCGGTAGATCGCATAATACTGAAAATCCTTGTCGTTCCTGTTCATTGTATACACCAGGCGAAAAAAGGAATCATCGACGGCCGTAATTTCCTTTATTTCAACCCGCTCGACGCTTTTTGTCTGCAGCGAGATATCAGACCCGGCCTTTGTGCCAAATGTATCGGCAATAAACATTCGGTAATAGTACTGGGTATCCAGATTCAGGTTTTCATCAATATATTCCACTGTCGCCGGATTATGAAATACCTGCTTCAAATCTGCGGCGCTGGTATCAAAATTCGTATGATCGGAACGATACAAATAATATCCGGCGAAATCATCATCTGTGTACTTCTCCCAGTTTATTGTCGCCTGATATTTTTCTACTGATTTAACCGACAGAGGAATCGGCTGCAGACTCATGGTCTTGACGCTGATTTCGTTACTCTTCGCGTAATTATTCTCGCTGTCCACCAGATAAACAGCATAATAGTAGGTTTGATTATCCTGTAAACCGGTATCCGTATATACTGTATCATCTTCCTGACTGGTAGCTGTCAGAAGAACATTAGAATTCGAAACACCACTACTCCCTGACCGATACAGACGATACTCGCACTCATCTTCTTCTTTACTTTTTGACCAACGTAATTTGATCGAATGTTTCTTCACCTGGTCCCCGACGGGCACATGCATGGTCACATCACCAATACTGCCGGTTCCAACCTTGATTACATTGCTGCCCGATGCATAACCCGCATCGTCAACGACAAAAACTTTATAATAATAAGATGACAAAGATGTCAATCCTGTATCGATAAAACTACTCTGAGTGCCGGCTGCAATGCCGACCGAATCAGACAGGTTGCCCCCCACTGTTGACAGACGGCTGCGATGAATCCGGTAATATTTTACATCCTCTGTCGATTTATACCATGAGATAGTGGCCGTTAATTTTGTCGCCGAGTACGTCTCTCTAAGTACAACCGGTTCAGGTAATTTCGTTAAGGCATAGACAACATTGCTGTTACTTGAAAGGCCGGCAGTATCCACAACCTGAATACGATAATAATAGTTTTTGTTTTCATCCAATCCCCAGGAACTTACCCAACTGGAATCGGCACTCATACCATTATCAATATAGACACTTTGTCCCGGGTTTTGAATCCTGGTCACCAGAATTTCAGAACCAGTCCAGCTGTTATTACTGTTCCGGTACAGGCGATATTCCTGAAAATCCTTATCAATACTCAGTGTCCAGTTCAGGGTCATTGAATGTTTCCCCACATTTAAGGGTGTGGACAGAGCCACCGCAACAGGCGCTATTCCGCGATTATCGACAATGCAAACCACTGTATCGGACAGACCGATATTATCCGAAGCATCAAACGCCTGGGCTGTAATGATATGTAAACTCGAATCTTCCTGATCCGTCGTGTTCCATTGATAAGTAAAAACGGTCTTGGATTCTGAACCCGCATTCTGCATTTTACCATCAATAATAATTTTAACCGCGATGACACTCCGATTATCTGTTACAGTGCATTTAATCAAATGGATACTGTTCACCGTCTGATTATTGACCGGATCAGTAATCGTTACATCCGGGGCAACATGATCCCCTTCATCTTTCCCGCAGCCGGAAAATAATAGTACGGTAAAACCGATGATTGCCAGGATATATAAGCGTCTGTTGATCACAAATCCCTGTAAATTCTACTGATATGCTTGCCCGATTGATCGAAGTTATTGACAATAATTTTTAATTTTTCTGTATCAACGGTATAGACTGAGTAAGCGGCTATTTTTCGATCGTCTGAAATCAGAATTTTCTTTTGCAGATCTCCGTTACCATCAAAATAAAGCTCGTAACGACCGACTATTTCATCTGCGGAATTATAAACAAATACCTCAATAACCCGCTGATTGCGAATACTCTCATGATTGAACCGATACCGGTAAAAGATGACTCCATTGTCCTGCATAATAATCAGATCACTTAATTTGTCTTTCTGTTCATAGAGGCATTTGATCACCCAGCCAGCCTCGACCCGGTCGTATTGCCGGTAAAAAAAGTCCGGATGCAAATCGGTCAGTTTTCCGCCATTAGGAAACACTATCCGCTGTTCCAGAATCATCTGTTTTACACCGAATGTAAAATCACCGGTTGCAATGATTTCTTTATTGCTGTTAATATAGTCCACGCGGTGAACAATTTTAGCGGGATCCGAATAAAATTTGACATGCGGCTCCGGGTGCTTACCGTCATTATCCAAATAATTAATACGGCGATTTGTTATAATATCCCAGTAACTGGCATAAAGAGGTTTTAGATTATTAACATCGATAGTGTTAGTGCTCTGTTCACCGAAAAATTCGAGTGAATGCAGCTGGCCATGTTTATCAAACACCCCTTTGAAATGGACTTTTTCCCGGGCTTTTTCCTGACTGATTTCATCCGCCAGTAAATCGTTTGCCGAATAATTTGTAGCATAGTACCGAATAGTTGATTTGCCCTTTAATGAATCGATAGTCCCGAATTTTTTTTCAGATTCTATGTAACGTTCTATTGCCTGCAGCACGTTATCATCCAGATACAGAACAGTGTTCAACGAATCAATTTTCAGATGCGGACCGCCTATATCCCTATAGGATGGCAAAAAAGTGCAGGGAGTTTTCAGAGTACCAGTGGCCAGCCCTGAAGTTGACTTTGGCGATGCGGCCGCTTTGTCTTTCAGAACCGTTTGCGCCCTCTCTTCTTTCGGTTCTCGTTTGAGCATCTTTTTGACAGTTCCGCATCCGCTCAGGCTGATACACAGGACTAAAATGACAGTTTTTCTCATAAAATATTCCTGTTTAATATAAACACAACATGATGAATAAATAACAAAAGATTCGGCAATTATGCAAACGGTATATATAAACAAAAAAAAGTGATCAGAAAAAATGAAATGCGAAATGATGGTAGTTACAATTCTTATCTGTCCCTTTGAGGGCATTCTATTTCAGTTTTATTTCCCGAATTTGTTGGCGGATTTCCTGGCGTTTCTTTTGCAACTGTGAGAGTTCCATAACGAGGGCTATGGTGTCTTCCTGTTTTTTTTCCGCTTCTTTAATCTTCGCCCTCAGTTCCCGGATGGATTTCTCCAACTGATCCGACATGAGCACCGTCATGCAATCGATGATCAGTTTGGCAACTTCTTCCGCCTCCTGATGTTCCTGTGAAGACTCGGAATCGATTATCAGCCGGGACAGATAGATTTTTTCGGCGTCGCTCCATTCCCGGTCAAAAAGATCGGCCGGTAATAAATCGTGGTTTGTTTTTAACGAATCATAGAGCACCCCGGCAATCACCGATAGCACCGGATGTTTAAAACCCGCAAGGGGAATATTATTCAAAATAAATGTAATGGGGTCGTCCAACCCGGTCAGCAGCAGTTTCAGCAGTTCAAATTCCGCCTTATCCGTAACCGATGTAATTTGAATAACCGGTCCCGGACCGGATTTTTTCTGGTCATTCCCGGTCCGTTTTCGCCGGTAAACATTACGAATCTGGGCCAGAATACGCTCTTCCTTCAGGCTCAGTTCCTCGGCCAGTTCCTTAACGATAAAATCACGGGTCACCGGGTTGACGACTTCACTGATTTCCTGGATTAACGTATCCACAAATTGGGATTTTGAAGCCGGAGTATTGAGTTCATTTTTATTGTTTTTTATGTAATAACTAACAAACTGAGGGCTTTCACTGTACAAATGCCGGAATGCTTCGACCCCCTTATCTTTTAAAAATGAATCCGGGTCATCTTTTACCGGCAGCTGAATCGCTCGTACGTCAAATCCCTCTTTCAGCAGTACAAAACCGGCCCTCTCGGTCGCTTTCTGGCCGGCGCTGTCGCCGTCGTAGCACAACACTGTTTTTGTCGTAAAGCGTTTGAGAACCCGGGCGTGGTGAACATTTAGTGCGGTTCCTGATCCCGCAATAACATTCTTTATTCCCGCAGCATAAAACCGTAGAAAATCCGTATAACCCTCAACAATGATTGCCTCTTTTTCCTGCTGTATTGCCGTTTTAGAATGCTCCAGCCCGTAGAGTGTCCCGCTTTTAAAATAGATCGGTGTTTCCGGTGAATTCATATATTTGGCGGGGTCTTCAGGGTCCAATGTTCGGCCGCCAAAGGCGACAATTCGGCCGGATACATTACAAATAGGAAACATAATCCGGTTTCGAAAACGGTCCAGGAAACGTTTGTCCTTATTAATAAACAGACCCGATTTATCAACTACCCGGGGATTAAATTTTTTCGGGTCTATCTGTCCGAACAGGCCGTCCCAGTCACCGGTCGCAAAACCAACCGAAAAGTGTTGCAGAATGGTTTTATCAAACCCTCTGTCCAGCAGGTAGTCCAGCGCTTTTTTACCCTTATCGGAATCCAGTTGACGGATATAGTAGTCTCTGGCAATTTCATGAATTTCATACAGCAGGGCGGTTTCACCCTTTTCAAAATCATCTTCGCCTTTTTCCCATTGGATCTCAATGCCGTAGCGTTCAGCCAGCCGCTTTAATGCATCGACATAGTCGATATTTTCGTGCTCCATGACAAAGGTCACAGCGTTGCCGCCTTTCCCGCAGCCGAAGCAATGGAATATTCCTTTCGCCGGATTAACACTGAATGACGGTGTTTTTTCCTCGTGAAACGGACAGAGTCCAAAATAATTGCGGCCCCGCTGTTTTAACTGAACAACGTCGGAAACCACATCCATGACGTCCGCCCGGTTTTTGATCTGTTCAACAATATTTGCGGGAATTTTCGCCAAGTATCATCCTTATTAGTTTTCTACTTTACAATTCTGCAATCGTCACCCCGGTTCCCCCTTGATCAAATTTCTCGAAGTAGAACTTACGGACGCCGGGGGTATTTTTCAACACCTCAAGGGTCATCTTCTGAAGCACTCCCGTACCTTTTCCGTGGATGATTTGAATCTGGTTTAAACCGGCTAAAAGTGCTCTATCCAGAAAACGCTCGAGTTCATCCTGGGCCTCTTCAAACCGTTTCCCTCGTAAATCCAGGCGGAAGGACGCCATACTTTGAACCTGCGCCGAAACGATCGTTTTCTGCAATTCATTTTCCTGTTTAATTCTGACCGATTCGAGTGAATCCAGGGAAATCCAGATTGTTTTCCCGCTTACCGAGACAGCTGCCCGACGTTTGTCGGTTTGAATATCCGTTATCTGCCCGATTCCTGAAATACCTTCTACGCGGACAGAATCTCCAGGCAAAAAACCGTTTTTATCAATTACGGATATCGGTTTTTTAACACGCTGCCTTTTCCGGGCTGTCTGGCGGACACTTTCCAGTGTTTTTTTCGCCTCGATAATCGTCTCTCGAGAAGCGTCCTTTTCACGAATATCTTTCACCGCATGTTCGATTTTCGACCGGGATTCATTAACCAAACGTTCCAGCTCAACAGCAATTCTATCATCCATCGATTCATGTTTTTCACGAATCGAAGTCAGTTTATTTTCGTATTCGGCGATCAGTTTATCGAGAGTTTTTTTGTTACGCTCAACGGATTGGTTTTCCTTTTCGATCTGGGTCTTCAATGTATCGACTTCGATCAGCAGGTGTTCCAGTTTGACCTGATCGTCTCCCATTAAATCCCGGGCGCGGTTGATTACCGATTCATCCAGCCCCATTCGCTTTGATATTTCCAGAGCATAACTGCTGCCCGGCAGCCCTGACTGAAAGCGATAGGTCGGCTGTAATTGCATCGAATCAAATTCCATGGCTGCATTCATGACATTCGGATCCTGATCGGCATAGGCTTTCAGGCCGCTGTGATGAGTCGTAACAGCGGTAAAGGTTTTTCGGCGAACCAGCTCTTCCAGCACCGCTCTTCCCAATGCCGACCCTTCCAGCGGATCGGTGCCGGTGCCCAATTCATCGATTAAAACCAATGAACGATCAGTAGCGGTCTCAATAATTTTCTTCAGGTTAGATACATGGGAAGTGAAAGTTGACAGATCGTCTTCAATGGATTGCTGGTCACCGATATCCATCAGGATTCGGTCAAAGTAAGGTATTTTGCTGCCGTCATCAACAGGTATCGGCAAGCCACAGCTCACCATCAGGCTCAGCAATCCGATCGTTTTCATGGCAACGGTTTTACCACCGGCATTAGGACCGGTGATGATCACGCAACGGATAGCCTCATCAATGGACACATTCAGAGGAATGACTTCCTTGACCAGTGACAGCAATGGATGCCGGGCATTTTTCAATACCAACTGCCTCTGATCAAGCGAAACATGGGGAACTCTGCATTTGAAACGTTGGGAAAATCCGGTGCAGGCGTTCAGAAAATCCAGTTCCGTAAGGATTCCAATATTCCGGATAATGTCTTGAAAATTTGGACGCAGGTCTTCGGTAATGCGTTTCAGAATGCGTTCAATTTCATCCTGCTCCGCGATTTCAAGTTCCATTAAGGTATTGTTTATTTCCACGATGCTCAACGGTTCCACGTAGGATGTCGCCCCGGTGGCCGATTGCCCGTGAATAATTCCTTTGATTTTACGTTTACTCTCGCTGCGCAACGGTAATACAAACCGACCGTCCCGAATGGTCGGATTTTCTTCATGAAGCCAGTTTTCCTGACGTGCCCGATCCATAACCCTGTCAATTTCACGGTGCATTCTGGAAACCGTTTGCTGAATCTGTTTACGGATTCGCGCCAGTTCCGGACTGGCGCTGTCCCGAATGTCACCATTGTCATCCACGACCCGACGAATCAGTCCGATTTCCTTTTCCAACGGGTTCAGGGATTCCACCAGATTTTCCAGTGGTTTCAGGCTGTCACGGTTTCTCCTCACAAACTTGCAAAGATCAAGACTCTGCTGCAGAATTCCTAAAATATGGAGCAGGGTTTCCGCAAACAAATAACTGCCCTCAACGCGGCAGCGGTACAGATCACCACGAATATCTATAAAACACCGAAGGGGAATCTGTTCACCCTTTTCTCTTAATGTCTGCAACGCAGTAATACGATTCAGCTGCTGAAAAACATCATCAATATCATCGAATGGTTTGGTACCTTGAATCCGCTCTTTTGCGCTCTCTGATAAGGCGCTGTCGGCAATCAATTCCAGAACGCGCTTGAAGCCCAGTGTTTCGTTGATATTGTTTACCATGTATTTCCCTGCTTATCGATAAACTCAAGTTTGTGACCGAGTGAATCGGGAACAGCCGGAAACGGTATGGGAAAAAGTGTTTCCATTCGGAATATTCCCCGGATATTTTCTTTCAGGGAATCGGCCCGTTTTTCCAAACCGAATGTTTTCAACAATACCCATTCGCATTTATCAAGATAAATATAGCTGGGAGATGAGGCTTCCAGTTTCTTCACAAACATTGTTTCGGAAAAAATACTGAAACACCAGGCGATGATTGACATAATCAGAATGCCTTTTAATGCTCCAAAAGCCAGACCACTCAAGCGGTCCAGCCAGGCCAGCTTCAATGTACTGACAATCCGTTTCAGAATCGACGATAGTAATTGAATGGACAAATAGACAATCAGAAAAACGATGATGAAACCAATAACAGTCTGGACGCCTTCTGAAATATTAAACATATCCTGAATGAGTGCGACGCCCAAGCCGTAAAACCGGACCGCGAATGTCGAGGCCAGGATTATCCCAATCAATTTCAGCGCTTCTTCAATCAAACCCTGGCGCAGTCCGAGAAATCCCAGCACTCCAATCACGATAATTACAATCAAATCAAATAGAGTATACATTCAGAACCACATTATGCTAATTTTGCCCTGACCATCGCCTGAACCTGAGAGCCATCCGTTCGGCTCTTCACCTGTTGCATGACTTTCGGCATTACCTTGCCAATATCTTTCATGGATGTCGCACCGGTTTCGGTAATAATATTGGTGATTATCTGTTCCAGCTCATCCGTGCCCATTGCTTCCGGAAGATACTCCGAAATAATCACCAGTTCTGCTTCTTCCTGTTTCACAAGGTCATCCCGGCCGCCATCAGCATAGGCTTTTATGGCTTCGCGGCGCTGTTTGGCGGCGTTGGTCAAAACACCGATTACATCTTTATCATCCAGGTCTTTTTTCTGATCAATCTCCAGTTTTCGGATCATGCCGCGCAGCAAACGGATAACATTAACGCGCAACTCATCCCTGGCCTTCATAGCAGTAACCATATCTTTCTGAAGTTGTTCTTTCAGACTCATTTAATCCTCCTGAAATTAATATTTCAACACTGCGGCCATCATCATTCGACCGCTTTGAGCGCCTTCACGGCGATAACTGAAAAACAGTTCGTAATGGCAGCAGGTACAAATTTCACTGTCATCGATACGACCCGGTAAAAGGCCGGACACTAGAAGCTGGGATTTAATCACTTCCACCAGATTCAGAAACAGCCGGTCATCTTTCCGATTAATTGAATCCGTCGGAAACTGATCCGCCATGTCTCTTTGAACTTCATAACAGCAGGGGCGAATGGACGGGCCAATTGCACAATAGATGTCATCCGGTTTTGCCCCATACTCTGAACTCATCAGATTGACTGTCTTTGGTACAATATCTTGTTTAACGCTTCGCCACCCGCCATGAACAGCGGCCAGCACATGATGAACCGGATTGTACAGCAGAACCGGGACACAATCGGCGGTTTTTATCGCTAATACTATGTTTTTTTTATCAGTAATTAATGCGTCAGTTGCATCGAACAGGCCGGGATTTTCAACCCGTTGAACCCTGTTGCCGTGAACCTGTACTCCGCAGGCCAGCTGCCCTTGACCCGCATTGATTGATTTCAAAAACAAATCCCTGTTCCTGACGACATTTTCATCACTATCTCCGACATTCAGTCCCAGATTCAGACTGTTGTACGGTTCAGGACTGACTCCGCCGAGTCGTGTGCTGAATGCGTGACCGATATGGTTAAAGGAATCTATCAGAGAAGATCGATAAAGAGTCAGATCATTGACATGCAGAGCATTAAACATGCTTAATATCGCGGTGTATAAGTCGTCAGATCACCATTTTCAATCACGGCCACCGGTTTTGCAATTCCCCCTTCCATTTTCATGATAAAGGCACAGGAATTGACCCTGGGTCGATTCCCGCGAAAGGAAATATCCCGGCAAATTCCGCGATAGGTCGGCATTTGAGCCAATTTCTTTCGAATGGTTTCCCGGGAATTATCGCTCTCATCGAATACAGAAAGCAACGCACGCATGGTATCATAGCCATAAAGATCAAAGCGCCCCGGAGGTGATTCGAGCAGGCGGCTGTAATTTCGTTCAAAATTTTTATAAAACCGGGATTCTTTGTCAATGTAATAATCGGAGATGAAGGTCAACTGACGTGATACCATCGGATGTTTTTTTAACATTTCCGGATCGTTCCAATTCGCACTGCCGAAAATTTTAGCGCTTAAATTATAATACTCCAGCTGGGGTATCAGCATTTTCAAATCACTGGCATAGGCCGGTACAAGAAGGCCGTCAATGGATGTGATACGATACTCCAGAGAGTCCACTTTTGGTATTAAAAACTCCGTGGAATCCATTATCCCGGTCAGGATCAGTGCCTGCTTTAAATCTGCAACATAAACGGAATCGGTTCTGAAAATGCGATACTGGTCCCCATAAATATCCACATAAATACTGTCAGTCAGCCAGAGACTGTCAGATAGGGTATATCCAAGCAGTTTTTGTTTGCCGGCTTCTATTTTTTCTTCCAGAATTTTATGACTGATTCCAAGACCGGCTACACGAATACCGGAAAACTGATATTTCAATTCTTCCGGGGCACCGTGATACCACTGCTGAGAAACGACATGGCCGCCCCGTTCATCCACCGTCCGGCAGAAAGCATCGGTCAGCTCTTTTCCAAATTCATCGGCCGGGGAGATCGACGCAACTGTCATTACTTTCGAGATACTATTAGAGTATTTACCCAGAAAGCGGCCCAGATTTTCGAAATCCACATTGGCCTGGAAAATATAAGGTCCCAGGGAGCTGATTTCGCTGCTGGTTGCTGTCGGAGATATTTGAGGGACCTTACGCTGGTTGGCAACCGCCGCAACTGCGATTGTGTTTTCACTGGTCACCGGTCCAAAAATCGCTCTTACCTTGGGATTATTGCAAAGGTACTCAACCTTTTTGATGCTCTCTACAACTTCTCCCCGGTTATCCATAGCGATGGCGGTAATGTCTTTGTCGCTGTTGGCACGGAACTGATGAATGGCATAGCGCACGCCATTCAGGATATTGTTTCCAATTGGAGCCATTGGCCCGGTGAGAGGAAGAATAATCCCAATGTAAACCTTTTCCTGGGCGCGGTTTTTCAGCCGTTCGTTGGTCCGAACAAATTCATTATTAAAGTACGGCCCTTTAATCATCCCCTTGATTACCCGCAATTCCTTTTCTGCCTGGCGCGTATCTCCGTCAAGATGATATTTTTCAGCCAGTTTCAATGTCAGAAATATTTTATGGAAATCTTCATGGTTATTTTCGATAATCGTAACGAGCTGTTCGGTACTGATAAACAGGTCAACAATTGTCTCCAGTGTCTGCTTACTCATAAAGCGCAACCGCTCTTGATTGGTACTCTGCATCACGTTCAAATAATGGAAAATCGACTCGCTGTACATTCCCTTTATCAGATAGGCTTCGGCCAAAGCATATTCCGCGTCATCCAGATATCGGGAAGTTTTGTGGATCAGAACAAACTCACGCCCCATCTGGATTGCGAGATCGAGGTCACCAAGCCGCAGATAGGTCTTTATCAGGAGTAAACCTGAGGCGCTCAACAGGTGGTTTTCCGACTCGGGGATGGCATTAAATTTCTCAAAAACATTCAGCGCGTCCCAGTAACGCTCCTGGTTGTAATAGCGAACACCTTCCCGGAAGATTAGTTTTAGTGAATCCACCGGTTCAATTCTGGTGCTATCGGGTGTCATGTCCACAAACTGTGAAAAGGCGAGATTTATCAGAATAAATAGAATAAGTACTGTTTTTAAAAATTTCATATACGGCTTCGTGAATTGATTATTAACGGTTATTCCCACTCAATTGTACCGGGCGGTTTTGAAGTAATATCGTGGACAACCCGATTGATTCCCCGAACCTCATTAACGATCCGGCTGGCGACTTTACTCAAAACAGCATTCGGAATCGGCGACCAATCGGCAGTCATACCGTCGCTACTGTCTACCGATCGCAGCGCGACAAGATTTTCATAGGTCCGCTGATCTCCCATAACACCTACAGTTTTTACCGGAATCAGCACGGCAAATGCCTGCCAGACCCGATCGTATTCGCCGGAATTTATCAGTTCTTTAATAAAAATATCATCGGCTTTGCGAAGAATTGACAAACGCTTGGCTGTGATTTCACCAATAATCCTTACACCCAGACCGGGCCCCGGAAAGGGATGCCTGTTCAGAATATCAGCTGACATGCCCAGTTCACGACCAATCTTGCGAACTTCATCCTTGAAAAGGCTGTTAAACGGTTCAATCAGGTCCAGTTTCATACGTTTCGGCAGGCCGCCAACATTATGATGGCTTTTAATCACCTGTGATGGTCCGTTGACTGAACGGCTCTCAATAACGTCGGGATAAAGCGTCCCCTGAGCCAGGAAGGACAGGTCTTTGTGCTTTTTTGAGATTTCTTCAAATGCCTTGATAAACTGGTGGCCAATAATTTTTCGTTTACGCTCCGGGCTTTTAATCCCTTTTAATGCATTTAGAAATTGCGCTGAGTAATTGTACATCCGAATGGGCAGCCCCATTTTTCTTAATTTACGGACCACTTCAAATTGTTCATCTTTGCGCAAAAGTCCATTGTTAATAAATACTGGTATGCACTGATTTCCAATAGCGCGGTACATCAGGATTCCCATTACTGACGAATCCACACCGCCGCTGAGTGCCATCAGGACTTTGCCATTTCCGACCTGTTCACGAATCTTTGTGGAAGTCTGTTCGATGAAATGCCCAACCGTCCAATCCTGCTTCAATCCGGCGATGCCAAACAAAAAGTTTTCCAGGATTTTTTGCCCTTCAACGGTATGCACAACCTCGGGGTGAAATTGTAAGCCCAGCAACGGCTTCTGGCGATGTTCAATGGCAGCCGGAGCATTGTTTTCAGAAACAGCAACAATGTCGAAACCTTCAGGCAGACTGTCAACATGATCACCGTGACTCATCCAGACTGTTGTATTGTCTTCGACATTTTGAAACAGGGCCGATTTTTTCCGGAATTGGATGGTACTACGGCCATATTCCCGGTGCTTATCGGAATGTACTTTGGCCCCAAAATGCCGGGACATCAGCTGCAATCCGTAGCATATTCCCAAAATCGGTATATCAATAGTAAATATTTTCGGGTCTATATCCGGAGCCTTATCTTCATAGACACTGGACGGTCCGCCCGACAAAATCAGGGCCGATATATGATTCGTGACAATATCCTCCGAACTGATATCGGGCAGTACAATTTCCGAATATACCGACATCTCTCGCACCCGCCGGGCAATCAGCTGCGTATATTGCGAGCCAAAATCAACAATCCAGACTTTACTTGGCTTGCTCATTATCCCAAAATCTCCGGCAGCCAGTTGCTTAACGTATCTATAAACTTATAATTTGTCAAATCGTATTTTACCGGAGTGATGGAGATATATCCATGCTTAATCGCTTCATCATCGACATCGTCATCGTCGCTAATTTCTTCCTTTTTACCGTCCATCCAGTAATAAACCCGATTCCGGGGATCCACTCGTTTAACAAAAGTTTCCGCAAAATTTGCCATTCCCTGACGGGTAATTCTAACCCCGGCGATTTCATTTTCCGGAAGATTCGGCACATTGATATTCAGAAGTGTCCGATCGGGAAGCCCCTTGGAAAGCACGATACCCATCATCTTTACAGCAAAACTGGCTGCCGATTCAAAAATCGGATTGGTATAGGTGGTGAGTGAAACAGCAATCGATGGAATTCCCAGGATCGTTCCCTCCGTTGCAGCGGACACCGTACCGGAATAGATCATATTGATACCGGCATTGGACCCAAGGTTGATTCCGCTGATAACCATATCCGGTCGCCGATCCAGCAATGCTCCAACGGCAATTTTCACGCAATCCGATGGTGTTCCGGAAACGGCGTAACCTTCCCATTGACCGGATTTATTAAAGTAGCTGACCCGAATGGGATCGGAAAGCGTAATCGCATGCCCAACGGCACTCTTTTCACTGTCCGGGGCCACCACAACCACATCGGCATCTTTTTTCAATTCCTGAACAAGAGCGTGGATTCCGGGCGCTGCAATCCCGTCGTCATTGGTTACAAGTACATAGGGTCTAGTTTTTATCATTAAAGAAATCCAATAGTTTGATGATGGTCTTTTTAATTTCCGAGCGCCCAATGATCATATCCACAAACCCTTTTTCCAATAGAAATTCCGCACGTTGAAATCCTTCCGGCAAATCTTTTCCAATGGTCTGCTTGATGACCCGCTCGCCGGCGAATCCAATTAAAGCGCCCGGTTCGGCAATGATGATATCACCTAGCATAGCAAAACTGGCGGTCGTTCCTCCGGTAGTAGGATCCGTAAGAATGGATATAAAAAAGCCGCCCTCTTCATGGAACTGCGCCAGTTTGGCGCTGGTTTTGGCCATTTGCATCAGGGAAAGAACACCCTCCTGCATACGAGCGCCGCCGGAGCTTGAAACGATGATCAACGGCAGCTTCTTTTCCCTGGCCCTGTCAATCGCCCGGGAGATTTTTTCACCAACGACAGAACCCATACTGCCGCCCACAAAATTAAAATCCATTACACAGAGCACGACCCTGTGTTTGTCAATATCACCTTCAACAGTAACAACAGCATCGTAGAGACCGGTCTTAGCATGGGCTTCTTTCACGCGATCACTATACCGTTTGGAATCCTTGAATTTCAGGGGATCGTTGGATTTCATTTTCTGATTAAACTCTTCGTAATCACCATCGATCAAAATTGTAAAATAATTGCTGCTGGAAATTCGGAAATGATATTGACATTGGGTACATATCCAGAAATTCCGTTCCAATTCCCGTTTGTATAAATATTCCGAACACTTGGGGCATTTAATCCAAAGCCCGTCAGGAATCACCTTTTTCTCCGTGCTCAGCAAACCTGTTTTTGTTCTGCGAAACCAGTCAACCATAGTGACCTCACTCTAATATTTTAGTCAGTATCAGGGCATCAGACCTGTCTTCATAGTACTTTGCCCGTCTGCCGACACTTTTAAATCCTGTCTTGCTATACAATTGCCGGGCCGCCTCGTTTATTTCGCTGACTTCCAGTGAAATAGTCATAGCCCCCTTTTTCCGGCAAAAATCAAAAATCCAGTTCAGTAACTGCTCTCCATAACCCATTTTTCGATTGTCTGGGTGAATGGCAATATTGGCAATATGGGCCTCATCATCAAATATCCAGAATATAACGTAACCCGCTAATTTATCCTGAATTTTTAAAATATAAAAAAAACTGACCGGATTATACAATTCATGCTTAAAAAAATCAAGTGTCCAGGGTGAATTGAAGGAAGCATTCTCAATCTCAGAAACCTCATGAAGATCCCGTTCATCGGCGGGTTTTATCCGGATTCTGTCTTCGGTTTCCACTTCTTGACCTCGAATTCACTTAAATACAGGGGTTCCAGATCAGGAACGCTTTGCGAAAGCAGAACCTGATAGTGCTGATGCGCCAGCCATGCCACATGATCCCCTTCAGGATAAAGCGTTTCAACTGGTTTAATATCTGCATCAACTATTTCCGAAGGACTAATATAGGGATGCTGATTCTGATATCTCTGATGAATGTCAGAAAAGATGTCATAACCGATGTCTATGGAATCAATGCTGAGGGGATGTTCTTTTCGGCAACACACATGATACGCCAGATCCCGGTGCGACTTTATCATCAGAACCATATCCGAATCAATGGTCTGACGGGCAACGCTCTCCAGAACCGCCATTGTCGGAACCGGTAAAACCGGCAGTTTGCGGGCAAACGCCAATCCCTTGGCCGTGCTCAATCCAATTCGTAAACCCGTATAGGAACCCGGCCCGATACTGACAGCAATTGCGTCTATCTCTTCCATCGTGATTGACTTTTTTAATAATTCATCGATCAGAGATATCAGTTGTTCCGACGCCATGGAACGACCAATTCGTGCAATCCGGTCTACAATCCTTCCATTGCAAACGAGGCCGACACTGCAGTTATTTGTAGATGTATCTATTCCTAAAATATTCATCACTTTATTGAGTTTTAAACAAATTAACGATTCTCTCTTCAACTACTTCCGGGCCTTCCATACGAATCTGCCGGCTGTCTTCGGTGTCAAGATTGTGATCAAGCCAGAGCCGTATAGCCGTATCGGGAATCAGTTCCATGATGGTATCGGCCCACTCTACCAACGTGATGCCCTCTCCAAAAAAATATTCATTAACTCCCAACTCCAGCCACTCTTCAAGACGATTTTCCCGATAGCAGTCCATGTGATAAACCGGAATCTTTCCCGGATACTCATTTACAAGAGTATATGTTGGGCTATCGATTTGCTGCTGAATATTCAAGCCCCGACAAATACCCCTGATCATTGTCGTTTTTCCTGCCGCCAGATCACCCACAAAGGCTACCACATCTCCCCGATTCAACTGAGTAGCAATGATTTCACCCAGACGTTCTGTCTCGGCCGCTGAAGAACTGCTTAAATTTATCATCGAACTATTTTGGCGTTAACGTCGCGATCGGTAATATTGTCTCTTCCATCGACATTCCCCCATGCTGAAATGTGTCACGGTAATGGGACTGAAATTTATGATAATTCGTCGGATATACGAAATAAAAGTTCTCTTTTGCAATCAGATAATTCGTGTTGATTCCAAGGTTCGGCAGTTTGTACTCTTCCGGGTTTTTAATAGCCAGTGCATATTTCTGATGAACGTTCAGATTTTTACCAAATTTAAACCGGATATTTGTGGAAGTCTCTTTATCACCAACAACCTTCACATCATTCTGAACCCTGATACTTCCATGATCGCTGGTTATTACAATTGTAAACTTGTATTCGGCGAATTTTTTTAAAACGGAATATAGCCAGGAATGTTGAAACCAGGTTCGGACAATCGAACGATAACTGGCTTCATTGGGAACAATCTCTTTCAATATTTCCGAATCGGATCGACGATGAGCCAGCACATCAACAAAATTAACGACAAGCGAGATAAATGGATTTTCCAGATAAGTAGACAATTTCCGGTCCATTGACCAACCCGCTTCGGAATCCAGCACTTTGATATATTTTATCGATCTTGTCAATTCAGGAATCTCTTCGCTGACCAGATTTTGAATCATCTGCGCTTCATGATGATTCATTGAACTCTCATCTTCCTCGTCTCTGTTCCAAATATCCGGATATGCCCGGTTGATTTCCGAAGGAAACATACCACTGAAAATCGAGTTTCGTGAATAGGGTGTGGCAGAAGGTAAGATTGAAAAATGATAATTTGTGGAAACATTATAAAAATCGTAAAGTAAGGGTTCGAAGGTCAGCCATTGATCCAATCGCATACAATCAATCACAATAAACAGAACTTTTTCACCGGCTCTGAGTTTTGGAAATACATATTTGCGGACCACATCGGGCGATAAAGTCGGTCTGAAATGAGAATCATCGTTTACCCAGTCGATATAGTGTTTTTCAAGAAATTTGCCGAATTCTATATTGCAATCCCGTACCTGATCTTCCAGAGTTTCTTTTAAACCCAGATCGGGATGGTCATCAAATTCTATATCCCAGCGCGCTAGTTTTTTATAGATATCGATCCATTCATCGCTGCTCAATTCCTCGTACAGACGTCTGGATATGGAATGAAACTCCTCCATGTAATTGCGGGAAACATGCTCTGATGAAATCCGGTTCTGCTCGAGGACTTTCTTGCAGGCCATGAGCACCTGGCTGGGATTCACAGGCTTTGTCAGATAATCGGTGATTTTCCGCCCAATGGCCTTTTCCATCAGGCTTTCTTCTTCATTTTTTGTAATCATGATTACCGGTAATCCCGGTTTTATATCTTTGATCTCAGCCAGGGTGGTCAAACCGTCTTTACCAGCCATCATTTCATCGAGAAGCACAAGGTCATAATTGGATTCCCGCACCAGGTTTACCGCATCATTGCCATTCGAAACCGGTATAACATCGAAACCGCGACTTTTCAGAAATAATATATGAGCTTTGAGCAGTTCAATTTCATCATCAACCCACAATATTTTTCCTTTTTTACTTCCCATTTTATGCTTCCTGGTTTATGATTTAACGAGCTTGTATAATATACGTGAATAGGGGTTGCAACCAATACAATTTTACAGACTCAATCTTCAGCGTATTATGAAAAGGCAGACATGCTTCTTATGACAGTCTGCCCGCTATAGTTCCCTGAAATGCTTGGTTTTACTTGGTAGTCATTACGAATTCACCCTGCCAGTTATCCCCGGGCGGATTCTCCTTAAAAATTTCACACCTCCCGATGAAAACCTTTGAAGGTGGATCATCACCGGTCACTGCAATCGCCTGGTTGAACAGCTCAATGGCTTCATCCCATTGACGATTCCAGTACAGCTCAATACCATTTGTGAAATGAGTTCTGATCAGCGCTTGTTCACTGGTCATTTCACCTTTTTTTGCCATCAACTCATAAACGGTAATCGGAATCAATTTACCTTTAACAACCAATTTATCCAGGATTCTGACTTCGATTTTATCACTCGCCTGATTCAGTGTCTCTGCGCCAACCATTATATAGGAACCGTACTGCTTGTTGGCTCCCTCAAACCGGCTGGCCTGGTTGACTGCATCGCCCATGACAGTATATTGAAAACGCTGGGCGCTACCCATATTACCGGCACTGACGACACCGGAATTTACTCCCATACGAACATAAATATCGACACCATGATCTTTTTTAATTTCTTTGCGGAGTTCAACGAGTCTGTCCTGCTGCTCAAGGGCTGCCCAGCATGCTTTCCAGGCATGTTCCGGGTCTTCCATCGGAACCCCGAAATCGCACATAATCGCATCGCCATCGTATTTATCCACATAGCCATCGTATTGCATGCAGATATCGGTCATAGGCGACAGATATTTATTCAAAACAACCGATAATTCCTCCGCGGATAGACTTTCGGAAATCGTTGTAAAGCCGGCTACATCGGAAAAGAACATCGTCGCATCACGTTTTTCACCGGAAAGGCTGAATGCATCGGGGTGGTCTTCAAGGTATTTCAATACTTTCGGGCTCATGTATGTCTGAAACATACCCCGGATTTTCTTTTTCTCTTTCTGCTCAGACAGAAACTGATACACAACGTTGCTGATATAACTCAGCAAAATAACCGATATTGCCGGAATCATTTGAATCCAGATACTTTTCTCGATAAACAACCAGATGGAACCGAAAACGTACCCGGCAATTAAAACCAGCGAGAACACTCCCCCAAAGACCGGCTTGACAATACTGACTACCAGTGCGGTCAATATTCCGATGATAAAAATAATGGAAATATTCTGGTAAAATGGAATTGCCCGAATAAAATTTCCATCGAGCATCGTTTGAATCGCATGGGCGTGTGTTTCCACTCCCGGCATCAGCATCCGGACACCGCCATAATTATAATACGGAGTATACTTATTGTCATGCAATTCATCAATCGACACACCGATCAGTGCAATTTTATCTCTGAACGGATTTGCAAGGTCAAGGATTTTTTCCACCGCAGCAGTGTCCTCCATTGCCAATGCCATAAAGGCTTCTGCCTGCAACACCGAATCGGGCAGTAAGGCAATTCGAAGTTCAAAGGGATAGACGGAATTCGCTTTAAACAATTCCATATAATCCGTATCTTCTTCATCCTTCAGATCAAAATCGGCGTCATCCAGAACCGCCGACAGCGAAAAGGTCGGAAACGTTCTTGCCGGACCATAATAATTAATTAAAATTGTCTGTTCATATCCCTGACTGCCCCGGTGAGCCTGCAATTTCACCGATTCATCCCCGTCACTTTTAGGAAATACAAAATAGCCGTCATCGCTGAATTTATATTCCGGCGAAGTGGTAAAACCGTTTTCAGCAAAAAATACTTCTGATCCTAATGAGTATATATATTTACTCTGATAGGCTTCAAAAATAGAGTAACGGCGCATGAACCCGTCGGGATCCTGCAATTCTCCGACAACTCCCCACTCACTCCCGGTTCCCATCAAAATCGGCAACGGTTCATTGGGGTAAGCATAGATTTCGCCGCCCGCTTGCACCCGATCGATTTTACCCGCGAGGATTACATTACCGTTACGATATATTGCATCCGCGAGTATAGAATCCCCCAGCGGATTTTTAATATCCGGTTCGGTAAACTGAATATCAAACATGATCCGGCGGATACCAACCTCGTTTAAATTATCAATCAGCGTCGCATAATACTCACGGGGATAGGGATAGCGATCCCGGCAGGCTGTAAAAGTTTGCTGATCAATGGCAACAATTACCAAATCCGAGTGAGAGACATCCAGCGGGCCGCGCCAGCGAAACCGGAAATCCAGGGACTTTAATTCGAAATCCCGAAAAAAACCAAAAATCAAGAGTATTGATACTACTATGGAAAAAAGCAGCGCGATAAGAGTCCCCCAGGCTGCTTTTCTAATTACATCTTTTTTCATCCGATATAAAATCCGCTATTAAAAAAGGAATGTATAACTTACCATGAAACTAACATCGTTAAAGACTTCGCTTGTCATATTATCGTCGATAAGAACATATCGCAGCCTCCACCGAAATTGATGATCCTCACCCAATCGAAACATACCGCCGGTAAATATATCATTCTTTGTAAAATCCGCCAAACCTGAGCCATTGATTAGTGTATACCCGGCTTCCGTGGCCAGTTTGCCCTCAAAGAATTCATAGCGGCCGCGCAGCAGCACAGTAAACATCTGGTAGGGCTCCGCTTGAGACGCACTCTCCGAAGTATTGGAGGAAATTTTAAAAGTCGTCTTTAAGGGAAATGAAAAAGCCGAATTGACACCGAAGGAAAATGACGATGCGCTTGTCTTGTTAAACTGATATCCGTACAAGCGATTATTAATCCGGTCATTCCGTTCTGAGTTTGCATAGGTGATATTCAGTGTGTTTTTAATATCCCCAATCTTCACGATATGGGAAATCCGAAAATCCTGTCGCGTGGTGACGTTGGACTCACGGGGATCCTTAAAAGAATATGTTGTATCGCCTAATTCGGTATATGTTGTATCATACTTAATGTCAAGAGTATCTAAGTCGTTTTGACGGCCATAACTCTGAGTGTTAAAATTGATATTCGGTAATCCTTCCCCCGGATATAATGCCACACTCGCAGTAAAGGAAGTCGTAGTCGTCGTAGAATTTTTATTTTCAAGCAGATTATCCCGTTTCTGATCATAGGCAAGTGTCACAAACAGCCGGTTACTGAACAGCCGGAGTTTATCGGATATATCAAAACCCTGAACATCAGTCCGCATATAGGGATTTCCCAGGGAGGTAAACTCGGGGCCAACGCGCTGATAACGGACAACAAAGAAGTTGTTAAAATAATTCAATTTTAACACCGTCTTAAAGGCCGTGGAAGGCATGTTCAGAAACTCTTTCATACCAATTTGATTATTCGTATCTGGTACAATAGGCATCAAAGGACTGATATTTTGGTTAATGATGAAAATCCTGGTAAAATCGCCGGGATCGGGAAAACCTGCAAGAGGAATATTCATATCGCCAAGTGTGATGGTATCATTTTGCAGGCTGTCGCCCGGTAAAAATGTATCCATTTCTTCAAGCGTCAGAGCGCCACCGGTGATGTCGCGGTTCAGATAGGAGAAGGCTGCATCGGTCTTCCACACAAACCGTTTCTGGTCAAAAGCGAGCAGTAAATCCGTGCCTAATACAATATTATCCTTAGGTTTATTGACGCCTCCCATGACAATAGAACGATCATCGGTTTCGTTAATACCGCCATATTCCTTTTTAACGGACAGGGTATCGGCACGGGCTTTTAATAATGAAAAACCCAGCTGGAAATTTTTCCCGGAACCGAAATAAGGCCTGACCGCCAGCAGGTTCCGGTCGTAAGTATACCCGCTGCGCGTATATTGCAGAACACCGCCTTCCAGCGTATCGGGTGTTGAACTGATCGTTCCTTCAATCGCCCGTTCTGACTGACCATACACGATGTGCGTGTTAAAATATTTGAGTTTCAGGCTGGCCTCTACTCCCCGAACACGTTTGCCCTGCAGGGATAACTCGGAAAATTGAGGATTAACATCTCCCACAGAGATATCAAAAACAGAGGTTTTCAACCCCAGGGACAAGCGGTTCCGGGGCTGTTTTGTCGGATCTTCCTGAGAAGAAACAAAGGCTTTGGCATTAAAACTCAGCCAGTCGTAGGATCCCGATGCATTGGCACGGATAGAATTAATATTTTGACGGACTCCCCGCACCTGTTCCGAGTTTGCTTCTGCTGCAACACGACCGGTGTATTTCAGTACCCGCATGGCCTCTTCGATAGTTTTAACAACCGTAAAATTGATTATTTCCGTTTCATAGGGATCACCAAACTGATTGGACATGTTTAATCTGGCAGTATGCAGTCCCGGTTTTATATTCTTCGGCCGGTACATAATTACATCTTCAGTTATCTCTGCCTGTTTTATAACAGAGACGCCATCAAGAGTCAGCTTAATTGAATTTATATCAAAGTCAAACACATTAAAAAGTGAAAACGCCAGTACCACCTCTTCAGCGGCCACAACAGCGCCTTCTTCGGGACTCAAAATAATGATATCACTGCGAATTCCTCCTTGAATGTCCGGGGAACTAACCGAAAACGTTTTTTCGGTAATCTCCGCTGCTTTTCTGACAGTAAGCAACATCGGTATATTGTAGGGATCAACTTCCGGAAATGCTACCATTTTACCATCAGCCATTTCCGCAATGATTAAATATTCAACGCCTTCAGGTGTAACATAATCAGCCGGAATACTTGCGGAGTAGACACCCATGTATTCATTCATATCTTCTTCCACAAATGAATCCTGACCGCCCACCCGGTAAAAAAGCCTGATCCGTTCCGTCTCTACAACATTACCCTCGATCAGAGCTTCTATTGTAATTGGCGAATTTGCCCGAATATTGCGCGGCGGCGAATGTAGTACTTTTGCCTGCCCAAAAAGAATGCCGGTGAATACTAATGTTAATAATGAAAATTTTGCCCCAATCTTACCCATTTACATCCTCAACAATTATAAAACAGAAAGTGTTTGTTAATACTCTATCTTAATATCTTTAATATCGCCCTGATTATTCTGCATCTGAATCCGAAGAATATTGGAAGTATCCGCGTCATCCTCATCATCGTCTGCCGGTGCGACGCCTTGCGGTGTGGTTTCCACGCTAACCTGTCCATCCGGGGTCGATGTACCCGTTTCATTTGCGCCGACTACAACAACGGCGCCGCTTTCGTTATTGGTTACTTCCACAGAACCGGACATACCGTAAAATACATCACCCATAACCGGATCCGATGTAAGCCAGAATACGGTCCCCTTAACAGACGCCACAGAGGTCGGAGTTGCGATAACAAATTCGCCTTTACGTTGCGGGCTTATTTCCGCTTTAAGAGTCCCGACTTGCATGGCAATCTGCTTTGATATAGATTCCGTAGTTCGGGTGCCGGAAATTACCATTTCGGAATTTTCACGTATTTTAATCTGAGTCTTATCATCCAAAAATACGAGAACCGCATAACCGTCATCCCCGGTTTTAATTTGATCTTCACTAAATAGCGATGTTCCCGGTTTAACACCAGTTTTAAAAGTTTCCTCATTGGAACGTTTCAGACTGGTCTGTCCTCTGGCTTTTAATGTCAGTGCGATCTTTTCAGCTGACCACCCCTGAATCGAGAAAATCAGGAGAAATAAAATCAGTGATATTTTTTGTAATTTTTTCATGATTTATTCCTATCTTGTTATTCAACACCTATTGATTTAATCGAAATCTGGCCCGCCAGTACCTGAGACGCTAACGCTGTTAATTGGTCCTGGGTCAGCTGCTGGGTATCATTTAGCGTCACAACCCCTGTTGGGAAAAACCCTTCTAGTTCCCCGCTGAACAGGGCATTGTACGTATCGGCATCAATTATCTGTTCCAGTATCTGGAGATATATATTACTCCCACCACTGGTAGCGCCATCGGTTTCGTCGTCGCCTCCCATTGAAGGTATCGAAAACACGAAGATATTACTTTCGATCATTTCTGACCCGGAAGTCGTCGGGAATACTTTTTGAATCTGCCAAACGTAGGTTTTGCCGTCTTCCAGCGGTTTAGAATCACTAAAGGGATACTGAAAGGTATTATCGGCTGTCAATAGGTCGCCCCTTCCAGTGCCACCGGCAACGATGACCGATGGAAGCGGATAAAACAACCCATTATCGGGATAAGGTAAATTGGCCCGATCGTTGAGGGCCTCATCAATGGAACTGTGAATGGCAAGATTGTATTCGGCAACCCGGATGAAATACCCGCATTCCAGGCAGTGTCCTTCTGTCCACATAAAGTCAGTAGATTCCCACTGAAACAGGGGATAGATGGAATAGATTTCAATATTGTCATCCAGGGGTCCACCGGGTGCAACGAGTTCAAGATCCGATGGATTACCCACAGAGATTACCTGTTTTTCGCTAAGTCCTGCCGAGCCTTCCGGATAAACGGCAAAATTAAACATGTAGTCACCGGCCGGGAGTTTTAATCCCGAGAGAATTGCGGTCTGAAGTCGGGCGAATTCCTCTTCAGGAATAAATTCAAACTCGTCTTTATAAATACCGGTCACTTCCCTGCCGTCAGTATAAAAGATATTGTCCATATTCAGATCAAGGTTTTTTGTTGAAATCGCGACCTCGCCATTAAAATCAAAGGGAAGCGTTTTGATAAAAATAATTCGCCTATTATTGAGTCCGAGACTGGGAATATTTGCAATCATCTCAAATTCGATACTGATCTGAATCGGGGTACCGCTGCCGGGTGTCCCGTCACCATCCGGGGCGATATACTCAAGGTAATATTCAAATATATCAGGATTGTTCATGCCATTATTAAAATCAAAATCGGCAATGTAAAACACCTCTACATTATTAAAATAGTTTGTTCCTAATGTCAATGTCCCTGTCTGCGCAGATGCACAAGAAAGAATAAAAATAAGTACTATACCGATGGTTGAGATTTTCTTTTTCATAAATACTCCTTATTTCATATCGTCAATTTAAAGGATTATGGAAAATATTGATGTGAGATAGAACATAAAGCAAACAATTTTTCTCTTTATTTTTTCACTCATAAATCGAATATAAATAAGGAGCCTTCAAGATACAATAAAAAAAAGGCGCTCCGATTATTCGGGGCGCCTTTTAAAAGTTCCCGGCAACGACCTACTTTTCCACCCAGTCTCCCGAGCAGTATCATCGGCGCGAGAGGGCTTAACTACCGAGTTCGAGATGGGATCGGGTGTGGCCCCTCTGCTATTGCCACCGGAAAAAGATTGCATTGGGAAAAAATGAGACTCGATATTTAGGAATCTGACTCATAAAGAGTTTTGGTCAAGACTCACGGTTTATTAGTATCACTTGGCTAAATGCCTTACGGCATGTACACCTATGACCTATCAACCTCGTAATCTACAAGGAACCTTTAGTCCCGTTTTAACGGGAGGGAGATTTTGTCTTAAGGACGGTTTCACGCTTATATGCATTCAGCGTTTATCCAAACCAAACGTAGCTACCCAGCACTGCACCTGACGGCACAACTGGTACACTAGAGGTTTGTCCACTCTGGTCCTCTCGTACTAAGAGCAGCCCCTTTCAAATCTCCTACGCCCACAGCGGATAAGGACCGAACTGTCTCACGACGTTCTAAACCCAGCTCGCGTGCCACTTTAATGGGCGAACAGCCCAACCCTTGGGACCTTCTCCAGCCCCAGGATGTGACGGGCCGACATCGAGGTGCCAAACCTCCCCGTCGATGTGAACTCTTGGGGGAGATCAGCCTGTTATCCCCGGAGTACCTTTTATCCTTTGAGCGACGGCACTTCCACTCGCTACCGCCGGATCACTAAGCCCTGCTTTCGCATCTGCTCGACTTGTAGGTCTCGCAGTTAAGCTCCCTTATGCCTTTACACTCTGCGCACGGTTACCAATCGTGCTGAGGGAACCTTTGGGAGCCTCCGTTACATTTTTGGAGGCGACCGCCCCAGTCAAACTACCCGCCTGGCAATGTCCCCTCTCCTGATTCAAGGAGATGGGTTAGAATTCTAACTTTATAAGGGTGGTATTTCAAGGTTGACTCCACGAACACTAGCGTGCCCGCTTCAAAGTCTCCCACCTATCCTACACATATAAAACCAAAATCCAATGCCAAGTTATAGTAAAGGTTCCGGGGTCTTTCTGTCCTGCTGCGGGTAGCCGGCATCTTCACCGGCATTACAATTTCGCCGAGGCTCTGGTTGAGACAGTGTCCAAGTCG